>VOFC01003088.1_pt1 | contig 28823 bp, 37 predicted proteins | sample 5384161 | NCBI WGS metagenome assembly VOFC01 (sample SAMN12384722, study PRJNA508395) | human gut metagenome | isolation source: healthy gut B | host: Homo sapiens | reverse complement strand
AAACGGTGGACTTGTGATTTTATGTACGACTTCTACAACGGGGGCATGTTACTCGAAGTGTATACCGATTATCAGTTTCTCCCCGACTTACGGCACGTATCGGTGAATTCAAGGTTCCTTATACCATAGAAAACGAATTGTCTCCTACTACAGTAGAACTTATCAATTGCTATTCACAATCTGTCTGCTATCTGGCAGGAGTAAGCGGCAGCGATAAATGTTACGGAATGACTTCCGACGGGATATAGGTATGATGCTTCACGGGAAATTATTTCGTGACTTCCTACAATATAAAGTAGCTGTAATGAACGGACAGGGACTGAATACCAAAGACAAAAACAGTCAAAAAGATGTGGTCGGTAATCTGATGGTTAATCCGCTGAAATGGTTGTCCGTAGGTGGTTCGTTTATCCGCGGAACAGGACACGCCATAGCTGACTCTGAATATACCGGAATCAAAGTAGGAGAAAATTACGCTAAGAGACGCTGGAGTGCAGGAGGGGTTGTCACCACTTCCACTTTTAATCTGCGTACGGAATATCTTGCCGGAAAAAGACAGGAATGTGAAAAAGTGAAGGTTTCTATGCAACAGGAAGCGTGCGTTTTGCCCGGAATTTCGATTTCATCGCTTCGTTCGATTATTTCAACCCGAACAAAGCTGCAGATTTCAAACAAAATAACTATATTGCAGGCGTACAATACTGGTTTTATCCCAGATGCCGGTTACAGGCACAATACACCTTTTGTAATAAGAAAGGAGACGGACAAAAGATTCCAACCTGATACAGGCACAGGTACAAGTGAGGTTTTTTAAATTCAAGGACTAAATTTAAGTATTAGGTATCAAGTATTAGAGCCGAAGCATCAGGGTTAAGTTCCAAGAGTAAAGTATCAAGGCTATAGTAAGTAGTACCTTAACAATAGGATTAAAGCAGTAGAGTTGAAGCAGCCGAATCAAATAATTATAAAATATAAACCTTATTAATAACAGAACAAAAATCATGGAACACAAAATCGCCGAAACCAACGCCCGAATAGACGTGGCCGACGTACTAAGAGGACTTGCCGTAATGGGAATCATCCTTTTACACAGTATTGAACACTTCAATTTTTATTCTTTTCCGGAGAAAGTACCTTTTGAATGGATGAACTTTACCGATCAGGCTATCTGGAGAGGATTATTCTTCACATTCAGTAATAAAGCATACGCTGTATTTGCTTTGCTCTTCGGTTTCAGTTTCTATATTCAGGACAATAACCAACAACGGAGAGGGAAAGATTTCCGCCTGCGTTTTTTATGGAGATTATTCATCCTATTCATTATAGGACAATTCAATACCGCTTTCTTTACCGGCGAAATATTAACCATGTATGCGATTTTAGGAATTATCCTGCCGATATTCTGCCGGATGAGTGACCGTACAGTTGCCATCTTTGCTACTTTATTAATCCTTCAACCTATCGACTGGGCAAAACTGATCTATGCCTTTGTGCAATCCTGACTATGTGGCAGGTAAAAGTTTGGCAGGTTATTATTTCAGCATCGCTTTCGACGTACAAAAACATGGCAACTTCCTTGAAACAGTCCGCATGAATATGTGGGAAGGACAAATGGCTAACATGACCTGGGCTTTGGAACATGGACGTATCTTACAAACACCGGGATTATTCCTATTCGGAATGCTGGTTGGCCGCCGCAAATATTTCCTGTATAGCGAACAGAACGAACGCTTGTGGTTAAAAGCATTAGCCATTTCGCTTCTCTGCTTCTTCCCCATCTACGGATTGAACAATATGTTGCCGGAATTCATCGAACGGAGTGCCGTCCTTGTTCCTCTACAGTTGATATTAAGTTCATTCAGCAGCCTTAGTTTCATGGTATTACTGGTGACAGGATTACTGTTGACTTTCTACCGTGTGAAAGACCGCAGTTTCTTTATGCGTTTCACATCTTATGGTAAAATGAGTTTAACGAATTATCTCGGGGCAATCCATTTTCGGTTCTCTTTTGTTCTATCATTGGGGATTCGAATTGGGACGATATTTAGGAATCACATATAGCTTCCTTTTTTGGCATTCTTTTTGTTATATTACAAATGGTATTTTGTTCGTGGTGGCTCCGACACCATAAACATGGTCCTTTTGAGGGTCTCTGGAAACGTTTGACCTGGATTGGAAAAAACAAATAATTGAATAATGATGAACGAGAAAACGATTAATGAACAATACGCATATATACGTACCTTACTTGAAGAAAAAAGACTCAAGGAGGCTCTGATGCAGCTGGAATCGTTGCTTTGGCAATGTCCCGACTGGGATTTACGTACCCGTCTGGAACAATTGCAGACTTCTTACAAGTATATGCTGGAATACATGAAACAGGGAGCAAATGACCCTGAACGATGGAATCTGTATCAGAAAATGGTATCAGACACGTGGGGAATTGCCGACCAATCACGTTTGCTCATATTAGATAACGCTTCATCAAGATACTATCATGAAGTACGACGTACTCCCAAATCGCCAGATTTGTCAAACTATGGTCTTAAAACCATATTGCACATACTGGAGTCTTTTAATGACGACTTGGCAGTCAGCGGATTACTGTCTGACGAAAAGATGGATGAAGTATTAAAGCGGCATGAGGACACGCTCAAGTTTATGTTTATCAGAACATGGACAAACAGTGCCTGGACTCCCGAAGACGAGGAAGATGCAAAAGCCATGCTTGCCTCGGAATTACTTCCGGGAGATGATTTATGCTTATTTGTCAGTGCCCTCACATTGAGCTTGATGGAATGTTTCGACTTACGAAAAATAATGTGGTTGCTTGATGCTTACGAGCATCCCAACGTCAACGTCAGCCAACGGGCATTGGTTGGTGCGATGATTATTTTCCACATTTACAGAAGCCGCCTTACTTTCTATCCGGAACTGATAAAAAGGGTGGATCTCATGGAAGAAATTCCTTCATTCAGAGAAGATGTCGCTCGCATTTACCGCCAAATGCTATTATGTCAGGAAACGGAAAAGATTGATAAAAAGATGAGGGAGGAGATTATTCCCGAAATGCTGAAGAATGTTTCCTCCATGAAAAATATGCGGTTTGGCTTCGAAGAAAGCGATGAAGAGAACAACGATATGAATCCGGATTGGGAAGATGCATTCGAGAAATCCGGACTGGGGGATAAATTGCGTGAAATGAATGAATTGCAGTTGGAGGGTGCAGATGTATATATGAGCACCTTTGCGGCATTGAAAAACTATCCGTTCTTCCGCGAGGTACATAACTGGTTTTATCCATTCAGCAAGCAACAGTCTAATGTGCTCAAGGCAATGAAGCAGGCAGGAAATCAGGGAGGCAGTCTACTGGATTTAATTCTTCAATCGGGATTCTTCAGTAACAGTGATAAGTACTCTCTCTTTTCACGATCCATCAATTGCCACAGTCACAACAGGATATGATGTTGAGCCAACTGAATGAACAACAGGTTGCAGAATTGGCGGAGAAATCGAATGTTGAGACGATGAAGAAATTCAATGAACGTCCGGGAACGGTCAGCAACCAGTACCTGCACGATTTGTATCGTTTCTTCAAACTTAGTGTGCGCAAGAGTGAATTCAGAGATATTTTTAAAGAGAAGCTCGATCTTCATCATGTCCCTGCACTCGACAATATATTGCACTGGGAAGATGTATTATTCCCCATTGCCGATTTCTACCTGTCAAAGGAACGTTGGGACGAGGCTATCGAAATTTATGAAGAGTTGGAAACGATTGGCGGATTCGAAGGAGAGAGTGCTGAATATTACCAGAAGTTTGGCTATGCATTGCAGAAAAGAAAGAAATATGCAGAAGCTATCCAGGCTTACCTGAAAGCAGACACGTTGAAACCGGATAATATCTGGAACAATCGCCATCTGGCTATTTGTTATCGGTTGAACAGAAATTACCAGGTAGCAATCACCTATTATAAGAAGGTAGAAGAAGCTGCTCCGGAAGATACCAATGTGACTTTCCATATCGGTAGCTGTCTGGCCGAATTGGGGCAATATGAAGAAGCACTGAATTATTTCTTCAAACTGGATTTCATCGAGAACAACTGTATTAAGGCATGGCGTGGTATCGGATGGTGTTCATTTATCAGCCAGAAACATGAACAGGCGATGAAGTATTATGAAAAAATAATAGAACAAAAGCCTCTGGCTATTGACTATATGAATGCAGGACATGTCGCCTGGGTGATGGGAGATATTCAGAAAGCTTCCGTTTTCTATGGAAAAGCCATTACGGCTAGTGGAAACCGGGAACGATTCCTGGAAATGTTCCATAAAGATGAAGAAGCTCTTCTCACACAAGGAATTCGGGAAGAAGATATTCCTCTGATGTTGGATTTATTATAGTCTTCCACATCTTTCAGTTTGGGATATTCAATAAATGTTTCTGCTTAAAAATACAGAAAAAGGCTGCCTCAAAATAGAAAATGAGGCAGCCTTTTGCATTATTGACTAAGTATATCTTATGTATTTCATGTAATCAATAAGTTTATTACACTGATATATTCAGATATATTCAAGATACTTACTACAGCTTTTTTTCAACTCTCCGTACAGTTTCTGTATGGGAAGCCCCATAATATTATAGAAACTACCGGAAATAGACTTCACTCCAATATATCCGATCCATTCCTGAACACCATAGGCTCCTGCCTTATCCATTGGCTGATAACGGTCAACATAGTACTGGATTTCGTCTTCGGACAGTACATCAAACAGCACTTCGGAGGAAGCGGTAAAGCTTTTTTGCCACTCAGTAGTAGTCAGGCAAACCCCCTGTGAAAACCTGATGAGATTTTCCCGAGAGAGCGCGAAGCATTTCAACGGCTCCTTCCCTACCCTCCGGTTTTCCAAGCACTTTCCCATCTAACCAGACTATGGTATCTGCCGTAATCAATAATTCTCCCGGCTTCATCATGGTACGGTAGGCATCTGCCTTTTCACGGGCAATATATTCAGGAATTTCAGCACCCACCAATGTATCCGGGTATGACTCGTCTACATCCGGCAATGTTCTGACTACATAGTCTACTCCCAGTCCCGACATCAGTTCTTTCCGACGGGGAGAATTGGAAGCTAATATAATCTGATATTTCTTTAAGTTATCAAGCATGGTTTTATTCGTTATTAAACAACGATTATTTATGATTAAGTTACCAACCGAAGGCGTCTTCCACCATCCATAGACCGTGAGCTTTCAGCACCTGCTCCACTACATCACGTCCGCATCCACGACCACCGTCTGCATAAGAAATATACTTTGCAACGGATTTCACTTCCGGCACGGCATCTTTCGGGCAGCATGGCAGTCCACACTCACACATCACTTCAATATCCGGCACGTCATCACCCATATATAGAATTTCATCATCGGTCAATCCGTACTTATCACGAAAAGCACGATAATCATGTATCTTCACAGCAGAACCCATGTATAAATCCTTCACTCCCAGTCCCTCAAAACGGATACGTACCGCCTGTCCGGCCACCGGTAATGATAGCAATATGGAGTCCTTTCTTTACTGCCAGCTGAATGGCATAACCGTCTTTAATATTCACCGTACGCATCGGTTCTCCGGAAGGATGCAACGGGACTGTTGTCGAACTCAATACTCCGTCAACATCAAAAAGCCAGCGCTTTGATGCGGGATAAATCATAATTGATGGTGCTCATGGATACTTTTTGCTCATTAGTTTATATATTTCCTGCAATGCCGGAGAATCTACCAACATGGCAAGATGATTACTCATCACATTCTCATCGTAACGAACAGCGGGTCTGGTCTGTGCATCACGTGGCGCCAATTCGTGGACTTTACGTGCTGTTTCATCTATCAGCGGAAGCATGACATCGAAAGGCAAGTTGTATTTTTCAAGCAAATCAGCAGCTAATGCATACATGTGATTTGTGAAGTTGCAGATAAAAACAGCTGCCAAATGAAGGCTTTACGCTGCCTCGGAAGAAGCTTCGTAAACTTTCTCCGAAAGAGTGGCGGCAACAGCCTTCAACAATTCCACGTCTTCCGGCCTTTTCGCTTCAACAAAGAAAGGCACTTCCTGAAATTTAACTTCACGTTGTTTGCTGAACGTCTGCATCGGATAAAATACTCCGTAGCGTTCTGCATACCCTTCCCAAACGCTCATCGGAATGCTGCCTGCCGTATGCACCAACAAAGACGCTTGCTTTCCTTCTGTTATCTGCGGTAACAAATCTACTAAAGCATCATCTTTCAACGATACGATATACAATTTTGCATCTTTGGAGACTGCCTGTAAATCTGTTGTATATTCAGCTTCTACTTTCTCGGCTAAGGTACGGGCAGATTCCATAGTCCGGCTATATACCTGTACAATGCGGAAACCTTACGATAAAGAGCTTTCGCCAGATTAGTAGCCAAGTTACCTGCACCGATAAACACGATCGGTGTATCTTCTATACTTCTTTTTCATTATTCTCTTATCGTTTTGCAAACCAGAATAAAACGATTCCGATGATGAGCAGTGTCAATGGCAACAGATATCCGGATAACGAACCCAATAAGGACATGACCAAACCGATATTCATCACTAGCCAAAGCCCAAGCAACACAAAACCAATTGATTTATCGCGTTTGAAAATAAGGAAACAGATCGAGGCGTACAATAGCATATTATCCTTATTCATCACCCAGGGCAAACCGATAGAAGAAAAATGAATCAGCTTATCGATCAGATAAAGTGCACCGATCACCATAAAGGTAACGGCAGTCGCGAGATAGGTATCTTTACTATTATTCGCTTTAGCAGCTCCCATACTTATTTTCCTCCGAATTTATTGATGTGGATTTTCTCCCATTGGAGATGTTCTTCATTGAAAGGTTTGCGTTCCATCCCCTTATGGCCGACCGCAATGACAGAAAGAATCTGAAGTTGCAAGGGAATATCCAAAATTCCATGGACAAATTCATCGGAAGGCATTCCGATGGCAGTGAAACGTTCACGAACCTGCACCCAGCAGCTGCCCAAGCCGAGATCTTCGGCCTGCAACTGTATCATGATGGAAGCAATAGAAGCATCTTCAATCCAGACATCGCTCGCCAACGGATCAGCCATTACGACAATCGCCAAAGCAGCATCTGCAATGAAAGAAGAAGCCTGTTCTTTGCAGTGAGACAATTCTTTCAGCTTTTCCTTATCATCAACCACTACAAACTGCCAACTATTACTACGTTTGGAAGAAGGGGACATCAAAGCTGCTTTCATCAACGCAACTACCTGATCTTGTGTCAATTCTTCATCGGTGAACTTCCGCATACTACGACGGTTCTTTATCAATTCACTGAAATTTTCCATATTATTTCCGTTTTCATTTGATTAATGTATGCAAAGATAGTGCAAAACCGAGCGTAATAAGAAATAAAAAGTTTATACTAAATGAAGAATATATTGTATCTTTTGCACAGAGAAATAATTTCATTATGAAAAAAGCGAATTACACAGGACGATTACATTAAAGCGAATCGTAAAGCAAGCCGTGAGGCAGAAATTGAGATGTACGGACACCCTATTTGTCACAAAAGGGTGCACCAGTCAAAGAAAGTATATAACCGCAGAAAGATAAAGGCAGCTGACAAAAAGTTGCCTTATTTTTTTGTCTTCAAAATAGCGTCACTATCCTCCAGACATAGCGACACTATACAATAGAAATGGCGTCACTATCATGATAGGATAGCGTCACTATATTTAGGGGATTAAAAAAGCAGTTTATCTATTTACCTATTTACCTATCTATCTAATTATCTATACAATCCGCCATGTTAATTCCCCGGTCGTAGAATCAATAATAAATCCCGTAGACTGTCACATCTGAAGGGATCAAAGGATGACGCACGATAAAATCTACCGTTCCTCTCACCGACTTTTCCGTATCTTCGAAGCCATCCAGCCACGAATGAAAGTCAACTCCGCAGAAACGCATCATGTCAATATAATCCGGATTGATTCCGCGTGCTTTCATTTTTTCTATAAGAGCATTACTTCACTGTGCATGTGGCAAGCTCCACAGTCAGAATGAGCAATCACCATTATTTCCTCCACTCCCAACTCAAAAATAGCCACAAGCAGACTACGAATCACACTACCGAAAGGATGGGAAATGACGCCTCCTGCATTTTTTATCATTTTCACATCGCCGTTCTTAATTCCTAATGCGGCTGGAAGCAAAGCAGTCAGTCGAGTGTCCATACAGGAAAGAATAGCTATTTTCTTATCGGGATATTTATTAGTAATATACGATTCGTATCCCTTTTGTTCTCAACAAATTGCTTGTTGTAAGCCAATATTTCTTCTAACATAGTTCCGCTTTTTAAAAGTTCTGTTCGATTACACAAAGATATAGACCATGAATTTGACATATCCCCTCTTTAATAAATAATTGTAAGAGTACTAATAATTCAAATCACCATTATGAAAGAATAAAACAGTAAAACCAACCCACGGATATTGTTTGAAAGAAATCTTCTGACGCTCATTCTTCCATCCAATCCATAAGCATATCGATTATCTTTTGAGCATAAATTTCATAGCAGGTAAATGAATCATTGCATCTGTTTTTATCATGAAATATTCAGCAGCTTTTCGCTGTTTTTTGTTCAATTTTTGGTTTGTACCATCATCACAATTGGTCTTCCAAGTTCTTATTACTATATGAATCTTCCGAAATAACTATATTAGATGCCTCAAGTAGTGACTTTGATGTTTTTACGATATTGCACGTTAAAACTCCATTGATTCATAAAAAGCCGGTATAGAAAAGACTTCCCAGCGCTTATCATAATCTTCAGCATTTGAAAACAATCCATCAAATATTTGGGCGCCCAGGTCTCCAAGATGTGTTATTAAATCGGACGACCGTAACAATAATTTGGAATTCTGCATCCAAACCCAAGTATCGATAAATGTTCCCAGTATTTCGGCACCCGCTGTACGGCAGAAAACTGTACCAAAAGCCGTAGTAAAGGTTACTTCACCGCTTATCATAATCAGCATCAAACAATATTTTCGTTAAATACATATTATTAAAATGTCCAGGAATGCTGATTATCCGACCAGGATCATAGTGAATTTGGCTTTATTATAAGAAATCATGGTTGCATCGCATCGACCGGCAGCACAATAAAGCTCATTAGGATTTTTTCCAAAAACATCTTCCACATCACCATCAGTATCTTCATGTCCTCATAACCGGCACCATTAATATATGCACGTGCAATACCATCCATAAAACGCCGATTTAACGCGAGTTTGTAACGCGCACTATTATTAATTCATAAGGGAGTATCTTGGGCAAGATTCTCTACGGCAAACTTCAGGTCTTCGATAATCTGCGTATAAATTTCAATAGACGTTAGGGTGGTGAGCATCAAAAGGGATCTTGGAGATATCGGCAGCCTTCAACTGCAAAAAATACATTTCCAAACTGCTCCCAATTCATATAATATAATAAAACGCACGGAGACAGCGGGCTTCAGCTGCCACTAAAGTCGTTATTTCATTTCATCCCCTGTCACATCCGTTAGTAATCCACAATATTTACAGCTGCATTGATACAGATAAGAATATTTATGACCGAATTTATTTGTAGCATTCGTATTCGTAGCCGTAAACCATCATAATAAATCACCTAGCTTGGCCCGGATTTAGGTTCTTCCCAAATCCGTACCACCTTCCCACAGACAAGAAATCATAGACACTGAATAACTGCCCGTAAAAGTGATGAATGTAACAATAAGACTTGTAACCCCTTTAAGCCCATCGAACGTTAGAACCAAGAATTTCATATCCCTGTTTTTGGCTTGACTATACTATCAAGCGAGCAGGCAGACATTGAAGCCACCGGCAAATGTAAGCGCTAAACTATTTTATAGATTGTACTTTTCATTTCAATACTTTTTTTTAGTGAAAACTAGAATGCAACATTTACACCAAATATGCAATTGTTTGGTCAATGGATACTTGTGAGAACCATTCATTTCGGATCATAGTCTTTCAGCAAATGGCTTTTCGCAAAATACAAACGGGTTTAGTCATTGTAGCATAGAAACGACATTGCTGATGGCAAAACGTTTTAAGATACAGATTTCGGCAGACTATATCCCAATGTTGTTCTTAATTTTATAAACGAACCGTCTAGCGTAATGCGTAATATCATATCCTTCATAGACCTTCTATCCTTGGATTTATCGGCAGGAAATCATTCTGAAGGGATCGTTTTCAGTCCAATAATTAAAATAAGTAGGGATATTGTAATCCTTAGGCGTCATATTTACCTATCATATCCATAGTTCAAACATCTGTCCCCAACGTGCATAAAACAAACACACAAATCAAAATCCTTCCTAGGTAAAATTATTCTGGAATCCTAAAGACCAATCGAGAGTTGTGACCCAGAATTTGATAATCTGCATCACTTGGAGTATATTTATTATCAGAAGTGTTTAACATTACCATTTTCATCCACAGCAGCACCCCTTCATCTATTTTATAGAATCTACCATCAGATTCTTTTACTAAATTAGGTATATTGATTTTCAAATCACCAGGTGCAGCACCAAATACTGCCGCATCAGTTTCCTTTTTCACCTTTTTGCCATACACCATCCAACTTTATATCTATAATAAAGAGCCGATAGCTTCTCCCAATGCCAATCACTAAACGGTGTCACCATTATTAAGCACATCCTGAATCTCCTTCGGACAATTTGGTTTATTTTTTTCTTTATTATGATTGAAAGTTACACTGAACTCCAGGTAAAGTTTCTTTGTTAAATATTACGTATTAAGAGCCAACTCAAAACCTTTATTGCTAGTCTCACACATATTTAAATTAGTAGTATAATTCGCTTTAGGTCCGCCATCCGGGGAGAATGCTCCATTAATAATGTCAGGAAGTGCCTTGTTCCATATAACATCTTTTGTTTTGTATTATAATATTCCATACTGACATCAATGCGATTATTTAAGAATGCAGCGTCAATACCAATATTCGTGTTATACGACTTTTCCCATGTAAGCAACAGTTAGGAATATTCTGTGAGAATTTATAAATCGGAACCAGAACACCTCCTAATATCATATTTACAGCAGTAGCATCCAATGATGCAGCAGACGAATACGGATCAATACCCGCTGTACTTCCCGTAACACCATATCCGAAGCGAATTTCAGATTACTCAACCAGTTAGTCGTACTCCAGCCATAAATTTTTCATCAGAGATTCTCCATCCTGCAAAGAAAAAGCCGAAAGTATCCCATTTATTACCTTCTGCCAGTCTGGAAGAGCTTCATGGCGGACAGATGCAGAAATAAATACCTTACCCATATATGAATAGTTCAAACGGTGACATATCCCATCCCCCTTAGACATACTATAAGAAGTACTTCCCGAAGTTGCAGAATTACCATCAAGAATATTATGCCATAAGAATTTATTATCAGAAACACCGGGTTTTGATACAAAGTAGTGACATCACTACGATTGTGGTTCCAATGATGTAACTGCAGTAAGAGTTATATCATGCACTTTCTTAATCTGGAAATTATAAGTACTATTTTTCCCACTTATAATTATACGAACGGTTGTCCTTAACTTGCGCCTTAATGCCATCTGCCGTTTGATTTGCCTTATACCATTGAACAGACCCCCTCTCCTGTGAAAGTGTTACTACGTGAATATCCCAAACTAGCACCAGCACGAGTAATAAAAGTCAGCCCTTTAAGAGGAGTGATTTCCAAGTAAGGATTAAAATAGACCTTAAGGTTTTGAGCCTGATTGCGGTACAAACTTTTTATCCTCATTTAAAAGATAATTATATACTGTAGATGAAGGATCGGCAACAGGTTGCGGATTGATGCTTCCATCTTCATTATAAGGATCCAAGAGGATTTGACGCCATCAAAGTCTGTAAATCAGAATCAGCTTTATTTTTGATGTACATAAGACAGTTGAGCATCAATGCCCACCTTCATCCACTTTTTAATCTTATGATCTACCCGGATTTTAGATGAATAAAGTTTATAACTATCTTGTGCAAACTGCCCATCCTCATTAGAGAAGTTCAGAGAAAAATATGCCTTTGTCTTTTCCGTTCCACCAGCCACAGAAACAGAATAATTCTGTGTTACACTGGTTTTCAACAAAGCATCCACCCAATCTATATATTGGCCATTTTGATGTGCATTCCATTCAGCATCAGTAGTAAACAGATTTTTATCATCAGCAACCGAATTCCAACGTCCATCGCCAGCACCAACAGATGCATCTCTCAAGGTTTGTATATAACTTTCTCCACTACGCATCTCCGGAGTCCTTTGACCAGCCGTTTACACCTACGTATGCATTAAAATTAACAATTGCTTTGCCTTCTTACCACCTTTAGTAGTAATTAAAATAACACCGTTCGCACCACTTGAACCATAAATAGCTGTCGAAGAAGCATCTTTTAAAACTTCAATGCTTTCAATATCATTCGGATTCAATGTAGAATAATCCCCGGGATTCACGCGTAATATCCAATCCTGCCACCTTTACCTTGTAAAGCCTGCATCGGATTTGAACTTGGATTCATCACTACATCTTCACTTTTACAGAAGTGATAGCTCCTGTCAAATCGCGTTTTTTCATCGTACCGTAACCCACAACAACTACTTCATCCAATGCCTGCGTATCCGAAATCATTTTCACATTGACCGGTCCGTTACCCGTCACAGTCACCGTTTGTTCTTTGTAACCGATATAAGAAATGACCAGTTCTTTTCTTCCCGCCGGAAGATTGATAGAGAAGTTACCGTTAAAATCGGTAATCGTACCTGTACTTGTTCCTTTCACAACGATAGAAACCCCAATCAACGGCTCCCCGTTTCATCAATGATAGTTCCTTTCACAGTTTTCGTTTGCTGTGTGACAACTTGCACCATAGTATTAGAAACTCCATCTTCTGCATACACAGAATATGACAGAGGGGCAGACAATAAAGTCAGCCCTAAAATCATGGAAACGCGTCTATGCTGTGTCTTCCACGCTTCAACAAATGCATTCTCTCTCATTCGTTTTAATTTAAAGTTAATATTAATTCTCGTTGTTTTGCAAAAACTATTCGATTATAATCTTAATTAAAGACGAATCTAATTTTAATACGTACTCACTTTTCATACCATATTTCTCCTATAAAATACATTTTTTCCATTAAATATGCAAAGATATATTGTACTTTACTTCAGGCAGTTCCAACAAAATCTTTGTTTTGTTGTTGAATAAAGAATAAAAAGTGTAAATTTGTACCTAGATGCCACTTAAACTAACAACATATTATCGCGGAAAAGACATTCCTGATTTACCGGGAACCAACGCTTTTCATTCCAAGGAGTTGTTTCAGATCTATGAATCGACTCCGGGATATACCCTTTATTAATAGTAGCAACAGAAGACGGCAGACCTGTGGCACGCCTGCTTGCTGCCATCCGCAAAGCGAAAAAAAGTGGCTTCCCTTCCTCTTTAGTGAAACATTGTGTAGTATATAGTGAAGGCGAATTTCTGGACGAGTCTCTTTCGACCAACAAAGAAAAGGCAGAAGAAGTCTTCGGCGATATGCTCGAACATCTCACACAAGAAGCATCGCGCAGCTGTGTCCTGATCGAATTCCGGAACCTGAACAATTCGATGTTCGGCTATCGGGTTTTCCGTGCCAATGATTATTTCCCTGTCAATTGGTTGCGGGTACGCAATTCGCTGCACAGTATGAAAAAGACGGAAGACCGGTTCAGTCCGTCGCGTATGCGTCAGATAAAAAAGGACTCAAGAATGGAGCCAGAGTAGAGGAAGCACATACCGTGGAAGAGATACACGATTTCTCACGGATGCTGCACAAGGTTTATTCCTCCCGCATACGCAGATATTTCCCTGCCAACGACTTTTTCCGCCACATGAACGATATGTTAATCAAAGGACAACAGGCAAAAATATTCGTTGTGAAATACAAAGAGAAAATCATTGGCGGTTCTGTCTGTATCTATTCGGGAGACGACGCATACCTTTGGTTTTCGGAGGAATGAAAAGACATACGCACTTCAGTATCCGGGCGTGCTGGCCGTTTGGAAAGCATTGGAAGACGCACACCAACGGGGATTCCGCCACATGGAATTTATGGATGTAGGACTTCCGTTCCGTAAACACGGTTATCGTGATTTCGTTCTTCGCTTCGGAGGCAAACAAAGCAGTACCCGCCGTTGGTTCCGCATCAGCTGGCGATGGCTGAATAATCTTTTGGTCAAGTTTTATGTCTAAATGTAATCTCAAGATTACAAAACAACAATGTTTTATACTCCTTTCCCACCATTTTTTCTGTTTAATAATCCAATAATTAAATGCAGAAATATTTCTTTATTAGATAAGAAATGTCTTTCTTTGTGCTGTTTTATGCCTTATAAGCACAGATTTAAAACCATATAAAAAAAGTATAGTTATGAAGATTTCACACATTGAGCATCTGGGCATTGCTGTAAAAAGCATCGAAGAAGCCCTTCCTTACTACGAAAACGTATTAGGTCTGAAGTGTTACAACATTGAAACAGTGGAAGATCAGAAAGTAAGAACTGCTTTTTTAAAAGTGGGCGAAACAAAAATTGAACTGTTGGAGCCTACTTGCCCGGAGAGTACTATTGCCAAATTCATTGAGAACAAAGGTGCAGGCGTTCACCACGTCGCATTTGCCGTAGAAGATGGCGTAGCTAATGCTTTGGCAGAAGCAGAAGGCAAAGAAATCCGCCTGATCGACAAAGCTCCCCGCAAAGGTGCTGAAGGTTTGAACATCGCTTTCCTTCACCCGAAATCAACTCTGGGTGTGTTAACAGAACTCTGCGAACATTAATCATAAACTCTAAAACCAACAAGAACTCATGAGTAATCAACTTGAAAAAATTAAAGAGCTTATTGAACGCCGTGCCGTAGCACGTATCGGAGGCGGCGAAAAAGCAATTGCGAAGCAACACGAAAAAGGGAAATACACAGCGCGTGAGCGTCTGGCTATGCTGCTTGACGAGGGTAGCTTCGAAGAAATGGACATGTTCGTTGAGCACAGATGCACGAACTTCGGCATGGAGAAGAAACACTATCCGGGTGATGGTGTAGTAACCGGTTGCGGTACTATCGAAGGTCGTCTCGTGTATGTATTCGCTCAGGACTTCACTGTTTCCGCCGGTTCGTTGTCGGAAACCATGTCTCAGAAGATTTGCAAAATTATGGATCAAGCTATGAAGATGGGTGCGCCTTGTATCGGTATCAATGATTCGGGCGGCGCACGTATTCAGGAAGGTATCAACGCTTTGGGCGGCTATGCCAATATCTTCCAGCGTAATATCGAGGCTTCAGGTGTGATTCCTCAGATTTCCGGCATTTTCGGTCCGTGTGCAGGCGGAGCCGTATATTCTCCGGCCCTGACCGATTTCATCCTGATGATGGAGAACACCTCTTATATGTTCCTTACCGGGCCAAAGGTTGTCAAGACCGTAACAGGTGAAGACGTTAGCCAGGAAAACCTCGGTGGCGCGAGCGTGCACGCCACGAAATCAGGTGTGACGCACTTCACGGCTAAAACGGAAGAAGAAGGTTTCGAACTGATTCGTAAACTGTTGAGTTATATTCCTCAAAACAACCTTGAAGAAGCTCCTTATGTAGATTGTACAGACCCAATCGACCGTCTGGAAGATTCTTTGAACGATATTATCCCTGACAATCCGACCAAGCCTTACGACATGTACGAAGTTATCGGTGCTATCGTTGACAACGGAGAGTTCCTTGAAATTCAGAAAGACTATTCCAAGAATATCATTATTGGTTTTGCCCGTTTCAACGGACAATCAGTCGGCATTGTAGCCAACCAGCCCAAATATCTGGCTGGTGTACTTGATAGCAACGCTTCTCGTAAAGGCGCACGTTTCGTCCGTTTCTGCGATGCTTTCAATATCCCTATCGTATCTTTAGTAGATGTACCGGGCTTCCTTCCCGGAACCGGTCAGGAGTACAATGGTGTTATCCTGCACGGTGCCAAGCTACTGTATGCCTACGGTGAAGCTACCGTACCTAAAGTTACTATTACCCTGCGTAAATCCTACGGTGGTTCTCACATCGTAATGAGCTGTAAGCAACTTCGCGGTGACATGAACTACGCATGGCCGACTGCTGAAATCGCAGTAATGGGTGGAGCAGGAGCAGTAGAAGTATTGTACGCACGCGAAGCCAAAGACCAGGAAAATCCGGCTCAATTCCTTGCTGAAAAAGAAGCAGAATACACGAAACTGTTTGCCAATCCTTACCAGGCAGCCAAGTACGGTTACATCGACGATGTGATAGAGCCACGCAACACACGTTTCCGCGTAATCCGCGCTTTACAGCAGTTGCAGACTAAGAAGCTGACTAACCCGGCTAAGAAGCATGGCAATATTCCATTGTAATCCAACTTTTCACATTAAAACAAGAACGATTATGAACAAAACCAAAATCGGAATATTCCTTTCTTTGCTGTTGCTGATTGGACTGACTTCTTGTGGAGAGCAAAAGTCGAACAACAAGCTGGTACTGAACGAAATCCTGATAGACAATCAGAAATAATTTTCAAGATGACTACGGATTGCACAGCGCATGGATTGAAATATTCAATAAATCATTCGGTAGCGCCGACCTGGCAGCTTGCTTGTTGAAAGTAAGCAGCCAACCGGGCGATACAGTTACTTACTTTATCCCGAAAGGTGATATACTTACATTAGTGAAGCCACGTCAACATGCATATTCTGGGCAGATGGCGAACCTAACCGCCTGGTACCTTTCCACACCAGCTTCAAAGCTGAATCCGGAAACGGCCAACTGGATCGGTCTGTTTGACTCCGGTAGAAAGCTGCTCGACCAGATTGTAGTGCCCGCAGGTGTTCTTGGTCCCCAACCAGTCATACGCTCGTGTCAGCGACGGAGCAGCGGAGACTGGGAGAAAAGGTGGAAGTGGTGACAAATACGTGACCCCGAGTACGAACAACAAAACTCTTGACAGCAATGCCAAGATGGAAAAATTCGAAGAGCATGATGCTGACGGTGTCGGCATGTCTATCTCTGCCATGAGTGTAGTATTCTGCGGATTGATTCTTCTCTTTATTGCCTTCAAGATTGTAGGAAAAGTAGCTGTAAATTTGAGCAAGCGCAATGCTATGAAATCTAAAGGCATTGACAAGCATGAAGCTAAGGAACTGTCACAGGCTCCGGGCGAAGTTTACGCTGCGATTTCTATGGCATTGCACGAAATGCAGGATGAAGTGCACGACGTAGAAGAAACGGTACTGACCATCACTCGTGTGAAACGCAGTTACTCACCGTGGAGTTCGAAGATTTACACCTTGCGTGAAACTCCTCCCAGAAAGTAAGTCACCTTTTAAAAAGTTAAAACGATGAAAGAATATAAATACAAAATCAACGGTAACTCATACAAAGTGACCATTGGAGATATCGAAGACAATATCGCTCATATAGAAGTGAACGGTACGCACTACAAAGTAGAAATGGAAAAACAACCGAAAACTGCTCCCAAACCGGTAGTAGTACGTCCTATGCCTAATGCTCCTACTGCTCCTACTCAGGTAGTGAAACCGACTGCTCCGTCTACCGGAAAATCAGGAGTCAAATCTCCGCTACCGGGTGTTATACTCGACATAAAAGTAAACGTAGGTGACACAGTGAAGAAAGGACAAACCATTATTATATTGGAAGCCATGAAAATGGAAAACAATATCAATGCAGATAAAGACGGTAAGATTACTGCCATCAACGTCAACAAGGGAGACTCTGTTCTTGAAGGTAATGACCTCGTAATTATTGAATAATATGGGAGATTTTATAAACTTTTTAGGAAACAACCTTGCCGATTTCTGGACCTACACGGGATTTGCAAATGCTACTGTAGGGCATGTAGTCATGATTCTCGTTGGCTTGGGGTTCATCTATTTGGCAGTAGCCAAAGAGTTCGAGCCGATGCTGCTGATTCCTATCGGATTCGGTATTCTGATCGGTAATATACCTTTCAATATGGACGCCGGACTAAAAGTCGGCATATATGAAGAAGGTTCTGTATTGAACATATTGTATCAGGGAGTAACTTCCGGTTGGTATCCACCGCTCATCTTCTTAGGTATCGGTGCCATGACCGACTTCTCTGCACTTATCTCTAATCCGAAATTGATGCTAATCGGTGCAGCTGCACAATTCGGTATCTTCGGTGCTTACATGATTGCGTTGGAAATGGGATTCGACCCGATGCAAGCCGGTGCTATCGGTATCATTGGTGGAGCAGATGGCCCGACGGCTATTTTCCTTTCGTCCAAGCTAGCACCTAACTTAATGGGGGCCATTGCCGTATGTGCCTACTCCTACATGGCCTTAGTACCGGTAATTCAACCGCCCTTGATGCGTTTGCTGACCAGCGAAGAAAGAGCGTGTTATACGCATGAAACCGCCACGTGCAGTTTCTCATACGGAAAAGGTAATGTTCCCGATTATCGGCTTGTTACTGACCTGTTTCCTTGTTCCGTCCGGTTTACCTTTGTTGGGTATGCTGTTCTTCGGTAATTTGCTGAAAGAAAGTGGTGTAACCCGTCGTCTTGCCAACACAGCTAGCGGTCCGCTGATTGACACCATCACTATCCTGTTAGGTTTGACAGTAGGTGCTTCTACTCAGGCTTCCGAGTTCCTGACGCTCGATTCTATCAAGATTTTCGCCCTCGGTGCATTGTCATTCATCATTGCAACTGCATCCGGTGTAATCTTCGTTAAGATATTCAATATCTTCTTGAAGAAGGGCAACAAGATCAATCCATTGATCGGTAATGCAGGGGTTTCTGCTGTCCCCGACTCTGCACGTATCTCACAAGTGATTGGTTTGGAATACGATTCGACCAACTATTTGTTGATGCACGCTATGGGTCCGAACGTTGCCGGAGTGATCGGTTCAGCTGTTGCTGCCGGTATCCTGCTCGGATTCTTGATGTAAGTACAAGGAGGCTGTTTGAACAGTTCTTAAAATAAAAAATAAGACTATCCTAAAAGCCTTGAATTTATAAAAATCACCTTTGCTACATTATAGTAGTAAAGGTGATTTTTCATTATAAGGACTTGCTGTAAAAAAGACTGTAGCTACCATGCCCCCATGTATTGTATTTCGCACTGTTGTGTTACCTTCTCTTATCATTCCGTTAATCTATCCAAAATAATCTACGAATAATTCGTAAATATAATATTTTTAGTAACTTGCAGCAGATAAGTCAAACAACTAAAATAAAATATTATGAAACGGATTATCATTCTGTTCTTTCTTTGTTGTACCATTCCTCTAATAGCGCAACACACAGACCCTATTCAAGAAGCTATGGCAAACTACGATTATGAGACGGCCCTTTCTCTTATAGCTCAAAAAAAAGACTACCCCTCCCCTGCTATTACAGAAAGGCAAAGCGTTGCGTGGACTAGGACTCACTACAGAGGCACTTGCTACCTATCAAGAAATTATCTGTAATGATACTACAAATACTCGTGCTTTCATTGAAGCGGCCGAATGTTGCCGAGCACTAGCTAAATACAATCAAGCACTAAAATATTATGAACATGCACTTGATCTGAATCCGGAAAACAAATATGTACGTATTCAATATATCAGCTTGCTTCTCTCCCAACAGAAGTTTAGCGAGGCGCATGGTGAAAGTAGTCTGATGACAGAAAAAGACAGTTCCGCCATTGTCCTGCATCTACAAGCTCAAAGCTTTGAAGGAATGGGCGAACTTCTTCCCGCTGCAGGTTGCTATTACAATATCCAGGCTAAATATCCCGACGATTATCTGGCTGCCAGCAAACTAGGCGCTCTAAATATATCCGGGATAGCAGCAGTCATAGCCAAACGAGAGTCTGAGTCGATGTTGATTTTGCAAACAGCAGACTTGGCAGCCTTGCGCAATTCTTCTTCAGGGATACCGATAGCAGCTTTCAATGCACCACCATACTTGTTGATTGTTTCAACTTCTTCCTGAGGAACTGATGAAGAACCATGAAGAACGATGGGGAATCCCGGAAGTTTTTCCATTACAGCATCCAATACTTCGAAAGCCAAAGGAGGAGGAACCATACGACCTGTAGCAGGATCAATGTGACACTGTTCCGGAGTAAATTTGTATGCACCGTGAGAAGTACCGATAGAGATAGCCAATGAGTCGCAACCTGTACGAGTAGCAAAATCAATTACTTCTTCAGGGTCAGTATAAGTATGATGATCAGAAGAAACTTCATCTTCCACACCGGCCAATACACCCAATTCACCTTCTACAGTTACATCAAACTGATGAGCGTAGTCAACAACTTTCTTAGTCAAAGCTACGTTTTCTTCGTAAGGCAGATGAGAACCGTCGATCATTACAGAAGAGAAACCTGAGTCGATACAGCTCTTGCAAGTTTCGAAAGTATCTCCGTGGTCAAGGTGAAGAACGATTTCAGGTTTTGCACAACCTAATTCTTTTGCATATTCTACAGCACCCTGTGCCATGTAACGCAACAAAGTAGCGTTAGCATACTGACGAGCACCTTTTGAAACCTGCAAAATAACCGGAGATTTTGTTTCTACTGCAGCTTTGATGATAGCCTGCATCTGTTCCATATTGTTGAAGTTGAATGCAGGAATTGCATATCCACCTTTGATAGCCTTAGCAAACATATCTCTAGTGTTTACCAGACCTAAATCTTTGTAATTAACCATTGTTCTAATATTTATAATTGTTAGTGAATTAAATTCCACTGCAAAAGTAATCATAAATGCGCTAACTATGGCAAGTTCACACCAAAAATATCTCATAAAAAATGATTTTATTAACTATTTTCTTCACTAAAACATACAAACTGATTATATTGTAATGTCTACCTTACAATACTATAAAAGAAGAAAATAAGGCTTTTAGAAGAAAAAACAGCCCGAAGTTTTTTCTATTTCAAAGAAAAGCAGTATCTTTGCGATCCAAAATGGACCATTACACCCAATATTGTTTACCAGACAAGTAAAAAAAATAATAACAATAAAATAATATACAGAAATGAAAAAAGGTATTCATCCTGAAAACTATCGTCCGGTTGTATTTAAAGATATGTCAAACGGCGATGTATTTTTGTCACGTTCAACTTGTAGCACAAAAGAAACCATCGAATCTTTTTCCCCAACCGTCCACTTCCTGAATTTCATCCAAGAGAATATAATATTTACCCGCATCTCCTGCCTGCCCCCGAATATAAGCATACAAAGCCTTCGCCTCTTTCAAATCTATCCACTGAAAACTTTCAAAAATTCAGATAGATGATACGTTCTTCACGAACTCCCTCCTCAACAGTTCGTCACGAATCAGACGCAGCACTACCGACTTTCCACTGCGACGAATACCCGTTATCACTTTACAAACGGCTTATCTATAAAAGGAACAATTTGTTCCATATACTGTTCACGATTAATCATATTCAAAAGTTTTTTAGGGTTATAAGCACAAAGATATACTATTTTCGGAAAGTTTTTAGGGTTATAACCCTAAATAATTCCATAAATTCAGATTCTTTTAGGGTTATAAGCCGAAAAATAAATAAAAGAAATATGACTAAATCCGATTTATTACCAAATAAAGAAAGTACCTTTACCCGACTAATTAATAAAAAATGGAAATAACCGATTTAAAACAAATGACAAAGGAAGAAGTTTTAATTTCATCAGACAACGCCTTTCTTTCAGTAAAGAACTGCAAGAACAATTCAGACATGTGAATAAAGACGATCTCGCAAAAGAACATCGCAGATTCGAAATGTCCGGAAATGAATCAAAGACAGGCCAATGCACGATTTTCAACACAGCGATTCTGAACGAGTTTGCCGATCTTGGCATCTATGATTATACTTCTTACCTTTTCTCGACTTCCACAATGGCACTCCAACCGTTTATCTCAAATACTTCTCCGAAAATGAAAATTTAGAATATTCATTTACCGGATATACCACAACGGAAATCATCTTTGCAATTCTTGAACTGACTATCTTCTCCGGAAAGCCCAAAAGAAATCGCAGCTAAAAAAAAGAATTGCACGGAAAGACAATACGAGGTCAAAAAGACTTTTTATGGCTTTCATTTAGGCAGGATTACACGGGTTTCACGGTTCCATTAGACTAAAACCGCGAAATCCGTGTAATCCGTACCTAAATAATATCAATCTAATAGATGGTTTTACTTTTGGCTCCCTCCTTTTTATCATCACATTATATTTGCCACCCGTATAGCATATTTACCATCTTTATACCATACTCTCTATTCTCATACCATATTTCCTGCATTTATTTCCTCTTTTCCATCCTATTCCGAAAAAACATATATCTTTGTCATACGCTTTCTGCCCATCAGCGTGATGAAACAGGCAAAAGCGGTTTTTTATTCCTTAATGGAGTAAATAACGTTATTGTCTCTCAAACTTAAAAATTAGCAACTTTTGTACCGAGAGATGATTCGACAGATACTCCACGTAGATAGACGTATATCAACATATCCGGTAAAGATGTGTTATATATAAACGATTGACGTGGGTGTCTGTTGTTATCATTGTCTTCTGAAGGGTGTTGCTAAGCCTCAAGTTTAGATAATGGTACAACAGCACTCACGCTTTTTATTGTATCCGGTCGGTTTCAACAATCCTTATACCCCAACCAATTCCCCAGTCCGACCGAAATCATAAAAATCGTGGGTGTTCGTTGCACCTCTCCAAACAATACGTTATTTACTCCTTTTTTATAACACATTAAAACAAAAGCAATATGCCAAAATGGATTAGTGTAGAAAAAAGCAGTGATTAAGTATCACATCGAAAAAGAAGCGATCCTGCTTTGGGTGGAAATGGGACAATTCCCTATGTTATACATAGACAATGTTCCGAACGTTGACGAAGAATGTATTCTGGAACTCTTTCGCCGAAGTAAAGCCGGCATTACAGCAGAATATATTGATACGCTGGAACAACTGTGCATAGATAAAACAATGATCTGCGAAAATACGCCCACATTATTCAATTTAAAGAAAAAGGAAATTCAGCTGCAGAAGGAAATAAATACGTTAATAAACGAAATACAGGCAGCAATGAAGAGACAAAACGAACGGATCCGGGATTTGAAAAAAAGCGATTGGAGAGAATAACAACGTTATACGTAGTGACAGTTGGATAAAAAAGATTCTTTACGTCCATTATATAAAAGTAAATGTAAAGAGCACTTTTTACACCACTAACAAGAAAAATGTGAGCATTTCAGCACTAAAAAAATGAAAAACGATGAAGAATGACAGTTGCCTGACGGTTTCCCGTCGGGCAGCTATTATCCGCCAAGATGCGAAGAGAATTACGGCACACTGTTGACACTGGGAGAATCTATGCGCCGTGCATACCAAGTAGAAGAACTGATAGACCGGATGAGATGGGACAACGCCGATTTCTGCCTGCAACGAACAGACGGAACCTGCCTTTCCATTACAGGGACACTGACAGAATATGAACACTATTTCGGCCGCCCCTTACTACGAAAACCCTCCAACAGGTTTCTCCCATACTATGACGTGCATGGTAGAAAATGGCTTACGTGTCGAGTGGCAGGGATTGTATTCAGGCTCTTTTCTGTGAAAAAATTAATTTCATGGATTAAATAAGGAAAGTTGTAGGACATATACGAAATAAAGTAGTTACTTTGCAAACCGCAAGTAAGAGAAAAATCATGTCAATGCTGCTTCCTTGTTTTTGACAGAGGCAGTTATCTGTTTTTCCTGCATTGCTTTTTCAGAACTTCGGAATTAAATCTCCCTGCTCCGAAAATTCCCTATATTACAGATTACATACACGAAGAGAATACTCCGATTCCATCATGAAGAATGAGTACGATATTTGCTGCTTTCCAAAGAAGTGGTCGGATTCTTCGTATCTGTATTTTCAGAAAAATAGAATTTAAAACAGAAACTAATATATTTTATTATGACAACATCTAATTCAGCAAATACCAAACAATCGAACAACGCATCACAAAAGAGAAAACCGATTCATAACGGTTACTTCAATCATCCCATTCTTCTTCCAGCAATATACCCATGAGTATTTTGATACGGGAACAAGGACTGAAATATACGGACTATACTGGGTGATGCTCGAAGAAGCTCATGCACAGCTTAAATGCTGCGTCAATATCCAGACAATGGGAATCATCGCCAATATATTCCATGCCCAACCCGAACATCTTGAGCTCCTTACCACCATTATTTCCGGCGTCCCGGTAAAGGATACAACTCGCATATACTTCTATGCCGACTTTTGCGAAGAATCTGCCATCAGAAGTTATTTTCCGCACCCCTACTGGCATACACCGACAACGAACTGCTGCGGATGATTATGCAAGACGGACTGAAAGCCTACGGACTATATTGGCTTGTGATGGAAAAGCTCTATCAACAGCCACAACATTTTCTGGCACCGCAAACTGCTTCCTTCATCCAGAACCTTTATGATGTGAGCGACGAACTGATGGAAAAGTGTATTATACAATTACGGACTCTTTTTATCTGGATGAGAAATGAACCTCCATTCTAAAGCAATAGACGATTATAGGGAAGCACTTGACAACATGGAAGATGAAAAAAGCGCAACACGAAACCGCACGTCAATAACTCTCTGAAAGCCAACGGAAATGCAGAGGATTTTAACACTCGAAATAAAAACGTCAAATATACAGAAAAATCCATCCCCATTATAAATAAAGAAATAAACAAAAAAATTCTTCTTCTGAAGAAAGCGGAAAAGAAAAAGAAGAAGAAGTAATGGTTTGAAGGTGACGGACTTGAACGCTGACACCCGATATGCGCCCCAACGCATGGGAAGAAAAAATCTACAGGAGGCAATGAACGACACATCCTGGTATGAAGTCGTAGCTTATTCAGTCGGGCATCCCCGGCTGATGATGGAAGAAAAGAATGGTTCTTCAACTATTTACGGAGCAAATCATCTTACGGGGGAAAAAGCTCGATGAACAGCCTGCACGAAATAAAAACTATTTCGCCAATCTCACCCGGCAGGGAAGCCATGTGTCATCCACAACGCAGGTGGCACTGAAGAAGTTTCTCAAAACCGGCAAGAGCAACAGCAATGTTCGCCTACGAAACCATCACCAACGGAATACGTACCTACGACGGCATCCCATCCCCCTTATGCCAAGCCGCGACCTTTCGGCGGCACATATCTGGAATCCGGTGACGAACGAATGGACACGATAGCATATTATCTCTCAATCATTTACTAAATATGGATAGATTCAAAAGAACTGGGTATTGATACCCACGGTCGCACAAGCGGCAAATGAAAACAAAATGTCCCCTGGTGTCATGCCCAACGGACGGATAAGCGTGATAAATCACTAAGTGTCAACCTCGATACCAAACTGTATTTGTGCCACTACTGCGGCGCACACGGTTCGGCAGCCATATATGCCGGAAAAGGCAGAAAGCTGGGTGATCCGTTGGTCAAATTTCCAACGGCAACAGGTAGCAACCCAGTTGTCCGCCCACTGAAAAGCCGCACGGCGACCCAGAGCAAGGGGCACTCACACAGAAGCAAATTGAATGGTGTCGTGACGTCCGCCACATTCCGCCGGAAGTATTGGTGGAAGCTGGCGTGGCTTTCGCCTCATCTCGATGCCTATATCCGGAAAGGAGAAAGGTTGGGAAAAGAGGGACTGTCTCTGCTTCAACTTTTTGAAAACGGGGAATTGGTGAACACGAAGTTCCGCGACTCACAAAAGCACTTCAAATTGCTGCAAGGAGCGCGCACCATCCCTTACAACATCGACGCCATCCGCGACACGCCGGAGTGCATCCTCGTGGAAGGGGAATTTGATGCTCTCTCCTACATGGCTGTCGGCCGGACGGATGTCATTTCCGTGCCGAACGGTGCCAACAGTCAACTGGACTGGCTGGACGAATTGTCGGAATCTCATTTCGAGCAGAAACAAGTGATTTATCTGTCGGTGGACACCGACCGCAAGGGACGGGAACTGTGCCGGGAACTCTCCCCCGACGGCTGGGGGTAGACCGCTGCCGTATCGTCACCTACGGCGAAGATACGGCCAGGACGCCAACGAACTGCTTCGTGGCGGAAGGGCCCGGACGCACTACTGAAGGCACTGGAGGACGCGCCCATCCCCGCCTGGAAGCACGTTTACGGCAGAAGACTTTACGGGAGCGGTTGCACCAACTGTTTGAAGAGGGGTATACTTCGGGCGTGGAATTGGGAATACCGAATCTGACGAAATCATGAGGGTTGGAAACGGGCGGGTGCTCACCGTCACCGGTATTCCCGGACACGGCAAATCGGACTTTGTGGATGAGATAGTGCCTCGGCTCTGCACCCGCCAAGATTGGCGAGCGGGATATTTCAGTCCGGAGAACACGCCAATCGAGTATCATCATGCCAAACTGGCGGAGAAACTGCTGGGACACCGTTTCCGCAAAAAGATTTCTACGGAGGAGGAATTCGCCCGCGTAGTGGATTATCTTTCGCAACGCGTCTGGCACATTCTCCCGGACGGGGATTTCACACTGGGCAACGTCTTGTCGAAGGCACGCGAACTGGTACACCGTCACGGCATCCGTGTGTTTGTCATCGACCCGTACAATTACATCAACCATCAGATCCCGGCAGGCATGACGGAGACAGGGTATATCGGTTCATTCATGAATAGTCTGGCACGTTTTGCCCGGCTCAACTCCTGCCTCGTCATTCTGGTGGCGCATCCGAGAAAGATGAACAAGCAATACGGCACGCAGAAAACGGAAGTTCCCACCATGTATGACATCAACGGCTCGGCCAACTTTTTCAACATGACGGACTACGGAATAGTGGTAGACCGTCAGGATGAAATGGGGATCGTATATACACGTCGAGAAAAACCCGTTTCCGTAATTTCGAACAAAGGGAAACGCAGCGTTCTGCTACGATGTGACCAACGGAAGATATTCCCCTTGTACGCCGCCACCCGAACCGGCATGCAGGTGCAACCGTGGAAGGGAGCCAAAGACTTATTCTCGTCAGAGGGATGGATTTAGGGATTAAGGCTCTCCCAAATACTTTCTCAATCAGCTCCACCTGCAACGGTGTGAGCCAATGTATCCAAACGCCCAGCCGGTAGCTTCGAGAGCCTCCAGCAACTCCCGGTTTCGGCGGATGCATTTATTTAAATGTCTTCTTGCCACATCGGCACTTGCATACGGCATATAGAGTAATGCCAATTCCGTTTTCTTCATAGATTTTCTTCTTTTTAATTTATTATTTACGTCATGTAAAGATACTGTTTTTTTGCGTAGAAATGCAAGCAAATACACAGATATTCAAGCGTTTGCCTTCACTTACCGGCAGATACCGTTTCATGTTTCCTCCCTGCCGGTTGGGGTATCTTTACATTGTAAAGAGATGAAAACGTTCGTTTACTGACTCAATAAAATCTTATTTATTCACTTAAAAAAAGGAGGAAATCAGTATGTTGATTTACAAAGCGGGTTCAGTCCAATATCGCATCGAAGGACAAAAAGAAGAAATGGCATCCCTGCCTGATTAAAATGGGGAAACGTAGTGATACGCAAATGATTGGCGAAACGATTGCCGAACGGTCATCACTGACGGCCGGTGACGTGCACAACGTGATCCGAAACCTGATGGCAGTGATGCGCGAGCAGTTGCTCAACAGCAGGACAGTGAAACTCGAAGGATTGGGAACATTTACCATGGTGTGCCAGTCACGCTGCAAGGGGGTAGATGCGGAAGCCGATGTTAGTCCGGCACAAATCACGGATTGCGTGTTGCCAGTTTACCCCGGAATATACGCGGGATGCCGGTGGAAATATCACCCGTGCGCTGATTCAGGGAGCGTCATATATCCACGTCAACCAGTTGACGAAAGCACTGGGAACGGGAGGCGGGTGGCAACACCGGAGGTTCGGGTGATGACAAACCGGGTGGCGGTGGTCAGGAAAGCGCCCGATCCGGCAGCGTGATAGAATAGGTGATAGAGGATATGTGGTATGGAAAAAGGAGGTGTTGAATTATGAAGAAATCCATTTGGAATACGATTTTAAAAAGTCGTCATTGCGGTTGCTACTGCTATTGCAGGCGTCATTGGAGGTCAGAACCTGATGATGTAAAATGACACAAAAGAGTTGGACGTTGTGTTCCATATAAAGGTTAAGAGGCAGGATATGAAAAAGATAGGAATATTGAACATAAATAAACAGGAGTTGTTTTAGTATATTATTCGCTATTTATCAACGCAAAACCTCTAAACATCAACGTGGTATATGAAAAAGAAATTTGGATTCGTCCTGGCGGCTGCAATCTTGCTGGCTGGCTGCGGACAGAAAAAAAAACGACAACGACAACTGCACGTCCCGTAAAGACTACGATTGTCGAGTCAAGATCGATTATCAGAAAAGATTTCTCGGGGATCGTGGAAGCGGTGGAATATGTGAAACTGGCATTTCGTGTCAGCGGACAAATCATCCAGCTTCCTGTCATCGAAGGACAGAAAGTGAAAAAAAGGACAACCCATCGCAGCTATCGACCCCAGAGACATCGCGTTTGCAATATGCCGCCACGAAATCGGCATACGAAACGGCT
>VOFC01007203.1_pt1 | contig 28875 bp, 56 predicted proteins | sample 5384161 | NCBI WGS metagenome assembly VOFC01 (sample SAMN12384722, study PRJNA508395) | human gut metagenome | isolation source: healthy gut B | host: Homo sapiens | reverse complement strand
TGCAAAATGGATGGAATTACGTCATATCGAATGGTCTTTGGCGGAAAAAAAGGATACAATAGATTTGAAATATTGTGCAAAGAGTATCGTGAATGGAGGGCTTTTATGTGGTTAGATAATGCGTCAGACATTGATATTTTTATTTTATGAACCGTATGCAAGAATAATTGCTGATTTCGCAAAAACGAAGAATATAATCCATTGACAATTGGGGTATTTGGATTATGGGGGAGCAGGAAAGTCCACCTTTGTTGAAACTGATAGGTGAAAAACTTAACGGTCAGGATGGAATTATTTGTGTAACTATTAATGCATGGATGTTTGAATCATATGACGATGCTAAAACTGCAATTATGGAGGCTTTATTACAGGGAACTTAAAGAGGAAGTTCCTATAGAAGCCAAAAAAGAAATTGGGTAAATTAATAAAAAAGGTGGACTGGTTTAAACTAGGAACAAAAAAGCAGTATCTACGCTCGCTCTATAGTTGCTAAGTGCAGCCACAGGGGAATCCATTGCCCATGTTGTTAAATGTGACGGGAAGTGCTGAAGAAATTGGAAATACAGTCAAAATGCAGCAAATTCCATACAATCATTAAAAGATGAGTATTGAAAGAGGAAGATGCGTCAAAATGACGAAGGCACGATAAACAATATCAGAAATTTAGAGAGGAATTTTCTGATGCATTGAAAATGACGATATTAAGAATGTAGTTGTAATGATAGATGATTTGGACAGATGCCGTCCAGAACGGATAATTGAAATACTGGAAGTAATTAAAACTATTCTTAGCTGTTGATAGAACGACATTTATTATTGCTGCAGATGAAAATGTTATAAAGTATTCCATACGTGAAAAATATCCGCCAATGAATGGGTTTGATGTGGAACTGGATAAAGAATACATTGAAAAAATCATTCAATTGCCAATATATATTCCAGAATTATCTGCAAAAGGATATACAAAATTATTTATTATTATTGGTAGCTCAAAGCTATTTTGGAACAGGAAAGCTTTAAACATTTAATATCTAAGCTGTTTGAAGAAAAAGGACAATTTCAGGGATGTAATTACACTGGAAGAGATCAATAGGTTGATTGGACGAATTGCATCTGCTGGAAGAGTGAAGGAAAATCGACTTTTAATGAAAATGTCAAGTATTATAGATGAAATAAGAGAAATTGTTGCCACTACGCTGAAAGGTAATCCACGTCAGACAAAAAACGCTTTTTGAACACATTTATTACCAAACGTCAACTGGCAAAAATTTATTATGGTGATGAAATTGATATTTCCATTTTTAGCCAAATTGCTAGTGCTGCAGAAGCTGGATAATGATTTGTTTATACAATTGAATGAATGGAATAAAGAATTTGATACTGAAAATAAAAAATTTAAAGAAATTCGAACGGAAGTTGTGAATGGGAATCTAGATGGTCAAAATCAATGGAACACACCACAAATAAAAAAGTGGTTAGAATGTAAACCGGTTGAATTGGAAAACTATCGTTTGGAAAAATATTTTTATTTGACAAGAGAAAATTTGAAGAGTTCTAGTATTGATGAGTCTGGATTCAGTAGAAATACAAAAGAAATTTTGGAAAAGAATTGGACGAGCTAAGGCAGGGTCAAATGATGGCTATTATAAAAGATATGAAAAATTTAAGCGCAGAAGAAATTTCAGATGTATTAAAGTCATTGTACCTAAAATTGAAAAAAGGTGAGATGAAGTTCTTTTTGTTATAAGAGATTTATTTTTGAATTTTGATGTATATAAAGGAAAAATAGTGGATGCAATTGGAAAATCAACAGTTACAATTAGAGCAGGTGATATGGCTGCATTAAGAACAATGTATAATAGTGATGCAGGAAGTATGAATACAGCATTGGAAACAATGATAAAAGAGGAACGTTAACAGACGAGCAGATTGCAGAAATAAAGAACAGAGGAAAAGCTAATATGGACATCGAAAGGATATATAGCACCAACAACGCCACATTGGTCAACAGCGAAAGGGCAGTGACATCATTTGTAAACAATAGAGATTTTGATTCTAAAGCAAAAGCGGCCAGTAAATATGCTACAGCAATGAAACAGATATGTCAACAGGTGGTAGTTTTCAATCAGCGGCAGCCGGAGTCCTAGGTTTTGCGCAAAAAGTCGCATCTGGAGGCATAGACAATGCATACGTGAATATGATCGTGAAGATCTTATTGGGAAATCGTCCAGAAGTTGTTTGGACAAATTACCATGAATTTCTTACGAATTATGCATCGGTAGAATAATATGGCAGCTGATGCATTGTCACAAGCTATGGATAATTTAGAAATAGAATATTGCAGACATAGGGAATATTTCCCTTGGTTGATGTGTTATTGAAAGGAAATGTTAAAAGAATACATAAAGGAAAATTTTTGATTTCCGATATGAAGAAAAAAATATCTAAGGAGTAAAACACCAGCACAAACATCTGAAATTTTAAATGATATGCATGAATATATAGAAAATAGTATTGACGGTGAACTGAATTTGAACAATTTGAAAACAGTCAAGATTTTTCTAACATGGGAACATCACAAATCGTAAGAGGATGCATTAAAGGGATGCCTTGTCTGTATTTGAAAAGTATTATGGGGAGGATTAAGAATGCAGTTTTGGATCGATAAGGAACAAGAGAAAAAGACCGGATGCCGAATGGCAGGATGCGTATGTGTTTTCGATTAATCGAGAAAAATATAGTACGATATTTACGAATATAGCGAATAGTTGGTATCAAATGGATCAATTGCAGATTCCTGCGATATATGAAGATTTGTTCATAATAGGTTTGAGTATTTTTGCTTTGGATAAGAGAGTATCCAGAAGAATGTTTAAAGACTGTTGGACGAGAGAGATAAGCGTATCTATTCCGGTATTGGAATATGATAAATGGAAGTGCACGGAGATTACAATGGGAAAACACACTAAGTTTTTTGACAGGGGATCATTGGCATATTACATTTAGAAGAAGTGAGGTAATATATAGTTATAGGGAACATGTAAATAGGATTCATCTGAATGTTCAAAGCTGTGATTGTGTATGTTTATTTTCAGGAGGATTAGACTCTTTTTGTGGTGCAGTTAAATTATTAGAGCAAGGCACTTCTCCTTGTCTGATCGGACATAACGAATATCCTAAACTTGCAAAAAGACAGAATTTATTTGCCAGAACTTTTCAGAGTCTTTATCCAGAACAATCTGTTAAATTTATTAGTTTTACAGCTGGTTCCAGAGCTCCTATAAGTGAGAAGGAAGGAAAATTGAAGGGGAGTGAAAATACTTCTCGTGGCAGATCATTACTGTTTTTGTGTGCAGCACACTTAGCGTGGCAGGTATTTTGGGAGAAAATGTACCGGTATACATTCAGAAAATGGATTTATTGGACTTAATATTCCATTAACATGGGAGGTAGAAAAGGAACTTGTAGTACACGAACTACTCATCCATACTTTTTAAGACAATTTAATAACATCTTAGAACAGGTAGGAATAAAAAAATACTATTACCAATTTCTTTGCGTACAATACAAAAGGAGAGATTGTAAGGCAGGTTAAAAAGATACAGAGGCATTTAAAAGATGTTATGCAGATACGATTTCGTGCTCACATCCTTGTTTAGCACGATATAATAAAAATGGTTCTAAAAGAATATCCTATAAATTGTGGATACTGTTATCCGTGTCTGATTCGCAAAAGTTCACTTTTGGATATAGATGAGATGAAAAAGTATTCTTATCAAGGAGAAAATTATGATTTTCTGATGGCATATGAAGAAAGTGAGAAGAGTGCAGATTTAAGAGCAGTGCTTGAAGTGTTTATCGTTGTAAACACTCTTCGGATGAAGAATTAAAAAGATATATTAGATGTGGGAGAATTAACCGAAGAGGAAGTTGAAAAATTTTTAACTTTATACAAGAAAAGTATAGATGATTTGGTACAACTTTTTTTCTGCTGATCAGAGAATGAAGGAGTATCTTGGATTATGATGCAACATCTTATTGATACACACTTTCATCTGGATTATTACAAAGAGCATCAGAAAATATATGCTGGAATTAATGAAAGAAAAAACAATATACATTGTGTATGACGAATTCGCCTGAGTATATATATCTTGCAAACGTATGTATCCGGAAACAAAATATTTGAAATTTGCACTTGATTTCATCCACAGGAGAAATCATTAACTGAGACAGATTTTTACAATTTTATGAATTTGCTCGATGAAACTAATTATGTAGGAGAAATTGGTCTTGATTTTACAAGACAAAGTCATATTTCATGTGATAAACAATGTTTGCATTTTGAGAAAAAAATTGTAAGAGCATGTGCAGAAAAGAATAAATTAATGTGTCTGTGCATATTCGAAGGGCAGAAAAAGAAGCAATATCTATTTTGAAAGAATATCGTCTCGCAGGTGCATTATCCATTGGTTTAATGGAAATGCAGAACAATTGCAACAATTATTGGATATAGGATGTTATTTTTTCGCTTAACTCAAATATGGTAACAAATGAAAAAGGCAAAGAAAATTGCGCTTGATACCAAAAACAAGAGTATTGATTGAGAGTGATGGACCGTTCACGAAGATTGACGGAAAAAGGTATACATTTAACAATTTGATAAAAATATATGAGTTAGTTGCACAGTATTATAACGAACCAGACAGTATTAAGATTGTTCATGCTAATTTTTCGTGATGTTCTTTTTCGAATTAATGTTAATTGTTAAGCTATTTGTAAAAAATGTTGGAATGATGAGGATGATTACGACCAAATTCTCTGCTATGGCATTTCATTCTTTAAGAAACGTTGTATGGTGAAGAAAAAGCAACTCAGTTAATGGATTATAAAGAATAGTCTTAGAAATAAAAATGTGCCATATACTTTCCAAATCAATAGAAAGCATATGGCATTATTATTTAAGAGAGAAAATCATCTTTGGTGTAGATGTGGTTGATCCACCGTGGTTTGGCGCCAAACCATTGCTTTGCTTTTTTCGATAAATGATTTATCTGTTATTCTTATATCTAACATATGCAGAAAATCAAGCATGCTTTGCTGTTCTTTGGGTGGAATAATTTCAAATGGGTATTCAATCCAAAAGTTCCCTCAGTTATATCTCGTATAATGATTTGATATAAAATAGTTTTGGAAAAAGCAACAGAGAAATGTCCAGATTCTAAAGCTTTTTCCCTCTTAGGAGGATAAATGGAATAATGGGATTAATAGAATTTATGAAAATGTGTTTGAAATTTTAGGAAAAGTTCTTGAAGAACATTATGCAATCGGTGCAATGATGGTGCTTGTTATTATATATGAAGTGGTTGGATGGGCTGGATTTCATAAAAACAAAGCGAGTGTAGAATATTATTTCGGTGTTGATAGTAAGAAAATAAATCCTCTTTATAAGGATGATTTTTGAGCAACTTGTTCGCAAAAAACGTTTTTTGCAATACTTGTTTTCGGGGTGTATATATAATATTTTTGGGAAGCGGCAAAGTCAATAGGCTGGAAAAAGTTAGAAGATGTTATACAGCCCAATATTAATGATTTACCAGGAATAATGATTACAACTTACATAACGCTCATAACTTTTTTTAGGAATTTTTATCAATTGGAATAGTAAGAAATTTATAGTATGTGGGGTAGATAAAGTTGTTGAAGAATATGGAATTTATAATATGTTGCGTAATATGCTGATGTTGGTAGGGGTGGCGTATATATTATTGCTGATAGAAGAGGTAATGGTAGGGATAAAATCTAGTAATTACTTAGGGATATACATAATAGAAAATTCCTTGATACTTTGTTTTGTGTTATATGTGTGTCAATTTATACGTATTGTATGGTTTATCTTGGATTTATTGTTTGGGAATACTGCAGTAAAAAAAGATGTTGAATGTTTTATATAAATTTTTTCGAAATGATGAGATGGAAAAGGTCGAGTGGAAATGGGATTCCAATATTTTGGAAAATCAAATAAACTATTTGCTGATGAATATATGAAATATTCTGAGCAGGTAAGCAAAAAAGGAATTAGGAAAATAGAATATGCATCCTATTTGGGAAATAAAAATTGTTTCATAGAAACGAAAGTGAGAAGTGGCATCATATGTGGTTTGTTTAGTGGGTTTATTATTTGGACTTATGAGTTTAGTTATTCCCATGGTGGTTGGATCACTTTGGGATGTACATTAGAATTTTAGTTTGCACACTTTTGTGTGTAAGGGATTAGCAACAGTCTTTATTGGCATTGTATATGGATGTCAGGGATATCAGATTACTTTAGAAAAGTTTCCGAGAAGATATGTGTCAGAGTATGCATTGTGGAAAAAATTTGGTATAAATATATACGTTCCGTAAAAAATATTGTAGTATTTGCGGAGACAGCAGAACAAAGTGGCAAAAAAAAGAAAATTAAAGCAAATAATAGAACAGATAAAGGCGAGATGTTATGAGGATGAAAAAATAAAAACAGTTTTGATAATCATGGATTATATGTGGAATTGGGAAGAAAATAAAAAATTGATATGGGAATATCAGTGGATGATAGAAAAAAATATGAAAAATTGGCAAAAGCCTTTATTGTAGATAAAAATTTAAAACGATTAAAGAAAAAGAAAATCAGAAAAAAGCTAGCGAATTGAATTTGGATGATGTCAATAAATATTTTAATGGGGATGTTAAAAAGAAAAAAATCATAAAGGAGAGCCAATGAAACAATCAAAGCAGCAGATTTTAAATGGACTTATTTTATTTTTACTTATTTTATTTTTGGATATCTGGAATGTTTTTCACAGATTATTAATGGTATAGGGGGCATATGAATTTGTGACGATTGTAATAGTTGTTAGTTTGATTCTCTGCATATATTTCAGAGTGGATGTTTTCAATAAAAATGCCAATTTATTTAGAAATAGACAAGTGGATAAGTAGTTTACTTGATACATTGGGATTGTATTTTCTGTTTGAAGTAGTGGCACTCGTTATGCATACACGGATTTTTGCGTGGTACAAGTTAGTGGGGACAATTTTGTGTATCGTAATATGTTGTATACTGCAAGGCTACCGGAAAAAGATTCGACAAAGGCAGAAAAAGAATATACAAATATAGAACAGGCAAATACCTATAGTTTAAAAAGATTTGTATAATGGGAATTTAAATGAGTATAAGGGTACTTTGATTTTACTGGATGAAGAAGCAGGTGATTATGACCTTTGCATAGGGAAGAGGTGATAGAAAGCATTGTCAGGACAGTAGAGGATTGCTATCCCAATAAGAAATTTGTTCTAGCCTGAGTGGAAATTGGGGAAGTGGAAAGACTACTATTTTAAATATCGTCAAAAAGAGTTGCGAAAAGATGAAAAATTATCGTCATTGATGATTTTGATCCATGGAATTATGAAGATGAGGCAGCTTTATTTGGTGGCATTCTGGATACTATTTTCGAACGCTCGGGTGTAGACTACAGTGTTATAAGGAAAAGACGCTGGAAACGTGACTTGTTATCATTAATATTTAATATAAGTGAAACAACCAGAGGTGTTAAATTTTCATTTTTAAACAGTGAAGATCAAAAACGATTTCAGATATCCGTAATAGTATTAATGCGTATATGACATTTTCAAAAATATCGTCTGGTGTTCGTTTTGGATAATATTGAGCGCTTGGGAGTTGAAAAATGTTGCTTTTTACTAAAGACAGTCGCTGATGTACTCAATTTTGACAAAGTCGTTTATATTTCTTTCTTATGATCCAAGAATATTAGAGCGCATGCTTGTTGAGCAGCATTATGGTACAGAATATCTGAAGAAGATTGTACAGATGGAAATTTTTAACTGTTTGCCATATGATAGCGGAGTATATTCAGGATGTGAGATGTTAAACGCTTTTAAATTCAATAATGAGCATACTGTATTTCTTCTCAGAAGAATGTGGAAAAACATCTTGCAGCACAGTTAAATATCAGTGATTACATTATACTTGAGTTTATAAAAAGAGAGAATCGGGAATTATATGAGACAATTTGGAAGAATGCAGAATACTTTGTATCCAGTGACAGGAGACGATGTTTGGATACGAATTGCATATAGATCAGACAATACAAAAAGAAATCAGCAGACAAAGGAGCTTTATGGGAAGCTGTTTGAAAATGAGAAAAATAGAAGATGCCAAAAGTTCTTGGGGAAGCTTTTTTCCATATATAGAACATTATGCTGCTCATAAAGATAATATTTTAAATTATGAATATGGTGATGAAAATTATGAGAAAACAATAAAGAAACATCGTATTTATAGTGGAAACTTTTTTCCCTATTTATTTCACGAGGCATAAGAATGAAAATTTGGATATTCAGAATGCGGTGGGAGAATTTATAGGATTATGCAATGAAAACAAAAAAGAAGATGCAACAGAGAAGTTATATACTGTTTGCAAAAAATATCAGAAAGAAGAACAGACACTGCTATTTGAGAGAATCCAATTATATACGACAGACCTGACGCAGAGGATGGGAGATTCTGTTTGATATATTATATGATTATGCAGCATCAGCAGATGATACAATGCTATTCTTGAGATTAAGCGCAAAAAGACGTGCTATTTATATTCTTTCCTTAGCACTCGAACAGTGTCAAAAGGAATTTTTTGATCATTTTTTGATGTATGCGCAAAATGAATATAGCAAGATGAATATGATTCATTCCATTATATGGCACAACAGAGTAGAGGGGAGTGAAGAAACAGAAGTTCAGTTTAAAGGAAGAGCAGCAGAAGTTTATGAAATATTATTGAATATGGCAGTACATATAATAGAGCAAAAAATTGATTTGTACAAAGATGGATATTACAAAAATAAAAATATATGGGGCTGGTATCATGCATTAAAGTATATAACAAGAATGTAAATATAAAAGAAGCATTTCGTTATATGTTAACACCAGACAATATTTTTCGCTTTTTGTGGGATATGACAGTGAATCATTAAGTGGAGTATATGGTTATAGTTTGCGTAAAAGATAGTTTTGAACTATTTTGTGACTTTGGTGATATAGAAAAAGATTATGGTAGATTGTGAACCAAAAACGGAAGATGAAAAATTTGGTACAGAAATCTATGATGCATATAAAGACAGTACAAATAGGGAAGATGGAGCAATATACAGAGAGTTGGAAGTGAAATTGAGGTTATAGGAATGGGGACAGATATGAAATCCGAATAGACTGATTGCAGGAAGAAGATATTGATGTTGCATATGAGTTGCTGGTTACAGTAACTTAGAAGTATAAATTGAGAAGCAGTAAGGATGGAACAAACTAATATAACATGGAGAATAATTTATGTATGTTATTTTTATCGTGAAATTTAATATTGCAGTTCGAAAGAGTTTATTTTAAATATGATTATTTTCCCGGAAATGTTTCTTCGTAAGATAAATGAAAAAAAATGCCGATGGGGAACATTGGCAGATCGGCTCATAGAATGGTGCGACAAATATGAGGTGGATATCGCAAAAGAGATGGCGGAACTTGTTTTTGACCAGCTCAATACTGTTTGCAGGAACACAGATAACAGAAAAGTAAAAGGATATTGTAATAATATGATTCTTGATATTGAAAAACAGTATTACGAGCAGCTGGATATACCGTGGGAAAATGGTGAAATAATGAAATTTGTAGGATAAAATTCCAAAAACTGGAGAATTACATCATATCGAATGGTCATATATGGAAGCAAATGGTACAATCTAATTGGATTTATAATAGTTAGGAAAGAAAACAAATGATTAAAGAACACATGTATAAAAGTAATATGGAAAAAGTGTTTTGAAGAAAATTGTGGAAAAAAATTAACCAATGTTTTGACTACAATTATCATTATTGCAGAAGTTGTTGCGTTTGTAATAAACATTTGTGCTTCAAAGTGTTTGACTCAGTGTTCTGGCTTTCTGAGAAAATATGAAATAACAGAAGTGATCCCTATTATAGCAATTGCGTGGGGGAGCTGTAGCTATACCGATAGGTTATTTATTGGGAAAGGCAGAACAGCGGATGTATGGAATTCGATTCATTGACCAGCTGATAGTTGGTTTTGGAGAAAAAGAATGTGTGCTTTTTATTATTTCACTGTGCAGCCAAATTCTTTTTATGACCATATCTGTTGTCTGTGACTGGAAATTAGCATTTATAGTAATTGCAATCGCACAGATGATGTATGTGTTTATCGGATTTTATATTGTATGTTGGGGGCTTTCCTATAAGGCATTGGAGAATACTATTGAAGAACAGATGAACTGTTACTAAAAAGATATCAATGGTAAAATAGATGGAGTAAAGAAGAAATCAGATAACCAGGCAGTAGAGTTTACATTAAATGATTATGTCGATCAAATGATATCAGCTACCAATATAGGGAAAATAGATCGTTGGCTGATATTGAAGTAATAAAAATATATCCTTCGAAAAAAAGGAGGATATTGATAAAATAAAGGCATTATTGAAGTCTGTTGTTGATTTGAAATATAAAGGGGTAGCGAAAAGAAAAAGTAGTTTATTATATATTTAATGAATTATCGGCCAGAAATGATAGAAAAATAGTAAAGGAAATTATCTTTGAGCTTTTTATAAAGAATGCAAATACAGATTCAGATACCAGAAAAGCAATCTTAGGAGCTTTAATCACACAAAGAAATGTTTGGAGCCAGCAAGTATGCTTGGCATTGCTTGAAAAACTATCTCGATTCAGAGATAGATGAAAAAGGAAGATAAAAGAGAATTGATTTTATGGACCGTTTTCTGGGAGATTTACCAGAAAATGTTTGCAGAGGATGAATGCGAAAAAAGTAGGGAATGAATTGTTCGTTGATCAGTTATTGAATTTGGTAAGTAGTCAAGCAGCGGTACAGGACATTATCACGAAAAAGCATGATACATTTGTGGCTCGGATTGAAAAAAGGAAACCCCTATTATCTGGCAAACCTGTGTTGATCTGGCAATTTTAGAACAGACTAACGATATGGGAAGAATTGTTAAGGAGCTGTTGGTGAGTGAATTATGGATTGTGGGAGACTGGCTGAAAGGAGGAAAAGCAAATTGAAAAGATATTCGACTGATAACATTGTACAAGCAACATTATCTTGACCAATATTCAAAACCCTTACAAAGCGAATATGCATGTTGGGGATATTATGATGGAATGGATATTGGAGAGATGCAAGATATGCGTCTCGCGAAAGTAAGCGCAAATCATTCTGTAACACCGATTTCACAATTGTGGTATATGATAGGCAAAAAAGTGGAGGAGACTACCGGTCAGTATGGAAGTATCAATATTGGAATATTCCGCTGTTGCGAAGGAGCAGAAGCAGATAAGCGATTGGAAGAGTTTTGGAATGAAAAAAAGAAATCAATTTTTCTTTTGGCGTTGCGTTTTTACAGTTGGAAAATTCTATGCAATATATTCAAATGTGTGATATGTTGGAGCATAATGAATGGCAGAAGATAGATGAGGACAGAAAATGTAAGGTATTAAGTTATTGTACATTTGATAATGCTGATTTAGTATTGTTGATTCAGGGTAATAGTTTACGTTCAATGGAACAGAAGATAAGAGACATAGAGGGAAATAAAGAGGTTCAATATCTGCATTCTATTTTGGGCGTGTCAGAGGAATACCTGCAGGCATGTGGTGAAAAAAAGGAGATTCTCCGAATTGGTACCAAGGAACGTGTTTTATTGATGAAAAAGTGGCGAGACTGGATATTAGATTAGTCACATCAGGAGAAGATTCAATAATAGGCATGCAGAAGGAACTTTTGGAAAAAGTTAATGATACATATGATATAAGGAATTTTGAAAATATAAAATATGCGTATGTATCGGGACATGAAAACTGGGTTATTTCTATGGAAAATACAGATGTAAGGACTATGTTGGCTTTCCCTGACACCCGGAGGACTGGCAACACATCAGAATGATGGGTATAAGAAAAGGGACAATAATCAAGGGAGACTTTATAATATAGAAACGTCGTATGTTTTAAAAATATAATGAAATATCAGAAATAACGTCAGTTAATGTTGAAGATGAAGAACGCAAAAAGAAAACAAAAATCTGCCGCATCAGTGGTTTAGAAATAGAATAGAGGAGTATAGAGGCAAACTAAATGTTTTATTGGCAGAGGGAAATGAAAGCTTTGTATTCGTATTATCTGGCGTTATTAAGAACTGTAAATTCGCTGGTGCAGTATGAGGAATTTATGTTATCAGCGGATATTTTCTATTTACTTTTTCCGTCATTTGAAATGTTTGAACACAAATTAAAAAGGGTACTTGAATTAGGAAAAAAAGTAACTCCGGTTGAAATAGAACAGGCAAAAAAGCTGTTTTTGAATATGTTGAAAGTGTGAATTCGGTCATTTACCACAATATTCATACGGATCAGGTATATTTGATGGTACCGGGATATAGTGGAACCTCATTTTCCATGCCAATCAAATTGAATATGGCTTTTTATGGCTTACTGATCGGGTGGCATTAATTTTTGGAAATACGGAACGTAAAAAGAAAATACCGCTGTATACTGGTACCTACCATGGAAGCAAAGCCGCAGACAAAACGAATTGAAGTAGAAAGTAATCCAAATGATTTTTTTGGTTTGCGTTAAGATTCCACAGCGAACACTTTATATGCCAGAAGAACTTATGGTGATTCTGATACATGAGATGGGACATTATATTGGTGGGGCATTGAGATGCCGTAAAGAAAGAGCTAAACAATTAAAAAAATTTGTGATTGATTTTTGATTGACTGTATGTTTAAAGATGTATATGAGGAAGAGGAGGACAAAAAGCAAAATGAAATCGTAAAAGACGGATTAAAAAAGCAAATGAAGAATACGATCGATCATTTTTTTTGATGATGCCAAAATATCAGAATTTTATTATGGAGATCAGGTGGTAAAGGTATTACGCAGTGCATGCAGATACATTTTGAGCAATAGTGCAGAATTAATGAAAAAAGTCTTGAAAATGTTACATATAACAGCTTTAGAGATGAAAAGAAAATAGAAAAACTAATTTATGTATATTCTGATCTGAATTATAGAATAAATAAGAATGCCAAGGATATATTACTATGGGGCATTGCTGAACGGAAAATTTATGATGAAATGCAAATGTATAAGGAGTGTTTCTCTGAGTTGATTGCTGTTAAACTGTTGGATATATCTCCAGAAAAATTAGTGGCGGCATTAAATGTGTCAGAAGGAAATACAAGCCAGGTTCCTGAAAATCAAAGACGGCTAGTGATTCAACGTGTTGAATGGTGGGAGACTGAAGATGTGGAACAAATGGATTATCCAGACAAATATTTATATGCATATGTGGCAAGCTGCCAAGAATGGATTGATGAGAAATTAGGCAAATGTAAAAGAGAAGACTTGAGGGCAATCAGAGAACTTTATTCAGCTGTCACATATAATGATGAGAGTCATTTTTTTGACAAAGCTTACGCAGCTATTTTGAACTGTATTCAGAATATGAAGTCGGAAATTGATGAAGAAATAAAAGAAAATGCAAGCTGAAGATGAAATATTTTGAATACAGACAATAAAAAGATTGAATATTTTGAAAAGATATTATATAATATATCTTGCGGTATTCTTTTTAGGAGGGATAATATGATATATGAAAATTAGTATTTTACAGAAGAAGAAAAAAAGGAAAAACCATATAAATTTGACCTAAGTAATGTTGTTGAGGTAAAAGAGCAAGACTGGAATTCATTTTCAGTATCTCCCAAAGTTCAATGTGATGAAAAGGTAATGGTTAACAGCACAGCGAGTAGATGATTTGAAGTTGAAATCTTTAAGATAAATATGCGAGGTTTTTATGGAAAACGGTAGGATAATCAAAATTCTTGAGGGTATGAGATAGGGTCTGGTATAAAAATACCAGACCCTTAAATAATTTTTAGTCTAATTCGTATTCTTCCGGATAGGGGATTCCGTGCTCATCCAGGAGATGTCGTAGCTCTTGAATATATTTGTACTTGTGTTCAATCTCAATCCAGTTTCCGTAGCACAACCTGTGGCATAGGGGAAGCGATTTCTGAAATGTTCAAAATTTCGAAAGTCCCGCCCCTAACCGCTTAAGATCTTTCAATTTTCTGTTGATTGATTCAATTAGATCTCAGGTATTTGCTGAAGTTGATAATGGAAAAAACAGTAACTCCGGGATCAATTACATCAAATCCAGATGCAATCACAACTGGCGCAGATACAGTAGAAACAGTTACAGATAAGTATGTAACTCGCGATGTCGCAGCAGATGGAACAGTAAGTGTACAGTATACTGACAGAAATAATTCAGGAACTGTTTTAAAAGCAGGTGACGGAGTTCTTCCAAACGGTGCAGAATTCAAACAGAGTGTAGCAAAATCAGGAACTGCATATGACACAGCAGCAGCTGTATCAGCAATGCTTCCAAATACTACAAATTTCTTTGTATATCAGTTCGATATCACTGCAAATGGTGTAGATATCCATGAGTTATCCAATTATGTTAAAGTTACATTAAGCAGACCGGCAGATCTTGTAATTGGCGAGGGTCAGCAGTTAGTTGTTTATCGTTTAGAGGACAATGGAACATTAACAAGATGTGAAAGTGCAATTAATGATCACTTTATTTCATTTTTAACAAATCATTTTTCAACATACATCTTCTCAGTAGAGAATGTTAATGGAACTGCAACAACTACAAGATGCAGCAGCTAAGACAGCTAATAGCGCAGTAAAATCTCCAAAAACTGGTGAATAATATATTTAGTTAGTAATAAGGGCTTCTGATGAAGAAGCCCTTAAATATAAAACGATTAAACTATAAATGTAATGCAAAATATATAAATTCATGGTGAATAAAGATACATTAAGCGAAAATTTAGGATGCTTAATCCTCCGGAACAGATCTCTTGTATACACTTTCTTTTCACATCATCCAGACAGGGAATCATAACGGTTTGCAAGGATTGCGTCTGCGGATTCCTTGAATTCATCCAGGTCATTTACGATTTTACTGCCGAAAAATGTGCTTCCATTTTCGAGGGTTGGCTCATAAACGATAACGGTGGCGCCTTTGGCTTTGATCCGCTTCATGACCCCCTGAATACTGCTTTGGCGGAAGTTATCGGAATTGCTTTTCATGGTAAGACGGTAAATTCCGATGACACATTCTTTTTCATGGTTAGTGGAATAATCATTCTGATTATAATAATCATAGTATCCGGCGAGTTTTAACACGCGGTCTGCAACAAAAATCTTTTCTGGTGCGGTTGCTTTCCACGATAGCGCTGATCATGTTCTGTGGAACATCACTGTAGTTTGCCAGCAACTGTTTTGTGTCTTTTTGGAAGACAGTAGCCACCGTAACCGAAAAGAAGGGTTGTTGTAGTGGGTTCCGATTCGAGGATCCAGACATACACCGTTGATAATGTCTTTTGTGTTCAGTCCTTTCATCTCAGCATAAGTATCTAATTCATTGAAATAGGAAACTCTTAAAGCAAGGTAAGTGTTTGCAAATAATTTCACTGCCTCGGCTTCTGTAAATCCCATAAATAAAGTGTCAATATTTTCTTTGATAGCACCCTCGTGCAGTAACGCTGCAAATTTTCGGGAGGCGTCTACTAATTTCTCGTTATTTTTTATCGGTCGAAACGATAATACGGCTCGGGTACAAAGGTTGTCATACAAAGCCTTGGATTCCCGTAAGAATTCTGGACTGAAAATAATATTTTCGGTGTGGTATTTCTTACGCACAGATTCTGTGTAGCCAACTGGTATGGTTGATTTGATGACCATAATGGCATACGGATTCACTTTCAGAACAAGTTCAATCACGGCTTCAACGGCAGAAGTGTCAAAAGTAGTTCTTCTTGCTGTCATAGTTTGTTGGAGCTGCGATCACTACATAGTCAGCATTTTTATATGCTGCTTCGCCGTCTAAGGTGGCAGTTAAATTTAAATCTTTTTCTTTCAGATATTTTTCAATGTATTCGTCCTGAATTGGCGATTTACGCTGATTGATCAGGTCTACCTTTTCAGGGATGATGTCAACGGCAGTGACAATGTTATGCTGGGCAAGCAGGACAGAGATAGACAGTCCGACGTATCCGGTTCCAGCCACTGCGATGTGAAGTGGGGAAGGAGATGGAATTTTGGATGCTGCGGTATTCACGAAGATATCATCAATATCAAAATCCAGCACATCGCCTAGTTTTTTCTAACTGAGGGATCAGCGGACAGTAATCTTCCTGTTCCAGACGGGACAACTGTGCGCGGTTGATACCGGTCAATTCAGATAATTGAGCCTGTGTCATTTTAAAGATTTCCTTTTGGACTGGACGATATCAGCCAAAAGGGGTGGTGGAAAGTTTTTTCATGTGCGGTCTCCTTATAATGAGTGATATTTAAAATAACAGGAAATACAAAAACAATTATATTATATGATAAAAATATATAATTTACAATAGAAAAATGTGATGAAAAGTTTATTACAGTAACAATAAAAATGTTGATGGAAATATTGATTTTGTAGATTTTTTTTTAAGAAAAGTTATAAAATAAACAACAAAGAGATTATAGAAGACAAATATGAACGAACGCTGAAAAGTAAAGTTGAATTTATATATAAGCGTGTATTTAACAAATAAAGAAACATGCTTCATTTGGCAATTGATAAAATCTTTTTTTGAATTATGATTCTTAGATTCTAATACTAAAGACGGAAATATTACATATTTTCTTGAAAACTAAGAAAATTAATAGATTTGTTAAATAAAAAGTTGTTTTGTGACAGAAAACTCGCTATATTATAAGTATCGGATACTATAAGAGAAGTGGGTGAGATATAATATGGCAGTATATGTTGTTGGCGATTTTTTGAGAGAAACAAGAATGAGAAAAGGATATACGCAAGAAGAAGTAAGTTATGGAATCTGCACGGCGGCATCTTTATCAAGAATTGAAAATGGGGCACAAAAAACCGGGAAGACTTATTATGGAGAAACTGTTTGAACGATTGGGTACGGAGAATAATTTGTTTAATTCTTTTGTGAGCAGGGAGAGAGATGGAGTTGTATTCTGCGATACAGGAATTGATTAGGAATATAACCGATAAAGATATTTCGAAAATTGAATCACAAGTTGATGTTGTAGAATTAATGACAAAGGATACTACAGAGTTGGAACATCAGTGTTTATATTTTGCAAAGGGCGAATTAGCAAGACAGAGAGATGAGAATAATGACAAAGCCATGGAATTATATATGAAAGCGATCCATATTACTTTACCTGATTTTGATGGAAAAAATCCACTTAGAAATAATCTCTTAACGTTTGATGAAATTATGATTATTAACGGTATTGCAATTTTACATGCAAAAAGTGGAAATATAATGTTGGCAATACAACTGGATATGTGGTTGAAAGAGTATATGGAAAGTAAAATTGTAGATGGTACTATGAAAATAACAAAATATCCTATGATTATATATAATTTAAGCAATTGGTTTGGAGATAGAAATTGTCACACAGAGGCGTTTGAGTTGGCGAATCAAGGGATAGATTTTTGTATTAAATATGGAAATTTATTTTTCTTTCCAATCTTTTAGTAAATAAAGGAATAGCATTAGCTGAACTCGGAAAAATAGATGACGGAAAGGAATATTTGCACCAAGCAATTATAATTTTGAAGCAACAAAACAAAAGGATCATGTTCAGCCTATAATTGATTGGTGCAAGTTACATTATGATGTTGAATTTTAGTAACCACCAGATATAGGTCCAAAAATATAAGCTGTTTCATACGTGTTATTCACAACCTCTGTACTTCCAACAATAGAAGCGGTTGCAATAAGTGCACATAATGTGATAGCAAAAATTTTCTTTTTCATGGTTTTGTACCTCCAGTTAATTTTGAGATTATGGTAAATTCCAGAAGGCAAAGAGACCATTCGATGTGACGTAAATTTAAATTTACGTGATATCGAATGGTCTTTTTGCGTGAATGGGAATAAAATTAATTAATTTAACAGGATGCTTTGGGGATTAGGGAAACTGTTAAAAGAGATTGAAGGAAATGAAAGGAAGATGTGAGTTATGGTAAGACCGGGATTACGTCGCAGCGAAATTGATTGGGAGAATGTAGACATTCATATCTCCAGAGAAGAAATGGAGAGAGAGCAGGAGCATGAAGCGGCAATACAGCAGGCAAAACAGTATCTGATCAAAAACTTTCCGAAGTTTTGTACAATAAATAATGGTTATTATGAGACAGAGACGTTTAATCATGATGCAGGGATGTATGAAGTAATGCATGTGGATCATATCGTGATTGGTGATCAGGCAATCTATGTGATCAAGACAGTGAAGTTTCCGGAGCATGTCGAATTATACGGAAGCTCAGACGCAAAAAACTGGTATTATGCAGAAAACACAGATAAACAGAAACGCATAAGCACAAAGTGGACAATCCAGATAAGAGAAACCAGAGTTATTGTGAGTATATACAGATGTTGGCGGGAGAAGCTATCAGACGGGATGTGCCGGCGATTGCAATTGTCAATATTATTGGACTTACAGATGAGCAGATCCATTTGGATATAGAATCAGGGCATGAGGTTGTGACAATGGATAAACTGGCAGACAGGGATCCGGTATTATGAGAGTACAATTGACAGTGATCGTGTGGCGTATGAACATAGCGATGATCTGATAAGAAAATTCAAGGAAGAAGAGGTATATGATAATATCATTCCGCAGATACGGGATGTGGAGCTGAAATACAGAATATATTTAAGATTATCGGAGCGGGATTGAGGAAAATATTAAAAAATTATGCTATTAAAAACATCTTAAGAGAAACATAATTTTACAAATGGTTTTTGATAGGCTATAATGAAATCATCTAATTTTAATTCGGGGAGAATACGATAAGATGAAGAAGTTATATGGCGTAGCGATTTTTTATTTATATTTACCAATAATGATTTTTGTTTTAGGCTGGATTGACTTATGGGTGTCTATACCGCTTACGGCTATTACATTAGCAGCATTGTACTTTTGTTATAAAGCAAATCATAGAAAATGAACAGGAGGAATTCTTTTTGAAAAAAAGAAGAACTTCTCCTTTTTTTGTGCTTTTCTTTTTGTTTTTTTGTATTTGGTGGTGGCGGAGATTTATTTGTACAGGATTTTGACTGGAATAAACATCATGCAATTTTGTACGATCTGGTGAAATTTGATTGGCCTGTTGTGTATAGTAACGATGTATTATTGACTTATTATCTTGGACAATATATTGTTCCGGCATTTTTGGGGAAACTGCTCGGACACTCAAATTTGATTGCGTTGTGGTCTATGACGGTATGGAATGCGATTGGACTTACAATTGTGTATGCGATGGTGTGTCAGTATTTGCAGGTGAAAAGTGCTTGGAAAAAAGCAGGTGTTTTTTAATCCTGATTTTCTGGGGTGGAGCAACAAATCTTGGAAGTATGGTTTATCAGTGGATCGGACATGACGCCACATTGGGGTCATATAAATGGATTGACTCAAATAGGATTTTAATTCATTTTGCAGGAAATCTGGATGCACTCAGAGGTGCTTTTCAGCATGTGATCGTTCCGTGGATCAGCTGTGGCATATTTATGAAGAACAGAAAAAAAAAATATAGTATTTATGTGATGCTGGCGCTGCCGTTATTGTTTTCGTCAACATTTGGATTTGTTTATTATGTAGGAATATTACTAGCTTTGTTTTGCATGGGATTTATTAACTGAAAAGGACAAGAAGAAAATACTTGGTTCAACATTTTCTTTTTGCTAATGTTGCGTTAATTCCAATATCGTGTGTAATATTAGTTTATCTGAGTGGTAATTTCCTTGGCGAAAAGCCTTATTATATGGGTTGGGATTTGTTAAATATGTTTTGCAGGCTGGATTTTTATCTGATCTTTATTACGGTTGAGTTTGTTGGATACATGATTTTCTTTATAAAGAGAAGAAAAAAGATATTTTATTTTACATTATTTTATGCGAATTGCTTCTTATTCCGTTTGTGAGTCTTGGGTTATACAATGATTTATGTTCGAGAGGCGGCATTCCGGCAAGATTTATTTTGATGGTATGGTGCATAGAACAGTTTTATAAGTATGGATTGAAAAATTGGAGAAATTTTGGAATTGCTATTATATTTATGTTTGGGGCAGTGAATGCCATGGACGAAGCAACAGAGACTGTACAGACTACGATTGAAAATGGAATTGGAGATGAACGCAATTTGCAGTTGGAGTGGGAATCGTTTGATGGATGGGCAGGAAATCCTGATGTACGAGTGGATAATGCTTATAATTATTATACGATGAATTATAGTGAGCATCTGTTTTATAGAATAGCTAGAAAGTAAATGAGGGACAAATGGAAAAAAAAACAAAAGTTACAAAGAATATGGTTAGTATTGTCCGGAATGGCATTCTGGGGCTTGATGATGCCAGCAACTATACTAGGTATTTTAATAAGCATTGGTGTAATATATATTTTGATAAGTGTGGCAGCAGTTGCTGTAGAAGAAAGAAAAAGATTGTGTTTGATGGGAGGAGTGGCAGACTGCTTGCAGCTTTTTTTGTTTTGTATTGTATATTATGGCATAGTTTCTTTGAAAGATGGATATTGTCAAGTAAAATACAAGTTATTACAACTAGAATGGGAATAAAAAATGATACTTTTTATCAGCATGGTAGCGATAGCAGGAATCATTTGTTCACTGTATTTTACGGCAATGGTGATTTCTTTTGCTTGTTGGAGAACATGAGAAAATAAGTTGTATTTCATGTGAAAATCTACAATGGAAGATGAATGTGCAGGATATCCTCATTTGCCCGTTGATTGCAGTAATCTTTGGATTTGAATTGGCAACGGCACCATTTGCAAATGGATATCCGGGAACCGATTCGGCGGCGTTTTTATATATAGGACGTCGTATGCATGAGGGAGCAATTCCATATGTGGATTTGTTTGATCATAAAGGAATTATTCTCTATCTGATTGAATATTTCGGATTAAGTATAAGTGGCGGAAAGTTTTTTGGTGTGTGGATTTTAGAAATTGCAGGACTTTTTGCAACAGCACTTCTTGTCATGAAGATAGCAGCATTATTCAGTGAAAAGAAGGAAGCAGGTTATCTTTCTGTAGTTGGAACATTATTTATTTTTTACGGGATATATGACAATCGAAGGTGGAAATGTTGTAGAAGAATACGCACTTCCGTGGATAACTGTCGCATTATATATTGTACTTAGGTATTTTGTGGAGGATACCTATCGTAGAAGAGACATTACATGGCTTGGAATCAGTTTTGCAGTTGTTTTCCGTTACGAGCGAATATGATTACTGCATGGGCGGCATTGCTGCCAGTTGTCTTTTTATCTGATTTATAAGAAACGATATGCCGATATTGGCAAATGTATTTTATGGTTTGTCATAGGGTGTGCCGTTGTTTTTGTTCCAGCTTTTTGTATTTTGTAAAGACAGACAGTCTGAAAGCAATGATGGACTGTTATTTTACATTTAATTTTGGATACAGTGATAAAGAAAGCGGATTTTTTGCCAATTATAATGACTATGGTTTATTTGATAGGGGAAACTGCACTTGGATGGCTTGTTTTGATACTATCGGGTGTAGCTTGTAAAAAGAAGGAACTCTGGCTGTTAAATCTTTGGTTCTTTGTAGTTTCGCTGTTACTTTCTGCCATGTCTGGAAGAAACTATCAGCACTATGGAATTATGCTTGTTCCAGCTTTTATTGTGCCACTTGTGGTATCGGCAGACTGGCTCTTAGGCTTTAAAAAGGAAAAAAAGAAAAGAAGGGCAGGATACTTGTTATTGTAGCAACAGTTACAGTTTTGTTAGCAGGTGTGAACATTGTAAAATACAATGGAAATGGAATATTTCAGAAGCAGCAGCTTTTTTAAGGGAAAATACATCCGAAGGGGATGATGTGTTAGTTCTGGGAAATAACAGTAGATATTATCTGGAAAGTGGAAGAAAGACAGAAAACCGGTTTTTCTACCAGTCGCCGCCAATTAATGTAAATGATGAGTTATATGGTGAATTTGAAAAAGAGCTTGTGACCAAAATGCCGGTATGTGTGATTGTTCCTGGTTCAAAAGGAAAACAGAAGATGATAATTATAAAAAAGTATTAGAGCAGTTTGACGCATGGGAAAAAAGAGGGGGCATACTCATGTGTCGAGTTTGATTCGTTCTATGCATACATGAAGAAATAATACAAAAGAACTGTGGGAAAGCGAGGACAAAATGAAAGTAGTTATTTTAGCAGGGGGATATGGTACACGTATCTCAGAAGAGAGCATGACAAGACCCAAACCGATGATTGAAATAAACGGAGATCCTATCTTATGGCATATCATGAAAGAATATTCTCATTATGGTTTTAATGAATTTATTATATGTGCCGGATATAAACAGCATATCATAAAGGAATTTTTGCAAATTACTATTTACATCACTCTGATATTACATTTGACTTTTCAGCAGAAAATTCAATGACGGTACATAATAATGTAGTTGAACCATGGAAAGTCACAATTGTAGACACTGGTTTAAACACACTTACCGGCGGAAGGATTAAGCGTGTGAGAAAGTATATCGGTGAGCAAACCATTTCTTTTGACGTATGGAGATGGTGTCTGTGATGTGAATATCACAGATGTTGTAGCGTTCCATAAAAAGACATGGCAGATTAGCGACTATGACAGCGGTACAGCCAGGCGGAAGATTTGGCACACTGGAAATTGATGGTAACGGTGTGATAGAACAGTTTGCAGAAAAAAAAAGAAAAGAAGATGGCGGCTGGATTAACGGTGGTTACATGGTATTAGAACCGCAGGTATTCGATTATATTGAAGGGGACAGCACGACATTTGAGAGGGAACCACTTGAAAAGCTATCCGAAGAAGGACAGTTGATTGCATACAAATACAATGGTTTCTGGCAGTGTATGGATACGATGAAAGACAAAATGTATCTGGAAGAACTATTGGAAGAAAATAAAGCACCTTGGAAGGTATGGGAAGATTAATGGATTTATCATTTTACAAAGGAAAAAAAGTTTTAGTGACAGGTCACACGGGATTTAAAGGAAGCTGGATGTGTGAGGTGTTGTTGATGGAGGGCGCACAGGTGATGGGATATGCGTTAGAGCCACCAACAGAACCATCGCTGTTCAAAATGCTGCGTCTTGAGGAAAGAATGAATTCAGTTGTCGGAGATGTCAGGGATTTAGAACATCTGAAAAAAGTGTTCGACGAATTTCAGCCGGAAATTGTCATTCATATGGCAGCGCAGCCGATTGTGCAGGGAAAGTTATGTAAATCCTGTCTATACATATGAGACAAACGTAATGGGGACTGTTAATGTACGAGGCAGTAAGACAAAGCGACTGCGTAAAGTCAGTTGTTAATGTGACGACAGATAAAGTTTACCGTAATAATGAATGGGAATGGGGATACCGTGAGACCGATGTTTTAGATGGCTTTTGATCCGTATTCAAATTCAAAATCATGTTCAGAATTAGTGACATCTTCTTATAAGAAATCATTTTTTGCTGGAAAGGCAGTGGCTGTTTCGACCTGTCGTGCCGGAAACGTGATAGGCGGTGGTGACTTTGCAAAGAATCGTATTATTCCAGATTGTGTAAGAGCAATGGAAAAAAGGAACGCAGATTATTGTGCGCAATCCTTGTTCTACAAGACCATATCAGCATGTTTTTAGAACCGGTCTGTGCTTATCTGGAACTTGCAATGTTACAGTATGGAAAGCTGGCTCAATATGAGGGAGAGTACAATGTCGGACCGGATGAATGTGACTGCGTAACAACGGGGGAACTAGTTGATTTATTCTGTGATGCATGGGGAAAAAGAAGCCGTCTGGATTGATAAATCAGAAAAAGATGCACCACATGAGGCTGGATTTTTAAAACTGGACTGCTCTAAAATAAAGAGAGTGATGAAGTGGACAGCACACTGGCATATCAAAGATGCTGTGGATAAAAGTGTGGAATGGAGCAAATGTTATTTGGCGGATGGAGACATTGGGCAGATAACAAAGAAACAGATTAAAGAATATTTGACATTAAGACATGGGGAATAAGAATGAAGAAAGTAATTGTTTCAGGAGCAAACGGATTTGTCGGTTCCGCAGTGGTAAAGGAACTTTCAGAAAATGGAATCGAGGTAATTGCATTATGCAGGGAGGACACTGTAATAATATACCACAGAATGAATTGGTTACAATTGAAGAGTTTGAACTTGAGCGAATCGAAGAGTCATTAATAAAATTAGAGAATGCTGGAGCGGATACATTTTTTCATTTTTGCCTGGGCTGGCTCTGCCGGTTCAAAAAGGGCAGATACAAATTTGCAGTTGAAAAATGCAGAATGGATGTTGGGATGCTTAAGAATGGCAAAAAAAATTGGATGCAAAAGATTTGTCAATGCCGGAAGTATTATGGAATCAGAGACAATAAAAGCGGCTTATCGGGATGGAAATAAGCCGGGACTTGGATATATATATGGCAGTGGAAAACTTGCTGCACATACGATGTGCAGATCGGTTGCAGCAGATATAGGAATTGATTTAGTGTGGGCAATGATAACAAATGCGTATGGTGCAGGAGAGAGAAGTCCTAGAATGGTAAATACCACAATTCAGAAATGTATCCGGGGAGAAGCACCTCAGTTTACAGCAGGGAACACAGAATTATGATTTTATATATATTGATGATGTCGCAAGAGCATTCCGACTAATTGGGGAAAATGGAAAGGCATTCCATGATTACCTGATTGGTTCTTCAAATGCAAAGCCGTTAAAGCAGTTTTTATTGGAAATGAAAGGGCAATTGCTCCGGAACTTGATTTTATATTTGGAGATATTCCGTTTACAGTGAATTAATCTGTCATTAGAAGAATTTGATTGTTCTAAAACGGAACAGGACACTGGTTTTAGAGCAGAGATTGACTTTGCAGAGGGGTGTATCAGGACAAGAGACTGGTGGTTAGAAGTTTTACGGAGGAGAAAAATGATTCAGAAATTTGAATTTAAAGAAACAGCAAATTCCGGGTTTGATTCAGGTGATACCATTTAACGCAGATGATATACGAGGATGCTTTACAAAGGATTATTCAAAAGAACTTTTTGAAGAGAATGGAATAAAACATGACCTTGCGGAAGTGTTTTATACAACATCTTATAAGGGAGTAATCCGTGCACTTCATTTTCAGAGAGTAAAACAGCAGCCCAAACTTGTCCGGTGTATTCATGGACATGTATATGATGTTGTTGTCGATTTAAGAAAGGACAGTCCGGCATTTAAAAAGTGGCTCGGATTTGACCTTGTCGGTGAACTTCATAATGAGATATTAGTGCCGGCAGGCTGTGCACATGGATATCTGGTTTTAGAAGAGTCTATTGTCAGCTACAAATGTGCAGAAAAGTTTTATGGAGAATATGATGACGGCATTATGTGGAACGATATTGATCTCGCAGTTGAATGGCCACTGGATAAAATTGGCGGAGAAGAGAAGCTTATTATAGCGGACAAAGATAAAAATCTTCAGACTTTTAAACAATTTATGGATACATATGGAGGATTTTAATGAACGGCTATGATGTAATCGTTGTCGGATGTGGATTAGCTGGTGCGGTGACGGCAAGGTATCTTGCAGAGGAAAAAAAGAAAAAAGTTCTGATACTTGAACGCAGAAATCATATTGGCGGTAATATGTATGACTATAAAAATGAAGCAGGAATCTTAGTCCACAAATATGGTCCACATACATTTCACACGAAGAAAAAAGAACTCGCAGATTATATGCGCCGGTTTACCGGCTGGGAAGAATATAAACTGACCTCGTGGGGCAGTCATCGATGGAAAATATACACCAACGCCTTTTAACTTTCGGACGATTGACGATTTTTTCACAAAAAAAGAGAAGGCAAAGCAGATAAAGGATGCAATTCATAAATATTATAAAAATCAGAAGTTTGCAACAGTACTCAATTATTACAGCATGAAAATGATGACATCCGGGAATATGCAGAGTTTTTATTTGAAAAAAGATTACAGCCTTTATACTGCAAAACAGTGGGGAGTTTCACCGAAAGAGATAGATTCTTCCGTTTTAAAGCGAGTGCCAATCCGATTTAATTATGAAATTGGTTATTTTGAAGACGAGTATCAGATGATGCCAAAGTATTCTTATACGGAATTTTTTTGAACATATATTGGATTATCCGGGGATTTCGGTTGAAACATCTGTTGATGCCAAGGCACGGATTCATCTGAATCCGGAAACAAAGCAGATTGAGACAGATGGACGGGTATTCGATAAAAGTGTAGTTTACACGCCCGATTGACGAATTGTTCGAATGCGTTTATGGAAAACTTCCATATCGTTCCCTGCGTTTTGAGTGGAAAACCGAAGAAAAAAGAGCTTTCAAAAGCACCGGTTGTCGCGTATCCACAGAAAAAGGTTATACACGAATTACGGAGTATACAAAGCTTCCGGTACGGATGCAGGGGAAAAAACAACATATGCGATAGAATACCCACTGCCATATGAGTCGGAAAAAAGAGGAACCGTATTATCCGGTTCTTACAGAAAAAACAGAAATGTATGAACAGTATAAAAATCTGGCAGGGCAGTATAAGAATCTGTATCTGTGCGGCAGACTGGCAGACTTTAAATATTATAATATGGATCAAGCATTAGAGCGGGCACTTGCAGTTGCAAAAGAGATTAGATAACGATTAGGAGAAACGAATCATGAAAAAGGGTACAACGAGTCATGTTTGCAGTATCATTAACTGCAATATGGTGTCTATTGATGCCACCATACTTATATGGTGTGATAGGGATTTTTGCGGCTTTTTTATGTGGGCATGCAGCAGGAAAGCATTTGCCTGAGTATAGAAGCGTCGTAAAAATCAGTTTAAATTATGGCATATTATTTTACTGGTGTTTGTTTTTATATGTTTATAGAGGAATTTGTAATCCAGTGGAAGCTTTCGAGCAAGATGGCAGTTTTTTCCAATCTGCTTGGAATTACCGTGGAACAGTTCCTCATAATAGTTGCCATTGTAGGAAGTGTGATTTCTCTGTATGCAGCAATTTATATTATCTGTGGAGTGAGAAGGCAGCTGTTACAAAATAAAGTAAAAAGTTATCCGCAAGAATCAACAGACCGGAAATTAGATGGAAAAGATGTTATTTTTTGCCATTGCAGTTGCTTTGCTGCTTGGCATGAGACTTGCATTAAATCCCTGGTCAGGAGAGCTTCCAGGGAACGATTCAGCCGCATATCTTTACGTTGGAATGATGCTTCGCAAAAGTGTGACATTATATACAGAACTTTTTGAACATAAAGGTCTGATTTTGTATCTGATTGATGCACTTGGAATATCGATTACAGACGGAAGCCTTACGGGTGTCTGGATTTTAGAGATGCTTAATGCGTTTGCAGCAACACTGCTGATTTTAAAGGTTACAAAGCTTTTTACAGACAGAAAGACGGTACAATATATTACGGGCGTAGGACTAATAAGCTCTATGACAATCTGTATGCTTTTGACCGACGGTAATTTGTCGGAGGAATGGGTACTTCCATGGATTACTCTGTCTGTATATATTTTCCTGAAATATTTTTTGGATAAAAAATACCGGTTTTATGAGATTATATTGCTTGGAGTAAGCTTTGCAATAATTGTATTTATCCGCGCAAATATGATTGCGGTATTTGCAGCATTTATGCCTTTGGTGCTCATCTATATGATTATGGAAAAACAGTGGAAGGACATTGGCATTTGTGTTGCAAACTTTTTGATTGGAATATTAATTGTTGCTGCCCCGATTCTTATTTATACATTGAGAGTTGGAAGCCTGCAGGCGATGATACAGGATTATTTCCCTGTTTAGCTTTTCTTATATTGAGGAAGGCGGAATGCCGATTACTTATGTTATGTGGAGACTGTTCAGAAGATTAACCGTATATTCAGCAATTCTTCTGATTGGTATCCGTATGTTTTATAAAAATCATATTTTCCAGATGAACTTATGGTATTATGCAATTTCAATCGTGGTGGCATCGATTTCAGGAAGAGCACATGCACATTACGCAATTATTTTAATTCCTGCACTTATTGTTCCGATGGTAATGGTATTAAATCAGATACCGGAAATGAAAATTAATAAATTAGAAGATAAAATAACAGCAGTCATCTTTTTGTTTGCAGCAGCGCAGTTTTCTGTTTCATTTTTTCGGATATCAGAAACCGGAACTTTCGGAAGTTGCACAATATTTACAGGATACAACAACAGAAGATGAGAATGTTGTCATGATGGGAAATAACTGTGTATTACCTTGAAAGTGGAAGATATACGACAAACAAATATTATTACCATGCACCGATTGCAAATGGGGTGAACCGATTTATGAAGACATTGTGAAAGAGTTAGAGCAAAAGAAAAACAGATGTACTTGTTGTCATTGGACAGAAACAAGAGATATTAAATGGTGATAATAATTTGTCAAAAATATATCAGATGTTAGATGAATGGAGTAAAGAAGGTACATATCGCTGTGAAGAATACGACTCTTTTATGTGTACCGGTTTACAGTAAGATACGAGGAGTGGCTATGAAAAAAACATCAATTGTGATACCAACGTACAATGAACATGAGAATATTAATATTGCATATAATGC
>VOFC01006948.1_pt1 | contig 28884 bp, 59 predicted proteins | sample 5384161 | NCBI WGS metagenome assembly VOFC01 (sample SAMN12384722, study PRJNA508395) | human gut metagenome | isolation source: healthy gut B | host: Homo sapiens | reverse complement strand
AATAGTTAATATATTCAGCTACTTATAGTTTCCCTCCTTTTATTGAAGTATCTTTAAAATATAGTATACTATAAGAATGAAAAAAAAAAGAAAAAAGGAGGGCACGCATGGAAAACCTTGAAGAAACACTCAAGAAATATCCTCTTTATTGCCTTAATTATATTGCTTTATGCCATCAGTTGTTTTGCGGTTGCAAGTGCCGCACCACTATGACCAACATTGCGAATCCTTATACACTATGGTTGGCTAAAGGGCTTTATTATGTTATAGGTGGCATTCTAGGCTATATTGTCTATAAAATAGGTCAGATACCCTATATACCATATTAAAACACTCTATATGATTTTTATTGTATTACTTATCGGGCTTGGTAATAGACCATTTTGTGTATACAAAAGTATTGCATATCCACATAGTACCTCTTAGCAACCTGGGTGAACGGTGCGACTTCATGGTATACTATCCCAGGATTCAGTTTTCAGCCTTCTGAATTCATGAAAATCATCATGGTTATGTACCTTGGTGAAAATTACACAGGAATATAATGATCATGTTTTAATCAAGACAACAGACAGTGAAATCCAGTATATTATTCAAGTCATGAAGATTTCTTTTACCACCAGCTATTCTTATTTATTTACAGAATGACTCAGGGGTTATGATGATTATTATGGCGCCTGTTTTCTTTGTATTATTATCAAGTGGTATGAATGGAAACTGGTTTCTATTTATTTTAGTGATTGCAGTAGTAGGTGTACTTGGAATGGCTTATTTATTCATCTACCAGAACGGAGTCTTTACATCTATCATCTCAGGGCATAAACTAGACCGTATTTATGGCTGGCTAGATCCTGAAGGAACAACTGGCAATCAAGGGTTACAGTCATGGTTTGCACAGTTATCTTATGGGACTGCAGGATGGTTTGGACATGGTTTTAGAGCTGTTGTCAAGGTCTTCCCTGAAGGACAGACAGACTTTATCTTCTCTGTTATCGCGACTGATTTTGGTTATGTAGGTGCACTCATCACTTTACTTGCCATTGCGGCATTTGATATCACTATCTTAAATATCGGCTTAAAGAGTGATAATATTCGTGATAAGACATTTATCATGGGAACATTTGGATGTCTCATCTTCCAGCAGACATGGAATATTGGAATGATTCTTGGATTACTTCCTATTACTGGTATTACTTTACCAATGCTGTCTTATGGAGGATCTTCATTACTTTCATATATGTTCGCAATGGGTATTATTATTGATATTGATTATCAGAATAAGCTTCGTGATGTAAAACATAACACAATACTAAAACGACATGCCTCTCATGAGGTATGCCGTTTTTCTTATTTCATATAACTAACCCTTAATATCTTTTAAGTAAAGCTACATGTTCACCATAAATATGTCCTGTTTCAGGTACATAGATAATAAGTGCTTCTTTTCATTCTTATAAATAGAACGACTCTTTTCTACAAATGCAAATAAGAGATTATCCCCTTAGTTGTCTTAAGTCGTACTCTCTCATTATACTTCACTGGTGTAACCACATTATTCACAAGGTACTGTAGATGCTTCTTTTAAGTTCACCATCTGTTTATAATAACTATAAACCATAAAGAATAAGCCAGCAGTAATAGCCACCCCAAGAGCATAGATTACTTTTTAGATTGAGTTGGAACAAGAAAAGCAGCCACTAATGTGATAATCACAACTACAGGAATAATTCTAGAGAACTTCTTATAGTGCTTTCCATATTCATTACATTTATAAGTCATATATTTTCTGACTGCTTAAGATTTAATTTTTTTAATTCGTACATCGTTGAACACCTTCTTTAAAGTCATACATTGTTGTGTGATAGGATGTTTAAAGGCTATTTCTACACTATCTAGATAGAACCCTTTTCCTTCACCATAAAGTGGATCTCCTACTAATGGACATCCTAAATAAGCCATATGAACACGTATCTGATGCGTACGTCCTGTTTCTAGCTTACATTCTACTAAAGAATAGTCTTTAGTTGTTTTAATAGTACGGTAATGGGTGATTGCTTTTTACCGCCTTCTTTTACTTCTCTTTTAGTCCCATGACCTTCTGCATGGTCAATAGGCGCATTGACAGTGCCTTGTCCTGGATTGCCTTTTACAAGTGCATGATATACACGTTTCACCTGTTTGATATCATGAGAAAAGCATCATGAACATAACGGCTTTTCGCAATCATCATGAGCCCTGATGTTTCTTTATCAAGTCTATTTACTAAATGAATTGCACTCTCAATATGATTTACTTGATAGTAATGCATAATCGCATTTCCTAATGACTCTGTTAAATACTTCTTAACAGGGATACAGGCAAGATTAGGCTGCTTATCAATGATCATCAAATAATCATCTTCATATACAACTTTTAAGGGAATATCTACAGGAATCACATGACTTGTTTCTTTAGGAAAACAATAAATACACTATCCCCTGTTACTGTCTTATAACACAAATACTGCTTTTCTCCATTCACTAATATCTCTCCATGATTTCTAGAATCTTTGACTAGTTTCTTAGAAATACCATGTAAATAGAAAAATTCATCTAAACGCATATCTTTGTGCTGTTCATCTATTTCAAACTGCAAGATCATAGATATGATTTCCTCAATCTCTTCACAAATGATACATGACGATAATCACAGAATGAGCCACACGTTTAGATAAACGTGCTTCTATGACATCATGATCCTTTAATTCATAAATATCTGTATCAATACCTAAAACCGCATTCTCGCTAAAATCTGTCTCAAAGCGCACTACATCCTCATCTCCTAAAATAAGAGGACTGCCTAAAAGAACGATAAGCATTATGATGAATACCAGCTATTTCCGTCACCTGCATCAGTCTTAAGCTAGGATTAATCACTGCCCCACCTAATGATTTATTTAATGCAGTAGAACCTGAAGGCGTACTGACACAAAGTCCGTTTCCTCTAAATGTTTCCATATGTTCATCGTTTACATACATATCTATAACCTGTGAACGATAACTATTCTCTATACGCATTTCATTTAAAGCATGAAAGATTTCTCCATTATAAGAAATACGCAAGAGATGTCGATCAAAGATTTCAGGTTCTTTTGTAATAATATCTTTTTACAAGCTGTTTATATTCATCCTTTAAATAGTCTGTAAAGAACCCAAGTGTTCCTGTATGGATTCCTACAAATGAGACATCATTTAAAAACATGCTCATAACGATGAATAGAATAAATCATAGTTCCATCTCCACCTACAGAAATCACTATATCTGGATGTTCTTCATCATAAATCAGTTCGTTGAGTTCATCTTTAATCAAAGCAACAAGATGACGGGATACATCATCTTTTTTGACACAATTGCATATCTTTTTCATTTTTTATCACCGCTATTATTATACTTTCTATTACCTTTTTTTTACAATATGACTTGTATTGACGGGTTTATCTCTCAAGTATATAATTTGATAAAATGAGGAGAAATTATGGAAAAAAATCTTGAAATAGAATATAAGATGTTATTAAGTGAAGCTCTATTCAATCAATTGATGAATGACTTCAAAGGGCATACTTATAGTCAGACAAACTATTATCTTACAAGTATTGAATTAAGTGCTTTACGCTATAGTCTTCGTATAAGAGAAAAAAAGAAGGTTATTATGAGATGACTTTAAAAGATTCCTGAAAAGAATGGTCGTCTAGAACATAATCTAGAAATTACTAAAGAAGATTTAGAAATGATTCAAAAAGGTGAAATACCTGATAATGAGATTACTCGTTTATTAAGTAATAAGGGATTTAATTTAAGTCTTATTAAACAGGCTTATTCTTTGACTACTATTAGAAGAGATGTTCCTTTTGATTCAGGTATGTTATCTCTTGATGAAAATCATTATAACGGAATCACTGATTATGAATTAGAATTTGAAGTGAATGACGAAGAAAAAGGACTTAAACAATTTGAAGAATTATGTCAAACATATCATCTACAGTATAAAGCAAACTGTGCAAATAAGATTGCGAGAGTTCTAAGCACATTAAAAGCAGGCCTATAAGCCTGCTTTTTTATTGTGATGATAGTCTTCCACAAGTGTAGATGCACTGAATTGCGGACAATTGTCAAACTTCTGACATTCTGCCAGCTTTCTTAATTCTCTTGGAATAAATGCACGAATTTCTTCCGCATTATAACCTACCTGAAAACGTCTTTCATCAATCATAATAGGACGTTTTAAGATAGATGGATTCTTCTGAATAAAATGAATTAATTCATTGGTAGACATATCTTCGATGTCTACTTTATTCTCTTTGATGATTTTAGAACGTTTAGAAATGATATCATCCGTACCATTCTCGCTACGTTCTAATAGTTCACGTAGTTCATCTTCTCTTAGTATTGTAGAAAAAAATATTCTTTTCTACATAAGGAATATCATGTTCTTTGAGCCATGCTTTGACTTTTCTGCATGATGCACAACTTGGTGCAGTGTAGATTCTAATCATGATTTCACCTCTTTCTTTTGTTTATTATACATCATTTTCGTAGGTTGTGTATGTTTATTGGTTGCATTCACATAATTTTTGTATTATAATGAAAGAAAGAAGCAATGAACAGAAATAAGTAGTTTTTTATACTATGGATAGAGAGCTCATGGATGGTGGAAATGAGTCATAGATACTAAATGAATTGGGTTCTGGGAGCTTTTCTAGCATGAGTTAGAAACGTCTGCTGTCGTTACCAGCACAAATACACATTGGTGGCACGTCCTTTGGGCGTGCCTTTTTTTATTTAGGAGGATGTAATTATGAAAAGAATGTTAAGTGGTATTAAACCTACAGGACGTGTTACTTTAGGTAACTACATTGGCGCTATTAAGCCATTTGTACAGTTCCAGAATGAATATGAAATGATTATCTTTGTTGCTAATCTTCATTCAATGACTATTTACCAGGAACCTAAGGATTTAAGAAAAAAATACAAAAAGATTTAATCGCATTATATATTGCGGCTGGATTAGATCCTGAACAGGTGACTTTATTCCTACAGAGTGATGTCTTAGAACATGCTCAGCTTGGATGGTATTTAGGATGCATGGTCTCTATGGGTGAATTATCACGTATGACTCAATATAAATCAAAGAAACTTGAAGCAGAAGAAAAAAGGTGGACATATTGGCGCTGGTATCTTCAACTACCCTTCTTTAATGAATGCAGACATCTTAATGTATGATCCAGACTATGTACCAGTAGGAGAAGACCAGAAACAGCATGTAGAGCTTGCTAGAAATGTAGCAGAACGTTTTAATAGCCGTTATAGTGATACTTTCAAGCTTCCTGAACCTATTATTCCTAAAAGTAGGTGGACGTATTATGGACTTACATATCCTACTAAGAAGATGAGTAAATCATCACCTAATGGTAAAGGATGTATTTATGTATTGTATCCAATTAATGTATCTAAGAAGAAGATCTTATCTGCAGTGACTGATAGTGATTCACATGTGAAGTTTGACCCAGAAAACAAGCCTGGTATTTCTAACCTACTTGAAATCTATTCTATTATTTCGGGTAAGACTATTGAAGAACTTGAAACAATGTATGAAGGTAAAGGTTATGGAGATTTCAAAAAATGATCTTGCAGAAGTTGTTGGTAATGAACTTCAAAGAATTCAGGACCGTTACAATGAAATCCTAGACGGTGATTATCTTGATAATGTTCTTGAAGCAGGAGCAGAAAAAGCAAGAAGAATCGCAAGAAAGAAACTTGCAAAGGTTGAAAGAAAGATTGGTATCACAATCAAGAAAAAAATAAAACAATGGCTCGCGCCATTGTTTTTTATTTAATGATAAAGAAATATGCAAGTACTAATAGTCCTAATACAATTCTATACCATCCAAATACCTTGAAGTCATGCTTCTTGATATAGCTCATTAAGAACTTGATGATTAAAATTGATGATACAAATGCGACAAGCATACCAAGTCCTAATACTGCAAGCTGTGAAACTGTAAATGCAAGACCAAACTTAACTAGTTTTAATAAGCTTGCGCCAAACATAACAGGAATAGCTAAGAAGAATGTAAATTCTGCAAAGAACTGTACGGCTAACACCTAACATTAATCCACCAAGGATTGTCGCACCGGAACGAGATGTACCTGGGAAAATAGCCGCAATTAACTGGAACATACCAATTAAGAAAGCAGTTTTACCATTAATAGCTTTTAAAGAGTTAATTTTAGATCTTAGTGATGCATTTCTATTTTCAATTACGATAAATCCAATACCAAAGACAATTAATGCTAGAGCGACACAAGGTGGATTATAGAATAATGCTTCAAATACATCATCAAATAATAATCCTACTACTGTCGCTGGGATACATGCAAAGACGATCTTAAGCCATAAATCAAAGATATCTCTATCTACATATTTAAAGAAACCTTTTACCATTGGATTTGTATTCTTCTTAAATGGCCGATCTGATTCCAATAGATAACTACTACTGCAAGAATAGCACCTAACTGAATTACAACCTGGAACATAGAATAGAAATCTTTAGAAACATCTAATTTCACAAATTCATTTAATAAAATCATATGTCCAGTACTACTGATAGGTAACCACTCAGTGATACCTTCTACAATACCAAACAAAATAGTTTTTAAATAGAGTAACATAATAATCTCCTTTTTTTTATTGTCTTTTGATTATGGCAAATTCTCATTATTTTCAAGGTTTTAAGATAAAAAAAGACTTTCTCGGATGAGAAAGTCTATTTTACTGCAACGACTTCAACTTCTAGTAAAGCACCTTTTAGGAAGTTTAGCAACTTCTACAAAGCACTTCTTTGCTGGATAAGGTTCTTCAAAGTATTCAGCATAAATACCATTCATAGTTGCGAAATCATTAATATTATCTAAAAAATACAGTTGTTTTCACAACATTCTTGAATGTAAGATTCTGACTTTCAAGTAAACCTTTTACATTATCTAATGCACGTCTAGTCTGTGCTTCGATGCCTTCTGGCATCACGCCTGTTTCAGCGATCTAATGGAATTTGTCCTGAAAAGAAGATCATATTACCAATATCGATTCCCTGGCTATATGGTCCAATAGCACCTGGTGCTTTATTTGTTTTTACTACTTTAGTCATTTGTACATCCTCCTAATGGTCCTATTATACCATTGTTATACAGTAAAGTGAAACAATAAGATGTTGTCATAAAGGGTAGAATTTGCTACAATATTTAAACGGAGGCGTACAAGAATTATGAAAGATTTTATCAAGAAATTTGCACGTGAAATCAGTGTTTTTGGATTAGTACTTGTTGTATTCCTTGGATTATTTATTTATCGTCAGGTAACATATGCAACATATACAACTTTATCAAGCACTAAGTTTGAACAGAAGATTGAAAACAAGGATAGTTTCATTCTTGTTGCAGGTGATAGTTCTGATAGTGCTATGAAGTCTTTCCAGGAAGTAATGACTACTTACCAGACAAAGAATAGAAAAAATAAAATTTATTATGTTGATACAAAAGGAAAGTCTTCTAATTACCTTACTAAGAAATTAAATGTCAATATCTCTACACCTTGTACATTTATTATTAAAAAAGGTAAAGTGACTGCAAAGTATCCAGGTGCTCTACAGTACTACTATTTCAAAGATTTTATAAATGCAAACCTATAAAAGAGATTGCCCGAAAGGCAATCTTTTTACTTGTAAAATTTTTTTATTAATATATATAGGAAGTGTATATTTTGTATAATCTCCATAATCAATGGAGGTAAGATATGAAATATGCTTATATTAGAGTTTCTACTAAAGACCAGAATATTGATAGACAGGTAGAAGCAATGAAAGAGGCTGGTATTGATAAGAGTAAGATGTTTATTGATAAGCAGTCAGGTAAGGATTTTGAACTTATGAATTATGAGAAAATGTTAAGAAAGCTGAAGGCAGGTGATGAAGTGTATATTAAGTCTATTGATAGACTTGGCAGAAATTATGATGAGATTATTGAACAATGGAGAATACTGACAAAAGATAAGGATGTAGATGCGAGTGTATTAGATTTTCCACTTCTTGATACAAAAAATAAGATAAATGGCTTAACAGGAAAGTTTATTGCAGATCTTGTATTACAGATATTATCCTATGTTGCCCAGATAGAAAGAGAAAAATATTAGACAAAGACAAGCTGAAGGTATCAGAATCGCTAAAGAAAAAGGTGTGAAGTTTGGTAGACCAGTCATGGAGATTCCAGAGAATTTTGATTCTATTTATCAGCTTTGGGAGAATAATTTAATTAGTTTAAGAGAAGCAGGAAGGATGCTGGAAATAAGTCATACGACATTCCAGAGACTTGCAAAAAGATATAATAATAAAGATGTCAGCCGTTAAGCTGACATCTTTTTTACTTTTGAATTCTATTTCATTAAGTGGTACATCATTTTTTAACTTGTGGTTACAATTAGGACATCTATTTTCTACACCAGTCACAAAACTTCTAGACTTTGTAAAAACATCAACATGACCACATGAGTCACAACGACATCTTTTCATTAAAGTAAAATTATAAGCCATAAGTAAGATATAAAGCACAACAGTCCCTATAGTTCCAGGTAAACCCCATGACATAAAAAGAAACTGACTAGTATACCAATAATTAATAAGAAGTTAGAACCTATTTCTATTCTTCTAATTGTTTTCGCATATTGATTTCTATTTTTCATATATTCTCTCCACTCTTGGTGAAATGAGACAGATGATTTCATAAGGGATTGTATTGATTTCTTTAGCCATTTTCGCAAGTGAGATATGTTCTCCAAAGATTTCTACATCATCCCCAGGTTTTACATTTCATCTACCTTCACCATACACTGATCCATACATACTCTTCCTACTACAGGATAGTAATGACCATTAATATAGACTTCTCTACCCTGATTAGCGCGTGTAAATCCATCTGCATAACCAATTGGTAAAGTCGCAATATATTGGTCCTCATCAGCTTTGTATAAGTCATACCATAACCAATCTTTTCACCTTTAGGTACAACTTTAACCATAGCAACTTTTGTATAAAGACTCATAGCTTGTTTTAAATCACTATTTTCTTCACCACGTGGATCTACACCATACATCGCAATACCAATACGTGTCAAATTACCATAGTCTGAATGATGGAACATCATAGCGGCTGAGTTATCACAATGAATATATTTAAAACAGTTATTACCTACAATAGATTTAAATAAAGCCAACTGCTTTTCATATTCATCATCCTGAGAGAAATCATCTGCTGTCGCAAAATGAGTAAAGATACCTTCCACATCAATCTTAGAAGAATCTATCATTTCCATAGCCTTTTCAAATTCTTTTTCTGTCTTAAAGCCAATTCTGTTCATACCTGAATCAATACTTAAATGAACCTTAACAGGGGCATCATAGTGATGCATTTCATTAATCTTATTTAAGTAATCAAAAAGAGAATAAAGCAAGGCTGATATTCTTCTTAATCGCAATATCTAAGTCTTCTAGTGGTATTGCACCTAATACTAGAATATCTTGTTTTACACCTAAATCTCTTAAGTCTACACTTCTTTTAAAGTAGCTACTGCAAACATCTGAATAATAGATTCATCCTTTAAAACAGAAGCAACTTCTTTATAGCCATGTCCATACGCATTTGCTTTAATGATAGCCACCATAGGCTTTTTAGTTTTTTATATAATGTTTCTACATTTTCTTTAATATAATCTAAACGTACCTTTGCATACGTATCACGATAACGTGTCATTTTATATTCCTCTTTTCCTTACGTAAAAAGTATAAACTAGAGATTTATACTTTTCAAGAACTGTTTGAAAAAGCGGCACTCACGTCTTTGCTTAAAAAGTCTGATAAGTGGCCATCTTTTCTATCGACACGATAACGGTAACGGCATAATTCCAACATTGGAAGATCGAGAATCAGAATCAGAATAACCATAAGAATGATCATAGTCTATTTCTAAATCATGTTCTTTCATATACTGATTGATTCTAGTCACCTTTGCTTTACCTTTACAGTTCTCACCAATAATACGAGATGTATAATGTCCATTCTTTATTTGTGTCTTTGTACCCATTAACTCATCACAAGGAAGTGTATTAAAGCGCATATAAGCTTCAGCACTGGCAGTGACAAGGAATACTAAGCATCCTTCTTCCTGTCTCTTCTTCATCTCTTCAACCATATGAGGATAATATGTAGGTACGATATCCTTTTTCATAACAGTCTTTGATTTCTTCTTCAGTGAGTAAATCTAAAGGGAAATGAACCCATGATTTCATTGATTCCATAGAACAGATATGTAATACATAGCCAATTCCATATGGAATAAGTGGAAGAAATCGGAATACTGATAAAGGATACTTCTTTAAAGTATAAGACAATAGCTTCCTAATAGAATCACCATGAGCTATTGTATAATCAAAATCAAAAAATGCACACTTCTGTTTCATTAAGCAATCTCCAATGCGACTTCCATCATTGCAGTAAATGTCTTTTCTCTTTCTTGGGCAGTAGTTTCTGGTTCATCATTTACTAAAGAATCCGAGATTGTAAGTAATGTGAGAGCATTCTTACCTAAATAAGCGACTGTTGCAAATAATGCATAAGATTCCATTTCTACTGCAAGAACACCCATTCTAGACCATTTTTCTACAGAAGTTGTATCTGCATGATAGAAAATATCAGATGCTAAAACATTACCTACATGGTAGTTGATCTTCTTTTCTTTTGCGAGTGTAACAGCTTTTTCTAATAATGAATAAGAAGAAATAGCTGAGAAAGTACCTGGTAATTCATATTGATGAGCAAAGTTAGAGTCTGTACATGAACCCTGAGCAATAATCACATCTCTAATATGTACATTCTTCTGCATAGAACCTGCACTACCAATACGAATGATGTTTTCTACATCGTATTGTGTAAATAATTCATAAGAATAGATACCAATAGAAGGCATACCCATTCCTGAACCCATAATAGAAATCTTCTTTCCTTTATAAGTTCCTGTATATCCAAACATATTTCTTACTGCGTTGAACTGTATAACATCTTCTAAATATGTTTCTGCCAGATATTTTGCACGTAATGGGTCTCCTGGCATTAAGACTGTTTTTGCGATATCACCTTTTTTGCTTCATTGTGTGGTGTTGCCATAATTCGATCTCCTTTTATAATAATTTTTTAGATTTGGTTTCTTACCTGATATGATTGCTTTTTTTTGAGTACCTTATATTCTTTACTAGAATAACCTACTTTCATAAATGACTCTGTCATGATGACAGGAGCCTGGTTATCACTCAAACCATCATATAATGCGATCTCTTTCTTATAAGCTAAAATATGTGTATCAATATCAATCATATGCAGATGGACGTTTTCATCATCCTTGAAATCATCTATTAATATTCTACAATTTCCACAGGACTTAAGTCCATAGACTTTTACAGAATATATATTTTTTTTACATGATGTACTACTTAACAGTAAACCTACGATTATTAAAATCTTGAGTAGGTTTCTTTCCATTTGTGACACGTTCAATATCTTTTGCGAGTATTTCTTCATCATCTGTTTCATATCCTAGTAAGGCAAAATAACCTTTTACATAAATAAATGGACCTAAACCATAATATTCATCATCAAAATCCTTTAAAGAATTGATTGCTTGATTATAATGATCTGTTGTTTTTGTATCATCCATATCATACATCTTGATTGTAATATCCTTATAACGTTTCTTTAAATAAGGTATCGCATTTTTCTTAAAAGCGATACATTCAGAACATGTCTTAACTGAATAAAATTCAATAGTGACAGGTTTAGGTAATGCAACCTTCTTTTTGTGTACATCCTGTTATTAATAATAAACTTAATAGACATACGATCCATTTCTTCAAATACATCACTCCTCTAATACATCAGCACATTCTTTTAAATATTTGATAATAGGTAACTGTTGTGGACAAACACCCTCACATTGCCCGCATTCTATACATTCAGATGCTTTCGCACTCTTTTGAACAGTGCTTTCATAACGATCCTTGGCTTTATCCTTCATACCATAAATCTTGTACCAATTCATTGCCTTGAAAATATCTGGGATTTCAATACCCATTGGGCATCCTGGTGTACAATAACGACATGCAGTACATGGAATAGATTCAATGGCATCTAATGCCTTTTGTGCTTCCTTAATCGTATTCTGTTCTTCTTTTTACTTAAAGGTTTAAAATCTTTCATATAAGAAATATTATCTAGTACCTGTTCCATTGTACTCATTCCACTGAGTACTGTAATAATACCATCTAGTGACGCGACATAACGTACAGACCCATGATGCAATAGACATATCAGGATTCGCATTATGTAGTATTTCTCTGACTGATTCAGGTGGTGAGGCAAGTGTACCACCCTTAATAGGTTCCATTACAACAATAGATTTCTGATGTTTTCTCGCAATTTCATAATTGGCACGTGATGTAATAGCTGGGTTTTCCCAGTCTGCATAGTTTAATTGTAATTGTACAAATTCTACATCAGGATGCTTAGTAAGTAATTCATCTAATAATTGTGGTGTTCCATGGAAAGAGAAACCATAATGTTTAATAAGTCCCTTTGCTTTTGCATCCTTCACAAAGTCCCATATATGATATTGATCATACAAAGCCACATTGGCATCAGATAATGCATGTAGAAGATAATAATCAAAATATCCTGCACCAGTTCTCTCTAAGCTGACCTTTAATTGTGCCTGACAGCTTTCTTCATCATGACACATCATCTTTGCATTGATTTTAGAAGCTAGTGTATAAGAATCACGAGGATAACGTTCTACAAGTGCCTTTCTAGTTGCTTCTTCTGATCCTTCATAAACATAAGTCAGTATCAAAATAAGTCAGTCCAGCATCCATAAAGGCATCTACCATCTTCTTTGTTTCTTCAATATCAATTTGTCCATGAGTGCGTGGTAGACGCATCATACCAAAACCAAGCTTTGGTGTATGTTCTCCAAAATAAGTCATGTTCTCAACTCCTTTACTCTATTTTATCACAAAAAGCTTCCCAACTAGGAAGCTCTTTTTCGTAAATATAAATGCAACACCTATATCTTTATTTTCAGCATGAATATCATAGCCATACATATCCGCAATCTTAGATACAATGGATAAGCCTAAACCAAACTGACCTTTTATTCCTTTTACATAAGGGTTAAAAAGATCTTCTTTCTTATCTTCATCTATAGGATCACCATCATTATAGATAATAAGTGTATCTTCTTTTAAAGTAATCTTAATAACAGATTTCATATAACGTGATGCATTATCAATAATGTTTTCTATCGCAACACGCCAATGTTCTTCATTACCAATAAAAGCCACATCATCTAAGTCTGTTTCTATATGGATATCTTTGCATTGCTTCCATCTGCATGACGATATGTTCAATTAAGTCTTTGATAGGGAAAGGTTTTTATTCACTTTCTTCAGCACTTAAGTAATCTAATCTATTTAAATAGAGTAAGGATTTTACTTTATGTTCTAAACGATCTGCATTTTCTAGGATAATATCCATAGAACTGTCCTTATCACCATATGGGTAGATATCATCCTTCACACTCTGTCCATATGTCTTAATAAGTGCAATAGGTGTTTTTTTTAGTCATGAGAAATATTATGAATCATTTCTTCTTTAACTTTTTCCTGTTTCATGAGTTCATCCTTCATTGTGACAATTGCATTTCCTACAACACCTATTTCATCTTGTCGATCCATGACTAGAGTCGCTTCTTCACGATTCGCAATAGAATCCACATAAGTCTTAATCTTCTTTAAAGGACGAATAAGAGAAATAACCCATAAGACGAGTACTAATGCGAAAATAGTAAGTACTGCATAAAGAATATAAATAATACGATTACGAATATCTGTGATTAGCTTATCTGAATAAGAATTAGACATAATAGAAATCAAATACTCATCATCGACCTTCATAATACGATAATAATAAGTTTCTCTTGCATAAGTTCCTTTACTTTCTATAGTATTATGTCTTCTACTATTCACAATCTTCTCTAAATCACGTCCAAATAAATAGTTATATAGTAATGTCAATGTAGTGGCATCTCCATAAAGATTACTAAACGTAAAGGCATTTTCTGTAGGATCATAAACAATTGTATAGATTGCCTTCTCTTTATTATTAGAAGGCATAAAGTCATATTCTACAGAATCTCTTTGTGATGTCTCTAGCTTTTCATACATCTGATCATCAATAATATCATGCACATTAGAATCTACAATAGGCATTACAACAGCCACTAACATGATAGCTAAACCAAGTATTACTACAAGAAGCTGTTTTAATAAAGAAAAAGATTTAAACATTAGTCTAGTCTATAGCCAAAACCATAGATTGTCTTAATATTGATATTTGGCATCTTCTTTCTTAAACGTCTTAAAGTATCATCTACAACACGGTCACTACCAAAATAGTTTTCATCCCAGACACGTGTTAAGACCTGTTCACGAGAAATCGCAATACCTTTATTCTTCATAAAATAAAGAAGCAATTCATATTCTTTAGTAGTCAGATCTATTTCATGGTCATTTTCTAATACTTTACGTTTAGATTCATCCACCATATAACCATCAATATCAATCATTTCAGTATCTTTATAGACACGCTTTAAAACGTTATGAATACGAAGAATCACTTCCTTCATATTAAATGGTTTTGTAATATATTCATCACAGCCCTTTTTCTAAACCAATAATTCGGTCAAAGTCCTGGTCTCTTGCAGACATAAAGACAATAGGCATATCAGAACGCTTTGATTTAATAGCTGTCAACAAATCAAATCCACTATTCTTATCAAGCATAATATCAACTAACCATAAATGTACATCATCATCACAATGCATTAGAGCTTCATCATAAGTATAAAAAAGAAGTACATTCATATCCTTCTTTTTTCTAAATATATTCTTACTATATCATTCAAGTGTTTCTCATCATCAATAATATTAATTTTGTATTTCAAGAGACTCACCTCCCATATTTCATTATAAAGTGAAAATATTGCCACGAAAGTGGCAATATTTTGTTAGATTATGTGATTATTTAACGGCATAGCCTTTTTTCTTTAATAAGATTTACTACCTTAAGTACATTCTCATGACAAATTTCATCTGTCTGTGCTTCAACCATGACACGAATTAATGGTTCTGTACCAGATTCTCTTACTAAAATACGACCATCATCACCTAATGTTTCTGTCACTTCTTCAATTGCTTTCTTAATATCTGCATCATTTAATACTGTAGCTTTATCACTTACACGTACATTGATTAATAACTGTGGATAAATAGTTACTGGTTCAGTTAACTGAGCTAATGTCTTTTTTTTTTTCAATACATGTTTCAAGAATCTTTAATGATGTTAAGATACCATCACCAGTTGTTGCATGTTTAGAGAAGATAATATGACCAGACTGTTCTCCACCAATAACGTTACCATTAGTTACCATGTTTTCATATACATACTTATCACCAACAGCAGTTTTAGCATAACCAATACCAATCTTATCTAAAGCCTTATAAAGACCAATATTACTCATGATTGTAGTAACGATTGTGTTATTCGCTAATTCATTGTTTTTCTTTAATTCCTGACCACATACATAAAGAATTAAGTCACCATCTACAACTCTACCAAATTCATCTACACTAAACATCTATCAGCATCACCATCAAATGCGAAACCAATATCTAAACCTTTTTCACGTACAAAGTTCTGTAATGCTTCTATGTGTAGAACCACAATCAGTATTGATGTTTACTCCATCTGGATGATCATTGATAACATATGTTTTCAGCTCTAATGCATCAAATACTGCTTTTGCGATATTAGATGAAGCACCATTCGCACAATCTAAACCAACACGAACATTTCTAAATGCACGTTTAGGAATACTCATTAAGTAACCAATATATCTATTTCTACCCATAGAATAATCTAATGCACGACCAATTTCATCCTTAGTTGCATATGGTAGCTCATCAGTTAAACCATCAATATACATTTCAATCTGCTTTTCTACTTCAGCATCAAACTTCTGACCCTTATCATTGATTAACTTAATACCGTTATCATAATAAGGGTTATGTGATGCAGAAATCATGATACCACAATCAAATCCATCAGTTCTTACAATATAAGATACTGAAGGAGTTGTAGTGACATGAAGAAGATATGCATCTGCACCACTTGCAGTTAAACCTGCAACTAATGCATATTCAAACATATAGCTTGAACGTCTTGTATCCTTACCAATAACGATTTTTGCTTTATGGTTACGGTTATAATACCAACCTAAATAACGACCTACTTTAAAAGCATGTTCTACTGTTAAAGTCTTATTTGCTTCTCCTCTAAAACCATCTGTTCCGAAATATTTACCCATTTTTTTGTCCTCTCTATTTCTTTTCAATAAACATAGTCACATCTACAGTTGTCTGTGACATCTTGTTTATCTTGTCATTCCCTTTGTAACGCAATACCAGATAATGTTGTTGATCCTGATAAATTAGAAACATCTACCTGACAAGTAATATAGTTAATATCACTAATATCAGTACGCTTACCATAAATAGTTACAGTAGAGCTAGATAATTTATAATTTGTCATTTGATAGCCATTCTGCAATTGGCCAACAAATTCTGGTTTAACTGGCACTTCCTTAGAATAAGAATCTACATGACAGCTAACATTCACCTTTTCTGGTGCGATTGTACATTGTACTTCATTGCCATCGGCATCATATGCTTTAATTTCACATGCCTGCTGGAATGCTTTTGTCTTGCCTTCTACATCAATAAGCGCCTGGACCTTATCAATCTTATCTAGATTATTTTGTGTCGTTGTTATTGTAACACGTTTTGTAGATATTGTATCAACTGAAACGCTATATTTTTCATTTAATTTATCTTGATTAATAAACTTATATCCTAAGTCAAACTTAGCATCTACTTTAGGGTAGAATCTTAATAGTCACTGTCTCAGGAATCAACATAACAGTCAAATCACTATCAAAACTTCTTGTTTTTAAAGTCACATGATGTGTTCCTTCATTATATTCAGATAAATCACAATAAACCTCATAATTACTAGTCAATTTAGTTGTATAGATATCCATAGAAGGACCAATTAATCCTATTTCTACTGTTGCAGGAAGTCCTGATACCTCATAACCTTCCTTTAAACCTTCTACCTGTACTGGCACTTTCTTTAAAGTTGCCCCTGCAGTGGTAGAATTCATGACATCTCCACCAGAGAATGAAACAAATAAAAATACCGCAAGCACAAACGAAAGAATACGTACAGAATGCTTATTGGCAAGAAGCTTATCTAATAGCTTATTAAAGTAGTTATAACCTGAAGAAAACTTTTCTACTGTTTTAGTATAAGTCTGTTCTCTTTCTTCTTTTTTTTAGCTTCTGTCTTCTCTTTATCAGACTTTTCTTCTTTCATAAACTGTAAGAAAAAATCTGTAGTAGAATCCGTCTGTTTCTTTTTCTTAGGATCACTCATGGTCTTCACCACCTTCATCATACCAGTTCAACTCTGCAATTAATTTAGAACGTAACTCATTTAAGTTAATTCTTGTAAGTTCGCCATTAGCCGCAAAGCTAACATTTCCTGTCTCTTCAGATACAACCACTGTCAAAGAATCAGTGATTTCACTAATACCAATGGCCGCTCTATGTCTTGCTCCATACTGTGAAGGAATTTCCTTATTAGTAGGAGGATAGAAACAGGCAGAAGCCACAATCATATCATTCTTAATAATAGTAGCCCCATCATGAAGAGGTGTACCTTCATAGAAGATTGTAGTAAGAAGTTCTGCTTTAATAGAAGCAGACACTTTAACACCTGTATTAATGAAGTCCTGTAAAGACTGACGACGCTCAAATGTAATTAATGCGCCTGTTTTATCCTTAGACATAGTTGTAATAGATTCAACAAGTTCATCCATAGCACGTTCTCTTTCATCATCCGATAAACGATGCTGTACTTCATTTTTAGTTTGTCCCATCTTCTCTAATAAAACACGTATTTCTGGTTGGAAAATGACTACAATAGCCAATACTCCCCATGTAATGACTGCATCTACAATAGTACCAAGAGTCACAAGCCCTAGAACACTCGTAATAGCCTTAACAAGAAGAACTACAATAACTCCTTTAAATAACTGCATAGTACGCATGTTTGTCTTAAACATCATGATACCATAGTACAATAAAACCCATACTGCCAATAAATCAATAGCTGATTTTACAAACTTCCAAATCATTGGTAATTCCGACGTAATAATATTAATCATAACATCAACCTCACTTACAGATATTATAACAGTTTTGTAAATCAATGAAAACAAACATTGATGTGTTACACTTATACTAATTTGTAAAGTAAGCCTTTTCAAAATAAGAAAAAGGGTGTAAAATACGTGACTAGGAGGCAGATTATGAATAACAAGATTATTATTGAAACTTCAGCTAGACATATTCATTTACGTCAGGCTGATTTAGAAACTTTATTTGGTGAAGGTTATGAATTAACTAAGAAGAAGGATCTTTCTCAGCCAGGTCAGTTTGCATGTGTTGAAAAGGTAAAGGTAGTAGGACCTAGAGGAGAAAAAAAAGCTATGTCTGTTCTTGGACCTGTAAGAGATTATACTCAGATTGAATTAGCTCTTACTGATGCAAGATCATTAGGTTTAGAAGCACCTGTAAGAGGTTCTGGTGACCTTGCTGGTAGTGGTGCTTGTAAATTAGTTGGTCCTAAGGGTGAAGTTGAATTAACTGAAGGCGTTATTGTTTGCAAAACGTCATATCCACTTCTCTCCAGAAGATGCAGAAGCTATGGGTATTAAGGATCGTCAGATTGTTAAAGTAGAAGTTGAAACAAATGGTCGTTCATTAGTATTTGGTGATGTTATGTGCCGTGTTAAAGATACTTATGCTACATTCATGCATATTGATACTGATGAATCAAATGCTGCTGGTGGACCTAAAGAAGGTACAATTATTGTAGATTAATATTAAAGGAGAAGCGTACTTCGCTTCTCCTTTTTACTTGCATGCATAGTTATCAATTCTTTTTAATCTTTTGTGAGAATAATTCTATTTCATGATTATCGAAATTCTCAAAGATATTCACATGATGTTCTTTAGGAATAATAGGTCTATTCTTATTCATCACTGCAAGAACCATCTTTTCCTGAATATTTAAATCAGGATAATAAATAGCCCCACCTAGTCCTGCCATTGTTGTTACATTCTTTAAAATAGAATAATCAAATTCTTTTGTAATATAGCTCATGAATTCAGTATGGAATAAAGTCGTAATATAAATAGAATAATGCTTTTTAATCAGTAGTCCCTGATTCTTTTTAATAAAATCCACCATTTTTGGATCAAGTGCACCATAATAAACAGGAACGCCTAATACAATCGTATCTGTCTTTTCTAAGACAGCCATATCTAATTCATCCAGCTTCATTAATGTACATGTATGATCAAGATATGTATTAATGACACGTGCTATTTTGGCTGTTGCGCCATGTTTTGATGTATAGAGTATTGTAATCATCATCACCACTCCCCTTTACATAATTCTAAACTAAAAAAAACAAAAAAAAAGTGCCGAAGCACTTTTTTATTATTATTTATTTACTGCATCTTTAAGTGTAGAACTTGCTTTAAAAAGCTGGTACCTTGCTTGCACGATTTCGATTGTTTCACGAGTTCTAGGATTAATACCAGTTCTCGCTTTTCTTTCTCTGACTTCAAAAGTTCCAAGACATTTTAAAGCAACCTTATCACCGTCAACAAGTGCTTCTGATACTGCATTCACTAACGCATTGATTGCACGTTCTGCATCTGCTTTAGTTAATGAAGCGCCTTCTGCAACCTTTTCTACTAATTCATTTTTCTTCATGAATAGATACTTCCTTTCTTTTTTGACTTGTTCCATTATACCATCTTCAAACGGTCACGTATACACTTATAACAAATATTGATTATAGAGTAAACCATAACGCAAATAGACAATATTAAAGAATGAAACTGTATCAATAAAGCCAGAAATAGAAGACTGTGTATAATCACTTTCTTCACCATTAAGATGATAGTAGTAATCTACTTCAGGATTTGTATAATCCTCATTCATAGTCACAATCAAAATACGTGCCTTCTGTTTCTTAATACGTGTAATAAGTGAATCAATCAATTCTTTTCTAGCACGTACTGTTACAATAATAACCAAATCATTTTCTTCAATGAGATCAAGTCTCTGTACTTCATCTCCTCTATTCGCAAAAAAGCATAGAGGAATTTTTCAAGTTTCAACATCTTTAACTGGAAATCCTGACAGGCAATACGTGAGAACTGATAACCAATCATAAATACCTGAGGAGCATCATGAATAAGTTCACAAATATGTTCAATATCTTTAATATCTAATTGTGCCTGTCCTAATTCTAATGATTTCTTTGTATCATCATATACCTTATTGACAAGATATTGAGGATCCTTCTTAATCTTAAAATCATCATCCATGGAGAAATGAATTTCATCATGGGCAATCTCTAACGCAATTGCCATTTCTTTCTTAAATGTCGCAAAGTTACGACAATTTAAGTCTTTACAAAATCTTGAGATTGTTGCAGGAGATGTGAAACATAGTTCTGCAAAGATCGTTAATTGAAATACTAGGAATCTGTTCAAGATGTGTAAGTATTGTTTTCGCAATACTATAATACATATCCTGTCCAGATGAAAAGTTTACATATGTCATAAGAAGATATAGAATATCTGTCTCGTTATAATCTCTAAATGGTTGATCCATAATTACTCCTTTCCTTTTAAATAGTCCTGACGACCTATTTCATAAAGATCATGTCCTTCACTATCAATGACTACAGTGAGTGGAAGATCTTCTACTACTAAACGACGTACTGCTTCAGGACCAAGATCTTCATAAGCAATGATTTCACATGATTTGATACAAGAGGCAATAATGGCGCCTGCACCACCAATCGCACCAAAATAAACACCTTTGTATTGTTTCATTGCTTCTTTTACATCATAATTTCTTCTACCTTTACCAATCATTCCTCTTAATCCCTTTGACAACATTGTAGGGGAATAAGCATCCATACGATAAGAGGTTGTAGGTCCACAGCCGCCAATAATATGACCTGGCTTAGTAGGTGTGGGACCAACAAAGTAAATGACTTGATCATAAGGATCAAATGGTAATGGTTCGTTATTGTTTATTGCTTCTACAAAACGTTTATGAGCCGCATCACGTCCTGTATAAATCGTACCACTTAATAATACCTGATCACCAACACGAAGTGATTCAACCTTTTCAATAGTAAGAGGCGTTTCTAATTTAATCATAATGTAACCTCCTGATGACGTGATACATGACAGCATATAGCTACTGCGCAAGGTAAGCCGGCAATATGTGTTGGACATGTTTCTACATGTAAGGCAAGTGCTGTTGTCTTCCCACCAAAACCTGCTGGCCCAATACCCGTTGCATTCACCTTTTCCAACATTTCTTCTTCTAATGCACGATAACGAGGATCTGGATGATGTTCTTCAATCTTCTTAATCATTGCCTTTTTCGCAAGATAAGTAACATGATCAAATGTACCACCTATACCTACACCAATGACTATAGGGGGACATGGGTTAGGACCTGCATCTTCAACAACCTTTAAAATAAAGTCCTTAACGCCTTCAATCCCATCACTTGGTTTAAGCATTTTAACCTGACACATATTTTCACTGCCAAATCCTTTAGGAGCTACCGTAATCTTTAACTGATCTCCAGGAACGATATCATAATGAATAATTGCTGGTGTATTATCTTTTTTATTATTAATACGATCAAATACAGGATCATTGACAACACTCTTTCTTAAGTATCCTTCAGTATACCCCTGTCTGACACCTTCATTAATAGCTTCTGTAAGGTTGCCATCCACATAGACTTCCTGACCTATTTCCACAAAAAAAATACAGGCCATTCCTGTATCCTGGCAGATTTGTTTATGGTTACTTGCTTTGCAATGTCCGCATTTTCCTTTAATATTTCTAATGTGTGTTTAGAAACAGGAGAATCTTCTGTAGATATGGCTTCTAATAAACGGTTATAAACATCTGTAGGAAGATGACAAGCACCTTTAATACATAACTCTTTAATTGTTTCTGTAATTGTTTTTGATTTAATTATTCTCATATGATCACCTATACCAATTTCTTCTTCATCGACTTGAGATGCAAAGCAAAACAAACTATAGTAACGTAAGCTCATGAGCTGTACCGCAGTTAATAATGCATGCTTGGTTGTCTTGTTTTTAAGTGAACCACCGACTAATACCTTATATTCCATAGGAATACCTAGATTATCTTCATGAGTAGAAGTAATCCATACAATATGACATTGAGATTTATGTAGATACTGTAAGACTTTATGTCCCACATGCTCAAAATTACCATTTAATGAAATCACAATTGCGACAGAATCCTTAGTCATCTGTTTTGCACATTCTAATTGTCTTTCTGAATCCATATATGCAATCGTAAACTTCTCTAACATTAACAAATCTGTCTGTAATAGAATAGCGGCACTTGTAGAAAACTGAGTTCCAAAGAAAGCGACTTCTTCATGATCATGAATTAAATGAAGTACTTCATCCAATATTTTCCAATCAAGGATTTTTGAAATTTCTGCTTGTAGATTCAATAATCTGCTGAGCAAATTCTTCTGTTGCTTTTTTCTGGCGAATGTGCCATACATTCTAAATCAATATTAATTAAATTATTGAATTTCTTATTATTAGAATGAAAACTATTGCATTCTTGTTTTAAGTGTGCAAAGTTTTCATATCCTAAAGCACGACAGAAACGTGAAATGGTTGCTGGAGACACAAAACATTCTTCTGCAAGTTCACTAATACGCATATCGGGAATACGATAAAAATTATTAGCCATAAACAAAGCTATAAAATAGTTTGTATCTGTTTCACTAGCTGTATCTAGATAGATCATCAGGCGATAAAATAAATTTTTCATATTTTCTCTCCTTCACGTTATTTATCTATATTATTATATAATACTTTTCAAATTAAAAAAAAGAATGACATATGCACTATTTAGTAGAAATATGAACTGTATTCATATTAGGTTCACAATTCTCCGTTATATTCTTATATGTAGTTCACGGATACTCCCAAGTGACTACATAACTTCTCCCCCAAAAAGTTATTAAAAAGGAAAATGACAGGCTTCCCCATCATATATGGCCTGTCATTTTTTTCTATTTCAAGACTTCTCTATAAACACGTAATACGTTTTTATAAAAGACTTTTTCTATTTCTTCAGTTGTAAGTCCTGCGTCTTTAAGTGCCTGTTCTAATTGAGGCAAGTAAGACGCATTTTTCATTTCTAAATTTTGTGAAATACCATCAAAATCAGAACCTAAACCAATACAATCAATACCAGCTAGATCTTTAATATAAAGAATATGCTTCACCATATCTTCAATACGTGATTTTTCTGCATTCTCACCTAAGAATCCTGCGGCATAATTAAGCCCCATCACACCACCACGATGAGCAAGTTTCAAAATCATATCATCACTCATATTGCGGGCATGTGGACATACGGCACGTGCATTAGAATGAGATGCCACAAAAGGTTTCTTGACGATATCTAATACATCATAGAAACACTTATCTGACATATGAGAGACATCAATGATCATTCCTAGATCTTCCATTTCTTTAATATAAGCTTTTCCTGCATCAGTGAGTCCATGTTCATTATCACATGTATGATAGCCATGTGTATCATCATTCATATCAAAGTTAGGATATGTGAGTCCATTGATATGATTCCAGCTTAATGCGACCATACGTACACCTAAACGATAATAGTTTCTTAAATAAGAAAGGTCTTCATGAATCACAGCACCTTCTTCAATAGTAAGAAGCGCACTCATGACACCATTATGTGAATTGTCCATAATTTCATCATAAGTAGTGATAGGCTGAATCTTATCCTTATTCTTTCTCATTTCCTGATAGAAATAATCAATACATTTCATAACATGATCCACTGGATCTGCTGTTTCTTTTTAATTCAGTAAAGATGGCAAAGTTCTGTAGAAGATAATCTCCTTCTTCCATCTTTTTTTATATCAATATTTAAGTTATTTTCACTTAATGAGAGGTGATTCTTTTCCATCTCATAAAGTGTATCACAATGCATATCTACTACTTTCATTACTCTACCTCAAAAAGAAATATCTAAAGTCTTATAGGCTTCTGTTTTATCCTGTGTTTCCTTAAGCCATGCAATGGCTTTTTTAATTCTTCAGGGTCTTCTTCTACAATACCACCTACTGCAACCTGTACAATATCATAAATAGACTGCCATAAATCATCAAAACTATGTGAATCCCGATCAGCCATTTCACTATCTACATATACATCTAAATCTCTACCTGTTTCATATGCTTCTTTTAATGTCATTTTTCTTTACTCCTTTATATAACCAAAATGAATACATGCTTTATAAATACCATCATCATCAATATCTGCAGTAACATAGTTAGCTTCTGCTTTAGTTAATGCATCACCATTACCCATACAAATTGACGAGGAGGCATGCTTCATCATTTCTATATCATTCTGTGAATCACCAAAACATACATAATGATCACTACCTAATACCTTTCCTAATTCCATAATACCTGTTGCTTTAGATACACCTGCAATGGCGACATCCGCAAAACAGGATAAGCCAGGTAATACTGAAATACCTTCTAAATCAAGAAATGGTTTATAGTCCCACCCTTTAGGACCATAGATAATCATCATATCTACAAGATCAGTCCCTGTTATACTTTTCAACCGGTCCTATCTGGTTCCCAAAATAACGCTGTGTCTCTAAGACATATTCATCTGGTTCTTTTGTGATAATGCGATGTTCTTTCTTTAATGTCACTGCAAGATTGAGTTCATTTGCTTTTTTCAATCGTACGAATAACATCCTCATTCTTAAAATGATGGGCATTGATTACATTTCCTTTTCCATCAGTAATCAACTGACCATTATTAAATACAAAGCCATCCCAGTCGGCAATATCCTGTATACCAGTACGTAAGAAAGAGTCTCTTCCTCTTCCTGTTGAAACAACGATCGGATATCCTGCTTCTTTTAACTTCTTAAGTGCAAGAATCGTTGAATCATATACTATATGTTCATCAGTCGTACCTCTAATAGTACCATCCACATCAAAACACATCATTGGTTTCATACCATCAACTCCTTACGCCTATTATACATAAAAAAAAAAGAATGCATCATGCATTCTTTATCCGATAATACCTAATTCTTTCATTTTTTCATGTACTGCTTTAATACCTGTTTCTTCATCTTCTCCATCGGCAGTAATCACAATCTTTGCCTTTGTTGGAATGCCTAATGAAAGAACGCCCATCATCGATTTAAGATTCACAGTTTTACCTGAATAAGTTAAGGTAAAATCACTGTCGAATGTCTTTGCGACTTCGATAAGATCCGTTGCAGGTGTCGCATATAAACCTACTGGATCTGTTACGATACATGCTAAAGTTTTTTGCCATAAATTGTAACCCCTTTCATAACTCTATTATACCACAATAAAAGGGGTATTAAATAAATAAACATAAAATAAAAAAAAAAACGAACAAATTAATGTTCGTTGTTTACAGATGGCAGGGGCTACAGGAATCGAACCCGTATCAACGGTTTTGGAGACCGATGTTCTACCATTGGACCAAGCCCCTAAGTTAAACTGCTTGTTTATATTACCATACCAATTTCTAAAAAGCAATAGTAAAATACATAAGAAAATGATATTATTGTATGAGTGAGGTGAGTCTATGTTTTTTAAACGCAAAGAAGCAGTAAAAACAATTGAATTTAATCATGCTTATGAAGAATTTCAAAATAATATGAATATTATTCTTTTATGTGTAGATGATGATTTAAAGTTTGATGTCAGACATCCAGTTGATGCACAATGTTATCCTGCTAGATTAATTGATCAGCATGCAAAAGGATCTTGATCCTACTGCAACATATTATGTTTATGCACTTGCGGCTGGTACGGCACATGAAGGAGCAAGAAAATTAGTCAAAGCTGGATTTAAGGTCTTTGATTTAGGATCTTTAGTAGATTTCAAAGGACCTGAAGAAGGTAATTCTGTCAAACAGAAAAGACATAAACATTAAAGAAGGACTATAAAATTCATAGTCCTTCTTTTTCATATTATTTTAAATCTTCACCATTTGTTTTGATGACTTTCTGATACCAGTAGAATGATTCTTTTCTACGTCTAGAGAAGTCACCTGTTCCATCATCATATTTTTCTACAAAGATAAAACCATAACGTTTAGCCATTTCACCAGTAGAAGCTGATACTAAGTCAATACATCCCCAAGGAGTATAACCTCTTAAATCAACACCATCTAATACTGCTTCATGCATCTGTTCAATATGACTTCTTAAGTAATCGATACGATAATCATCACGTACTTTACCATCTTCATCAATCTTGTCATATGCACCTAAGCCATTTTTTCTACAACAAAGATAGGTTTCTGATAACGATCCCAGATTTCATTTAATGAATATCTTAAACCAATTGGGTCAATCTGCCAACCCCAGTCACTTGCCTTAAGATATGGGTTTGATACACCACCTAGGATATTACCTGAACCTGCTTCTTTACTCTTATCTGCTGTCTGACAATTAGACATATAATAAGAACATGTATAGAAATCAACTGGACCAGCCTTTAAGATATCCTCATCTCCTTCTTCCATAACGATGTTGATATTATTTTCTTTAAAATATCTCTTAATATAGTTTGGATAAGCACCACGGCACTGTACATCTGAACAGAACCAGTTCATTAAATGATTCTTTTCCTGATTCACAATCTGATCATGAGGATCACATGTCAAACCATAGCTAGTGGCCATAATCTGCATACATCCTACCTGATAATTGGGATCAATTTCATGAGCCATTTTAACTGCCAGTGCACTTGCCACAAACTGATGATGTAAGCCCTGGAAACGATTCTGAGGATTATCTACCTGTTCCATGAAATTCATTGTCTTGATTTCATTTAAAATACCCTGTGATAAAAAACCACCCATTGGTGTAGTCGCTGAGTTGATTTCATTGAAAGTCAACCAGTATTTTACTTTTACCTTTATATCTAGTAAAAATCGCTTTACAGAAGTTTAAGTAACAGTCAATCATACGACGATCATGCCAGGCATTCCATTTCTTAGTTAAGTTAAATGGTACTTCATAATGTGAAATAGTAATTAATGGTTCAATATTGTATTTACGACACTCATCAATTAATTCTTCATAGAACTTTAAACCTTCTTCATTTGGTGTTTTTCTTCATCACCATTTGGGAAAATACGTGTCCATGCAATAGAAAAACGATACATTTTAAATCCCATTTCCGCAAATAACGCAATATCTTCTTTGAAGCGATGATAATGATCAATCGCATCATGTGAAGGATAGAAAGTACCTTCTTCTAATACTGGTGTAATTCTTTTACTTTTTGTAGCAGTTCCTCCTGTACAAATATCCGGACAAGAAATACCTTTACCACCTTCTTGCCAGCCACCTTCTAGCTGGTTGGTTGCAGTTACGCCACCCCAATAAAAGTCTTCTCTAAAACTCATTATTTTGTCCTCCTTGTTTTTAAGAGTATACTATCAAACATTTAAAGATTAAGCTTATTATTTTCATAATTTGAATTTTATATTGCACAGTGTTATATACTGTTGTATACTGTTTATAGGAGGAAGAGATATGCATATTATCATTAATCATTCATCAATGGTTATATATATGAGCAGATTGTAGAAGCTATTAAAGAAGCGATACTTTCTAATCAGTTATCCCCTAATGAAGCACTCCCTTCAGTACGTGCTTTATCTAAAAAAGAATTAAAGATCAGTGCTTTAACTGTAAAAGAAAGCCTATGATTTCTTAGAAAAAGAAGGCTATACAACAACTGTTCATGGAAAAGGAAGCTATGTGTTAGAGGTTTCTCAAAATGAAGTAAAAGAAAATTGTTTAAGAGAAACAGAAGAACTATTATCTCGTGCTATAGAAAAAGGGAAGTGTTCTGGCATTACTTATCAGGAAATGCAGGACATGTTATCTCTTATTATGGAGGATGTTTATGATTCACATTGATCATTTGAAAAAGAGTTACGACTCATTTACTCTTGATTGTAGTTTAGATATTCCTAAAGGTATTATTACTGGAATTATAGGAATGAATGGTGCTGGTAAGAGTACATTATTCAAAAGTATTCTTGATATTAATCCTATTGATAAAGGAAACATACAGATACCTGATAAACAGGATATTGGTGTTGTATTAAGTGAAACAGGATTCAGTGAATTCTTTACTGTATCCGATATAATCAGTATTCTGAAATGTACTTATAAACGTTTTGATGAAGATTTGTTTCATTCTTATTGTCAGCGTTTTGATATCCCTTTAGATAAGAAAACACGTACATTCTCTACAGGTATGAAAGCAAAACTCAATATCATTATTGCCTTAACACATCATGCAAAATTACTGATCTTAGATGAACCAACTGCAGGACTTGATGTTCTTA
>VOFC01001659.1_pt1 | contig 28917 bp, 42 predicted proteins | sample 5384161 | NCBI WGS metagenome assembly VOFC01 (sample SAMN12384722, study PRJNA508395) | human gut metagenome | isolation source: healthy gut B | host: Homo sapiens | reverse complement strand
TCTATAAGGTATTTTACTCTGTTTACAATCGTAAGCGTCTTCCCCCGATCCTGGCCTGCCAGTACAAGACATGGGCCGTCTGTGTGCTGGATTGCCTGCGTCTGTGCTTCATTAAATCCCATTGTACCTCTTTTCGCTGTCCTTACTGAAGTTTCTCGATTCCAAGACGGATTCTTCTAAGAGACTCCTCTTTCCGAGTACTTCCATCAGTTCTGTTGCTCCACCCGGAGTGCTCTGCTTTCCGGAAACTGCTGTACGAAGCGGCCACATTACATAACCTACTTTGTATCCTTTTTTCTGTTGCAAATGCTTTCAATGTCTCAAACAATGCATCATTACTAAAGTCCTCCTGCGCCTCGAGAACCGGAAGAACCTCGTTCAGAAGTGCGAGTGACTTCTCAGGATCTGTTTTCATCTTCTTTGTGTGTATACAGTGCAATATCGTAATCTGGAAGTTCTTCAAAGAAATCAACCTGCTCTTTGATCTCCGGAAGAATCTCAATTTTGTCTTCACAAGTGTTGCAATCTTCTTCAGATCATAGTCCTTTGTTACTGCCTCTTTCAGATAAGGCTCTGCAAGTGCATAGAACTTATCAAAATCCATTGCCTTGAGATATTCTCCGTTCATCCATTTCAATTTCACTGTATCAAATACAGCCGGAGATTTACTCATATGATGATAATCAAATGCATCAACAAGCTCTTCCAATGAGAAGATCTCTGTTGTCTGTCGGGCACCATCCGAGCAGTGCAACATAATTCACAACTGCCTCTGAAACATATCCCTGCTCGATCAGATCTTCATAAGAAGAATGTCCACATCTCTTTGCTCAATTTCTTATGATTCTCATCTGTGATCAGTGGACAGTGTACATAAACCGGTACTTCCCAGCCAAACGCCTCATAAAGGCGGTTATACTTCGGTGCTGAAGATAAGTACTCATTTCCACGAACAACATGTGAAATCTCCATCAGATGATCGTCAATTACGTTTTGCAAAATTATATGTCGGGAATCCATCAGATTTGATCAGGATCATACTGGTCTGTATTTTATTATGTGAAGAAGGAAAATCTCTTCTACAGCGGAAGACCGATACGCATAAAGTGCTGTTCTCTGCTACCCACATGCATTCTTCTCCTGTCGGACTGGTGCAAATCTTTGTTCTTGGTCTTTCATCATTTCATCTTCTCCAATTCCTGTTTGTTATTGTTCATATTCCTGTCATATTATAGCAACTCCTTAGATTCTTCAACAACAAAATCAATGTTTTACTCCAAAGTTTCACTGTTTCAGGAATACTCCTTGTCTAGGCTCAAGTAAGTGGTTGACCTTGCATACTGTCTGATTTTTCCATCAAATGCACGTTCTTTTCTATTCCGGCACCTGCAGTCTCCACGCTGCCGGAAATGCGGCAGAATCTTTATCTGTAACCATAGAATCTTTCATTTTCTCCATGCCGGATAACAACGTCTGCTTCTATCCATCCCAGGTTATTTATATCCTCTGTTGTCCCGACAGACCTCTATTTAACAGGAATTTCAGATTCTTTTCCAAATATAAACCAGGTTGAATGCCGGATCTGCTGCGATCAGTTCAAGAAGGTTATTGTCAAGTCCCTTCTCTTTTTACATTTCTTCCTGCTTCCATAGAAAGCTCACGAATTCTTTCGTGCAGCTCTGACGGTCTCCACCGGCTTTAACAGCATCCATCATAATATTTTCTGTTGCCATGAATGGAAGTTCGGACATCAGACGCTTCTCTATTACTTTCGGGTATACAACCAGTCCGTCTACGACGTTCAGACATAAATCTAAAATACCGTCAATGGCAAGGAAGCCTTCCGGAATGCTTAAACGCTTGTTTGCGGAATCGTCTAACGTTCTCTCAAACCACTGTGTTGCGGATGTGATCGCCGGATTAAGTGCATCGATCATCACATATCTTGAAAGGGAAGCAATTCTCTCACTTCTCATCGGGTTTCTCTTATAAGCCATTGCTGAAGATCCGATCTGTGTCTTCTCAAATGGTTCTTCAATTTCTTTCAAATGCTGGAGCAGACGGATATCATTAGAGAATTTGTGAGCACTTGCAGCAATTCCGCCAGTACATTCAGTACTCTTGTGTCTACTTTTTCTTGAATAAGTCTGTCCGGATACCGGATAACATGCCTTAAATCCCATCTTCTCAGCGATCATAGGATCAATCTTGTCAATGGTCTCCTGATCTCCGTCAAACAGCTCAAGAAAGCTTGCCTGTGTTCCTGTTGTTCCGATCCAAGCAGTTTCAGACTTCCAAGTACATATTCCAGATCCTCAAGATCCATTTCAAACTCCTGCATCCAGAGAGTTGCTCTCTTTCCAACAGTTGTCGGCTGTGCCGGCTGGAAATGTGTAAAAAGCAAGTGTAGGCTGGTTCTTCTGCTCCTCTGCAAACTTCGCAAGCTCTGCAATTACATTCACCAGCTTCTTCTGAACCAGCTTCAGTGCTTCTGTCATAATAATGATATCTGTATTATCTCCGACATAACAGGAAGTTGCACCAAGATGAATGATTCCTTTTGCCTTTGGACACTGAACACCATATGCATAAACATGAGACATAACATCATGACGTACAACCTTCTCACGTTCCTTTGCCACCTCAAAGTTAATATCATCTGCATGGCTCTTCATCTCTTCAATCTGCTCATCCGTGATGTTGAGTCCAAGCTCCTTCTCAGTCTCTGCCAGTGCGATCCAAAGTCTTCTCCATGTTCTGAACTTTTTGTCCGGTGAGAAGATATACTGCATCTCGCGGCTTGCATAACGCTCTGAAAGCGGGCTTACATAACGATCATTACTCATAATTCTTTTCTCCTTGTTTCATATCTTTATCGTAACTGTTCATCTATTATAACACATAAACTGAGTCTTCAAAATCAATTTTGTTCAAATGCCTGACTGATATCCTCTTTCGGAACTTCCATCGGATACTTTCCTGTAAAGCAGGCATCGCAATACTTAAGATCTCCAACCATGTCTTTCAGTTTCTCAATCTCCATGTATCCAAGAGAGTCTGCTCCAATCAGCTGACGGATCTCCTCCTGTGTGTGAGTATGTGCGATCAGCTGCTCATTTGACGGAACATCCGTTCCAAAGAAGCATGGATGTAAGAACGGTGGAGAACTGATACGTACATGTACCTCTTTTGCTCCGGCTTTTTTTCAGCATCTTAATGATATTTGCACAAGTTGTTCCACGGACAATGGAATCATCCACCAGAACGATTCGTTTTCCCTTTACAACTTCCGGAATCACATTCAGTTTGATTTTTACACTGGAAACACGTTCGCTTTGTTTCGGTTTGATAAATGTTCTTCCTACATAGCTATTCTTGTGAAATGCCATTCCATACGGAATTCCTGACTGCTCAGAATATCCTTTCGCTGCTACCAGACCGGAGTCCGGAACTCCTACAACAAGATCAGCGTCTACCGGATAAGATTCCGCAAGTGCTTTTCCTGCCAGAATTCTGGAATGGTATACACCTACACCATCGATTGTACTGTCTGTTCTTGCAAAATAAATATACTCAAAAATACATCTTGCCTGTTTTTCCGAATCGATCACCATACTCGTATCTGACTGGATTCCATGTTTTCTTGTAATTGTTACGATTTCTCCCGGAAGAACATCTCTTACAAACTCACCGTCTACAGCTGCGATTGCACAGCTCTCAGAAGCAAGGAAATATGTATTGTCACGTTTTCCGATGCACAGTGGCTTGAGTCCACCTGTCTGGCTGAGTTCTTCTCTCAGCTCGATTGCATTTACTAAATTTCCGTTATGTGCAATCGCAAGTGTTCCCTTTACATAGTTTATAACAAGTGGCATTGCATTCTCTACACGTGTTGCGCCTGCTGTTGAATATCTTACATGGCCCACACCAAGATTTCCTTTCAGCTCTGAAAGGCCCTCTTCATCAAACACATCATCCACATGGCCAAGTCCTTTTTTGAAAGGACGTTTCTCTTCCCATAAGTGTCTGTCACTGCAATACCGCAGCTCTCCTGACCTCTATGCTGCAGAGCAAACAAGCCATAATAGACTGATGCAGCCACATCATGCCCATCCACATCATAAGCACCAAAAACACCGCATTCTTCCCCAAGTCCCACTGCTTTTTTCAAATTCACTCATGTCAGTTTATGCTCCTTACCTAGTTCCTGCTAGTTTTTATCATGATTTCTGTATCATACAAAACCGATTATAATATAAGGCGGAGTGAAAATCAACATTCCCTCCGCCTTGTATTTCTTCCTGCTCATTATTTTATTTACATCCAATATATTAGTATTTCTAATATATTCGTCGTTTTTATTCTTCGTATCTTATTACCGCCTTCATTTTTTGTCCAGTATTTACAAAATCACTATCCATTTGTATAACGAGACAAAAATTGACGGGTACGCTCTTCTTTTTTGATTCTCAAACACGTCCTCAGGAGTTCCCTGCTCAAGTATCTTACCGTCATCCATAAACAGAACTTTGTCCGATACGTCTCTTGCAAATGCCATCTCATGCGTTACGATGATCATCGTAGTATTCTGATCTGCAAGTCCTTTGATAACTTTCAGTACTTCACCTGTAAGCTCCGGATCAAGCGCCGAAGTCGGCTCGTCAAAGCATAGAATATCCGGACTGAGTGCAAGTGCACGGGCAATCGCCACACGCTGACACTGTCCTCCGGAAAGTTGATGCGGATAGTTATTCATACGCTCTGAAAGTCCCATCTGATCTAAGAGGCGCTTTGCTTCTGCTTCAATCTCTGCGTGTATCTCTTTCTTGCGCGCCTTATAATCAGGCTGACTTTTTTTGCAAGTAGTTCCTTCGCCAGCATTACATTCCCAAGTGCTGTATACTGCGGGAACAGATTAAAAGACTGGAATACAAGTCCAAAATGTAATCTTTTCTTACGGATCTCACTTTCCTGTTTTGTTACAGGATTTGCAGCATCAAACAATAATTCATCATTTACACGGATCACACCTTTATCCGGTGTCTCCAAAAAAATTCAGACAGCGCAGAAGTGTCGTCTTTCCACTTCCCGAGGAACCGATCAAGGAAAGTACCTGTCCACGTTCCAACGAAAAGCTGATATCTTTCAATACTTCTGTCCGTCCAAATGTTTTATTAATATGTTCTACTTCAAGTATTGCCATTTATCTCTTCCTCCCCATTTAATTAAAATATTCCAGCTTCTTCTCAAGCTTTCCAAGAAGGACTGTCAGAATACCATTGAAGATCAGATAATAAAAAGCTGTAAAAAAACATCGGCCAGATCGCACCTGAGATTCCCTGAGAACCTTTCAGGAACGCCTGTCCTGCCCAGATAATCTCCTGCAGTGCAATGATTCGTGCAAGAGAAGTATCTTTTACAAGTGTGATGATCTCATTTGACATCGGTGGAACAATTCTCTTCACCATCTGAAGCAGCTTAACCTTAAAGAAGATCTGATGCTTTGTCATTCCAAGAACAAGTCCGGCCTCCGTCTGTCCCTGTGGGATACCCTGGATTCCTCCGCGGTAAATTACCGAGAAATAGCATGCATAGTTAAAGATAAATGCAACCGAAGCTGCAAGAAATCTTCCGCTTTCACCGCCACCCCAAATTGGGTTTCCTAAGACCAGTCCTGGAAATAATAAATGATCAGCATCTGGATCATAAGCGGTGTGCCTCGCACGATCCAAACAATGATATTCGTGATATAACTCAACGGTTTAAAATGTGACATTGATCCAAATGCAATAACCAGTCCCAACGGAATAGCTCCAAGAAGCGTTGCAAAAAACAGCTTCAGCGTCTGTAAAAAACCAACATTCAGCGATTGAATAACGATAGGAAATTGTTCCATTATAAGTTCCATTTTATTAAAGCTCCATCCTAAATTTATTTTTCAATCAATGCAGCCTGCACCTTTATAAGTCTCAGCACATTTCTTCATTGATCCATCTTCCATACTCTTCTTAAAATAATCATTCAGAGCTGCTGCAAGATCAGATCCTTTACGGAATCCAACACCATACTCCTCATTGTTCAGACTTATTGTGTAAGTAAGATCTGCATAACCTGTTCCCGCTCCGATCATGGCTGCTGCCATCAAAGCATCAATTGCAGCTGCATCTGAGTTTCCGGAAGCAACCTCCATCAGTGCATCTGCCTGTGATGAAACGGCTGTATACTGTGCACCAATTCTTTCAACCTGATCTTCCCCTGCACTTCCTGCTTCTACTGCAAAAGTTAAATCTTTCACACTTTCCTCATCCTGATACTTATCTGCTTTGTCAGCCGGTACAACTACAACCTGCGCGTTATTCATATAAGCATCTGTGCATTCCATAGAACTCTTCACTTCATCAATCAGTGTCATACCATTCCATACGCAGTCGATTGACTTTCCATCAAGCTCAAGCTCTTTATTATCCCAGTCAATCTCTACAAATTCTGCCTCAACTCCGATACTCTCTGCAAATGCTTTCGCCATGTCTGCATCAAATCCGACCCACTCACCATTATCATCTTTATAATCCATTGGTTCAAAATCAGTAACACCGACCACGAGTGTCCCTTTGTCTTTCACATATTCAAGATCACTCCCTGTTGATTCCGCTTTCTTATTCGCATTAGAAGAGTCTGAACCACATCCTGCTAACATAGAAACTGCAAGTCCTGCACATAATAACACACTTAATACTTTTCTTTTCATAATAACACCCTCCATCATTGAGTTTGGCTTTTATTCTCTACCAATGAGTCACTGTACTACGGTAAAGTTACCGTTGTATTCTACCATAGCATACAATATATGTCAAACCCCAAAAACAATAACCAAAAGGTTGCGTTGCTGGTCGCACATCGTGTGAACAGTAAACAATGCAGCTGCTCATAGATTCTGTGAACAGCTGCATAAAAAGTCTGTATTATGTATGATTTCTTCTATGTTTCCTCTTCCACTTCTCCAAAAGTACTTCATTTGGCTCAATCTGAAGATTCTGCTTCACTTCGTCCATCTCGCTTCTCATCTGTGCATTCACTTCCTGATATTCACTGTGCTTTGTAAGCAAAATGTGAAATTCTTCCAGCGACATATACTTATAAGACGCATACAGATATGGTTTTAGTAATTCCTTATCTTCGCAGATCTGATAGGCTCTGTCATACATTTTGGCCGCTTCCTGATAAAGGAACAATCGTCCATATGCTGCTCCAAGACATGCATAGATCTTTCCATAGAATTTTTCATCTACACTCTCATCTTTTTCCTGATTCAGGATTTCCTGATAAACGATAATCGCTTCTTCAATCTCACCGCTTTCAAGAAGGTTATCGCCTTTATACTTCTTACGCTCTACATCCTTCTGATTTTTCAGATGTTCCAAAACATTCTGGATACGGATCATTTCCGATTCTTTATAGATCTTTGAAGCTTTCAGGATTGTAAGAACAAAGTTCTCGACAGATCCACGCATACGCATCAAATCTCGAAGCTGCTCTGCCAGTTCTTTCATCCCGATCTCTTCTTCCAACCAGGTGCAAAGCGGTTCATTCATGATCGTATAATCGATCAGATACAGATTATTGCAGAGGTAATAACACAGTTCTTCAATGGTAAAGATCCTGCAGTGGATTCTTGTAATCTCATACGGATGTGCCGCGTGTGTCTGTCATGACAAAGAATTAAATTTCCCATCATTACCTCCTAAATGAATTATCTTCTCTTCCTGGAAATCTGTCGGCAGGAAGAAATCTCCGAATCCGACATCCCGCACTGTGATCTTGCAGGTCTTTTCATCCAGGAATAACGTTTCTATCTGAAGTCTTATCGAATACTCTGCTCTCTTCGGAAGTCTCTCAAAGAGATTTTTCGGTCTTAACCGTTCCCTGAACCAGTGATTCGATATGGAATTCTATATCTTCCACATCTTCAAGGATTACTTCCCACTGGTTATTCGATTCATACCAGTGAGCTCCCCAGGACACCAGCGGATACCACATTTCCTGCCCGTCAACCCGCATATTCACCGTGATCTGATCTGTCAGCTTGTCCTCTGACAGGTAAACCGGATTTTCAATGTGCATATACAGCTTTCGGTATGCAGTATAGCAAGCTCCTTTGCTGTACAGATTATTTCCGATAAATGCTCTTCTTCCATTGCAAAGCACCCGCAATGACTTCGGATACCAGTTATTTTCGAACCCTTCTCCTGTCAGGAATACAGAAGAAACAATCCTCTTATCAAACACGCTCTGTATAAATTTACAGAACATCGCATCGGCTTCTTTTGCTTTGTCCTCATTCAAAACCGGATAAACAAGCGCCAGTTCTTTCATATGTGCATTTGCAACTTCATCAACCGTAACAAATGTAGTCTTTCCACCACCAAGTCCCGGCTTCAGTCTGCGCAGCATATATGCTTTGATCTCATTACGGTCACAGCAGAACAATGCTGCATCATACTGCCACAGTTCTTTCGGCTGATAGAAGAGATAATTACAAAAACTCTCTTTATAATCCTGAATAAAGATATGTCTTTTATCAATATTCATGCGAACTGCGATCCTTCGAAGCATCTGTGCCAGTTCTTCTGTAAGAACCGGTACACTGAACACAATTCCATCAATTTTAGGAAATGACTGTAAAGACATCTGGATAAACTGTGAAAGCAGCCATACTGCATCATATGTCTCATCACCAAATTCAATTTTCTCATTTGCAAGACTTCTCGAAAGCAGACGGGCAACGGTAAATCCTTCTTTCAGTGTTGCAAGACGTTTTGCCTCTTTTCCATATGCCCATGTGTCTCTTAGTTTTCCAATAATCAAAGGAATCTGAAAATTATCTGAGTCAACTTCCAGTGTCTGAGGTTCCATCTCTTTATCATTATAAAAACTGATCTGGCATGTCTTTTCATTTATCTCATATCCAATTATACTTCCCTGTCCCATGAAAAGATTTCCTCCTTAATACTGTATGAACATATGTGATGCAACCGCATCTTCCAGTGCATACTGCTTCATCTTCTTCTCTCGTTCTTCCGGATCTTCTTCCAGAATAATGTCATTGAGCCTTCCATATCTGCCCGGTTCACCTTTTTCAACCGTATGCTGGCAGATCTTTTTCTCACTTCTGTAAGAATTTCCGTCAATTGTTTCTTTAAAATAATAGATCAGTCGTTCATGCGAGAACAACACAAACTTCTTCACATACAAATTCTCATACATTGGTGTCAGAAGTTCTGTTGCATAATCAGAATCTCCGTTTCCACCTTTCTGCAACTGATAATACAACATAACACGGCTATCCTTCTGGCCTTTGTATTCTACCAGTGTCTTATCCCACAACTGGAATTCAATCAGCCACTCCTTATCATACTTAAGGAAAAAATGGGAAATAAATCTGTTTGCCACAAAGTTCCTGCATAAACTTTTTTTTCAGCGTCTTCTTAAGGCTTGTTTCATACTCTTGATCCGAATAATATTTCAAAACAGCAATCATACAAATATCGATTGTTGCCTCACCCTTCTCTGCTTCCCTGCAGATAATATCAATTATAGATTTCTCTATCTTACGTGCTTCTACAACATATTCTCTGAGACATATGCCAGATAAGCCTGCTGGAGCCGGAAGTATGCACCTTCATCATAATAAGCTTCAAATACTTTTGTCTCCTGAAATAATTCCTCAGAGAAGAGCATCTGTGTAATGATCCGTTCTGCCAGTTTATGCGTATGGACTTCATACTCTCTGGCAACTTTCCACAATTCCTTCATCTCCTGTGTTGCTCCACAGTAGAAGTTTGCCAAATACGTAAGAATCACTTTATCATACTGTTTTTTCTTAAATAAATCATAACAAACATAGGTCAGGAAATCATCATTCTCATAATTTGTCTCACGAATCATCTTGCTGCACAGTGCCTGGATCTCATCCTCCGGGAAATTTTCCAGACCCTTTTCCTTTACGATTTCCAGTGTCAGCTCTTCCTCTTCTTCAAACGCTTTGCTTCGGTTCAGGCTATTTGCATATTTTCTGCAGATATCCATATATCTAAGTTCATAAAACAGACGTTTACTCTCATATGGGATAGAATCTGTATAATGTCTTCCATCTTTTGCTTCCCATACAATGCGATCCGTCTTTGCATACAGAAATACTCTGGCTCCATTCTCTGTATATGCTGCCTTCTGTGTAATTGTTCCATCAGCTGCGATTACATGAATAAATTTCATATTCGAACCTTTGTTGTAATCCAATATGCGTGACACACATCATAAAGAGCGCGGATTCTGTCCTGACTCATATCTGTCTCTACAAGGAATCGCTTATAAATGATTCGCAGATCTTCATCTATATTTCTCTTCTCCCAGCTGATTCCATGTGAATTCTTCCATCTCATCCCTGTAGTGCGCATAAATCTCGCTTGTCTCATCTTCATAAGTAATAAGATTTGCATACAAAAATGCGCATTTCTTATAATCCAGAGAATTTCCATGCATAAAATACAAATATACCGAACGAGGAAGCTGCTTATGAAATTCTTCCGGTCTCGCAGCCGCCATATAATATTCGTAAAGCTGCGCAATCTTCAGCTCTGCGTCTACCGCTTTCTCATACCAATGGAAATAGATGTGTTCTGTTCTGCTGCCTTTTATAAGCAATGTACAGATAGAAGTCAATATCATCGCTTCATCATACATCTCATAACACTTCACAAGTACATTATACAGATGTTTATCAAAATTCTTCATCTGACTTGCCAGGTTTGCTGTATATAATGCAAGTTCCTTCGTCATCAGTTTATATTTCACGCCAAAAAGCAGAACCTGTACTTCAAACTGTCCGAGTTTTTTAAGAGATGAGCTCTTCTCTTTAAAACAACGGAATGCCTGAAGATAGAACCATAAGCTGTGAGACTTATACTCCATAAACTGCTTCTCAAGCACATTCAGTCTTTCACTGTAGATTTTATATTCTGAATCAACCTCAATCAGCATACAAAGAATCCGCCAGCTGTCCGGATGCTTCATAAAAGAACGTGAAAGTTCTTCTGCGACCCTTCTCTGCCCAATCGAATCATTACTCAGTTTTGTCGTCAGATAAAGGTAATAGGAACTCAATTCAACATCCTTACCGATTGCAAAACGATTGTAGTTATAAGATTCTAAAAGCCATTTTGCCTCATCCATCCGATTACCCAAAATGCAGATATGTGCCTGGGCAAGAAGGTAAAATTCATTACGTTCATCTACCTCGCGAAGATGTGAAATTTTCTTTATAGAAGCCTCTGTCCAATCTTCCAGTGACATCTTGTCACCTTCATATTTCAGATAATCTTTCAGAATTCCATTAAATTCTTTTTTCATTTGCACGATGTTCCTCATCTCTGCAAATATCCTTTTCCACTACGACCTCATAACTCAATGTTTCATATGGAGTTTCCAGAATGATCCTTCCAAAGTTACTTCCTCTGTGAAGCTTGTCCATAGAAATACCATATTCCGGACGATAGGCATTACCTATAAATTCGTCTGTCGTCAGATGTCTGTGCTCAACAGAAAGGAAATCGCCTTCTGTTCTTACATCAATCTCCAGATATCCCCAGGTATTTTTCTTCACAGTAAAAGTCTCTTTTCTGTCTTCTACAAGAGAAATAAAAGCACGGCTTTCTTCTTCCAATGTAAGAAAAATCTTCTCTTTCTGCTTGCACCCTACCAGGAATTCTTCAAGGGCGTGCTGATCCAGTTCCCATTTACGCATATTATCATAAAGCGCCTTGATCCTCGTATCTTCATATTTGAGAATCTCAAAGAAATCTCGGACCGGAATAACTTCACTGCCTCAGCTGCATCACGATATGTAAGCTTCTTAAAATCTTCCAGGCTCTGAACCTTTCCGTATCGAGTCATAACAAATGGTTTCTCAATAATTGCAGTAAATGCAATATCATACTCTCCACCGTTACATACAATCGTAAATTTCCCATGTTCAACATGTCCCGGCACAAGTCCTCTTCCATCGTATGTATAATAAATATTTACCGGATTTCCGTCAAAGCCCTGCTCTACGCACTGTACACGATAGGAAGAAGGATATACAAGTCCACGTATTGTCCCTTCCCTTCATTCTGCAGAGAAAAGCTTCCCTCATATTTTTCTCCTTCTCCGACACGCATCGTAATGTGAGTCTCAGGAAAAATAATTTCCGGCTGCGGGATGTGAAAATCCCCCTTTGCAAAACGTTTGATCTTATTCTTCAAATCCGTCACCTACTCAAATTTTTAATCATCCATAAGTTTGCTTCCGGCAACTGCCAAAAACGCTACTATAAATTATATCATTAGTATACATGATCTTGCAATGGGTGATTGTATAAAGTTTTACATCCATTTTTTCATTGAAATTCCTCCTTTATTTCTTTTGAAAAAATGGATACATTTTTATCAGTAGCTTCCCATCATTGGATACAAGTAAGTAAAACCGAGACAAATCAAACAGAACGTGCTATAATAAAATTCATCTGAATGTTATTTCTACAAAGGAGGACTTCATTATGAAATTAGTAATTACTATGAGTCGTCGTTTCGGTACCGGAGCCAGCATTATTGCTGAAGAGCTTTCGAAACGACTTGATATTCCGGTCTATGACAAGGCCTATATAGAAGAAAAGCTCTCTGATCACAAATATGAAAGTGAAGCTGAAGCAATCCGGAAACTGGCTGAAAACCCTTGCATTATTCTCGGACGATGCGCCTCAGATATTCTGAAAGACCGGATGAATGTATTAAACATCTATGTGAGTGCTGCCAAAGAGGACCGCATTCAGAGAATCATGAAAAAGAAAATCTTGATCATGATGCCGCAAAAGAAAAGGTGGAGCATACGGATGAAGAGCGTGCTGCTTATTATTATGAACACACCGGCAAGACCTGGGGAGATGTGAATGATTATCACATGATTCTTGACACTTCCGAACTTGGTGTTGAAAACTGTGCTGATATCTTAATGCATTATTTCGAAAAACTGGAATACATTTAATTTTTCGTGAAAGCACGAACTTTGGCTCGTTGCTCGCGTAAATATAACAGGGACAAAAACTTGTTGGTCTTCACAAAGTTTTTGTCCCTGTTTTTTAATTCCCGGCTGTCTGAAGTATCTGATGTATCTGACGTTTTAATTGTTACACCCTGTTTTTTCAAAACTGATCTTCTTCCATACTTTTTTCTCTTCTTTGATTTTTGTATCCTTTTTCCACTGCTCCAGAAGTGAATCATACTGTTCCTGTTTTCTCTCACTTACAATACTTTCTTTTTTACTGTCTGTTGCCTCTCTGTCCAAAAGACTTGTAAGCTTTGCAATATAAATTCCATTCTCTGTCTCTATAATATCTGTAACATCGCCTTCATTTGTCAATGCATCTGCTGCTGCAATCAGATCCTTATCCGGGCTTGTACTTTCAGAATCAAATGTAGCTGTCTGGGCTGTAAGTCCTGCTGCTGATGCAACAGTCTCCATATCTTCTCCACCCTTTAACCGATCATCAAATGCCTGTGCGGTCGTCTTCAAAGCTTCTTTCTCATCATCTGATAATGTCTGGGATTCTCCCGAATCATCTGTTGTTGTATATGAGAATAAGAGATATTGCATACTCTTCTGTGCTGCATCTTCATCTGATACATTCTCATCCACACCAGCTTCCATTGCCGTTTCCATCTTATTCGAAATTGTCATCAGTTCGAGAACTTTAGTCACTTCCTCCTCATCTCCTGATACCACTTTCTTCACATCATCCGAATTATCTTCACCGAATTTTGCTGCTGCATCTTTTAATCGCCTGTTGCTCTTCCTCTGTCAGTGCAACATCATAGTCAGATGCATGCTGTGAAACAAGATACATATTCTCCAGATTCTCAAGAATACTCTTCTTTGTCTGCTCCTCATATGTCTGATCGTCTGATACTTCCTTTGCCCACATCTCTTCTGCTGTTGTTCCCATCATACTCGCATAGTAGGTTTCATACTGAGCCTGCTGCAATCTTGCGTAAAAGTTCGCGACTCCAAGTGTAATCTTCTTATCACCGACTGTTGCAACTGTCTCATCTGTATTTATTGTTCCACATCCTGTCAAAGATGTTGCTGTCAATGTGCCTGCCACTGCAAGCACTGCCAGCCTTTTTGCCAAACGTACCATCTAGGTAAATCCTCCTCTTTTTACGTATTTACTTACGCAGCCATACTACCGCTCATTATATCGTGTTTTTGTTCTATCACAACCCCAAACACAGAATCTCCTCAACTTCCCTGATCTAATCGAAGTTCGCGAATACTCTCTATAATTTCTCTTAGCATTTGCAGAACATTTTCCCCTTTCTCTTTTCCGCTTCTCCCTTTCTTTTGATAAAGGAAATACGGGACTGCTTCTGCTTTGAAAGATCATATTATTTCCATATTTCTTTAAAAGTGCCGGAATTTTTGCCGGATCCAGATTTGCTTTTTCATATAAGATAAATTTGTAGTCTTTTCCCTTTTGTTCTATCGCTGTAATATATGCAGAATGCGCAAGACTCTTAAGTGCTGCTATATGAAGAAGCTGCTGTACTTTTTTTTCGGAAGATCTCCAAAACGATCAATCAGTTCTTCTGTCATATCATCCATCTCTTCTTCTGTTTCAATTGTGGCAATTCTCTTTATAAATATCCAATTTTTGATACTCGTTTTTAATGTAAGATTCCGGAATAAATGCATCTATATCAAGATCAATCGTTGTAGCGTAGTCTGCTTCTTCTTTTTTACCTTTCAACTGACTGACAGCCTCATTAAGCATCTTGCAGTACAAGTCATATCCAACTGCTGCCATATGACCACTTTGCGACTCTCCTAGAAGATTTCCAGCTCCACGGATTTCAAGATCACGCATGGCAATTTTGAATCCCGATCCAAGATCTGTAAATTCCCGGATTGCCGCCAGACGCTTCTCTGCAACTTCTTTAAGCATCTTATCCCTCTGATACAGCAGAAATGCATATGCCATTCGATTGGATCTCCCAACTCTTCCTCGCAGCTGATATAACTGTGACAGTCCAAATCGATCTGCATCCTGTATGATCATCGTATTAGCATTCGCAATGTCCAGTCCTGTTTCAATAATTGTTGTTGATACAAGCACATCAATATCACCATTGATAAAATCATACATAATATCTTCCAACTGATGCTCATTCATCTGTCCATGTGCGTAAGATACTCTTGCATCCGGCACCAATTTCTGCACACGGAGTGCCACATCTGCAATATTTTCCACTCTGTTATAAACATAATAAACCTGTCCACCTCTGGCAAGTTCACGCTCAATAGCCTCACGAACCATCTCATCATTGTATTCCATTACATACGTCTGTATTGGCATACGATCCATCGGTGCCTCCTCCAGCACGCTCATATCACGGATTCCGATAAGACTCATATGAAGAGTTCTTGGAATCGGCGTTGCCGTCAACGTCAGCACATCTATATTTTCTCTTAATTTTTTAATTTTTTCCTTATGCGTCACACCAAAACGTTGTTCTTCATCTATGATCAGAAGTCCTAAATCTTTATATCCAACATCCTTTGAAAGCACTCTGTGTGTTCCGATCACGATATCAACCAGACCTTTTTTCAAATCCTCTACTGTTTTTTTCTGCTGCGCCTGCGTCCGAAAACGGCTCATCAAGTCAACACGCACCGGAAAATCTTTAAACCTTTGAATAAATGTATTATAGTGTTGCTGCGCAAGAATCGTTGTAGGTACAAGATAAACAACCTGTTTCCCTTCCTGCACTGCCTTAAAAGCTGCTCTTATCGCAATTTCAGTCTTACCATACCCTACATCTCCGCAGATCAGACGATCCATAATCTTCGTACTTTCCATATCTTTCTTTGTATCTTCAATTGCACGAAGCTGATCCTCTGTCTCTTCAAATGGAAACATCTCCTCAAACTCTCTCTGCCAGACCGTATCCGGTCCATAAACATAACCTTCTGTCTGCTGGCGCGTTGCGTAGAGTTTTACAAGATCTTTTGCGATTAACTGAACCGCTTTTTTTACCTGTCCTTTTGTTTTTTTCCACTGAGGTGTACCAAGCTTATTCAATTTTGGTGGCTTTGCATCTGCTCCTGCGTATTTCGGATCAGATCCATCTGTGTTGCCGGTATATATAGAATTCCTCCGTCCGCATAGGAAATTTTCATATAATCCCGGGTCACTTTGTCTACTTCTACTTTTTCAATTCCCTGATAGACTCCAAGTCCATGGTTCTCATGCACCACGTAGTCTCCCGGCTTCAGTTCTGCAAATTCCTGGATTTTTTTTTCCTTCATAAGTTTTTCTTTTCTTTTTTTTCTTTTTTTCTTACCAAAAATATCAGATTCCGAGATGACCGTAAACTTTAACATTGGATACTCGTATCCTCTGAAATATAACCACAGGTTACCATAATCTCTCCCGGATTCACCTGCCGTTCCATCTCTTCACTGTAAAAACTGCTCAGATCATAATCTCTCAGATCTTCTGCAAGACGTTTTGCTCTTGTTCTTGAGCCCGAAACAAGAATCACGCGATACCCTGTTCTTTTCAGTTTCTTCAGATCTCGTGTCAGGAGCTCAAAGCTGCTATTATACGGATTGACAGTTTTAACCTGCAGACTGTAGACAGACCTTACTTTAAACATTCCACATTTTGATTCCAACATGGTAAATGCAATTCCATAATACTTGTTCATCTTTCCAATCGTATGATCTGTCTGTTCTACCTGAATCGGAATCTCATCTGCCTCGATACCTGCTTCTTCTCTGCTCTCCAAGCTGTGAAAGTACTCTTTTTCTACGATTTCTGCAGATTCTTGAAGACGTACCGGTTCATCCAAAAACAAGATTGTCTCCTTTACCGGAAAATATGCCAAAAAAGCTTTCCGTTTCCATCTGCTTCCAGTTCTCAGTTGCCGGATAGATTTCTATTTCCTGTAAATTCTCTGTCGACCTCTGACTTTCCACATCAAAACTTCTAATAGAATCAACTTCATCTCCCCATAATTCAATTCGAACCGGATTCTCTTCTGTCAGTGGAAATACATCCAGAATCCCACCTCTGACTGCAAATTGTCCCGGACTTTCAACCTGGTTTTCCCTTTCATATCCTAATATCGAAAGGTTTTCCTGTAATTTCTGAAAATCCAGCGCCTCTTCTGCATGAATCTTAATCCTGTTCCCGTACAGTTCTTCTTTCGATGGAAGCCCATCCAGAAATGCGTCCATTGTTGTAACTACAGTAATTGCTTCCCGTCCTTTCTTCTCTACAATCGCACGCAATACTTCCATACGTTTCCCTGTCAAAAATGCGCCCTTAATATCTGCATGATAAAACAAAAGATCTCTTGCCGGATAAAACCATACATTTTCCTCCAGTACACGCCATTCTTCATAAGCCTGTTTTGCTTTTTCTTCACTGGAAAAAACGATGACTCTGTACTCAAAGCCATCGCTCAGTGCTTTCGCGAGATGTATCTTCTGTGAATTCACACATCCTGCGATCTGCTGGAAACCCGTTTTCTTTCTTCTCGAACTGACAATCTCCTGATAATCAGCCAGTTCTTTTAATGGTTCTAAAAAAGCTTGCATCTCTACTCGTCCTTCTTTTTTACGATTATATTCGTTCATCGCTTCGCTCATCTGGTCACTCACGATCAGTTCCACCGCTTTTACCGCATTATCATAACCTTCGCTCATCAGTTCCTGTTCCGTTTTAGAAAAATGTCCTAAAACATAATCTGCAAGATCATACTTCGGTGGTTTTTCTCCAACTCCTACTTTTATTCTAGGAAAAACCTGTCCGCCAAGATGTGCAATAATATTTTTTTATTCCATTATGCCCACCTGCACTGCCTTTTGCACGAATTCTTAATTGTCCTACCCCAAGACTGATATCATCATAAATCACGATCAGTTCCGTCTCAGGATCCACTTTATAATAGTCAATCACACTTCGGATGCTCTCGCCACTAAGGTTCATATAAGTCTGCGGTTTTACCAAAATCACCTTCTGTCCTGCAATCATACCCTTTCCAATCAAAGCTCGATGCTTCTCCATAGTTACATCTATATTATATCTCTCAGAAAGTCGATCTATAACATCAAATCCGACATTGTGTCTTGTTCCTTCGTATTCTTTCGTCGGATTACCTAATCCTGCTATAATATACATCTTCTTCTTCCTTTCCTAAATGCGTTCTCCATCCTCTTCTTCCCACTGTAAGCAACACGGGCTTGTTGTCATATAACTTCCTCTTGCAAACAGCAATCTTTATTTTACCGCATGTGTGAATATTTGTCATGCATATTTGCTCTGTAAATTCATAAATTGTATAAAAAGGGGGATACTCATGAAATCAAAAACTAAAATCATTGTCCTTCATATGAAAGAGCTGATCTATACTATTATTTTTGCTGCTCTTGGCATTCTTTTGATTCTTCTTCTGATTCTTATGTTCCATCCAAAAGAACCGTCTCCTGAATCTGATCCTCAATGTTGCATTGCTGAAACTAACACTTCTTCATAAACACTCAAAAAAATGCCACTTGCCGGGTTTGTACAGCAAAAAGCCACAGTCCATCCTATCTGTGGCTTTTTGATCGCTTTTTTCACAATCACTACTATTTTAATTCTGCTTATCCTTCTACGATCAGATAAGTACCATCCGGCAGTGCAAATACTTCAGAAGCCTCTTCTAATTCTTCCTCTGACATCCCGTCTACATCCATGCCATTCTCTTCAAAGTATTCTCTTACTTCATCCGAGATTCTACAACAACTGCCATACAGTCCTCCAGAAAAAGCTTCTGCTGCCTCAAGGGTCTCTGCTACCGGCTCATCAAAAAGCTGCTCCTGCTTCTCCAAAAAAGTCTTCAGACACTCTTCATTGTACTCTCCCATTACTTCTCCTCCTGTTTCTTAACAATCTTTCGTATCTCATCTGCTGAATCAACAACGCATTCAGCTCCGTCCTCTAAAAGAACTTTTTCTTCCACGGAATCCCCAGGATACAAGAATTGTCTGCATCTTTGCCGCATGACCCGTTGCAAGATCCACTTCTGAATCTCCGATGTCTGCCGACTCTGCCGGCAAAACTCCTAATGATCTGGCAATCGTTAATGCGGCTGTCGGATCCGGTTTCTTAGGAACTCCATCCTTCTGCCCCTGTATATGGTCAAAAAGTTCTTTTCCAAATACTTCTCCAACCACATGGACAGCCTGTCTGTCTGGCTTATTTGATAAAACTGCAAGTTTGATACCACTCTCTTTCAACTGCTGCAACATCTGTGGAATTCCTTCGTACGGAGCAACCTTATACATACAATTTGCATCAAATATCCTGGCATACGCTTCCACCGCCTCTTCAAGATGACACAGTTTTGTATCCCCACCTGCCTTTAATGTCCGTTCAAGCAGAACCTTCGCCCCATCTCCAACGAACTGCCGGCACTGTTCCTTTGTAATCTGTGGCCTTCCGATCTCTTTCATCGTCTCATTAACTGAATATTCCAGTGAATCTAATGTGTTTGTCAACGTTCCATCCAGATCAAAAATACAAGCCTTTATCATAGCTGCCTCCATACTTTATCATTGGTTACATTACACCATAACCATATCTGCTCTTTTCTGTTACTTTCTGTAACATTTTCTTCCCATTTATCATAGTATGAAGTCATAAAAATTTCAATACTTTCTCTCTATTTTCCAAGAAGATATTGTCTCATTGTTTTTAAAGCATTTTTCTCTAAACGGCTCACCTGTGCCTGCGAAATTCCAATCTGTTCCGAAACTTCCATCTGCGTCTTTCCTTCAAAAAAATCGTAAACGGATCAGCCGTCTCTCTCTTTCATTCAGCCGTTCCATCGCAGCTTCTAAAGACAACTCTTCCACCCAGTTTTCTTCTCTGTTCTTCTTATCACTGACCTGATCCATCACATACAGTGCATCGCCACCATCATTATATACCGGTTCCTGAAGACTCATTGGTGTCTGTACTGCATCCAGTGCATAAACTACTTCTTCTTTTGAAAGTCCAATCTCTTCTGCGATTTCCTGAATGCTAGGTTCTTTCATATTTTTTCGAATATAACCTTCTCTTGTATAAATTACTTTATAAGCTATATCACGCAATGAGCGGCTCACGCGAAGGGAACTGTTATCTCGCAGATACCGGCGGATTTCTCCTATGATCATAGGAACCGCATAAGTAGAAAACTTCACCTGGCGATCGGATCAAAGTTATCTACGGCCTTTACAAGCCCCACACATCCGATCTGGAATAAATCATCTGCACTTTCACTGCTGCTGTCAAATCTCTTGATCACACTCAGAACCAGTCGCAGATTTCCTTTAATATATTCTTCCCGCGCCAACTTGTCCCCCTGACGAATCTTGCGAAAAAGCTCCTCCTTCTCATCTTCCCTGAGAAGCGGGAGCTTTGACGTATTCACTCCGCACAGTTCCACCTTATTCACAACCATTGTAAGAAACCTCCTAAGTTTTTTTTCTACTTAGAATCATTCTCACTCTTTGAATAAGATATTCCATGAAGTGCTGAATTTTATAAAGTTTTAGTCCTTGACAATCAAATATCCCATTTATCCGACAAATTATTAATCTGCGACTCGAATTTTGCTTTGTCTTTATTCGCGAGACCTTCGTTCTTGTAAATAACATCAAGTAAACGCCTTCCTGCTGCAACAAGACGTTCAAACGCCGCATCCGCTTTACGCTGTGCCGGTTTTTTCGCCTTCACCGGAATCTTTACACCTTCACTTAAGATCTCATTTGTCAAGAGGTCTGCTTCACTACACGGAAAACGGTGCATAAGCCTGATATCCAAACTTTTCTTCCACCGTCTTTTGCGAACTCCTCTGTTACAGTATCTTCACCATGCACAACAAAGACGCGTTGTGGCGCCTCTTTAAACGCTCCCAGCCATTTTAAGAGCCCATTCATATCCGCATGACCACTAATTCCATGAAGGCTCTCAATTCTTGCCTTAACTTCAATCGGCTCACCGAACAGCTTCACATTCTTTTCGCCCTCGATCAGTCTGCGTCCTAAAGTGCCCATTGCCTGATACCCAACAAAAAAGAATCGTACACTCTTCTCTCCACAAATTATGCTTCAGATGGTGACGGATACGACCAGCATCGCACATTCCGGAAGCTGAGATGATCACCTTTGGTTTCTCGATAAAATTGATCATCTTAGAATCATCACTTGTTGTTGCAGTCTTAAGTCCATCAAATATAAGTGGATTAATCCCTGCATTAACAAGTGCAAGTGCATCCTCATCAAAACACTCTCTCATATTTTTTTGTAAATATCTTCGTTGCCTCAATTGCAAGCGGACTGTCCAGATATACTTCGAAATTCTGATATTCTTTTAATAATTCCTTTTCTTTGATCTCACGTATAAAATAAAGGAGTTCCTGAGTTCTGCCCACAGCAAAGGAAGGAATAACAACATTTCCCCCCTTTATCAAATGTCTCTTCAGGATTCTTGTAAAATCTCCCAGATAATCCGGTTTTTCCTGCGTATGCAGCCGGTTGCCATACGTAGACTCCATCACAATATAGTCCGCACTCTCTGTATAAGCCGGGTCTTTAATAATCGGCTGATCCAGATTTCCAATATCTCCGGAAAATACAATCTTCTTTGTCACTCCGTCTTCTGTTGCCCAGACTTCAATACTTGCTGATCCAAGCAGATGTCCTACATCTGTAAACCGGATCTGGATCCCCTCACAGATTGTAATGCGCTCCCCATACTGACAAGGCACAAGCAATTCAATCGCATTAAGTGCATCCTGCATCTCATAAACCGGTTCATACTCCGGCTTTCCTGCTCTCCTGCCTTTTCGATTCCTCCACTCTGCCTCAAATTCCTGAATATGCGCACTGTCACGAAGCATGATATCACACAAATCCGCTGTCGCATAGGTAGTGAAAATCTGCCCTTTAAACCCATCCTTTGCAAGCTTTGGCAACATTCCGGAATGATCAATATGTGCATGTGTGAGGAATACATAATCCACTTCTGTTGCACTGATCGGAAGTCCCGGATTCTCATACAGATCCGGTCCCTGTTCCATACCGCAGTCAACCAAAACATTCTTTCCTGCTACTTGCAGAAAATGACAGCTTCCCGTAACCTCATGGGCTGCACCTACAAATGTTAATTTCATACATCCTCAACCCTTTCTGTCCTGTATCTTTTTTTTTTTAAGCTTCAGATACTTTTTCTTTTATTTTAACACCATACGGGAAATTGTACATCTTTCTTTTTATTAAATTTTTGTAACTGTTATTCATACCGGACCATTTCCATCCGAAGTCTGTGCATAATTTTCTTTTTTCCAGTCTTGATATATAAGACTGAGAGATTCCAAGTTGATCCGCAACCTCCTTCTGCGTCATTTCTTTTCCCTCCGGATGATCCAGTCCAAACCTCATACGAACGATTAATTTCTCTCTTCCTGACAGTTTATTCAAGGCACGAAACAGAATCTTTCTTTCTGCCTCATCCTCCAGATCCCGATAAATGGTATCTTCTTCAGTTCCAAGAATATCGGAGAGAAGAAGCTCATTTCCATCCCAATCCACATTCAACGGTTCATCAATGGAAACTTCCATCTTCGTCTTACTGTTTCGTCTCAAATACATCAAAATCTCATTCTCAATACAACGTGAAGCATATGTTGCCAGTTTAATTTTCTTTGATGGATTAAATGTATTGATTGCTTTGATCAGGCCGATGGTACCAATAGAAATCAAATCTTCTACACCTACTCCTGTATTATCAAACTTCTTTGCTATATAAACAACCAGACGCAAATTATGTTCAATCAGTATCTTTCTCGCCTTTTCATCTCGATCTGTTCCAAGCCACCTTACCACCTCACGTTCTTTTTCATTTTCCAATGGTGGAGGAAGAACCTCACTGCCTCCTATGTAATGAATCTCCTGTTGGCCACCAAATAAAACCGTCCTGACATTTGGTACAATCCTTAATTTAAATTTCTCCGGCACAGCCACTTTAACCATCATATAAATTCCTCCTGGTTTCTTTCTTACATCTTCTGTTGCAGCACAGTTTTTCATTCACAGCATCTGCACCTTACAGTTCAATATCAATTGATAATCTTCCTTCCCACTGATCGGTGATTCGCTCACACCGATCAACGGAGATTCTATCCATTCTTTTTCATTTATTTCCACACACATTTTCCTGATCCGGAAAATTTTCATAATGCCACTACCATGAACACTTCGATATGGAATATACCTGAATTCCATTGCTTCTTTCATTACCTGATGATAAAAATTACAATCCAGTACATGCACCCCTTCACCACTGAGTGGATCTGTCAGGCAGTTTCCCGTATCCCTCAATGCATGAACCTTATAACTATCTGCTTCTGTAAATAAAATCACTTCACAGCACCGTTCCTGCTCTATCTTAAGAACTTTCAAGAACTTCCAGGCCATCAGAATCCCCTGCGAGCTAAGCACCGCAATCCCATAAAACAGACTGATATAATGCAGATAAGGACGAAACATCATCAACACGCCCCCAGGAACATTCCAAAAAGGTAAAGCAATCCCATTCCTTTGAGTATCTGGAGCATACATTGTTTCCTATTTTTTAACCAAAGCATACAAAATGGAATCACCAGATAAAAGGCTATGTTTTTCATCCAGGCGGGAACAGATACAATCACCATCAGACATGTCAACACACTTCCAAGGAATGCTCCGGATAAAACTCCTTTAAAACTATATTTTCCACCCGTAATCCGTTCTGTCACGAAAAGTAACAGGCTATCCATCATGAAATTTTCCAGAAAAAAAAAGATCTATGTACAACTCATAGTGCATCTTCCACCTTCCTTTTCATTTCGAGTCATCCTCGATATCATATAGAATTATAAAATTTGCTCTTTGGAAATTTTGTCAGATACTGACAGTAAAACAGAAAGAAAATAGAAGAATTTCTGACATCCTTCGACATAAAGAAAAACGGCCTGATACTTCAGACCGTTTCATCATTTTTCAATTCAATTATTTCTTAAAGAAATCCGGAATCTTAATAGACTGCTCTCTTACTCCACCAGTTGTTGATCTTGGCTGCAGTGTTGGCATTGTTCCACCCTGCGGTCTTACTGTTGATGTCTGAGCTGTTCTTTGTGCTGTATAGTCATAAGATGGTCTTGCATGACTTTCTACACCATTCGGAAGAATAGAACTTGTCTTCTGCTGTCCTTCCAGTCTTGCTTTCAGCTTGGATGCACTTCCGCCTACATTATGTAAGCCTGTAGCAATAACTGTGATTGTACATTCATCAGACTTTGTATCATCATACATAGCACCGAAGATGATACTTGCACTTTCGCCTGCAAGCTCCTGTACATAATCAGCTGCATCAGAAGCATCCATAAGTGTAATGTCTCCAGATACATTAACGATAACATTAGATGCACCTGTGATTGTTGTCTCAAGCAGTGGACTGGCAACAGCCTGCTTAACTGCTTCGAGTGCCTTGTCATCACCGCGTCCTGCACCGATACCGATATGTGCAATACCCTTATCCTTCATAACCGTCTGGATATCTGCAAAGTCAAGGTTAATCAGGGATGGAACATTGATCAGGTCAGTGATACCCTGAATACCCTGCTGAAGAACCTCATCTGCTTTCTTCAGGGCTTCCGGCATTGTAGTGCGTCTGTCTACAACCTCAAGAAGCTTATCATTTGGAATAACGATGATCGTATCTACATTTTCTTTTAATTTATCAATACCACTTGTGGCATTCTGCATTCTGGTCTTGGATTCAAAACGGAACGGCTTTGTGACAACACCTACTGTCAGAGCGCGCCCTGCTCTTTAGCAATTCTTGCTACAACCGGAGCAGCACCTGTTCCAGTTCCGCCACCCATACCACAGGTAACAAATACCATATCTGCACCTTTTAATGCAGCCTGGATCTCCTCAGCGCTTTCTTCTGCTGCCTTCTCTCCCATCTCAGGCTGTGCACCAGCACCAAGTCCTTTTGTCAGTTTTTCACCGATCTGCATAAGTGTCGGTGCTTTACACAGCTGTAGTGCCTGTTTATCTGTATTCACAGCTATGAATTCTACGCCTGCAATCTGTTCGTCGATCATTCGGTTCACTGCATTGTTACCGGCTCCTCCGACTCCGACAACAATAATTCTTGCAGCCGCTTCAGATTCGTTGGTTTTAATTTCTAACAAGAGTAGTTCCTCCTTTGTCGTCTTATTAATTCTTATATACATCCCTTATTTTAATTGAACGATACAATTCAATAAGTATATAATAAAGTCTTTTCCGTAAATAATCAATAGATTTTTTCTTATTTTTGGTTTTTTTCCAACAATTCAGCTTCAAGACTGCGGTGTAAAGTTAATTGATGCTGAATCTGCTTCATAATTCTCAAGATGAAGTACCCCCGCCTGATCCGGATACTGTTCCTTAGCTTCTCAAGAATCGGTTTGATCTGTGCAATTCTGATCTCATATTCTTTATTCCCAATTAAAACTTCTACTGATCCAAAATATAATACCACACTCTGTTCATTGGCATATACCAGTTTATCCGGTGTAAGTGAATATTTCACCAGATACTTTGAAGCCTCTGCGATCAAAGTAAATGCACTTTCATCTTCCACCGGAATCTTTTTTTCCAATCTCTACTTTCGATGCATCGAAAGAAAGTCCTTCCACATAAGGTACGCCTGTAAAAGTTTTCTTGCTTTCAAAAGTGCTGTCCCCTTCCGGTCAAAATATAAATTTGTATCATTGAAAGAAACATAACCGGATTTTCCTTTCTCTTTCACATGCGCAACAAGCGTCCATGGATTTTCAAATGTCAATTTCATTTCTTCCACAACTGACGGAACTTCTGCATCTGTATAATTATATTTCCAGAATAAATACACCGTATTCATGGAGAGTTTATCTTTCTCGAGCCAGCTGATGATTGAATTCTCTCCGTAATATTCATTTCCCTTCACCTTTATACTGCGTGTCTGAAAGAGTAGAACAAATATTACAAGCAACAGTAATACTACAATAAAGCGGAACATCCCTCTCTTCTTTTCTTCTTTTTTTTTTTTTCATTGATCAGATTCCTTCCTCTGTTCATGTTTTCCATACCCGGACTCCATCTGTATGAAATACAGGCAACTCTATTGTACCAAACGTGATATGCTAAGGACAAGCCCCATTTCCAAAAGCAGAAAAACAACTGACGTTCCACCATAACTGATAAACGGAAGTGTAATTCCTGTATTCGGTATAGAATTTGTGACGACAGCAATATTCAATATTACCTGAATCATCATATGTGCCATGGCTCCCACTGCAATCAACGCGCCAAAAGATCCGGTGCGTGTGTTGCAATCACAAAAAAATCTCCAGATTAAAATCAGAAACAGTACAATGATAGCCCCCGCACCAACAAGCCCCTAATTCTTCGCAGATAATGGAAAAGATCATATCATTCTGGGCTTCCGGCACAAATCCCAGTTTTGTACACTGTTTCCCAGCCCCCGGCCAAACATTCCTCCACTTCCAATTGCATAAAGTCCTTGCAATGTCTGATATCCTTTTTCATACTTCTCCGGATTCCGCCAGATTGCAAGTCGCTCCAGCCGATAGCTTTCCAAGGCGAGGAAAATTCCCAAAAATCCAACTCCTGATACGGCCATCCATATAAACTGTGCATATCTTGGACTTGCAACAAAAATCAATGTAACTGCGATTCCGAGGATAATGATTGCTGTACTCAGATTACTTGCTCCTACCAGGACCGACAACCGGAAGGATTGAAAGCATCATTCCGGACATTATCCGAAGTTTTGATATTTTTTTCACATTTCGGTTGATCAGCCAGGCCAGAAAACAAGATCACTGCTACTTTAGCAAATTCTGAAGGCTGAAAAAAAACGGACCCAAAGACAACCATCTTTTGGATCCGTTATATTCTTTTCCGAATGCCATGACAGCAATGGATAAACCGATTGCAGCCAGATATCCCGGCACAGCAAGTGGAATCCATCTGTGATAATCAATTCTCGCGATCCATAGCATTCCTGCCATTCCAAGAACTGTAGCCAGTCCCTGCTTTTTCAGATAATAATAAGAATCATGAAACTTCACCCTGCCGTTATATGCACTTGTACTGGTCAGAAGGATCAGACCAACCAGTACGAGAATCAGCACCGTCACAAGCAGTGTATCATCATACGTGTGCTTCTTTGCAGGACGCTTCAATACAGTTCACCCTTTACAGATTATTTACAAGCTCTTTAAACTTATCTCCACGTTCTTCATAATTCTTAAACATTCCCCAACTTGCACATGCAGGAGAAAGGAGTACTGCATCTCCCGGTTTTGCATTCTCTACACATTTTGCAAATGCTTCCTCAAATGTATCCGCCATCTCAATATCTTCAAATCCATGTGCTCTGGCTGTCTCTGCGATCTTGTCACGTGTCGCACCAAGAAGTACTAATTTTTTTACTTTTCCATCAAAGGAATCGATCCATTCATCATAAGCAGAATCCTTATCATAACCTCCACCAATCAGAACTGTCGGACGATTCATCGCCTGAATCCCCTTAATTGCTGCATCTGGGTTTGTTCCCTTGGAATCATTGTAATATACAACTCCATTCTTTTCTGCCACATATTCAATACGATGTTCGACTCCCTGGAACTCTTTCAGCGTTCTTCGGATCACATCTACCGGAACCCCATATGCTGCTGCCATTCCGGCTGCTGCCATCGCATTCTCATGATTGTGAGTTCCAAGAATATTCAATTCATCTACATGGCATACCGGTGTCTTCTCTCCGTTCATTGCAAGAACGATCTGACCGTTTTCCAGATAGATTCCTTCTTCTAATATACGCTGACTGCTGAAATATAGAAATATTGGCGATTCAGATGATCCGATGTAATATTCAGGATCGCGCTGACTCTCGGACGGAATGTCTGAATTGTTTCTAGCTGAAAGCTGCTCATCTCAGCAACAATTACAGAATCCTCTCTGTCTGGAGTGCAATACTCGTATATGGATTACCGATATTTCCTACCACAAAACTGCTCTGCGCATAGTTTTTCATAATTTCTCCAAGCAGAGAAGTGGTCGTTGTCTTTCCGTTCGTTCCAGTAATTGCAAGAACATCACCTTTTCCAAAGACATACGCAAGCTCAATCTCGCCCCAGTTGGAAGTCCTTTCTCACGCATCTCATTCACGATTGAAAGATCTGTCGGAACACCCGGACTCATTACAACAAGAGAAAGTTTATCAAGAAGTTCTTCTTTTTCTGTCTCCTCAAGTGTTCCAAGGACGATTTCCAGTGACTCACTGTCCCCGCCTTCAATCTTTGCACGTATCTCTTCCGGATTCAGCTTATCGTTACCATCATACAATACGACCTTTGCTTCTTTCTTTCAAAAGGAGCTCACACGCTGCCTCTCTCCACTGATTCCAGAGCCAAACACTAATACATTTTTTTATCTTTTACAACCATTCTTTTATATACCCCATAAGAGCGATCAGGCAAAGAATTGCCGTCACAATTGAAAATACTGCCACTACCTGTGTCTCTGACCATCCGCATAACTCAAAATGATGATGGATCGGTGCCATCTTAAAAATACGCTTTCCTCCTGTCTTTTGAAATATGTTACCTGCAGAATAACTGAAATAACTTCTACAAGATAAATAAATCCGACAATAATGATATACAGCGGCATCTGCATCATATACGCTGTTCC
>VOFC01006120.1_pt1:17500-28959 | contig 28959 bp, 23 predicted proteins | sample 5384161 | NCBI WGS metagenome assembly VOFC01 (sample SAMN12384722, study PRJNA508395) | human gut metagenome | isolation source: healthy gut B | host: Homo sapiens | reverse complement strand
ACGGAATCCGCGAAGGGATGGGGACCGGAAAAGTCCACATCGGCGGGGATCTGGCACACGTGGCTGTTGAGGTGGCTGCCGTCCCAGTGGTGCAGCATGTAGCCGGGCATCTCCATGCGGAAGGTGTCGCCGCCCCCGGGGCTGAGGTCGAGGTCGATCTGCATGGAGATGGAAGGCACGGTCAGGGCCAGGCCCTGCGCCCAGGAGGTGAAGATGGGGCGGTGCATGTGGCCGCAGCACAGACGGGCCCAGGGCGCGCGGGAAAGCACGTCACGCAGCAGGTCGGCGCCCTCGAAGGGTTCGTCCATGGCTCCCATGCCCGTGATGAAGGGCGGATGGTGCATGAAGACCAGGGCCGGGCGGCTGCCGTCTTCCTGCAGGCAGGCATCCAGCCAGCGAGCCATGGCCCCGGGGCAGTGGCCGCTGTGGGAGCCGGGCTCCATGCTGTCCAGCAGGACAAGGCGCAGTTCGCCCATGTCCACGCAATGGCAGACGCGCGGCGGCACGGGGCTCTCTTCGGGCACCCAGCCTTTGAGGATGGCGCGCATGCGGTCGCGGCGGTCATGGTTGCCGGGCACGGCGTAGATGGGCACGGGCAGGTCGCCGAGGGCCTCGCGGATCATGTGGTAGGCACGCTCGTCGCCGCTGTCGGCCAGGTCGCCGGTGATGACGATGGCGTCGGGCATGCGGGTCAGGGCATGCAGATGGGCCGCCGCCGTGCGCAGGCAGGCGGGCGTGTCCACCTTGCGGAAGGAGAGCTTGCCGTCGCCGCGCAGGTGCAGGTCCGATAGTTGCAGGATTTCCATGATGCTGTCCCGGATGCGTCTAGATATGCTCGGCGTCGTCGCCGTGCCTGCGCCGGGCGGCGATGCTCTTGCGCTGGATGGCGAAGGCCGAGAGGGCGCTGGTCACGGCCGCGAGCAGGGTGAAGAGGCAGACATACAGGGGATCGCCTTCGTTCCAGTTGATGAGGAAGGTGCACAGGCCGGGCACGATGCCCGCCACCAGGAAGCCGGGGAACTGGTAGACGATGGAGATGCCGGTGTAGCGCACGTCCGGCGGGAAGAGGTCGGAGAACAGGGGCGGCTTCAGGGCCGAAGACACCGGCGTAGAACACGCTGATGGGGATGATGATGGCCAGGGCGATGAGGAAGAGGCTGCCGCCGCTGCCTTCCATGAGCCAGAACGAGGGGAAGATGGACAGGCCGCAGAGCAGGCTGGACACGCCGTAGACCATGCCGCGGCCGTAGCGGTCGGCCAGGCGGCCGGCGATGAGGATGAAGGGGCACATGAGCAGGGCCGCGATCATGACGATGGTCAGGGCCTGGGTGCGCTCGATGCTGATGTACTGCACAAGGTAGCTGATGACGAACACGGCCAGCACGTTGAAGAACACGCCGTCGATCCAGCGGGCGCCCACGCCCAGGGCGATGTTGCCGGGATGGTTGCGGCAGACCTTGACGATGGGCAGGGTCTTGTCGGCGGTCTTGCCGGAATCCTTGGCCTTCTGGAAGTCGGGGGTCTCAAGGATGTGCAGGCGGATGTACAGGGCTACGCCCACCAGCACCACGCTGATGAGGAAGGCCACGCGCCAGCCCCATTCCAGGAACTGCTGGTCGCTCAGGCTGGCGGAGAGCAGGGCCACCACGCCGGAGGACAGGCACAGGCCCGTGGCCAGGCCCATCTGGGGGATGCTGGCATAGAAGGCGCGCTGGCGCTTGCTGGCGTATTCGTAGGTCATGAGCACGGAGCCGCCCCATTCGCCGCCCAGGCCCAGGCCCTGCATGAGGCGGAAGGTCTGGAGGATGACGGGCGCGGCGATGCCGATCTGGGCATAGGTGGGCACCAGGCCGATGCCGATGGTGGCGATGCCCATGATGAGCATGGTCAGCACCAGCATGCTCTTGCGGCCGATCTTGTCACCGAAGTGGCCGAAGACGAACGCGCCGAAGGGGCGGGCCAGGTAGCCGATGGCAAAGGTGCTGTAGGCCAGCAGGGTCCCGATGAAGGGGTCGTCGGTGGGGAAGTAGAGCTTGTTGAAGACGATGCCCGCCACGACACCGTAGAGGAAGAAGTCGTACCATTCGATGGTGGCGCCCAGCAGGCTGGCCAGGGCCACGGTACGGATCTGTTTCTGGGAGGGAGGGTTCATGCCTGCTCCTGAAAATCTGGTTAATGTTTATTTAATTTTTAACCATCGGGACCGTTCTGGGCGCCCGGGAAAAAGCGCCGGGGAACAGGCTGCCATAGCAGGAAAAAAAGAAGACAAGAGGGGGCAAAGCCCGGACAGGCTATTTTCATGGAAATGGAACATTTTTTACATAAAAAAGGCTGAGATCGGGCATTTTCGGCGGCAGTCTTGATTAATTTTTAATTAAAAATTAAATTTATCAACAACGGTTTTTATCGTGAACCATGAACAGCGGAGGTCCCCATGCAACGCAGCCAGCGCGTCACCCTGGCAGACATCGCCGCCCGCAGCGGCGTCTCCACGGCCACCGCGTCCATGATCCTTTCGGAACGGCCGGACGTCTCCTTCTCTCGCGAGACCATCCTCAGGGTGCGCGAGGCCGCCGAGGCCCTCGGCTACCGTGCCATCCGGCGGCACCGGCCCTCGCACTTCATGGCCGGGAAAAGCGTGGCCATCCTCTGCCCCAATGTGGTCAACCCCTATTACGCGACCCTGGTGCAGTCCGTGCAGGATGCCGCCGCCCGGCACGATTACGACACCATGGTCTTCCCCACCTACCGCGACGCCGCTGTGGAGGCCCGCCTGCTGCGGGCGCTGTCGGCCGCTTCCGTGGGGGGCATCGTCTTCTGCGCCATGCCGCTGTGCCCGGCCCAGGCCGAGCTGGCCAACAGGGAGACGCCCGTGGTGGTCATCGGGGACAGGGACGCCAGCCTCAACCTGGATACGGTGGAGCTCAACAACCATAATGCGGGCGTGCTGGTGGCCCGCTACCTCATCGGCCTGGGGCACCGCTCCGTGGCCTGCATCGCCACGCCCTTGAACAGGGACAATCCGGCACGGCTGCGGCGCCTGGAAGGCCTGCGCGACGTGTTCCGCGAGTCCTGCCCCGAGGGCCGCTTCCTTGTCCGCACCTGTACCATCACGCCCGAGCAGGAGCGCGGCGACCTGAACATCGAGCACCGCACGGGCTACACCCTGGCCCGGCGCTGCCTGGCCGAGCGGGACATCACGGCCTTCGTGGCCGTCAACGACATGGTGGCCTACGGCGTGCTGGACGCCATCCTGGAGAGCGGCGCCCGTGTCCCGGAGGATTACAGCCTGTGCGGCTTCGACAACATCTATCCGTCCCATTTCGCGCGGGTGGGCCTGACCACGGTGGAGCACCATATCGCCGAGAAGGGCCGCAGCGCGCTGGAGATGCTCCACAACCGCATCACCAGCGGCCCGGGGTGCAGCATCACCCGCGTGGAGGTGATGCCGGAGCTGGTCGTGCGCGGCAGCACCGGCCCCGCGCCCGTGCAGCGGCAGGCGGGCGGGCCGCTGGGCAGCCCGCAGGCCGGGGACGAAGGCCGGTAAAAAAAATTTGACGCACCATCTTGCCAGCCGGAACGCCGGCGGCTATGCTGCCTTTTGTCTTTCGGGACAGAAATTCGCCTTATGAAGGATACGCCATGAAAAAGATCGCAACGCTCCTCCTGGCCGCCGGCCTGCTGTTTTCCGCCGCGGGCATGGCCCAGGCCATCGACTTCAAGATCCGCGGCCAGTGGATCATGGCCTTTGACTACGGCGAGCATGGCGCCTTCACCGGCGGCAACGGCATGACCGGCTACAAGAAGGGCAACGAGGACAACTTCGAGGCCCGCCAGCGTCTGCGTCTGCAACTGGACGCCGTGGCCTCGGAAAGTCTTGCCGGTTCCATCATCTTTGAAATGGGCGACCAGATCTGGGGCCAGAGCGCCACCGGCGGTGCCCTGGGCGCCGACGGCACGGTGGTGGAAGTCAAGAACGCCTGGCTGGACTGGATGGTGCCGGATACCGACATCAAGGTGCGCATGGGCCTGCAGGGCATCGCACTGCCCAGCATGACCACCGGCAGCCAGGTGTGGTGTGATGACGCCGCCGGCATCACGGCCAGCTGGCAGATCAACGAGAACGTGGCCCTCACCGGTCTGTGGGCGCGTCTGTACAATGACAATTTCCAGGGCTACGGCGACGACGGTCGCCGCAGGAACTACATGGACAACGTGGACGTGGCGGCCCTGCTGCTGCCCCTGACCTTCGACGGTTTCCGCCTGACGCCCTGGGCCATGTATGCAGGCATCGGTCCCAACAGCCTCAACGGCGACCGCGTCAGCGACTGGCGGAGCATCGGCGTTTCCGGCGGCCAGTACCGGGCGGGCATGCTGCCTGCCGGTGGCGCGGCCCACAACAGCCGCATGGACCTGTACGGCAACGCCTTCTGGGCGGGCCTTACCGGCGAGCTGACCCTGCTGGACCCCTGGCGCATCGCCTGGGACCTGAACTACGGTTCCGTGAGCTATGACGACGGTTCCGCCAACCGCGCCGGCTGGCTGGCCTCGCTGCTGGTGGAATACGACCTGGGCTGGACCAAGCCCGGCCTTTACGGCTGGTACACCTCCGGCGATGACGACGACCGCGGCAACGGCTCCGAGCGCATGCCCTATATCAGCGTGGCCAACAACCATAACGCCTGGTCGCACTATGCCTTCAACGGCAACGAGTATATCTCCCGTGAAGGCGTGGTGGGCAACAGCATGGCGGGCACCTGGGGCGTGGGCCTGCAGCTGCGTGACGTCAACGTCATCGAAGACCTGTACCAGACCTTCCGCGTCAACCTCATCGGCGGCACCAACGACCCCGGCATGGCCAGGTGGCTGTCCTCGCAGGGGCTGGCGGCCAATGCCGGCGCCCTGTCCGGGACGCCCGGCATGGACGGCCTGTACCTGACCCGTCAGGACTATGCCCTGGAATGGGGCCTGACCAGCACCACGAAGGTGACCGAGAACTTCACCGTGGCCCTGGATGTGGCCTATGTGGCCCTGTGGCTGGATCATGACGGCAGCGTGTGGGGCAACAGCCGCATGAACGGCCGCAACGACGAAGTGCGCGACGCCTGGAACTTCAGCCTTTCCTACATGTACAGCTTCTAGCAGGCTGCCCTGACGGTACGGCAAAGCAAAACGCAAAAGCGGCGGACGGGAAAACTCCTGTCCGCCGCTTTGTTTATGGGCTTTAGCCTGTTGAGCGCCTGACAGGCGCGAAACAAAAAACCACCCGCTATGCGGGTGGAGACAATACGTTATACACACAAAAACACCTTTCCGATACGATGAAGTTGTTCAAGCCCATCGCAACGTTAACGGAAAGGTGTTTTTGTTATGAAAACTAAGGCTCATAGTTTAGCACATACGAAGTGGTTGTGCAAGTATCATATCGTCTTTACTCCAAAATATAGAAGGAAAATAATCTTCGCACAGCTTCGTGAAAGTATAAAAGAAATTTTGCAATGTCTCTGCAAATATAAAGGGGGTGAGATTCTGGAAGGGCATCTGATGCCGGATCATGTCCACATGCTGGTGTCCATACCTCCTAAAATCAGTGTGGCAAATTTCATGGGCTACCTGAAAGGGAAAAGTTCGTTGATGATATTCGATAAACACGCAAACCTTAAGTATAAGTTCGGCAACAGAAAATTTTGGGCCGAAGGATATTATGTCAGTACGGTGGGGCTTAATGAGGCAACGATTAAAAAGTATATCCAGGATCAGGAACGCCACGATATTATAAGAGACAAGCTGACATCACGCGAATATCAAGACCCCTTTAAGGGGTAGTCAAGGCGGCAAGGGCACTGGGCTTGAACAACGTGAAAGCCAGCGTCTTTAGGCGCAGCCGGTAATAGGCCCTTATAGGGCCAGAGCAAACCACCCGCTTTGCGGGTGGTTCTGATTTTTGACCTATCGAAACCTCTGCCGGGAGACCGGCAGGCGGGGGCAAGCCCGTGTGGAGGGATGGCCGCCATCCTCCATAATGAAACGCGTTGGGGGAGGGATGGGGGCGAGAGGGAAGGGGACCCCTTTGCGCGTCAGCCAAGGGGGGCCCCTTCCCCCTCATGATCTGTCCGTCACAGCTTCCTGTAGGGGGCCTGACCGGTCTCGTAATAATTGTCGCCGGTGCTGTCGATGACCACGATGGCCGGGAAGTCCTCCACTTCCAGCGCGGCCACGGCCTCGGGGCCCAGATCGGGGTAGGCCAGCACCGTATATTTCTTGATGCGCTGCGAGATGAGCGCCCCGGCACCGCCCACGGCCGCCAGATAGGGCACGCCGTGCCGCTGCATGGCTTCCACCACGTCGGGCTTGCGGTAGCCCTTGCCGATCATGCCGCGCAGGCCTTGCGCCAGCAGGGTGGGGGTGTAGGCGTCCATGCGTCCGGCGGTGGTGGGCCCGGCCGCGCCGATGGCCCGGCCCGGCCTGGCCGGGCTGGGGCCCACATAATAGATGACCGCCCCGTCCAGATCCACGGGCAGTTCCTCGCCCCGGGCCAGGGCCTCCACCAGGCGCTTGTGGGCGGCATCGCGGGCGGCGATGATGGTGCCCGTGATGAGCACCCGGTCACCGGCACGCAGGGAACGGGCCGTGGCTTCGTCGAAGGGCGCGCGGATACGTTTCACATCGGACATGGCGGCCTCCTACAGACGCACTTCGGCGTGGCGCGCCGCATGGCAGTTGATGTTGACCGCCACCGGCAGGGAGGCGATATGGGTGGGGGCCCATTCCACATGCACCTTGAGGGCCGTGGTCTCGCCGCCCAGGCCCTGGGGGCCGATGCCCGTGCGGTTGATGAGCTCCAGCAGCTCGTCCTCGAAGGCGGCATAGCGGGGATCGGGGTTGCGGCTCTCCAGGTCGCGGGCCGCGGCGCGCTTGGCGCACAGGGCGGCCACTTCCATGGTACCGCCCAGGCCCACGCCCACCACCATGGGCGGACAGGAATTGGGCCCGGCCGCCAGCACGGCGTCCAGCACCACCTTGCGCACGCCTTCGATGCCGTCGGCGGGCACCAGCATTTTGACCACGCTCTTGTTCTCGGAACCGGCGCCCTTGGGGGCCAGACGCAGGGTCAGTCCGTCGCCGGGCACGATGCGGGTGTGGATGACGGCCGGGGTGTTGTCGCCGGTGTTCCTGCGCTCGAACAGGGGCTCGGCCACACAGGATTTGCGCAGATAGCCGTCCACATAGCCGCGGCGCACGCCCTCGTGGATGGCGGCCTCAAAATCGCCGCCCGTGATGTGCACCTCCTGCCCCACCTCGGCAAAGACCACGGCCAGGCCGGTGTCCTGACAGATGGGGATGTCGTCCCGCGCGGCGATGTCCGCGTTCTCCAGCAGCTGTTCCAGGATGTTGCGCCCCACGGGCGAAGGCTCTTGGTCCAGCCGTTGCCGGAACGCGTCCCGGACATCGGCGGGCAGATGACAGCAGGCCTGCACGGCCAGCTTTGCCACGGCGGCACTGATGGTCGCGGCGTCGATCTCTCGCATGGTGTGCCTCGTCAGAATGGAATTTGCCTGACCGGCCGTCCGCAGGGGCAGGCCTTGTCAGGAGATGAGCTGGGTCCCGGGCGCTCCCGTCTGCACGGGAGGGCCTCGCTTCCGGGACCGTGAGATGGCGTTCCCATCCGGGGATGGGCGGTCACGTCCCTTGCGGCAAAAAAAACGGACCGGCACAGGGCGTACCGGTCCGTCGAGACATGCCGGGAAAGGAAAGGGGGCCGGAGCCCTTCCCCCTTCAGGGCAGAGGGGTCCACGCGCCGTGCCCGTCCGCCGCAGGCGGCCCGGCCTCACCGGCAGGGCGGAGCCCCTTCCCCCGCGGACGTTTTCCCTACCTGTCGGCGGGCACGAAGGCGCCGCTGTGCACCAGATCGGCCACCTGGGCCACGTCCTTGTCGCCGCGGCCGGACAGGTTCACCAGGATGATGGCGTCCTTGTCCATGGTGGGGGCCAGCTTCATGGCATAGGCCAGCGCATGGGAGGATTCCAGCGCGGGCAGGATGCCTTCGTTGCGCGACAGGGCATAGAAGGCCTGCAGGGCCTCCTCATCGGTGATGCTCACATATTCGGCACGCCCGGCGTCCTTGAGTTCGGCCAGTTCAGGGCCCACGGAAGGATAGTCCAGGCCGGCGGAGATGGAATAGACCTCACCGGCCTCGCCCTTGTCGTTCTTGATCATGTAGGAATGGAAACCGTGCAGCACGCCGGGCTCGCCGTAGCAGAGCGAGGCCGCATGCTGGCCATACCCGCTGCCGCGGCCGCCGGGCTCCACGCCGATGAGGCGCACGCCCTCGTCATGCACGAAGCCGGAGAACAGGCCCACGGCATTGGAGCCGCCGCCCACGCAGGCCATGGCCACGTCGGGCAGGCGCCCGGCGAATTCCAGCATCTGGGCGCGGGCCTCGCTGCCGATGACGGACTGGAAGTGGCGCACCATGAGCGGATAGGGGTGCGGGCCCACGGCGGAACCCAGCACATAGAAGGTCTCGGGCTCGTTGACCCACATCTCCAGGGCCTCGTCCACAGCCTCCTTGAGGGTGCGCTGGCCGCTCATGGCCGTATGCACGCGGGCGCCCAGCATCTCCATGCGGGTCACATTGAGGTGCTGGCGGATGACGTCCACCTCGCCCATGCAGATGACGCACTCCAGGCCCATGAGGGCGGCACTGGCCGCGGTGCCCACGCCGTGCTGGCCCGCGCCGGTCTCGGCGATGACGCGGGTCTTGCCCATGCGCTTGGCCAGCAGGCACTGGCCGAGGGTGTTGTTGACCTTGTGGGCGCCCAGATGGTTGAGGTCTTCACGCTTCAGCCAGATCTGCGCGCCGCCCAGCTTCCCGCTGAGGTTGCGGCAGTGGAAGACAGGGCTGGGACGACCGGCAAAGTGCAGCAGCAGGCGCTGCATCTCCTGCGTGAATGCGGGGTCGGCCAGGGCTTCCCTGAAGGCCTGGTCCAGTTCGTCCAGGCGGGCCTTGATGGCATCGGGCACATACTGGCCGCCGTACGCACCGAAGAAGCCCCTGCTGTCAGGCTGGCAGAAGGCTTTGATATCCTTGCTCATGGTCGCTCCTTTACGCACGCTGCAGCGTGCGGATGGTTCAGTATCGGAAGGTTCCCACATTATGCCGTCCGCCGGCAGGCGTCAAGGAAGCCCGGTCCCGGCCTGTCCGGTACGGTGCGGGCCTTTGTCCGGGCTTGCCGGCGGTGACGCGCATGGCGTGCCGGGGCAGGAGCGCTTGAGGCCCGGGCCGTTTTCATGTAGGTTCAGCCTTCCACGTCACAGGAGGCACGCATGCTGGATGAAAAATATACCGGGAACGGCAAAGTGGTGCTGCTGGCCGGGGGCGGCAAGATCTACACGGACATCGCGGCGCGTTTCGTGCGCAGTGAACGCAGCCTGGAAGAGATAGCGGCCTCGCCCTATTCCCGGCAGATCGTGCGCAACATCCTGGAAAGCGGGCATCGCGCCGCCCTGGAATTCGACTTTTTCCTCTTTGGGGTGGAGGGCTATTCCCGCGTGACGGAGACACAGCTGGTGCGCAAGCGCCTGGCCTCCTACCTCATCAAGTCGGGGCGCGCGGAACTGGGCGGCAAGCGGCGTTTTTCCGTGGTCTATCCTGCCAGCGTGCGCGATTTCGGCGCCGAGGTGACCCTGCCTGACGGGCACAGGGCCCGCCTGACCGGCCGCGATCTGGCCGACCTGACCCGCCAGTGGTACGACGCCGGGCTGGAAGCCGGGCTGCCGGAAGAGGACCTGCGCTACCTCAAGCCCCAGGCCACGGAATTCAAGGCCATCATCGGCATGAACGCCCATGCCCTGCTGGACTGGTTCTCCATCCGCTGCTGCCGCAACGCCCAGCACGAGATCCGCCATCTGGCCTGGCAGATGCTTTCCCTGTGCCGCAAGGCCGCGCCGGACCTGTTCCAGGGCGCGGGGCCCAGCTGCGTGCATCTGGGCTATTGCCCGGAAAACCGCCTGCAGAACCCCAAGTGCCGCGGCCGTATCCTGACCCGGGAAGAAGCCCTGGCCATCCTGCGCGAGCATCGGGGCGCCCAGGTGGCCCGCGCCGAAGATTTCGACGCGGAATAGCCGGGCGCAGCGACGCCGCATGCAAAAAAAGGCCGCCCTCCCTTGGGAGTGGCGGCCTTTGCTTTTTGTTACGGAAGCGGATCCTGGCGTTTGGCGGCGATGCCGCATCCCTTGCAGCAGGCCTGCTGTTTGCCGTCCCCGCAGCCGCAGGAACACTGTCCTTTGCGGGCGGAGATGAAAAGCTTCCTGGCCATGAAGATCACGGCCACAGCCACTATGACGATAACGGCGATGCTTTGGCCATCCATGCTGTTGTCCTCGCGTTCCGGTCGATTTTTTTCAAGTATGGCCTAAATGAAAATGAAAATCAACTTTTATTTATGCGGGCCCGTAAAGAAGGGCGGGACAGCCCCGCCCGCTGTGACGGATGGCCGGAGCAGGTCATTTCTGCATTTTTTTCTGGCAGTCGGCGCAAAGACCGGAAAGGATGTGCACGTGCCGCAGCAGCAGGAAGCCGTGCTTCCTGGTCAGTTCCTGCTGCAGCTTCTCGATGCGGGGATCATAGATCTCGACGATCTTGCCGCAGGACTGGCAGACGATATGGTCATGGTGGCTGTCGGGAGCGGCCACCTCGTAGCGGGTGATGCCGTCACTGAAGTGGATCTCCGTCGCCATGCCGGCATCACACAGGAGCTTGAGCGTCCGGTAGACGGTGGTCTGGCCGATGCGCGGGTCCAGCTTCTGGACATGCTGGTAGAACTCCTCCAGCGAGTGGTGGCCGGGGAGTTCAAAAAAGGCATCGGCGATGATCCGCCGCTGGGCCGTGGTGTTCAGGCCTTTGCGGCTCATGAATTCAAGGAATGCCAGTAATTCTGATCGGTCTTTGTTTTCTTCTTTCATAATGAGCCTTCCCCCGGGATTGTCATAGCATGGCAGACATGGCCTGCCAAGTCTGAAAGCTTGCCCCGCCTTCATGGCAGGGGGGGCCGTGCCGCCAGGGCGGGCCCCCGGGCCCGGCAGGGCGCACGACAGGGATTTGAAAACGTATCCTTCTGTATTTTTTTAGTAAAAATCACGACGGCATTCCATCCCTTGACAGTTTGCACAACTGTGATACTTGGCCCCTATACTTTCAGAAGGGGCCGCTCCCATGCCCATTTCGCAAAAATCCCTGCACGTCATGCTGCACCTTTTCCTGGTGTATATCTCGTGGGGATCCACCTATATCGGTTATAAATTCAGCCTCGGGGTGGCAGGCCCCTTCATGGTGGGCGGCAGCCGCATGGTGCTGGGCGGCATCCTGCTGGCCCTGGTGCTGATGCTGTCGGGCCGCTGGCGGCGGCCGGCGAAAAAAGACTGGATACACGCTGCCTGGATGGGGGTATTCATGGTCC
>VOFC01006120.1_pt1:0-12500 | contig 28959 bp, 23 predicted proteins | sample 5384161 | NCBI WGS metagenome assembly VOFC01 (sample SAMN12384722, study PRJNA508395) | human gut metagenome | isolation source: healthy gut B | host: Homo sapiens | reverse complement strand
ATTGGAAACCAGCCGTCGAGTGCAAACGCAGAAGGGAGCTTGACTGCAAGAGAGACATCTCGAGCAGGTACGAAAGTAGGTGTTAGTGATCCGGTGATCCCGAATGGAAGGGTCATCGCTCATTGGATAAAAGGTACGCCGGGGATAACAGGCTGATCGCATCCAAGAGTTCACATCGACGATGCGGTTTGGCACCTCGATGTCGGCTCATCACATCCTGGGGCTGAAGCAGGTCCCAAGGGTACGGCTGTTCGCCGTTTAAAGTGGTACGCGAGCTGGGTTTAAAACGTCGTGAGACAGTTTGGTCCCTATCTTCTGTGGGCGTAGGAGAATTGAAAGGGCCTGTCCCTAGTACGAGAGGACCGGGATGGACACACCACTGGTGGACCTGTTGTCGTGCCAACGGCACAGCAGGGGTAACTATGTGTGGAAGGGATAACCGCTGAAAGCATCTAAGCGGGAAGCCTGCCTTAAGATAAGTTCTCCCTGACGCAAGTCCTGAAGGGCCGAGGTAGACGACCTCGTCGATAGGCTGGAGGTGGAAGCCCTGTGAGGGGTGGAGCTGACCAGTACTAATAGCCCGTGCGTCTTGTTTCTCGAAAAATCTTCCATCCCTGTTTCAATATTTTACGAGCCATCACAAGGAAAAGGGTTCCAAGCATAATCAGGCTGTTGACCAGGATGACGCCTTCAGCGCCATGCAGCGCGTTCGTCTGCAGTTGGACGCCGTGGCTTCTGAAGCCCTGTCCGGTACCGTGTTCTTCGAAATCGGCGACCAGGTCTGGGGCCAGAATGCCTCCGGCGGCGCCCTGGGTGCTGACAACAACAGCGTGGTGGAACTGAAGCGCGCCTACATCGACTGGATGGTGCCCAAGACCGACCTGAAGGTCCGCATGGGTATCCAGGCCATCACCATGCCCAACGTGGCCGGTGGTTCCGCCGTGCTGGATGATGATGCCGCCGGCATCGTGGCCAGCTACCAGTTCAACGAAAACGTGGGCCTGACCGCTTTCTGGGCCCGTCCGTACAACGACAACTGGGATGGCGACAGCTCCGCTTCCACGCGCTGGACTCCCGATGGCTACAAAAACTACCAGGACAACGTGGACATGTTCGCCCTTACGCTGCCCCTGACCTTCGACGGCGTGAAGGTGACCCCCTGGGTCATGTACGGCATGATCGGCAACAATGCCTGGGACGCCATCGACGCCGGTTGGGACGGCAGCAACGGCAGCTTCCCCAAGTACACCATGCGCCCCTATCCGTACGCCAATAACGCGGACATCACGGATATCAACACCAGCAAGGCTTACGGTTCCGCTTTCTGGGCCGGTCTGCCCATTTCCGTCACGGCTTTCGATCCGCTGAACATCGAGCTGGACATCAACTACGGCTATATCGAATCCATGGGTCGTTACAGCGTGAAGCAGCAGAACACCGGCGATTGGCGCCGCGGCGACACCAAGCGTGAAGGCTGGCTGGTCAAGGCCCTGGTGGAATACAAGATGGATTGGGGTACCCCCGGCATCTTCGGCTGGTACTCCTCCGGTGACGACGGCAACGTCAAGAACGGTTCCGAGCGTATGCCTACCCTGTCCGGCTGCGGCAACTTCATGTCCTTCATGGGCGACGGCAACTATGGCTGGGGCGACGGCCGTCTGTATGACCGCAACCTGACCTATGCCGGCACTTGGGGCGTGGGCCTGCGCCTGCACGACATGAGCTTCGTGGAAGACCTGAAGCACTCCTTCCGTGTGGCCTACTGGGGCGGTACCAACAGCCCGTCCATGGCCAAGTATGTGTCCAGCTCCTACGGCTGGGATAACGGTACCCCCGAAGGTCCGTACCTGACCACCAACGACGGTCTGCTGGAATTCAACCTGGTCAACAGCTACCAGATCTACGAAAATCTGGAAGCCAACCTGGAACTGGGCTACATCGTGAACATGGTTGACGACGACACCTGGAAGCGCAGCTATCGTTCCGATTCCTACAAGAAGCAGGATGCCTGGAAGGCCCAGCTGATCTTCGCTTACAGCTTCTAGTCGTTACGACCGGAATGCTTTCCAAGGGGGGCGCAAGCCCCCCTTTTGCATTATGGCGTTAGCCTGTTCGCACCTGGCAGGCGCGAAGCGGGACAGGCCCTGCCTCAGGCTGGTGTTTTTGATACCGGCGCGGGCATCTTTCCGGGCGGAGCCATGCCTGCCGGTGGCCCCTGTTGCGGATGCCGCCCCTTGCCGGGGCCCTTTCCGGCCCGGGGCTGTCCTCTCCGGCATGCGGCGGCCCCTTGCCTTGCCCCTGCCGACCGCCTATGCTGGGCCGCCAAGCGGGGACTGTCCCTGTCCGCCGGTTCCCCGTCTGCTTTTTCGGAGAGGGCCGTTCCCCCACCGCACATCATCGTGTCTGACGGAGCCCGCCGGAAGGGCGTGCCCTGTTCCTGCCGTTGGGGGAGGACAGGCTCCGTTTCCTGCACGAGGTCCCATGTTCGCCCGTATCGCCCTGCTGTCCGCGCCTTACAGTACCCTGACCTATGTCCTGCCGGATATCTTCCCGAAGACGTTCTGGCAGGAAGGTTTGCGCATGGCCATCCCCCTGGGGCGGGGGGCGTTGCGGGCGGGCATCATCCTGGAATGCCGGGAGCACAGCGATCTTCCTGACGGGGTCACCTGCAGGGAGGCGGTCTGGCCGCTGGAGACCGTTCCCCTGCTTTCGGAAGAGGTCAGGGCCTGGCACGGGATCTGGCCATCCGGCAGGGACTGGAGCCGGGGAGGGTGCTGGGGCATGTCTTGCCGCAGGGCTTGCGCCAGGTGGGGCTGCGTATCCGCTGGCTGGCTGCGGACAAGGATTTTTCCTGCACCGTGAAAGAGACCGGAGAGCTGGCGCCTGAGCTGCGCCGGGCTCTGGCCGCGGCCCTGTGCCGGGGCGAGGCCCGGCTCCTATCACCGGGCCGGGATGCCGCCGGTGAGGAGATGTGTCTGCTGCGGGTGGATCCGCCCTGGCCGGTACGGCCGCAGGCCATACGGCAGCGCGAGATTCTGGAATATCTGCATGAACGGGGACAGGTCAGCCGCCGTCAACTGGCGCGGGAGCTGGGCACGGGCAGTGCTCCGGCCCTGCGTTCCCTGCTTCATGCCGGCCTGGTGGCCCTGCGGCACGCCGATGCCGATGAGCCCGCCGATGACCTGCTCCCGCCCGCGCCCCGTGCCTTTGCCCTTACGGCGGACCAGCAGCGGGCGCTGGAGGCCCTGCGCGCCGCCCTGGAGGCGGAGCGGCCCGCCTCGGTCCTGCTGTTCGGCGTGACCGGCAGCGGCAAGACGGCCGTCTATCTGGAGCTGATCCGTCACTGCACAGGACGGGGCAAGAGCGTCCTCCTGCTGGCCCCTGAAGTGGCCCTGGCCTGCAAATTGCGCCGGGATGCCGCCTGCGTCCTGCCCCATGTCCCCCTGTTTTTCTACCACGGTTACCAGACTTCGGCGCGCCGTGAGGAGATCTTTCGCCGCCTTGCCGCCCGGCAGGAGCCCTGCCTCGTGGTGGGGACACGTTCCGCGCTTTTCCTGCCCGTGCCCGAGCTGGGCTGTGTCATCCTGGACGAGGAACACGACAGCTCGTTCAAACAGGACGAGTCCCTGCCCTATCAGGCCAAGGAGCTGGCCTGGTCCCGTATCGCACGGCAGCGCGGCCTGCTGGTGCTGGGGTCGGCCACGCCGGACATCAAGACGTTCCATGCGGCCAGCCAGGGACAGATAGATCTCCTGCGCCTGCCGGAGAGGGTAGGGGGGCGCCCCCTGCCGCCGGTGGAACTGGTGGATACCAGCGGGCTGGCCGGGGAAGGCCTGCTGGCCGCCCGCAGCGAGCAGGCTCTGCGGGAAGTGCTGCAACGCGGGGAGCAGGCCGTGGTCCTGCTGAACCGGCGCGGCTACGCGCCCCTGCTGTACTGCCTGGACTGCAAGGAGACCGTCAGCTGTCCGCATTGCCACATCGCCCTGACTTATCACAAGGGACGGGGGAGGCTCGTCTGCCACTACTGTGGCTATGCCATCCCCTTTCCCAGTCCCTGCCCGCAGTGCAGGAGCATGAATTTCCTGCCCATGGGGGAAGGTACCGAAAGGCTGGAAGAGCACCTGTCCACGCTGGCCGGACAGCCTGTGCTGCGGCTCGACCGGGACACTACCCGGCGTCCCGGGCGCATGGAAGAGATACTGGCGGCCTTTGCCCGGCATGAGTCCCCCATCCTTGTGGGCACCCAGATGCTTTCCAAGGGCCACCATTTCCCCGACGTGACCTTGGCCATCGTGGCGGACGGCGACCTGGGCCTCAATCTGCCGGACTACAGGGCAGCGGAGCGATCCTTCCAGCTGCTGGTCCAGTCCGCGGGCCGGGCCGGTCGCGGGGAGAAACCGGGCAGGGTGCTGATACAGACCCGCAATACCAGCCATTACTGCTGGCAATATGTCCAGCGCGGTGACTACGAAGGCTTTTATGCCGCCGAGCTGGCCCGGCGGCGGCAATACGGCTATCCTCCTTTCGTGCGCCTTGCCCTGCTGCGCATCTCCTTTCCTGCCGAAGATCCCGCCGGTGCGGCGGCGCTGGGCGAACTGGCCCGGCTGCTGCAGGCCAGGGCCCGGGAGCTGGGGCTGCGCCTGCTGGGCCCCATCCCCGCGCCGCTGGCCATGCTGCGGGGGGCAGGCGTTTTTCCTGCCTCATCAAAAGCGCGGACTGGCAGTCGGTCAGGGCGCTGTACCATGAGGCCTCCCGGCAGCAATGTGCCCGTCGGCTGCGGCTTTTCCTTGACCTTGACCCTGTCAATATGCTTTAATTTTCGGTTTATTTTTTCCCGCAGGCGGGATCTTTTTACTGGGGAAAGCCCTGTGGTGCCTGCCCCGGCATTTTTGCGGCCTTTGACCGGCCCTGATGCCGGAGCGGACGGTATGCCTCATAACCGGGCACGGCAGAGCAGGAGTCAGTACCGGGCGGCAAGCGTTTGTCCGGTGCTTCACGGTCAAGGGAGGAAGAATGAAAGCTTTGCGCGTGGTGGCCCTGTGGATGGCCCTGGTCCTGGGAGTGGCGTCGTCCGCCATGGCTGAAGGTTTTGCACTGACCGAGTGGAGCGCACGCGGTCTGGGTCTGGCCAGCGGCATGGTGGGCCGTGCCGACGATGTGTCGGCCATCGCCTATAACGCGGCCGGCATCACCCAGCTGCCCGGCGTCCAGGTCATGGGCGGTATGGGCCTTATCGCTCCCATGGGGACCCTCTCGCTGGATACGACGTACGGCAAGCAGGAGACCACCACCAAGCCCGCTGTGTGGGCCATGCCGCATGCGTATGCCAGCTGGCAGCTCAACGACAGCCTGTGGCTGGGCCTGGGTGTGTTCTCGCGCTTCGGTCTGGGCAACAGCTATGACCAGAACTGGACCGGCCGCTACAATCTGTACAGCGTCAACCTGCAGACCATCTCCGCCGTGCCCACCCTGGCCTGGAAGATCAATGACATATTCTCCGTGTCCGCCGGTCTGGAGATCATGAACATCAACCTGACCACGGAGCAGAAGTTTTTGTCTCCCTTGGCGCCTGGATTGGGGGATCATGATGCCGAAGTCCAGGGCTCCGGCTGGGGCGTGGGAGGGCACTTCGGCCTGCATGCCCGCCTGAACGATGAGTGGTCCATCGGCCTGGCCTACAAGACCCAGGTCACGGCCAATGTCTACGGGGATGCCAAGTATGAAGGAAAGCTCAAGGACATGGGAATGCTGAAAGACTGTAATGCCCACGGTACCGTGCAGCTGCCCGATTCCCTGGCCCTGGGCGTGGCCTACAAGCCCCTGGACAATCTGAGCTTCGAAGTGGGCGCTGTCTGGACCCGCTGGTCCACCTACAATTCCCTGAACATCTACATGGATAACGGCAACCAGTCCATCAGCCACAAGAACTGGAGCGACGGCTGGAACTTCAATGCCAGTGTGGAATACAAGCCCCTGGACTGGTGGAGCCTGCGTGCCGGTTTCTGGTACGAGACCCCGGTCATCAACGAAGACCATTCCGACTTCATGGTGCCCTCCAACGGCCGCACGGCCCTGACCCTGGGCACGGGCGTGGAGTGGAACGACTTCACCATCGACTTCGCCTACTGTCACATGTGGATCAATCCCACCAGCTATGATGATACTGATGCCAGCGGTATTGGTAACAATTCGCTGATTCTTGGCGGCAACTCCAAGAACACCGTGGCCAACATCTACATGCTGAGCTTCGGGTACAAGTTCTAGTTCCCTTTCCTGGCAGATCTTCGGGCGCCGTCCGCGGGGTGGCGCCTTTTTTTGTGTCCGCGGCACAGACCATTTGACCGGCAGCTAGAAAGTCTCTATAGTCCCGTTTGAGAAAGTCTAAACTTTACCCGCCTGAACAGGCCCTGCTCTGCAGGAAACATCTCTTTGGAGGAGAGCAATGAAACGCACCATCCTTGCACTGGCCCTGCTGATGGCTCTGGTCCTGCCCGGCATGGCCAAGGCCGAAGGTACCGGCATGTACCTGGCTCCCAAGTTCCTGATGACCATTCAGGAAACCGGCACCATCGAACGCTCCGGCATGGGCGGCGTGGACGAATACTCCCAGTTCACCCTGGGCGGCGCCCTGGCGGCCGGTTACGACTTCTGGCCCCAGTATCTGGTGCCCCTGCGTGTGGAACTGGAATACGCCCTGCGCGGCAACAGCGAAAAAAGCTGGGGCAGCAACTGGGGCAGCGTGGACTGCACCTGGAACAGCTCCACCCTGTTCGCCAACCTCTACTATGATTTCCGCAATGACAGCGCCTTCGTGCCTTACATCGGCGCCGGTATCGGCCTGTCCTTCAACTACCTGGGCTTTGACCTGCACCGTGACGGCAGCGCCGTTTCCCGTGATGAAAGCACCACCAACTTCGCCTGGAACGTGGGCGCCGGTGTGGCGTACAACGTGAACGATGCCCTGTACATCGACGCCGCCTACCGTTATGTGGACCTGGGCTACACCGAAGCCAGCGGTGCCCTGAACGGCGACCAGATCAAGGTGGGCAGCCGTCCTTACAACCACGAATTCATGCTGGGCCTGCGCTTCGCCTTCTAGGGCGCATCACCCGCGAAACAAAAAAAAGGCCGCTTCCCCTCGGGAGCGGCCTTTTTTTCGCTTCGCTCTTAATAATAGTAAAAAAGTATTATTGGGCATCCGGGACGAAAGGGAGCAGGGATACCTCCGGGAGGAGATACGAGCGCCATTGATGCCGTGATCTGAGTCCTTGTGATAAAAAAAACATAAGAGTCCTTTTCCCGGGAATGATGACATGTCATGCAGTATCAGCCACTGTGGTGACGGGTTTTCTTCCTGTGGCGGAAGCGTATCCTGAAAGAAGCATGCAATGAAAAATAAATATATTTCATATGTTATGAAATATGGCATAGAATAATTATTCTTGAAAATATCGCTTCTCCTTGCTAGAGAGGAACATCCCGAATGCTGCCTGCTCCCACGGACAGCGGCAGCCAACTTCCCAAAGAAAGGAGAAAACCTGATGAAACGTTGTTTTGCCGTCCTGGCGCTGGTCTGCGCCCTGGCCCTGCCCGGCCTGGCCAAGGCCGAAGGTACCGGCATGTACCTTGCCCCCAAGTTCCTGATGAGCATCCAGAACAACTATCCCACCATGGAAGTCGATTCCCTGAGTGCGGGCGAGAACTACAGCCAGTTCACCCTGGGCGGCGCCCTGGCCCTGGGCTATGACTTCAACAGCCAGTTCGGCGTGCCCGTGCGTGCTGAAGTGGAATACGCCCTGCGCGGCAACAGCGAAAAAAGCTGGAACTATGGCAGAGGGATGGATTTCAAGGGTGCCTGGAACGCGTCCACGCTGTTCCTGAACCTCTACTATGATTTCCGCAACAGCACGGCCTTCACGCCCTATGTGGGCGCGGGCCTGGGCATGGCCTTCAATTACGCCAACTACACGTTCTCCTCGCCGGGCTATCACGGCAACTTCGATGAGCACAGCACCAACTTTGCCTGGAACGTGGGTGCCGGTGTGGCCTATGACATCACCGACAGCCTCGCCGTGGACCTGGGCTACCGTTATGTGAACCTGGGCTACTACGAAGTCGATCTCCCTGACGGGGCCAAACTCAAGAACCAGCCCTGCAACCATGAATTCATGCTGGGCCTGCGTTATACCTTCTAGGCAGATGCCGCAGCTGCAGGCCGCCCCTCCGGGGCGGCCTTTTTTGTTGCCCGCAGGGACAGGAGCGCTCCGTGCCTTCCCCCTCCCCGGGCCGGGGCAGCGGCTGCGGCACGGCAGGGTGCTCCGCCGGAAGGGCGCTCCTGCGGTCTTTTCTTGACGAAAAGGCGTAAACAGCCTATGAATCACAATTCTGTATGCGCTGGCCAGGCCCGCGTGATCTGTCGCCATGTCCTGCGGCAGGGGGCAGAGCCTTTCAGTGTAACGTGATAGCGGGGTTCCCATGTTCGAAAGCCTTTCCGATCGCCTTTCCGGTGTGTTCCGCTCCTTCAGCGGACGCGGCCAGCTGACGGAAGAAAATATCCAGGCCGGCCTGCGCGAGGTGCGCCTTGCCCTGCTGGAGGCCGACGTCAATTTCAAGGTCGTCAAGGACTTTGTGGAGAACGTCCGCCAGAAGTGCCTGGGGCAGGAGCTCATCAAGGGGGTCAGCCCGGCGCAGCAGGTCGTCAAGATCGTCCATGAGGAACTGGTGGGCCTGCTCGGCGGCGAGACCGCGGGCCTGGACCTGCAGGGCCGTGAACCGGCCGTCATCATGCTGGTGGGCCTGCAGGGTTCCGGCAAGACCACCTCGGCGGGCAAGATCGCCAATCTGCTGCGCAAGCAGAAGATGCGCCCCTACCTGGTGCCTGCCGACGTGTACCGCCCCGCCGCCATCGACCAGCTGACCGTGCTGGCCAGGCAGCTGGACATGCCCTGCTTCCCGTCCACGGTGGACATGAATCCCGTGGATATCGCCCGTCAGGCCATGGAAGCCGCCCGCGAGCAGCAGGCCACGGTGGTCCTGCTGGACACCGCCGGCCGTCTGCATGTGGACGAGCCCCTGATGCAGGAACTGGCCGCCATCAAGGCGGCGGTGGACCCGCAGGGAGATCCTGTTCGTGGCCGACGCCATGACCGGCCAGGATGCCGTGACCGTGGCGGAGTCCTTCAACGAGCGTCTGGGCCTGACCGGCGTGGTGCTGACCAAGATGGACGGCGATGCCCGCGGCGGTGCGGCCCTGTCCATCCGGGCGGTGACCGGTGCCCCGGTGAAGTTCGTGGGTATGGGCGAAAAGCTGTCCGAGATGGAAGTCTTCCATCCTGACCGCATCGCGGGCCGTATCCTGGGCATGGGCGACGTGCTCACCCTGGTGGAAAAGGCCCAGGCCACCATCGACGCCGACGAGGCCGAAGCCCTTGCCAAAAAGATGCGCAAGGCCAGCTTCGACCTGGAAGATTTCCGTACCCAGATGCGCCGGATCAAGAAACTCGGCTCGCTGGACAGCATTTTGAAGATGATCCCCGGCATGGGCGGCCTGCGTGAAAAGCTGGCCGAAGCCAATGGCGCCATGCCCGAGAAGGAGATGGCCCGGACCGAAGCCATCATCAACTCCATGACCATGGCCGAGCGCCGCAATCCCGACATCCTCAACGGCAGCCGCCGGGCGCGTATCGCCAGGGGCGCCGGGGTCACGGTGCAGCAGGTCAACCAGCTGGTGCGCCAGTTCGAGCAGATGCGCCAGATGATGAAGGGGATGATGGGCGGCAAGGCCAAGGGGATGCCCGCCATACCCAGGATGCCCCGGGGCATGAACATGCCCGGCGGCATGGGGGGGATGCCCGGCATGATGCCGGGGATGGGCGGTATGCCCGGTATGCCGCCCATGGGGCTGCCGGATGCCGGACACGGCAGGCCGGCGGCGGCCAAAAAGCGCAAAAAGCGCGAACGGCCCGCCAAACGCAAAAAGAAATAGGCCCGTCCGTGCGGTCTGTCCGCACGGATCAGCGTCCGTTCCCCGGCAACGCACGGCGAAGACCTCATCGCCGGACGGCTGCGGCGATGCCGGGAACACGATAAAAAATCGTTGCGACGCGCTGGTCATTGATATAATGGGGGGAGGGCAAACTTGCTCTTTTGCCCCCGCAACGCTACCATAGCACAAACAGGAGATAATCATGGCTGTTAAGCTGAAATTGACCCGTCTGGGCAGCAAGAAGCATCCTTTCTACCGCGTCGTGGCCGCCAACGACGAAACCCGTCGTGATGGCCGTCCGCTGGAATTCCTGGGCTACTACAATCCCATGACCGATCCCGCCGAAGTGAAGCTGGACGCCGAAAAGGTGAAGGCCTGGCTGGATCGCGGTGCCGAACCCACCGACACCGTCCGCGCCCTGCTCAAGAAGATGGCCTAAGGTATCCGTGCAGGGTACCGGCGTACCGGTCCTTCCGGTACGGGCCCGATGTTCTTCCAACAGCCCTGTTGCCGCAGGGCTTGCGGGAGGCCAGCAATGAAAGCTTTGATTGAATTTATCGCCCGTTCGCTCGTGGACGCCCCTGATCAGGTGCAGGTCACCGAGGTGGAAGGCGAGCAGACCACTGTGCTGGAATTGAAGGTCGCCAAGGAAGATCTCGGTAAGGTGATCGGCAAGCAGGGCCGCACGGCACGCGCCATGCGCACCCTGCTCAGTGCCGCTTCCACCAAGGCCAAAAAGCGCGTCGTGCTCGAGATCCTGGAATAATCCTTCATGGCACGGCGCATCCATATGGGCACGCTCGCGCGCCCGCACGGCATCAAGGGGGAGATCTGCGTCGACTGGTACGCAGACTCCCCTTCGCTGCTGGACGGTCCCTTCTGGCTGCAGGCGGGCGATGCGCCGCCGCGTCCTGCCCGGGCCCGTTCCTGGCGCATGCACAAGGGCCGCCCCCTGCTCCTGCTGGAAGGCGTGACCGGCCGAAACGACATCGAAGCCCTGCGCGGCCAGAAGATCCTTGTGGACCGCGACCTGCTGCCGCCCGTGGATGACGATGAAGTCTATGTGGAAGACGTGCTGGGTTTTGCCGTCATGCTGCCCGACGGCACCCGTCTGGGGGTGCTGGATCATGTGGAATACCCCGCCGGGCTGGAGGTCTGGAGCATCGTGACCGATGACGGCAGGGAAGTGCTTTTCCCCGCCGAGGCCTCCTTCATCGAAGGTTTCGATCTGGAAGGGGAGCGTATCCACATCGCGCCGCCGGAAGGCTTGCTGGACATCTATCTGGGGGGGGACGGCCAGGCCTAGCCCGCGGGGCCGGGCGTTGTCCGCTGCGGGCGCGCCTGCACGGGGCTTCCGTGCGGCTTTCCCCGCCTCCCGTCCGTTTCCGTTTCCCGGTCCGTGCCGGTACAGGCACGAGCCGTCGTTTCCCATGCTGCCGGAAATGCTCCGGCACCGCTGTTTCTGGACCTGCCGCCGGCAGGTTTTTTCGTATGAGGTGGCTATGCCGGAATTGCCGGAAGTGGAGACCGTGGTGCGCACCCTGCGGCCGCAGGTACTGGGGTGCCGCATCGAGAGGGTGGACGTCCTGCGCGAGCGCTCCCTGCATCCCCTGAGCCTTCCCGTGGAGCGGCTGGCCGGGACGCGCATCAGCGCTGTCCGCCGCCGGGGCAAGCTGGCCCTGCTGGATCTGGAGCCCCCGGCCGCGGCGGCCGCTGTGCCGGTGCCGTCGCTCCTGGCCGTGCATCTGCGCATGACAGGGCGTTTCATGGTCCATCCTGAAGGGGCTGCCCCCCTGAAGCACACGCGCGTCATCTTCCATCTGCAGCGGCCGGACCGCTGCCGGGCACAGCTTTTTTTCGATGACGTGCGCGCCTTTGGGCTGGTCTTTGCCGCCACACCGGCGCTGCTGGAGCGCTGGGACTTCTGGTGTTCGCTGGGGCCGGAACCGCTGGACATGGGGCCCGGAGAGCTGGGGCCCCGCCTGCGCGGCGGCCGGGCCATCAAGGCCGCGCTGCTGGATCAGACCGTACTGGCCGGTATCGGCAACATCTACGCGGACGAATCCCTGTTCCGGGCCGGCATCGATCCCCGGCGGCCTGCCGGAGAGCTTTCGGAGGCGGAAGCGGACCGTCTGCGCCGTGCCGTGCAGGAGGTGCTGCGGGAATCCATCGCCCAGTGCGGCAGCTCCATCCGGGACTATCGTGATGCCAACGGCAATGTGGGCGCTTTCCAGAATACGTTCTTTGTCTACGGTCGTGGCGGACAGGCCTGCCGTCGTTGCGGCAGCACGCTGGAAAAAAGCCGTATCGCCGGCCGGGCCACGGTATCCTGTCCGCGGTGCCAGCACTAGGGGAGGAGGGCTTCCCGGGGAAAGGCGGAGGCGCTCTCCCCGCCCAGGGGCCCGCGGCCTCCCTTTTGCCGCGGCGGGGCCCGCCGCCCGGACCGCTGCAGCGTGGAAAGGTCCTTTTCACGTCCCCGGCTGCTTCCCAGAGGCGCCGGCGCTTCACCTGGAAG
>VOFC01005998.1_pt1 | contig 28960 bp, 40 predicted proteins | sample 5384161 | NCBI WGS metagenome assembly VOFC01 (sample SAMN12384722, study PRJNA508395) | human gut metagenome | isolation source: healthy gut B | host: Homo sapiens | reverse complement strand
CTCGTTTAACAAACTACTATCAGAACTATCTGTCCGATTCGTCATTCTCTCCAATGTTCAGGTTTGTTCAACTCACCCGAACACTCCGATCTTTCCTTTTTATCCACATCAAATCCCTTTCGGACTGATTTCTGCCTGAACCATCCAATAGTCCGAGAACTGTTCAGTATCGGGTAAGGAGCAGGATGCAACCAGCCTGCATCCGGCATGTCCGTATTTTGATAATATTCTTTATGCCGTCACAAACACAAGGCAACGAACCTTTTTCCTGCAACCTCTCTATACCTGCCCGTATCAGCATTCCGCCTGGCGCACCCTGCCGTTGATATTCCGGGTTTCGGTTGTGCTAAAGGTGCAAGAATGCATCGCCTGGGCTGTGCTCCCCTGATCGTACAGCCTTTGGTGAAGAGAATGTGTCCGACAGCTCACCTTGTAGAAGCAAGCAACGAAACCATTGGTTCTTGCGGTTTTGTGCCAGCCAGCAGATCGGCTACCAACTGTGCTTCTTTGTCATAAAGCCAAACGCGCTTGTGCCAACAGTCATTATGCTGTCGAAATCATCTGTATATCTCTGATTTGTATATTAATTGAATTTTATCATTTCATTAGTTTTTTGAGCATGGCACTTGCAGATAGTTATTATCCGCCGGACATGCGATTATACCTTTATTATAGCCACAAGTGAGGGTCAACTCTGGCAAAGAATACAGAGTGGGCTTTTAATTCCAGTGATGTACCCGGACAGACCGTCAAAGCAGTTATTTTTACTTCACGGACTCCTTCTACGGACGTTCGTTTATTATTTTCCAATTCTGAATGTGATATTCTGTTTGCCAATTCTCTGGATGCCACCAACTTCCGGGAACAGTTTGTACCAATGAATCCTGCTGATGATAGATACTAGCACCCGCACCATATTCGCTGATGGCAATTTTCATTTCGGGATGGTTCTTATGAGTAGCATCCAACCATGTGGCAAGCGTAGCCGGCGTAGCCCCATACCATCCGTCATAGCGATTCCAAGCTATATGATCAGTAATGAAATTCAACGCACCCTCCTGATTACTTGCAGAAGTAGTAGGACGAGTAGGATCCTCTTGATGCGCTATAGCATTCAACTCCTTTATATACTCTACAGGATTGTCTCCCTGCTCTTTTAATTCATTGAACAACCCCCAAAAACAGATACTAGGATGATTGTAATGCTGGCGTATCATCTCTTTCAACTGCTCTTTACCATTTTCACGGAAAGAAGGCTGATCAACAAAACCTTTATCAGCGTATCCTCCCGGCCCCACAAATGGAATCTCAGCCCAAGTAACAATACCATGTTTATCCATTAAATCATACATATAGGTAGCTTGCGGATAATGTGCCAGACGAACAGCATTCACCCCCATATCAAGCATGATACGAGTATCTTCCTCGTGATGCACCGGACAAAGAGCATTACCCACTTCCGCCCTCTCCTGATGACGGCATACACCATGCAGCGGCAAGTATTTTCCATTCAAGAAAAAACCTTTATCGGGATCCGTGACGTAATAACGTAACCCTAACGGCTGTTCCACTTTGTCCAATTCTTTTCCGTCTTTAATCAAGGTCACCACCGCCTGATACATGAACGGATCCTGCATACCGTTCCAAAGACGCGGATTCTTCAGTATGAACTCTATATTCTCTACCTGTACATCTGTATGAGGAATCATACTTACTTCCTTCTCCGTTTCATACACAGTCTTTTTCCCGTCATTAACCTGCAACCGGAGCACTACTTTCCGGAGTTCTCCCGTTCCATTAGAAAGATTGACGCGTGCACAAATAGTTGCCTGTTTATCCGTAACCTGTTGCTGTATGAGATAAACCCCAGACGATGCATAATCTAACGGAGAAATACACAGGTTATCAGTCAGCAACAGATGTACATCCCGATAAATGCCGCCATAAAAATTAAAATCACCGACCAATGGCATTACATCCAACTGCTCGCCATTATTGACACGTACCAGCAATGTATTCTCTTTTCCATATTCCACTTTATCGGTTATCTCGAAGACAAAAGCTCCATATCCTCCACGATGCTCACCTATATGACGACGATTTATAAACACATCTGCAATGTTATTCACTCCTTCGAAACGAATAAAAAGACGCTTTTCCTTTCCATTCGGGACGAATAAATAAATTTTTCTTACCGGACAAAAGGCATCCTGCGCATTCCAAGTATGAGGCAAATCAACTCTTACCCCTGTTCCCTTCTGTACCTGATGCGAAAACCGGAAATTCCAATCATTATTTAGCAAGATATCCTGTCGCTGGGCAAACATCGACATTCCGTAAAAACATGAATAAAACAACCGATACCAAACGGCTGGACTGTAATAAAACTGTTTTCATATTATTTCTTTAATGATGACTTCTTTATTCTGATAAAAGAAGATAATGATTCAACCTTATTCTTATATTTTTTTCATCGACCCGATTCTTGTTTTTTCCTTCCCGTCAATCCGATGGTCAAACAACATACTGGCTTTCTTCACGTCGCCTTTCATCCATTCCGCATAACTATAACGCCGGTCAACGGCATTATCTCCTCCTTCCCACTGAATATAGACTTCACCTTTCGTCTTAGCTTTCAGATTCTTGAATACCCCGGCAAAGCTTTGCCCGCTTAGCTGTTCAGCAGGGAACGCAGTTTACAAAGTTCACATAAAGTCGGGTACAAATCAACAAATTCCACCATCGATTTTGTTTTTCCTTTTTTCATTCCCGGCACACGGACAATCAACGGTACATGAGTAGAAGTATTCATCAGATTATGTTTACCTATAAAATCATGTTCTCCCAGATTCCAGCCATGATCCCCCAACAAAACCACAATTGTATTATCCGATAATCCCAGTTCATCCAATGCATCCAATACCTTGCCGATCTGCGCATCAACATAACTCAGACAAGCATAATATCCATGTTTTACCTCCGCTGAAGTCAATATCACTCGTATCCGCAACCCGTGCATACGCATATATCTCGCTCGAATTACGAACCTGCTCCGGCAATCCTTCAGGTCGGAAACGATTGGTAGCCAAAGGTATTTCCTCCCGTTTATATAAATCCCAATATTTCTTTGGGGCATTGAACGGCAAATGAGGTTTCCAAACCACAAGCCAAGAAGAAAGGTTTGCCAGCCTCCTTCATCCTTTTCAAGTCACGAATAGCTCGGTTTGCAAGTTTCCCATCATCATAGGCAGTATCAGGAACATCAGCAGATTCACAAAAAGGTCCCTCATCGTTTTCGGATTAATCGTTTTTTTCCCGATTCCGAATTCATCCATAATTCCCATTTATTGTATTCTGCCCAATATACATCATATCCGTTGGGATGTTTACGGTAAGGAGGTTCACTCCACGAATCCGCATGATCGCTGATATGATGAAACACCTTGCCGTCCGAAATAGTATGATAACCATTCCGGGTGAACCATCCCGAAATAGGTATTGCTTCGGGACAATCTTTGCTGGCATAGGCGGAAAAACTAATAAAGCGATCGGGGTAATGAGGATATACACCCGTCAATAAACTAGCCCGGGATGCCCCACTCACAGGAATATTACAATACGCATTCTGAAACAAGACGCCACTTGCCGCCAAACGGTCCATATTAGGAGTTTTCACTACATCTACCCCGTAACACCCCAGTTCGGGGCGCATATCATCAGCCATTATAAAAAGCACATTCATTTGGGATGCATCCTGTTGTGCACGTAGTATAGATGAGATGCAGCAAGCTGTTCCACAAAAAAACGCATATTTTATTGATATTCTATTTTTCATTTTCTACCTTAAATTTTCAAGACCTGCAATATACTAAAATATTACAGGTCTTGTGCATCATTTCAATTTAAAATTACTTTGTCCATACCGGATTTTGTTCCAAATTCGTATTTAACGCCAATTGCTTCAAAGGCAACGGATACAGATAATAATGTTCCTGCCATCCAAGCGGGGTATCAAAGAAATAAACATATCCTTCATCAGCACCTGCACCACCCGTTACTTTCAAATTCTTGGCCGAAGCCCCTGTCACATAGGCACCCAGCGGTTGTTTGTTAACATAGTCTCCTTTCTTCCACCTGCGCAAATCATCCAAACGGAAACCTTCGCCCATCAATTCAACTCGTCTCTCTCTACGCACTTCCCACAAAAGAGCAGGAACGGAAGGATCACGCTTCGGATCAAAAGCATCATTAATATCATTCACCACCATTTTCGCCACATTAGCTCTTGCCCGAAGTTTGTTAATAGACTTATCCGCAGCAGCCTGGTCGAATTTGTTCAATTCGCACATCGCTTCGGCATAGTTTACCATCACCTCACCTATACGGAACAGCGGGGCATCTGTTGTATTCACCCCATTCGCGTTGGTAGCTACAGTATGTGTATTATAATATTTCCATACCCAGAAGCCCATTTGGGAAGCGTTCCAGCCCTGTCCCCAGTTCATATTCTTAAAGTGAGGTTGTCCTTGCACGGTGAATCCTTTAAAGTTGGAAGACGGCAAACGATGATAAGTTTCACCGGAAATCGTAGCCATTAAATCTATAAATTCCCTGTCCTGTGCATTATCCGTATATTTCCAATCAGCCGTACTGGGTCCGTTTTCTTTCTTCACCATATATGGAGGACAGATCGTCAAATACAACCGGTAATCACGATCACGGAATTGTCCATACATATTCTTATCACCCCCATAACGGCTAGTCGTCGTGCTAACCGGTCGTCCATCCGTACAAAGATAACTGTCTACCGCGTCTTTCGTTGCCTCAATATAAGATTCACCGGTACGCACCATACGTGTCAGACCATGCATCAACTGTCCGGTTTCATAAGCCTTATACAAAAAGAATACCTGTCACCCCATCCAGTGTTTCCGAATTAAACAACTCATCATATTTAGGATGCACATTCGGATATTGCTTAATCACCTCTTCAGAAGCACGGGCACATTCTTCCAGATAAGTATCCACTCCCGACAAACCATGATATTTTCTCCAAGTTCCTTCAAATAAAGCAAAACAGGGAAATAAGAGCTTTCACCACATACATATTAATTGTATTTTTTCCCATCCGCTTCGATATTACTGCCAATATGTGTTTCCGCATATTTCAAATTAGACAGAATATTGGAAGCCACCAAGTCACGACTATCACGTTTTCCATAAAGCTCGGGACTTTCCTCAGTCAAAGCATGCTCTACCCAAGGAATATCACCAAATTTAGAAAGCATCTGAAAGTATTTATAAGAACGGAAGAAATATCCCACACTTCTCCAATGCTCCTCTCGGTTTCACTCATTTCCGAATGATCAATATTATCGAGCATCAGGTTAACACGACGGATATAATCATAATCCCAATCTTTAGACTCATCCGTAGCCTTTGCTTTGCGATATGCCCACTGACCTTCATATCCATCCAATCCTTTTATCATGTTATCCGATTCAAAATCACCACGGAAAATTTCATCCGTTTGCCCTGTATCATACGTATATCCGAAGAATACATTATATAATCCCCATGCATACGTTTTAAAGTTGTCATAGGTAGTAAAGACCGATGCTTCTGTTTGCTGTCCTTTGGGATAAACCTCCAGAAATTCGTCATTTAGACAAGACGACATCAACAAACAAAAGACTAACGCTTACACATAGTATATATTTATTCATAATAATTACTCTTTAAATTGTGAAACAATCAGAATGAAAGGTTTATACCAAACGAATACTGCCGCATATACGGATAGGTAAAACCGCGTTGTCCCAAGTCATCCGTTACCGAACGTTCCGGATCGAGTCCTTTCGGCAAATGATCGAATGTATAAAGATTCTCACCGCTAAAGAAGACAGCCAGATTATTGACACCGATCTTAGTCATCCACTTGGACGGGAAATTATAAGAAAGCGTTATATTACGAATACTTAAGTACGATCCATCCTGTAGATAACGAGTCTGTACACGTGTATTGGCATCTGTATTTCCGGCCGCTTTCTCATAAATACGGGGAAATAACTATTCGTATTTTCCGAGTCCAATAATTCAACTGTGAATCATAAACGGTAGTCCAAGCATCATAATGCGGATAAAACAGATCGTTCATCACCCACAAATCTCGTTTACCAACTCCTTGCAGCAAGAATGACAGAGAAAAACCGTTCCAACTTGCACTACCATGAATACCATACTGATAACGCCGGGTATTATTACCAATGATTTTACGGTCTCCCGGATCTTTCGTTGTACTGGTACCACTGTTGATAATATCATTACCATCCAAGTCCTTATATAATATATCTCCCGGATTCGGATTATAACCTTCCACTTTAGCAATACCCGGTTTCAGTTTGCCATCTGCATCGAAATCATCCACTGTGTACAAACGATCGGTCACATACCCCCAAATTTCACCCAGTTCCATTCCTACGCGATATGTTTCATTATCGTTCTTGTCCTTGCCAAACAGTCCTGTTTCGTTGTTGTATTTAGTAATCTTTGTTTTCGCATCGTAAAGATTAAAGCCTATGCTATATTTCACTTTTCCGATCTGATCATTCCAGTCTACCGAGATTTCCCAACCTTTAGAACGAAGGTCAGCCGTGTTCTGTAAAGGGGCACTTGCACCTAATACACCCGGAAGTTCAGAGCCCGGAGCAAGCATACCCTTAGTATCTCTACGATACCAGTCGAACACCATATTCAATCTGTTATCCAATAGCCCAAGATCGAATCCGACATCAATTGTCGTTACTTTTTCCCAAGTAAAGCTATTGCTAACCAAAGCAGCTGGTTTCAAAGTAGTAACTTTAATACCGGAAACAGTCCAATAAGCCTGTTCCGCATCCATACCGGGAATATATGCGTAAGGAGTGATGCTCTGATTTCCAATATTACCCCAAGAACCACGCAATTTCAAGTTCGAAAGAACAGAGTTCAAAGGTTTCATAAACGCTTCCTCGCTGATACGCCATCCGGCGGAAACCGAAGGGAAGAAACCGAAACGGCTATTCTTCGGAAATTTGGAAGAGCCGTCATAGCGTCCGTTCGTTTCAATCAGATATTTGCCGGCAAAGGAGTAGTTGATACGATAGAATAATCCTCTTACTGTATAACGTTCAAATTTGTCCTTAGCAAAATAATCACCTGTCGACTGCGAAATAGACGGCAGATCTTCATTAATCATATTCATACGCGACATCTCTGCATAACGATAGTCACTACTCTCCTGATTGAAACCTCCCATCACCGTTACATCATGTTTGCCCCATGAGTTGTTATAGTTAGCATAGAAGTTCAATGCATTATAATCCGTACTACCATTGGAATATTCATACTTGGAATTGGCAGTGGAAACCTCTTTCACAAAGTTACCTCCGTGGGCATAATAGAACTTCTTTTCAAATTTCGTTTTTCTCGTTACTTAGATGATTGAATGTATACTCACCAATCAACTTCACATTCTTCAAAGGACTGATCGTAACCTTTCCGAAAATACGAAGATTATTCTTTTGAATAGTTGTCGGATATGCCAGATCAATCAAGTTACGAGGAGTATTGATCGGTAATTCTTCGCCGTCAATATTCATTGTTCCAGTAGGGAAATAAGAAGGGAATGCGACTGCTGCTCCCCATATACCATATCCTCCGGAAGTTTCCGGCAATGAAGAGTTCGAGTTCGTATATTTAATATCCAATTCCGGAGTAATCCATGAAAACACATCCGAGCGGAGATAAGAAGACACGTTGTAACGCTTGTACGTATCTTTATCCGAAGCCAGTACCCCATTTTCATTCACCATACCGAAGGAGAAACGATAAGAAATATCTTTCGTACCGCCACCTACCGAGATATTATGAGTTTGTTGGAAACCAGTCTCCATCATATCATCGAAAAGATCAGTCTCTGCCAAGCTGTATCGTAGCCCGTCCACCATTGCATAACCATCCGGATATGCAGACGGATTAGCATTATATTCCTTCAAAAGTCCCAACCAGGTATCTACGTTCTGACCACTTTGATAATTGATTGTCCCCATGTCCTTATAAGCCTGTACCGTTTGGAGCGGAGTAGCCTTATGAGGCATATTGGCAGGTCTGCTAAAAGAAAGTTATTTGAATAATTAATAGAGAGTTTAGTTGCATCCGAGCCTTTCTTTGTAGTAATCAAAATCACACCGAAAGCTGCCCGTGCTCCGTAAATAGCAGAAGATGCCGCATCCTTCAAAACAGTCACCGATTCAATATCGTTCGGATCGAGCATATTAATATCCATCTCCACGTTATCTACCAGCACCAGCGGTTTCCCATTCTTATCCAGACTGTTGACACCACGAATGTTGAAACTCATTTCTTCACCGGGTCTTCCTGAATTACCTGTAATCTGCAAGCCGGACATTGCCCCTTTCAAAGCGTCACTCACAGACACCACCGGACGGTCACCTAAAACATCATCCATCTTCACACTGCTCACCGCACCTGTCAGGTTCGCTTTCTTTTGTACGCCGTAACCAACAACTACTACTTCGTCTATTAACCGAGTATCTTCTTTCAAAGTTACATTGAGAGGACGTTGATCTTTCACCACCACTTCCTGTGTGGCATAGCCGATATACGATATGGATAAACGGGCATTCGGGTAACCATCAAAGAAAAATTGCCATCCATATCCGTAATGGTACCTTCCGTAGAATCGACTACTTTCACATTTGCCCCAATCACCCCTTCACCTGTAGGATCAGTGATTCTACCTTTTAAGACAAACACTTTTTTCCTGTTCTTTCTGCGGTGTCACTGCATGGAACATAATCACCCGGGGTCCGTTCACTTCATAACTGACGTCCGTACCGGCCAGCAATTGTCCCATCACATCATTAATAGTACCGTTATTTATATTCACAGAGACTTTCCTATTCAAATCAATGTCATTATTACGAATCAGGAAAAGAGTAATTGCCTTGCTTCTTTATTACTTCAATGGCTTCTTTCAAAGTAATATTATCTACTTTCACACTGAATCGCTTACTTTGTTCCTGTGCCGATAGCTGGAAACCACCAGTCAAAACGTTTCCTACAGACAAAAGCAGAAGCATTAATAATATTCTTTTTACTATTAATCTCATATTTTTCACTATTAAAGGTTAACATAATATCTTTCTATACAACGCTGAACCGCCGATATATCTATCGACTAAGTTCCCAATCATACTTTACTTTTTCTTATTTTACCTCCTTTTTCTTGTCAGTTATAAAGATAGTGTCTCCACTAACTTTCCATGTATATTGCTTCTCAACGTTGATTTCTCCCAATATATCATTGATACTTTGATTACTGTTAAAACATCCGGAAAAGCGTTCCGCTTTCAGACGTTCACTCTCTAAACTGATCTTCACCTGGAATTTGCGCTCCAGACGGTGTGCGATGTCGGCAAACGGAGCATCTTCAAATGTCAGGCCACCATCCAACCAGTCACAGGCAGAACTGGCATTCGATTTCATTTTCTCCATGCGTCCCGTATTCTTATCATAAAAAGCCTGCTCGCTAGGGAATAGTTTCATTACCGAACCGGACAAAGTGGCTAAATTGACACGACCTTCCAACAAAGATACCATTACATAATTATCGTCATCATAAGCGCGTACATTAAAAACAGTCCCCATAACCTTCACTTGTACACCATTCGTATTTACAAAGAAAGGAATCTTCGCATTTTTCGCCACTTTGAAGTATCCTTCACCATCAAGCGTTACATCACGTTCACGAATACCGAAACCACGGCAATAGCGCAATACAGACCCCGCATTCAATGAAACCTCTGTTCCATCCGGAAGCACAATATTCGTCCGCGAACCAGCTGGCACTTTAATTTCATAAGGAGAATCCGCATTCGTATATATACTTCCGTAAGATTTTCAGTATAAGTGTACCAGAAGTAATTACAGCCCAACAACAAAATAATTGCAGCAGCTACCTTCAGCCACACAGGAACTATCTTCCGCGAACGGACAGGTTTCATCTCAGCAGCGGCTATTTTTCTTTTATCTGTGATAAATTAGCATCCTCTACTTTGGCAAATGCAGGCACAGAAGAAACAGCCCATACTGCGGACATCTCCCGGAAAATTTTAGCTGCATCTTCATTGGAAGCCAGATAAGCGAACAGAGCTTTCTTTCTCCTCTTCGGTGCAGTTACCGGACAGATAGTTGCTTATCCGGATTTCCAATTCTTCTATATGATAAGAGTCATTCATAAACGTACTTTTTCTATGGGTGTATATAACTAGATACGCAATAAAAAAAGAAACGTTTAAAAAGAAAAGCGATTTTTTTAGAGAAACATCAAAATAGCTATCATATAGGGAGTACCCAGTGATTCGCGTAGCTTAGTCAATGCTATTTTCATCTGCACCCTGACGGTAGCGACATTAATATTCTGCTCCTCGGCAATTTCACTGTATGTCTTACCCTCATACAAACTTGCTTTAAATATGGCACGGCATTTGGCTGGCAATTCCTCCACCTTCTTCATGATGATGGTATTCATTTCGCTATGCTCCAATGCCTGCAAAGGATTATCGGAAGAAAGAATATGATTTTCGAGAAAAGCCCAGATTTCTTCCATCTGTTCCGTCATCTGTTTTTCGTTGAAGTAGGAAGAACGCAGATAACTAATACTTGCGTTTTGAATAGCACGCCGCAAGTACGGAAGAGCCGGGTGAGTGATATGGTGGCGATTCTGCCAAAAAGCGACAAAGACATCATTCACAATCTCCCCTGCCACCCTCTTGTCATGCACATAATAAACAGCTATCGCACACAAATAAAGGTAGTAGGTATGATAGATTTTATCAAATGCTTTTGTATTACCGTGATTTAACTGTTCAATTAGATTTTCAGAGATTTCTGGTAGATTCATTCGTTGTCTTTCTTTAAGGAACGGTGCAAATATAGCGATTAATTCAGAAAAACAAAATTCCAATCAGATAAACCGGAGCCCGGCAATCATTCCTTAACCCTACAATCCCATCGGTATTTTCAACAAATACCAAACGATAAACAGCAATGTCCAGACAACCAGGATGCCTAATGAATATCTCCATGTATATTTCAGCAACGATCCGTATGTGATCTGTTTGTCATATTGCCGCATATAGGTCAAGCACCAGCGGCATATAGAATAAGAAAGGAGTAATGGCATTCGTCGAACTGTCTCCGATACGGAAAGCACATTGTGCTATATCCGAGCAATTCCCATCTGTGCAAACATCGGAATGAAGATGAAAGACATAAATGCCCATTTGGAAGTGGCGGATACCATAATCAGATTTATCAACGCCGTAAACAGGATAAACAGAACAAGAGCAGACAAAGGAGCCGGTTCAAACGAAGAAAGCAAGTCAGCCCCCATAATCGCCAGACATTTATCCAGATGGGAATATTCAAAACAGGCAAACATCTGCGCAGCGAAAGAAAGCAATAACGAAATACACCCCAGCAGTTTGATTGGCTGGGTAAGTCCTTCAATCACGTCATTATCGTGCGATACCGACCGGAACTGAATCCATAAGCCATTCCCGTAATACCTGCCCCAAAGATAAGCAAAAACAAAATACCGGCAATAAAAGGCGAATGCATCAAACCACCATTCACACCCGCAAAATTCCATAAGAAGAAAAAGTAAGCCACAAGATAAGAGCCACATAGATAGCTGCCACAACAATGGAAATCATAATGGCACGCCGCTCTTTACGAGACAGAGGATGGTAAGCCACCACCTTCATACTGCCTTCATACTTACCTAACGTAGGAAGAAGCCATTTTTTGAGTAATCCAATACACAATAGCCGTAATGGGCACCGTTGAAGCACTCATAAAAAAAAGTAATTGCAAAGAGGTTCTGTATTCCCCTGATAACCCGTTTGTGCCAGTGCAGCCTCTTGCGTGGTATGCGCCAACAACGGGTCCATCGTACTCAATACAATATTGGCACTATACCCGCACGCAACGGAAACATAAGCCGTAACAATCCCTGCAATCGGATGAAGCCCCACCCATTGAAACAGCATAGCAGCAATAGGCAATAAAATGATATATCCACCATCACCAATGGCATTCGACAACAAGCCAAGTACAATCACCCACAAGACGATCTTCCTCTTTTTCCTGCCGGTTTCCCACCCCCATGCGGATACAAGCATCAATAAAACCGGAATGTTGTGCCACTCCCAATCCGAACATGGCGATAATCACCATGCCCAGCGGAGCAAAACCTGTAAAGTTCTTGATAGCATTCCGCAACCACCAGCGAATTCCTTCCGGACTCAATAAGCTCTGTACGCGAATCTCCTCACCGGTTTGTGGCAGCGTCACCTTCAATCCATAAATATCGCATATCCATGAAAGAAAGACCACTGCTATTGTCAGCAGGAAGAACATCGTTGCGGGGATGGGGCATTCGCCATTTATTCTTCATCATTTTCCGACTAAGCAAGAAGCTACCGTTAATACTTAATTTACTCTTCGTCAGGCTCCAGATTATCCAGATCGATAATGCGCAATTCCAATGCACGTACAGCCAGACGGGTCGCGTTCACTCCCACCCGTTCTCCATTCGGGAAAGGACGTCCGATCAGATCATTCTGTCGTTTCTCCAATGATTTCACACCAAACGGCATTCCTTTCAGATTGGCAATCATCTCTTTCGTATATCCCAAAGCCAGATGACGGAGAAAACGTTCGTCATATTCATCAATATCATAGCTGATAACCGCTTCCTGACGCTTGGCATCATTCCGGCTACAGATTTCTTGAAACGATCTACAATCTTTTCCAGAATCGGATAGTTAAATACCAACTTCTTTCCATCCATTACAGCCTGTACATCTGTTTTCGTCAGTAGCTCACCCGTTTTGAGGATGATTCCATCGGCACCGGCATTCAGCACGTCCACCCACAACTTTTCGTTCAGAATCTCACCCGTGAAGATCAATACCCGAACTCCTTTGTAACGTTTGAATATATTCTTGCAAATATCAACACCAATGGTCGTAGAACCTCCTAGTCCTAAGTCCAACAATACCAGATCGGGAAGCTGGGCCTCCATCAACGGCCAAAACTCACTTTCCGTCATTGCCGTGCCGATTACTTCTGCATTCGGTATTTCATGACGGAATATTTCTTCTGTACCTTTCAACTCCAGTTTTACATCTTCTACAATAATAACTTTAAATTTCTGTTCTTCCATTTCCTTATCTAATAACTTTTATGTGTTTTCCTTTTTATCTGCGTGGAATAGTAAAATAAACCGTAAACCCTCCGCCTTCGGCCGGTTCGGCATTAATACGGCATCCTCTACGCCCTGCAAATTCATCATGATCGCGGATTATCTGCTTACATATGAGATATTCCGTCCCACGCAATTCCCTCTTTCTCCGGACGTCATACGTGCCAGATTCGGATAAAACAGTTGATTCAACTCCGTCACACTCTTCTCACGTCTGGTATCCGTAAAGAGGAAACGAATATATTCATTATCCTTGCGCGCTTGCAGACGTATCACTCCATCTTCACGTACAGTCAATGCTTCATCAATCAAATTCTCCAATAAAAAATGCAATTGATTTACATCTCCTATCACCTTCGCCTCCATCGGCTCTATTTCCAATTCTATCCTCTCCGGCCGATTCTTCATCAACTTCTTGAAATATTTTCCGGCAGCATCCAAAAGTTCCTGCACCGGAATCACCGTACGCCGGAAAGTAACTTCTTCCAACTGACGAGAAGCGCACGAACTCAAAATCGTAAAGATTCCCTTATAGTATTCAATCAATTCCGTCATAGTCTCCACCGCTTCACGCTCCTCCGTTTCCGAAAGATTCTGCGCATTCAACCGCCCTACAATCTGCTTGATTTTATTCGGATAATAAATCGTCTCATGTTTAATAGTCGACAGACAGTTGTCAAGCACCATATTCTGAACATGCAACATGCTGTCTTCCCACAGGAAGCACGGCGTGTTTCCTCGTGTGCCGACTCGATATCCCGGTATTGCGTAGCAAGCTTTACCACTGCGTTAAACACGACAATAGCCACATAACGAGCTACCAGTTCAAAAAGCAGTCGATCCGTCTCCTGTTCCGTTCCTTCTCTGCGCTCCAGATAAAGCACACCTACACATTGATGCTCGCCCCCTGCTTCCACCATCAGCGGAATTGCCTGAAGATGCTGCTCAGAAAGATATTCTCCGGCGCTAAAACACTGCTCTACCATCTCCGGCATTTCCTGTCCGGGACGAGAAGCATATTCCAGCCGATGTGTCGTTTCATTATAAACGGCAATTCCCATCCGGTCAATCGTCAGTAATTCATTTACCGAACCGAATGCTTCATCCACAATCCGCTGCGGAATTTCTTTAAGCGTACTCTCTTCTCGTTGAAGTGCCTCTGCATTTTCCTGTTCCTGCGGTCTCACCAAAGATGCAGCAAACACCTTCTGGTTAATCTCAAGTACCTGTTCGAGATTCAAACGATTCTGCAAACGTTTTCTCATGTACAGAAAATAATATCCAACCAACGAAACAATCAATAAAACAAAGCATAAAATAATCCCTACCGTCTTATTGGTATTCGAACGCTCCAACTGCCGGCAATATGCTTCGAGAGTTTGATCCTCTCCCTGCAACTTATACAAATCTGTAAACGCCGAATTATTATAACTATACGCATCCAATTGTTTCAAAGCCAGAAAAGCAACCGCCGCCTCATTCCTGATATCCAGTATCACATGATAATCCGAATCAAACAATTCGTTCCACCAAAAACTGATTTCAGCAGGCGTTCCCTCACCTACCAATTCATATACCGATGTGGGCGATCCGGACGCGCATATTTTTCATAATGCTCATTCAGAAAAAGCATCGCAGAATCTATATATTGCAAAGCCAACTCATAATTTTCATCCACATTAGCAAAATAGGCAGCATTCGCATAATCCGACGCTACATCCAGCAAATCCTCATACGCAGAATCCATAACTACTACAATCGAATCGCCAGCCTGCAACATGGGAGGAATCGGATCATGCAGACAAGAAACCATCCCCAACGGAAGCAACAAGCAAAGCAACAATACCCCATTGCTTTTTACGCACTCCCGAAGGCAAACGAAAATAAAAACGGCTTCCCTTCCCCAGTTCACTCTCCACATCAAAAACGCATCCCCGGAATAAATCATTCGTTTTCTTATACTTCTCAATGATTCCCTTACAATTCATCAATCCGAAGCCACTACCTTTTTTTCTTTCAACACTTCCGGATCGGCTGCATTCTTCATTCCGATCACACGGGAATCATACACCTTCTCACCAATGATATACGCCACATCCTCTTCGGAAATACCTCTTCCGTTATCCTCCACAGAGATCTCGACATAGGCATCCTCCGTAGTACGGGCATACACTTTAATTGTTCCTCCTTCCGGAGTATATTTACGGGCATTTTCCGCCAGCGTATTAATCATAAACAAAGTTAGTGCCCGGTCGGCCTTCACCATAACCGTAGTCGGTTCAATTTCCAACTTCTGATTTTTCATTTCAAAAGCACGTCTTCCCTTGCCTAGCAGCTCAAACAGTTCATTGAGACTGAAAGTTTCAATATTCAGGCTAAGAGTACCCTGCTTCATCTTGATCCAAAGAGCCAGAATGTCATTATACTCATTAATAGTAGTCACCAGCTCATCAATGTATTGATACTTCTCTTTCTTAATCTTCGCATTATCAATATACCCCCGCTCCGTCAACTTATGCACTTCGTTCAAGATACGGTCAATATAAGGATTAATACCATTGACAATGGCCAGACAAGCCTTCTTTATAAGATTCTGACGTTTATTTCCCGCAATATGTTGTTCGTAAACATACCGTTGCTTTTCCAACTGCATCCGCTCGTCACTCAACGCTTCCACCATCTGCTCATTGTCCGCAGCCCAAACAATATACGGTTCAAGCACATGCACCAATGCTTTTTCATCACGGTTCAACCGATGCAGAGGAACCAGTGCCGCTTTTCCTTCCTCCGGAATTTCCAGTTGAAGACGTCCTTTCCCAAATAATTGATCGATACCTTGTTGAATTAATGGAACATTCATCGGAATGGACGAAGTTATATCCCGGCAAAGAGTCAGAATCCGTTGCAGACGCTCCACGTCTACCTGATTCCTTATTTTAGACCGTTTATTGAAAAACCACCAAAGAATAACCACCAATACAAGTCCGACAATAACCAAAGAAAGTACAAGCGTCATTTGTCGTGAATCGGCTTCCAATGAAAGATAGCGGCTTTCCAACTCCTTATCCTGACGGGTAAAGTTTAAAATATCCAAATATATATTCCGGTTGTAATCAGAAGCATACTTCATCCCGAGCCCCGCATACGACACACTCAATTGCTCCCGAATCCTTGAGATCCATTCAGGTACCGTTCTCACATCTTCCTGCATGATCCATGGAACCCCGGTATAAGTCGTATCTCCTTCTACAAAAACATGTAGTTTATCCAATGTATCCGCCGCATGGTGATAATAGAGCATGTGATGTTGATTCACACAATCCAACGCTTTTGCAAGCGTATCCAATGCCTCCGTATAACGTCCGTGCTCATTCATATATTTACCGATAGACACATACGCACCGGCAATCTGATACAAATCATTGTACTCACGAAATTTTTCAAGCGCACGCTGTGCCATTCGCAAAGGCAAAAGCGAATCTACGGGAAACCCAAACTGATCCAGCGCATATCCCCCTTCTCGTCCGAAAAGTTCGAAATTATTAGGTGAAACCATCAGATTAGCCAATCCTTGCAGACCATTTCCTTCGAAATAAGGATGATTAGTCTGAACAGCTGTCCGCCAGGTAATATAAAGTTGGTCGAACTCACGCATTTTCCGGTCTTCCGGCTTGGTTGCTTCCACCAACGAGGCCGAACCTTTAATATAATGATAATAAAGCAACTGATTAGTATCTGTCAAAGCTTCATCTTCCGGAATCCGGTTAAGAGATGTGATGGCCTCCTGCCGTTGCTGCAGATAGTAATAATAAATAGAAGAAACGATGAAAAATTCGGTGAATGCATAATCCAGCCGTAGTGCCTCGTGACGGTCGGCAAACAAATCACTCTCTTCACGAATACGTTTCATGCGCTTGAGCGCACTATTACGATAGTCATAAAATTCTTTGTTCATGGCCGTCCGCTGATAGATTTTCATCAATCCGATATCGGCAACCAGCAGTTCCAGTTCATTTTTAGTCAGTTTATATACTTCCTTATGCAACGCTTCCGCCCGGTCAAAGTCCATAGCCATAAAAGCACAGAACCCCAGATTGTTGGATGCTTCCGCTTTCCCCGACTTGTAGAAATTCACCTGCCGATAGGCTTCATTGGCATATTTATAAGAAGAATCCAGGCTTCGATAACGATAAGCATACGCTTTCCCGTTTAATGAATCAATCAGGCGCACCTCTTTGGTCGGCACCATATCAGTGCACGAAAAAAAGAGGCAAACAACACTATACCTATTATATATAAAGGAAAGCGTGAACTCATTTTTGACTATTAACTGTTTTCATTCTCAGAAAGCAAATCTACAAATATTTCCGATAAGTTGGAGAGAAAAATATTTTTTATACAATAAGTCCTTCTAAATAATAAGAGAAATTCCTACCTTTGCAGGCAAATTAACAAATAGGTAACATCTATTACAAAATGAGCGAAAAAAGCACCCTTTATGGTATTCTCAGGAACAAACTCGAGATACCTTTGCAGAAAAAATCTGCGCCAGCCTTAATTGCCCTCTAGGAAAGATGAATATCACCCACTTTGCTGATGGTGAATTCGCCGTTTCTTACGAAGAGTCCATCCGTGGCGCAAACGTATTCCTGGTTCAATCTACTTTCCCTAATTCCGACAATTTAATGGAACTTCTCCTGATGATCGATGCCGCCAAAACGCGCGTCTGCAAAGAGCGTCTTGTAGCTGTAGTCCCCTATTTCGGATGGGCACGTCAGGATAGAAAAAGACAAACCCCGTGTATCTATCGGCGCTAAGTTGGTAGCCGACCTGCTGTCTGTTGCAGGTATCGACCGTCTGATTACGATGGACTTGCATGCAGACCAGATTCAGGGATTCTTCAATATCCCCGTAGATCACCTGTATGCATCAGCCGTATTCCTCCCTTATATCCAGTCATTGAAACTGGAAGACCTGGTGATTGCTACACCGGACGTAGGTGGTTCAAAACGTGCCAGCACTTTCTCCAAATACCTCGGTGTACCATTGGTACTCTGTAACAAATCACGTGAAAAAGCCAATGAAGTAGCTTCCATGCAAATCATCGGTGACGTAGAAGGTAAAAACGTCGTACTGATCGACGATATAGTTGACACAGCAGGAACAATCACCAAAGCAGCCAACATTATGCTGGATGCCGGTGCCAAGTCAGTACGTGCTATTGCCAGCCACTGCGTAATGTCCGACCCCGCTTCATTCCGTGTACAAGAGTCTGCCTTAACCGAAATGGTATTTACTGACAGTATCCCTTACGCAAAGAAATGTGCGAAAGTAAAACAGTTAAGTATTGCCGATATGTTTGCTGAAACTATCAAACGAGTGATGAATAACGAATCTATCAGTTCACAATACATCATTTAACAGATGACAAAATGATAGTTGAAGTTACTTTCAAAGGAAATTATAAAATGGATAATGACCGTTTGGTTATTATCCATTTTTATTTTTACCCTTCATTATTCCATCACCTGGATATATATAAAAAAAAATAGGCCACGCAATGCGCAGCCCACTACCATTTATCATCTATTGAAGTCTTCCGATTTATAGGTTCCTTTTTTTTTAATCACCTTCTCCATCTTTATCTGTTTCTACAAAAGGACCATTTTTCTTTCCTTGTTTGAAAAAGCCCTCGAAGCGATTACCATCTTTATCAATTTGTACGCCCTGTCCGTCTTCCAATCCGTCAACAAAGCCACCTTTATATTGCATCCCAGCAACGGTTTTCAGAGTACCCCTGTCCATTGGGACGGTTGTCTTTCCAGTCACCGTCATAAACATCGCCATTGCTCCATTTATAGATACCTTTGCCTTCGCGTTTATTGTTTTTCCAGTCACCTTCATATACAGCACCGTTTGCCCACGTGAAGGTACCTTTTCCATCCTGCATACCGTCTTTGAAATTTCCTACATATTTATCACCATTAGCATGATAATAAACCCTTCACCGGTACGTTCACCCAAAAGATAAGAACCCTCGTAGCGATCTCCTGTATGGAAAAAATAAGTACCTCTTTCCGTGCTGGATATCATCCGCCCAGTCACCATCGTATTTATCTCCATTAGTATATTCGAATACGCCTTTTCCGTGACGTACATCATCTTTCCAGTCTCCTTCATACTTGCAGCCATCGTCCCAGTTCATGGTTCCTTTGCCGTTTTTCTTATCATTTTTCCAGTGCCCGGTATATTTCGCACCGTTCGCCCAGGTATATGTACCTTCGCCCTCACGCTTATCATTCACCCATTGTACCTACATACAAATCACCGTTATGATAATACATTGTTCCTTCACCATGCTGGTAATCCTGATACCACATACCGTCGTAACGGTTATTATTCATAAAGTAATAAATACCTTTACCATGCTGTTGATCCTGGAACCATTGACCTTCGTATTTTTTTCTCCATCAGGGAAACATATAAACTCCGAATCCTTCACGTTTTCCTTTCACATATTCCCCTTCGTAGACATCACCGTTCTTAAAGACTGTCTTTCCTTTGCCATTCGGCTTGCGTCCCTTCATCTCTCCCGTATAGACACTGCCATCCTTAAAAGTATAATTTCCAATCTTTATTTCAGTGGAGAATGTATCTTTTATTTTTCCGAAAAAATCCGCTTTTTTTTCCTTCGTTATCTTGTGCCATCACTCCTCCCTGTGCAAGAAGAGTCAAAAAAAGTGTAGTATATAGATATTTCCTCATTAGTTTTACTCGTTACTCATTTTAAAATTACAATTTGGACAAAGATACAATTTCTATCCCAAACAGCCCACTTTCGGAAAGCAAATTATGACAACTTTTTACCTGCAATGACCTCTTTTAATGTCTCTTTGCACAAATAGCGCTGTGCCAAATCTTGTATTTCCATCGGAGTAACCTCATTCACAGCCAGCAGAGAACGTGAAAAGTAGTCATCATCCAGACCGGAAGTAGCTATGAAGATCCACGCATCCGAAAGTGAGAAAGGCGACTCATAACTACGGCACATTTCTCCCAACATATAGTTGCGTACAATAGTCAATTCTTCGGCTGACACAGGTTTCTGATGCAGGCGGTCTATTTCATGATACACTTCCTGTATCAACGGTTCCACATATTCATTATCCGTTTCTGTCGAGATAGCCAATAGTCCGCTATCCGGATAAAACATGATTCCTGCCGAAATACCATAAGTATATCCCTTCTCTTCACGAATATTAGACATCAGCCGACTGCCGAAATAACCTCCGAATAAAGTCATCAATACCCGAAGTTTCAAATAATCAGGATGATTACGAGTAATGGTCGTATATCCCATCTTCACAGCACTTTGCAAAGCGTCTTCACGCTCTGTAAAAATTCTTTTCCGGGAACAGCAGTAAAAGGGAAAACTTAATCTCGACACCTGCTGCTGATGCTGGCCGAAAGAAGTGCCGAATGTATCTGTCACCCGGCTGATAATATCCTCCGTCACCTTACCGGAAAAAAAGATAGAGCAATTACCCGAATGATAATACCGTTCATAAAATTCACGGAGAACTTCCGGAGTGATGGCATGATAATCCTCCTCCACCACAATTTGCCCACATGGATGCTGTTCACCGTAAAGCGACTGCAACAGACTGCGGTGTGCCAGAAAATCAACTTTGGAAGTATTGACCTGGTATTGTTGGATATTGGTATCGAGAATGGTATGCAATTCCTTTTCCGGGAAAAGCGGTTCTTTAATCATCGACTCCACCACCTCCAATGTTTTCGCCAAATATTTATTCAACGAATAAACAGTGATATATGCATAGTCCGACGAGCTGGACAATTCGAGCCATGAACCATAGTAATCCAGTTTCTCTGCAATGGTGGCAGCCGTATATTTTTTCGTGCCTTCGCGCAGCATCCGGTTCGTAAACAGCGCCTGCAACTTCTGCGACTGTTGCCAGCGCCCTCCGGCAAAAAGCACATCTATGCGTACCACTTCCTGTTCACCCGCATTAATAATAGTCAACGGAATACCGTTTGGCAACGTCATTCGAACGGGAGGAAGTATACGAAAATTTTTTCAGGGTTTGTATTTCAGGTTGTATCGTACGATCCATAAGATTAGATTCTATTCTTCAAAAAATTCTTCTGCCCGTTCCAAGTCTTGCGGGGTATCAATTCCAATAGTTTCCACCTCACTGATGCCGACCTTTATTTTGTATCCGTTCTCCAGCCAGCGAAGCTGCTCCAAAGATTCGGCCAACTCCAAAGAAGACTGTGGAAGCATGGTAATCTCTTTCAGCACTTCTGTACGATAAGCATACAATCCGATGTGCTTGTAGTAGGTATGTCCCTTCAACCAGTCCTGTTTCTCGGCATTACGCTGATAAGGAATGATAGAACGGCTGAAATAAAGTGCATTCCAGTTCTTGTTGACTACCACTTTCGGTGAATTCACGTTTTCCAGTACGGCAAACGGTTCATCGGCTGTAAAAGGCTTCACCAACGTAGCAATCTGCGTGGTTGCATCATCGAAACAAGCCTTTACCGCATCCAGTTGTGAAGGCTGAATAAAAGGTTCATCTCCTTGTATATTCACTACGACGTCAAAATCACCTCCAATCTTGGTACAGGCTTCATAACAACGATCCGTACCACTTTTGTGGTGAACGGAAGTCATCACAACCTTTCCCCCGAACGCCTTAACGGCAGCTTCAATGCGTTCATCATCCGTAGCTACATAAGCGTCATCCAGAACGCCTGCCACTTGTTCGTATACACGTTGTATGACTGTTTTTCCGCCCAACATAGCCAACGGTTTCGCAGGAAAACGAGTGGATGCATAACGGGCAGGTATAATTCCAAGAAATTTCATCTACTTAATAAATAATGAAGAATGGAAAGCAGATAATGACTGTTGTATATATCCCCTTTGCCAATCCTCCGGTTTTAATATTTTGTTATCATATAAAAGCATGTCAATATCCAGACAAACCTTCTCCTCTTTCTTATCCTCCGGACGACGTCCGGACCTCCGTTCTATATCTTTCATCATTTTCCTCACCGTCTCTTCATCCTTATCGGAATAGAACAGAACCACTTGGTTGGAAAACAGAGCCGGATTCTTAAAAAACAAAGGTTTAGTTTCCAGTTCGGGAGCAAAACATATAGAAGAGAACGATTCTGTCAGCTTCTGCCTGGCAAAAGTCAAGTTCTCTTCCTGTTGTAATTACTCCCTATACAAACAATATACTTGTGCACTTCTTTAATTGAAAAGATCGTCCAATCCCCTTCTTCTATCACTTCGCCATCAGGAGTCGAACCAACTGATAAGGATTAAGTTTCCCCATCAAATAAGCCGTTACCCAATTATCCGAATTAGCCAATCCCCATTTGATAGTTACCATTTCTCCATAACGCTTTTTGCTGGCATTACGTGGTGACCATGGACGCCCGTTCTCATCTATCAATGTCTGCTCTACGTGACGCACCTGATCACAGGGAGAGAAACCGTTCTCCATAGCCAAAGTATACACGTAAGGTTTAATAGTAGAACCTACTTGGCGACGCCCCACCATCGCCATATCATACTGGAAATAATTATAGTTGGGTCCTCCCACATATGCTTTTACATGACCGGTCAACGGATCCATAGACATGAATCCCGCCCTAAGGAAGAATTTATAATATTTCAAAGAATCCATCGGAGTCATAATGGTATCCTTCTCTCCCTCGTAAGAAAATACAGACATTTCGTATTTAGTATTAAACGCTTTCTTTATTTCCGCTTCCGAGCATCCGGCTTCTTTCATAATACGATAACGATCAGTCTGTTTCATAGCCCTGGTCATGATGGTATTCACCTCCTCCTCTGTCAACTGATTAGTAAACGGAGCTGTTTTCTTTTTCCGTTTTTCCTTGAAGAAACGAGGTTGCAAGTATTGCGCCACATGTTCATAAACAGCCTCTTCCGCATATTTCTGCATACGTGAATCAATAGTGGTATAGATCTTAAGACCGTCTGTATAAATATTGTAGTTGGTACCGTCTTTCTTCTTGTTTTTAGCACACCACCCGAAAAGCGGATTCGTTTTCCATGCCAATGAATCTTCATAATATTTCTGCATCTGCCATCCGCGATAATCACTTTTCTTCGGCTCCTTGGCTGTCTTCAACACTTTCACTAAAACAGACAATGCATTTTTTTCTTTCTTATATATTCTTTATATAACAACAACAGCAGAAAAGAAAAAGAAAAAAGCTACTGCTGATGCTGGTAATGATCCAAACAAATTCGCATTCATCTCACCGCATAAGAAACTTCATCCCGTAAGATTGTTTTTTTTTCGCCCCACGAGATATTTTTTTCAGCTCATAGGGCAAAACTCTTTGTCCCATAAACTGAAGATCACCGTCTATGGAGACGAAAAAAACTTCTAAATTTTCTCCCGTCTTTCTTCCGTACTCCGCATCTTTTCCGTACCTTTGAACTCTCGAAAAGAAATAAAATAACGAACGATATGGAAAAAACAGAAGTTTAGTCACCATTGCCGAGCATAGCAAGGAAAAAATCCTCTACATGATCGAGATGGCGAAGCAGTTTGAAGCCCGTCCCAACCGTAGGCTGCTGGAAGGGAAAGTGGTTGCCACCCTCTTTTTCGAGCCGTCTACCCGCACACGACTGAGTTTTGAAACAGCGGCCAACCGCTTGGGAGCCCGTGTAATCGGGTTTAGTGACCCCAAAGCAACGAGTTCTTCGAAAGGCGAAACCCTGAAAGATACCATCATGATGGTCAGCAATTATGCTGACATCATTGTAATGCGCCATTTTCTGGAAGGTGCAGCAAGATATGCCAGCGAAGTCGCACCGGTGCCCATTGTCAATGCCGGAGACGGAGCCAACCAGCATCCGTCACAGACCATGCTCGACCTATATTCCATCTATAAGACGCAGGGTACACTGGAAAACCTGAATATCTATCTGGTGGGCGACCTGAAGTACGGCCGTACCGTACATTCGTTGCTGATGGCCATGCGTCATTTTAATCCGACATTCCACTTCATCGCTCCCGAAGAACTGAAAATGCCGGAGGAATATAAGCTGTACTGCAAAGAGCATCAGATCAAATATATTGAACATACCGAATTTACCGAAGAAATGATTGCCGACGCAGACATTCTCTATATGACTCGTGTACAGCGTGAACGTTTTACGGATCTGATGGAGTATGAACGCGTGAAGGACGTTTATATCCTGCGCAACAAGATGCTGGAACATACACGTCCGAACCTGCGTATCCTGCATCCGCTGCCCCGCGTAAATGAAATCGCTTATGACGTAGACGATAATCCGAAAGCTTACTATTCCAGCAAGCTCAAAACGGTCTGTATGCTCGTGAGGCTATCCTCTGCGATGTATTAGGCATTACACTGGATGAGGTGAAAGCCTAAATTGTACTTTGTAAATTGCTAAATTGTAAATTGAAAGATGAGCGAAAAAAAAAAGAATTACAGGTTGCCGCTCTGGAAAACGGAACCGTCATCGACCATATCCCCTCTGAAAATCTGTTCACTGTAGTCTCTTTACTGGGACTGGAACACATGAATAACAATATCACCATTGGCTTTAATCTCAAAAGCGGAAAGCTGGGTACTAAAGGCATTATTAAAATTGCCGGATAAATTTTTCTGCGATGACGAAATTAATCGTATCGCCGTGGTAGCACCTAACGTGAAGCTGAATATTATCAAGGATTATGAAGTGGTGGAAAAAAAAGGCGTTAGCCTGCCCGAAGAACTTCGCGGCATTGTAAAGTGCAACAATCCCAAATGTATCACGAACAACGAGCCCATGGCGACATGTTATTCCATGTAGTGGATAAAGGAGAATTGTGTGATCCGATGCCACTATTGCGAGAAGGAACAAAACAGGAACGAAATTGAAATAATATAAGAGCTCGTAACTCTTTAGTCATGAAACAAGACTGGAAGCCGGGAACAATGATTTACCCGCTTCCTGCCGTATTGGTAAGCTGCGGAAGCATTCGAAGAAGAATATAACATATTAACAATTGCATGGACGGGTACGATTTGTACAAACCCGCCCATGTGTTATATATCAGTACGCCCGGAACGCCACTCCTACGAAATCCTGAAACGGAATATGGAGTTTGTCATCAATCTTACTACCAAAGATATGGCGCGTGCAACGGATTGGTGTGGCGTACGTTCGGGAAAGAACTACAATAAGTTTGAAAGAAATGCATCTGACACGCTCGGGAAAGTACTGTGGTCAATGCCCCTCTTATTGAAGAATCCCCTTGTGTATAGAATGTCGGGTAAAGGAAATCATGTCACTCGGCTCGCATGATATGTTTATAGCCGATGTGGTGAACGTGCGTGCAGACGAACGGCAACCTGGTCCCGAAACCGGAAAACTGAGCTGGCGGAAGCCAACCACTGGTTTATGTACATGGAGGGTACTATGAATTGGGTGAAAAAGATCGGTAAATTTGGCTGGTCTGTTGAGAAGAAAAGATAGTGATTAACGGTTAGATGGTAAGTGATGAACAAAGTTTTGAAAATATTTATCCCACACCGTTTTGTTTTTCCCCAACTACAACGTGGGGGCACAACTACAAAGCTTGTGCCCGGTACAGCGGTTGAGGAACCACTGAAGAAACATCACCGCATTCGTCCGGTGAACTTCGGTATTAAAGGTGCTGTTTCACCTCTTCCCCTCTTCCTTGTATCTAATCTTACATTAAACGGAATCACCATAGACGAGGTGCAGAATAACTACGACGATAGGCTATTTCCTCTGTCTTTATGCGTATCAACTTTGAACGTCATTTCCTGCAACCGGAATGGCCTACAATATCAACCGGCTGCAATATTACTTTCGAAAAACCTGCCGAACAGATTCAGGTTCCTTTGGAAATGGCATCTATAACGGCTGAAACCACAGTGTAGACATTCCTGTGATCTACAAATATAATGTTATTAAGGAGGGGGCTGCCTTATAGTCTCGGATGTATTCAGCGGTCCTAAATTTCGTTATATCAGGAATAAAAAAGAGCGAAGTTACTTTTTGAGAATTTACTGACCAGCAGGGAATCAAAGAAAGGCTGACAATCCGCTGAACCCTCATTTATACCCATGGAGTAGCCGACACTATCTCCCGCATTTTCGAAAAAGGCGCCAGCGACATAGGGTACATAATATATCCTTCGGAGTGACTGATGACGGCGTCGTCGAAGGTGATCCACCCGCTGACGAAATACGTTTCCACCGACGACAATGTTCTCAGGCAAACGCTACTACGGAGGATGCGAAGTGGTAGAAAGTAAATTTCTGTCTTTTCCTGACAGTTTATTCATTGAAACAGATTTTCGGGCGCGGATGGGCCACGTACAGCCCCACTCGGGCGCACAGGCTAATGCCGCTGTGTTCCTAGCCGTACTGAATCCGGGCGACAAGTTCATGGGACTGAACCTGGCACACGGAGGACATCTTTCGCACGGCTCGGCCGTAAACACATCCGGCATTCTCTACACGCCGTGCGAATACAACCTGAACAAAAAGAAACCGGACGGTAGACTACGACCAGATGGAAGAAATCGCCCTGCGCGAACGCCCGAAACTGATTGTAGGGGCGGATCGGCCTACTCGCGCGAATGGGACTACAGGCGTATGCGTGAAATCGCCGACAAGGTGGGCGCGCATGCTCATGATCGACATGGCTCATCCTGCCGGTCTGATTGCTGCCGGACTGCTCGACAATCCGGTAAAATATGCGCACATCGTCACTTCTACTACACATAAAACACTTCGCGGACCTCGTGGTGGTGTCATCATGATGGGCAAAGACTTCCCCAATCCATGGGGAAAGAAAACGCCGAAAGGTGAAATCAAGATGATGTCGCAACTTTTTGGATTCTGCTGTATTCCCCCGGTATACAAGGTGGCCCGTTGGAACATGTCATCGCAGCCAAAGCTGTAGCATTCGGTGAATGTTTACAGCCGGAATACAAAAGAATATCAAACACAAGTAAAAAATGCAGCCGTATTGGCACAGGCTTTGATTGACCGTGGCTTTACGATCGTTTCAAAGCATTGGTTGCTTAGCCGTTCGGCATTCCAGACTTCCGGTATGCGCTCAGCTCCTTTCTATATTTCCGTCCACACATCAATGTGTTCGGTCGGTTTCTTTGGTAATCCCGGCATACGGAGAATTTCACCGGCGATGGCTAGCAATCATTTCCGCACCGTTGTTGACTGCACAATATCCTTGATATGGAATTCAAAGTTATTGACCGCACCATATATCTTCGGATCGGCAGAGAAGGAGTACTGCGTCTTGGCGATACAGACAGGCGTAATGGCTGATACCCATCTGCTCTATCAGTTTAATAACCTTGCGGGAATGGAGACTGTAAGTCACCACACTTTGCTCTGTAGAGGTTGCAGGCTACCTTTTTCTATTTTTACGTGTCCACGCAATCGTCTCTTCTGCAGTGAAGGTCACAGCGGTCTGATGGTTTATAGTTCTCGATAGTATCTACTACCAGATTGGCAAGGTCAACGGCTCCTCTCCTCCTTTGGCAAAGGGCGTTGTTCGCGCCTACCTCTTCAATGGCGGTGGATAGCCACTCCTCGTCCGTAATGGCAAAAACGGTTGAATGCCACGATGACCTGCTGGCCGAATGAACGCAAATTGCGTACATGTTTGTCCAGATTGCCGAAGCCCTCTTTTCAGTCCTTCCATATTGCCTTGATGCGGTCCAGACTGACACCGCCATGCATCTTCGGGAAGTCCCCGTGCGGTAGCAACGATTAATGGCCAGCTTGGGCTGGGGCCGCTCTTTGCGGCACTTTGATGGTGAACTTCTCCGCACCCAGGTCAGCCCAGAAACCGGCTTTGCGTCACTACATAATCGCCAAATGTCGCGTATTTGTGGCAAGAATGGAGTTGCAACCATGGGCAATATTTGCGAACGGTCCTCCATGAACAAAAGCAGCAGAGCCTTCTGGTAAACTGTACCAAGTTGGGGTTGATAGCATCTTTTCAACAGTACGGTAATGGCACCGGCTACCTTAACTCCTTTCACTGTGAAAGGAGTACCATCGAAACGGAATCCCAGAATAATATTTTCAATACGGTGACGGAGGTCGTCGAGGTCTGTTGCCAGACAGAGAATATTACAATTTCGGCTGCATTATCGAAGCCCGACTCCTCAGTAATGCCGTTGGTGCTCGGTCCCAATCTGGTGACAATGCTCCGCAAGGAACGGTCATTCAGCACTGCCACGCGCCGCCAGATGATTTCTTCTAGTCCGGCCGTCTGCCTGATGCTGGTACAAGTAATTGTCGAGCAAAGCGAAATCATGTTGTGGTGCGGAGGTAATGGCGAAAGTCGCCCGTGCAGGTTTATCTTCTCCATGGGAAGCACCTGGGCATATCCTCCACCGGCAGCACTGCTCATGCCGAAGCAAGCGACCCAGCGGAGGGTTCGGTGTAGCCGCCACCGCTTTGCCAATCTTGTTCAGCCCCAATGCCAGCCCGATGGACACGGTTGTTTTACCGATACCCGCTTTCGTAGCCGTGATA
>VOFC01002422.1_pt1 | contig 28963 bp, 35 predicted proteins | sample 5384161 | NCBI WGS metagenome assembly VOFC01 (sample SAMN12384722, study PRJNA508395) | human gut metagenome | isolation source: healthy gut B | host: Homo sapiens | reverse complement strand
CATGGTGGCGTTGTCCTGCACACCGTGGCCGTCCTCGGTGATGAACTTCACGCTGGCGGGCAGGGTCTTGAGATGGTCCAGCGTATGGCCGTCAAAGTCCTTGGTGATGGACACGGTCTGGTTCACGTCGCACAGACCGATTTCGGCGGCTTTCTGTTCCACCATCTCAGCCTGTGCCGCCGAGGAGCAGACGGGCTTGGTGTTGGGCATCAGGTTCACGAACGTGTAACCGCCTGCCGCAGCCGCCCGGCTGCCGGTCTCGATGTCCTCTTTGTACTCAAAGCCCGGGGTGCGCCAGTGACAGTGCAGATCTACAAAGGCGGGCAGCACCGTCAGGCCGCCTGCATCGAGGACGGTCTCGCCCTCACCGGCCAGCGCGCTCAGATCCTGGCCGACGGCAGCGATCTTGCCGTCCCGAATGTAGATTTCGAGGGGGTGCCCCTCGGTGTTCACAGCATTGATGAGCAGCATCTCAATTTACCTCCCTGTTTCGGTTTCAATGGGCGGACTGCCCGCGGACGGGCAAAAAAAAGAACTTTTCCACAGCGGAAAAGTTCAAAATGCGAAAAAAGGAAACAACGAACCCACAGCAAAAACGGCTGCAAACTGCTTCTTCAGTTTTGCGCGCATCATTTTAGCCTGCATCGTGTTTTCTCCTTTTAAGTTTGCGATTTATTTCGATATATTTTATCATAGAAACGCAAAATGTGTCAATGCTTCTGCGCTTTTTTTCTGTAAAAAGGTTTGCCGCTCATTGCCCGGATTTTTAGCTACTCTACCGAAAATCCACCACGCTCCCCCGCCGGGCAGGCAAAGCAAAAAATCCGGTCTAATTCCTACCGTTTCACTGTATATTAAAGTTCATCTGTGCTATTATAAAGGAGCACAAAGAGAGGGCCGCCAAGAGACGGGCGGCGTTGCATTGGGAACATTGTATATAAAGGAGGGCTCTTCCATGAGCTTATTGGAGGACGCACGCAACATCCAGCGCAAAGACCCCGCCGCGCGCAACGTGCTGGAGGTCATTCTGCTCTACCCCGGTTTCCATATTCTGGTGTATCACCGGGTAGCGCACTGGCTGTATGAGCACAAGCACTTTTTCCTGGCCCGGTGGGTCAGCCAGCATGGCCGCCACAAAACGGGCATCGAGATCCACCCTGGTGCCAAGATCGGCAAGTGCCTGTTCATCGACCACGGCATGGGCATCGTCTTCGGCGAGACCACCGAGATCGGCGACAACTGCACCATCTACCACGGTGTCACCCTGGGCGGCACCGGCAAGGACACCGGCAAGCGTCACCCCACCCTGGGCAACAACGTCCTCATCGGCGCGGGCACCAAGGTGCTGGGCCCCGTCTTCATCGGCGATAACGCCCGTGTGGGTGCCGGCAGCGTGGTGCTGCGCAACCTGCCCGCCAACTGCACCGCCGTGGGCGTCCCCGCCGAGGTGGTCCGCATCAACAACAAGGCCATCGTCCCCTCGGACGACCTCGACCAGCAGGACCTGCCCGATGTCACCGCCCAGCGCCTCACCGAGCTGGACCGCCGCATCAGCGCCATCGAGCGCGCCGCCCAGGGCGACATTCCCCCTACCGCCGAGCAGCTGGCCAAACGCCGGAAGAATTGACCCTTATTTTAAGATGCAAAAAGCAGGTACGTCTGAGTTTCCTCAAACGTACCTGCTTTTGTTGTTTCCGCTTATTTACAGCCTGTGGTGCACAGCTCTTTTTACTTTTTGAGCCGCAGTCTGCACCAGCTGGCTGACGGGCCCCTCCGGCACGCCGACCACGAAGTTCTCGCAGTGGTTCACCGGGATGAGCACCCGCTTGGCGTCCGCCTGGCAGATGGCCGCCGCCATGGCGGGAGTGATCTCCCCCAGCAGGGCATCCGCAATGACGATGCCGATGGGCCCCACGATGATGTCGGCATTGCGGCAGTTCACCACCACGGCGTTCTCGCCGGTGGCAGCCCGGGCAGCCCCGGCTTTGAGCATGGCCGAAGCCGCCATGCTGTTGGTGCCCACGGCGGTCAGTTCCACCTCCGGGCAGAGGGCCGTGATGGCCGTCACCAGCTGGCGGCCCAGCCCGCCGCCCTGTCCGTCAATGACCAGCACCCGCATGGCTTAGAAGTCGATCTCTTCCAGCCGCAGCAGGGCCAGGATGTAGATCTTCAGGGCCTCCAGCAGCTTGTCGATGGGAGCGGACTCATTGGCACCGTGCATCGGGCCGCCGAACTCGGGGATGGGCAGCTCCGCGTGCTCCGGGCCAAAGCTGACGGCATACGGGAAGTGACGCGCGTAGGTGCCGCCGCCCATGGTGAAGGGGGTGGCGTTGTCGCCGGTCACCTCATTGTAGGTGTCGATGCAGGCCTTGATGGCGGGGGTGTCCGCCTCGATGTAGAACGGCTTGTTCACGCCGATGTCGGTCAGCTCGGCACCGCTGCCAATGGCAGCCTTGATCTGCTTCTCGATGGTCTCGCCGTCGGTGCAGGTGGGGAAACGGCTGTCCAGCGTCTGGACGATGCGGCCATTCTCCATATAAACACGCCCGCCAATGATGGTCAGGGGGCCGAAGGGGCCGTCGGCGCACTGGACGCCCAGGCCCTCACCGGCGGTGGAGCTGTGCAGCTTCTGGATGGCTTTCAGGTACTCGCGCTCGGCGTCATTGCAGAGGTTATTGTCCAGCAGGTAGTTGACCACCAGACCAATGGCGTTTACGGTGCCTTGCGGCATGGCGGCGTGGCCGCTTTTGCCCCAGCCGCGGATACGGACGCCGTTGCCCTCCGGCTCCAGCGTGATGTTGGGGGCATTGCTCAGTTTGGTGATATCGGTCTCCACCAGAGCGCTGGCACGGTCCGGCACCGCGTTGTTGGCGACACCGCCCACAAACTCCTTGATCTCGCCATTGCACACCGGGCTGACCAGCTTGCCGTTGAACTGGCCTTTCTCACCGTTGCAGACGGGGAACTCCGCGTCCGGGGTAAAGCAGAAGACGGGAGCTTTGTAGTGCTCCAGATAGTAGTCCACATCGCGCATGTGGGTCTCTTCGTTGTCGCCGACGAGGGCGCGGATGGGATAGCGCAGGGAGACACCCTCCTCCTTGAGGAACTTCAGGGCATACAGGGTCGCCACCATGGGGCCCTTATCGTCTGCCACGCCGCGGCCGATCATGTAGTTGTCCTTGATCTGCATGGTAAAGGGGTCTGCCGTCCAGCCATTGCCCTCAGGCACCACGTCCACATGGCAGATGGTTGCCAGATACTTTTCCGGGTCCGCGCCCGCCAGCTCGGCATAGCCGATGTGATTTTCACAGTTGCGGGTGGCAAAGCCCATGCCTGCCGCCAGCTCCAGGGTCTTATCCAGGGCTGCACGGGGGCCCACGCCGTAGGGAGCGCCCTCCGCGGGCTCCCCCTCCACGCTGTTGATGGCAACGAGGGCTGCAATGTCCTGCAAGATCTGTTCTTTGTTCGCCGCAATAAACGCGTCGATCTTCTGGTTCAATGCCTGATCCATGTTGGTTCGTCCTTTCTTTGTCGTAAGCGACACATCGTACTCATTCTAGCATATTTCATAGCAGATTGCTAGTCATTTCACTGCAAAAAGCGTGCTCACAGCTCCCAGCAGCCCGGCGCTGGCCAGACCCATGATGATGCCCGCCAGCAGCACGCCGCCCATGCAGGCAATGAGCACATCTTTAAATTTCATATCCAGGATGGAGCCCGCCAGCGTACCGGTCCAGGCACCGGTGCCCGGCAGCGGGATGCCCACAAACAGCAGCAGCGCCACCACCAGGCCACGCCCGGCCTTGGCTTCCAGCGCGCGGCCGCCTTTTTTCGCCCTTGTTGATGCAGAAGCGGCAGAACGGCCCGATGACCGGCTTGTGATAGCCCCAAATGAGGAACTTGCGGGCAAACAGGTAGATGAACGGCACCGGGATCATGTTGCCCACCACGCAGACGAGGTAGGTGGGCAGGATGGGCAGGCCCAGCCCCAGTCCCACCGGGATGGCACCGCGCAGCTCGACGAGGGGGAACATCGAGATCAGGAAGACCAGAATGTAATTCTTTATCATAAAAATACTCCTTGTTTATAGGTTAATGACCAGCTCCACCGGGCAGTGATCCGAGCCAAACACCTCGTTGTGGATCTCCGCCACTTTGATCTTATCGGCAATGCGGTTGGAGACAATAAAATAGTCGATCCGCCAGCCCGCGTTCTTCTCCCGGGCATGGAAACGGTAGCTCCACCAGCTGTACTTTACCTCGTCCGGGTGGAGGGCACGGAAACTGTCCGTAAAGCCAGCCGCCAACAGCTCGGTCATCTTGGCCCGCTCCTGGTCGGTAAAGCCGGCGCTCATCCGGTTGGTCTTGGCGTTCTTGATGTCGATCTCCTGATGGGCCACATTCAGGTCGCCGCAGAGGATGACCGGCTTTTTTGCGTCCAGACCCAACAGGTAGGCCCGGAAATCGTCTTCCCACTGCATCCGGTAATCCAGCCGCTTGAGGCCGTCCTGGCTGTTGGGGGTGTAGCAGTTGACAAGATAGAACTCCGGATATTCCAGCGTCAGCACCCGGCCCTCGTGGTCATGCTGGTCGATGCCAATGCCCGTCGTCACGGCCAGCGGCTGGGTCCTGCACCAGCAGGCTGTGCCGCTGTAGCCCTTTTTTCTCCGCCGAGTAAGTATATTCTGTGTAGCCTTCCGGCGCAAAATCCGCCTGGCCCGGCTGCATCTTGGTCTCCTGTACCGAAAAGACGTCGGCGTCCAGCGCGGCAAAGCTTGCGGCGAAATCGTGGGTCAGGCAGGCCCGCAGGCCATTGACGTTCCAGCTGATGAGTTTCATGTCCGTTGCTCCAATCTGTAATTTTTCACGTTGTGGTTACGCAATGTATTTCGTTTTCAGACGCCGCTGCGGAACCGCAGCACAAAGCAGACCACGCGGCAGACCCAGTCCACCACCATGGCGATCCAAACACCAATGGCACCCAGCCCCATATGCACGCCGATGAGGTAGCTGAAACCCAGCCGCCAGATGGCCATGCTGAGGATGGAGGTCACCATGGTAAATTTCACGTCGTTGGCGGCACGCAGGGCGTTGGGCAGCACAAACGAGGCCGGCCAGAGCAGGATTGCAAACCCGGCGTGGATCTGCACCAGCAGGATGGCCAGCTGCATCGTTGCACCGGACAGCGCATAGATGCTTACGATCTGCGGCAGGAACAGCAGAATGGCCCCGTTGAACACGCCCATGGCGATGTAGGCCCAGACCAGCAGCTTTTTGGTGTAGTACACGGCCTGCTCACTGTCGCCCGCACCAATGCAGCGGCCCACCACCGTGATCATGGCAAGGCCCAGCGCCTTGCCCGGGATGGTGCCCATACCATCGAGGTTGTTGGCCACGGCATTGGCCGCGATCTGCACCGTGCCAAAGGTGGAGATCATACTCACCACCAGAATGCGCCCGGCCTCGAACAGGCTGTTTTCAAAGGCCGAGGGGATACCGATCCCCAGAATGCGCTTTGCCATCTTGCCATCCAGCTTGATGGTCTTGGGCACGGTGAGGGCGTGGCCTTTCTGGTAGCAGCGGGCCAGAATGAGGGCCGCCGCCACCACGCGGGAAATGACGCTGGGCCAGGCAACACCGTCCACTCCCATTTTCAGGCCAAAGATGCAGACCGCGTTGCCCACGATGTTGATGATGTTCATGAGCACACTGATCTGCATGGAAATTTTGGAGTTGCCCATACTGCGGAAGAGGGCCGCGCCCGCATTGTACAGCGCCAAAAAGGGGTAGCTCAGGGCCGTGATCTTTAAGTACAGCACGCCCGCGTCCAGCACGTCAGCTTCAATGGACCCATAGCAGAGCCGGAGCATGGGCCGGGCCAGCACAAAGCAGAACAGCGCCACACCCGCGCCCAGCAGTGCGCTCAGCAGGATGAGCTGGCCGGCGCTGGCGTCGGCCTTTTTCTGCTCCCTTGCGCCGAGGTACTGGCTCACCACCACCGCGCCGCCGGTGGCCAGCGCCGCAAACAGCACGATGACCAGGTTGTTGATCATATCCACCAGGCTGACGCCTGAGATGGCCGCCTCGCCGCAGCGGGACACCATCATGGTGTCGGCCATGCCCACCGTCACTTCCAGCAGCTGCTCCACCAGCAGCGGCCCCACCAGCAGCAACAACTCCCGCTGGCTGAATAAAAGCTCTCGCCCGCCAAAGAGCGGCGCTTTTGTACTTTGTTTCGTTTTTTTTCTCCCATGGGTTTGTTCCCTCTAAAATATGCTCTCTGATTTTATGCAATACAGGTTTATCTTAGCACAGCGCCCGGTGCTTGTAAAGCGCTGGATGCATCTTCCCACTGCAAAGCCCGCCCGGCTTTTGAGGTACATGGCTCCCCGCCGGGAGTGCTGTTCCCCACGCGCTGCTTTCCCCGGTCACTCTTTGCAACATTTTATGGAAAAGTGTGATTTTTCTACTTCTGTAAGAAAAATTTTTCAAAAACCTCTTGCATTTTTCCGGCAAGCGTGCTATTGTTGTATCCAACAGAACAGGCTGTTGAACACAACGTTCCATCCCTGTTTCTGTGTTCTTTCTTCTTCTTTTTATTCTATATTGCTATTTTCTTCATTTACCTTCTTATCATTTACCCTGTTGTCCCCCGTAGGGACAAAGAAAAAGCGATGGCCTACCTGCAAGGGCCATCGCTTTTTCTTTTTGTGCGTTTAGTTGAGAGCGTTGAATGCCGTGCGCACGTCGCCGGAGAAGTAGAGGGTTCCCAGTGCACACACCGGGCCATCCCCGCCCAACGCCACGGCCCGGGCCGCCTGCTTCAATGCTGGGAGCCGCCTCGGCTTTGCAGCCCCGGGCACGGATATGCCCGGCCAGCGTCTCGGCGGGCATCGCGCGGGGAGTGTGGGCCGCTACCGTTACAAACCGCTTTGCCAGCGGGGCCAGCAGGGCCAGCATCTCGTCCACATCCTTGTCTGCCATAATACTGACGAGAAAGACGAACTTTTCGCCGGGGAAGCGGTCTTTCAGGCTCTGCACCGTGGCCCGCATCCCGTGGGCGTTGTGGCTGCCGTCCAGCAAAAACGGCGGGGTATGCCGCAGCAGCTCAAAGCGGCCCGGCCAGCTCACCGTTTCCAGACCCCTGCGGATGGCCTCTTCCGGGATATTCCATCCCCTGCCCCGCAGCACCCGCAAGGCCGTGATGGCCACGGCCTCGTTCCGCGGCTGGTAGCTGCCGATGAGGGGCAGCTTCACGCCATCAAGGCCATCAAAATCAAAGGTCACGGCATCCAGATCACCGCCCTCGAATTTCAGCTTGTCAAAATCCACCACAGTCAGCGGGGCGTTCCGCTCTTTTGCCACCCGGACGATGACGGCATCCGCTTCCGGCACACCGCCGTAGCTCACCACCGGGCTCCCCGGTTTGATGATGCCCGCCTTGGCCGCGGCAATGTCCGCGATGGTGGGACCCAGCTCTTTCACATGGTCCATGCCCAGCGCCGTGATGACCGCGCACTCCGGCGGGTCAATGACATTGGTGGAGTCCAGCGTGCCGCCCAGACCCACCTCCAGCACCACGATGTCACAGTGCCGCTCGGCAAAGTAAAGCATTCCCAGTGCCGTGATGATCTCAAACTCGGTGGGCACATCGGCCATGGCATCGGCAGCGGGTTTTACCCGCTCCACCAGCCGCACCAGTTCCTCGTCCGGGATCTGCTGGCCGTTGACCTGGATCCGCTCATTGAAGCGGTTGATGAACGGCGAGGTGTACAGGCCCACGCGGTACCCGGCCGCCTGCAAACAGGAGGCCAGCATGGCGGCAGTGCTGCCCTTGCCGTTGGTGCCCGCCACATGGATAAATCTGAGTTGTTTGTGCGGGTCGCCCAGCGCCGCCAGCAGAGTACGGGTACGGGTCAGGCCGGGTTTGTGGCCCGCCCACTGCACCGCGTGGATGTATTCCAATGCCGATTCGTAATTCATACCATAAGCGCTTCTTTACTTTTTCACTGCTGCCATCACAGCCTTATTCTCCATCAGCAGCCGGAGCAGCACGGTGTTCACCGCCGTCAGGATCAGCGCGTTGGGGACACGGGCTGCCAGCACGCTCCAGGCGTAGCCATAAAAAATGTGGAGCGCCAGCGAGTTGATGATGATAGAGCCCACCACATGGGCCGCCACCACACTGAGCAGGAGCCGCTGGCCAAGCCGCAGGGTGTGAGGCAGAGTCTGCCAGAGCCAGCCGCCTACCAGGCCGATGGAGGCCGCCCCCAGCGTGATGAGCGGGTTGATGGCGTAGCCCGCCAGGATACTGCCGATCATATCCGCCAGCGCACCCACGGCAAAACCTGCCCCGGGCCCGAACACGAAGCACGCCAGCAGCACGGGAAGGCTGCCCAGGTTGAACCGGACAAAGCCCGTTGAGATGCTCAGCACCCGGCTGAACACGATGCTCATGGCAATGAGCAGGGCCAGCACTGTCAGGGTGCGGGTTGAATTTTTGTGTTTTTCATATCAATTGTCCTCCCTTAGGAAAAAGGAATCTTTCCGGAGAGGACGTTCAAAATAAAGCGCCCTCCCGTGTGACAAACCGCACAAAGGAGGGCGTGAATCCAACAAGTTTCACTTCCAGACACTGAGCCGCAAGCGGCCCGCGCCTGCACCCAAGTCCATGCAGCAGCGGGATGCAGGCCATGCACCGCGGGTCGCCCTTCGTCCGCAGCACAACTCCCCGTTGATGCGGCACTTAACGCACATGGCCTTACTCTGTTGATACTGTTATTATATGCCTTTTTCCGTGGCTTTTCAACCACACGGTGCATCACATTTGCTAAAATGTATCGCACATTTTTAGCAGATGTACTTAGTGGTCTTTCTTTTTCCCGCCAAACGTGATAAGATGGGACTAACATGTGATAAGAAAGGACGTTCTCTATGAAATTCAATGAGATGACCTATACCCGCCCCGACATCGACGCTTTGCTGGCCGAGTGCAAGCAGCTGGCCGCCAAGGCTGCTGCCGCTGACAGCGACGAAGCCATTGTCGAGACCTACTACGAGCAGAGCCGCGCCTTTGCCGATTACACCACGGCCTCCAACCTGGCCAACATCCACTACACCTGCGACACCCGTGACGCCTACTGGAAAGCCGAGCAGGATTTCTTTGACGCCAACGGTCCTGCTGTCTCCAACGCCAGCGTGGAGATCAGCCGCGCGTTCCTCTCCAACCCCCATGTGGACGCCCTGACCAAAGCTCTGGGCACCACCTGCGTGGCCGGCATGAAGAACGCCGTGCTGGGCATGGACGAGCGGACGCGGACCTGCAGAAAGAGTACAACGCCCTCGTCAGCCAGTACCAGCAGATCTACGGCGGTGCTCTGGTGGAACTGGACGGCAAACAGCTCACCATCCCCCAGCTGGGCCCCTACAAGGAGAGCCTGGACGCCAAGACCCGCCGGGCCGCCTATGAGGCTGAGGCCGGTTACTTCGACGCCCACCGCGCCGAGCTGGACGAGCTGTACACCAAGATCGTCAAAAACCTCAACGCTCAGGCCAAGCTCATGGGCTACCACGATTACAGTGAGCTCTCCTATGTGCGCATGAACCGCATTGGCTACGGCCCCGAGGAGATCCAGCGCTTCCGCGACCAGGTGGCCCACGATGTGGTCCCTGAGCTGCAGAAAGTGATTGCCCTCAAGGCCAAACGGACGGGCATCGAGCATCCCACGTTCTGTGACCTGCCCGTCTCGTTCAAGGACGGCAACCCCAAGCCCATCGAGGGCTATGATGCCCGGATGGCCGCTGCCCGCACCATGTACCATGAGTTGAGCCCCGAGACGGCCGAGTTCATCGACTTCATGCAGGACAATGAGCTGTTTGACGTGGAGAGCCGCCCCGGCAAGATGAACGGCGGCTATATGACCAGCCTGCCCAGCTACAAGGCCCCCTTTATCTTTGCCAACTGGAACGGCACCTCCGCGGATGTGGATGTGCTGACCCATGAGTGCGGCCACGCTTTTGAGGGCTACGTGGCCGAGCGGGACCCCCATGTCCCCGCCGACCTCGAGTGCCCCGGCATGGAGAGTGCTGAGATCCACTCCATGGCCATGGAGTTTCTCACCGCGCCCTGGCACAAGCTGCTGTTTGGCAAGGACGTGGATAAATACGCCCTGCAGCACGCCGAGGACAGCTTCCTCTTCCTGGCATACGGCTGCATCGTGGACGAGTTCCAGCACAAGATGTACCAGAACCCGGACCTGACCCCCGACGAGCGGAACGCCGTCTGGCTGGAGCTGGAGCACAAATACCGCCCCTGGGTAGATTTTGACAACCTGCCGTTCTATGGCCGTGGTGCCGGCTGGCAGCGTCAGCTCCATATCTATGAGTGCCCGTTCTATTATATCGACTACTGCCTGTCCACCATGGCTGCCCTGCAGTTCTTCCTGCTCAGCCTCAAGGACCACAAGGATGCATGGCAGCGCTATCTCAAGCTGGTGCGTCGGGCCGGTCTGGCCAGCTACACCGAGCTGTGCGAGACTGCCGGCCTGAAAGTGCCGTTCACGGATGGCTCCATCAAGGCCATTGCCCAGGAGATGGGCCAGTGGATCGCCGCGCATCAGGTCTGATATTGACGCACCGCTCCCAATCCGTTATTATAATAGGTAGAAAAACAGCCCACCAGGCGTAAAAGGAGCGGTATCGCTATGGCAGAAAAAAGAAATCAAAGGCATCAAAAAGTTTCTGGAAGAATTCAAAGCCTTTGCCATGCGCGGCAACGTGCTGGACATGGCAGTTGGTGTGGTCATCGGCTCGGCGTTCACCGCGATCGTCAACTCTCTGGTCAATGATATCATCAACCCCGCCATCGGCCTGTTCTTCAATGCGGACTTCTCGAATGTCGGCATCCACATTGGCGATGTGACCATCGGCGTCGGCTCGTTCATCAACGCCATCATCAATTTCCTCATCGTGGCATTTGTGCTGTTCATGGTCATCAAGACCGTCAACGCCCTGCACAAAAAGCCCGCCGAGCCCGAGGCCCCGGCAGAACCCACCACCAAAGTGTGCCCCTACTGCCAGAGCGAAATCGCCATCAAGGCAGTCCGCTGCCCCCACTGCACCACCAAGCTCGAGGGCTTCCCGGAGATCAACGATTAAGTTTCAGACACAAAAAAGTCCGCTGTGTTTTCCACAGCGGACTTTTTGCGTCGTGTGCAGTTACCGCACGTTGGTCAGTTCTGCCAGCTTGTAATAGATTTCGGTGTTGTCAAACACCCCACGGAACTTCTCGGCACCCACGCCCTTGGCGTAGATGTTGACCGGAGCGCCGGTGTGGGCATAGGTGGTATGGTCCATGCCGGACTTGTGGTTGATGGTGTGGCAGACGGCCATGGAGAACGGGATGTAAGTGCCGTACAGCTCATAGTCCTCCTGGCTCATGTTCTTCTGGGCATCGGCCCCCACATTCAGGGTGCGCTCATAAGCCTTGCGCAGGTTCTCCACCTCGTAATCCGTCAGCAGCAGCTTGCCCGCGCTGGCGGCATCCGGGTCCGTGGGCAGGGTCAGGCCAAAGTTTGCTTTCACGTCGGCCATGGCTGCCTCAAAGGGGGTCTTGTTGGCGATGTAGCCCTCCACATAGGTGGAATCAAACTTGGCGTAGGACATCTTCTGGTGGGTCAGGTTGGTGAGGAATGTGTCGTAGTTGGTGGTCTTGTAGCCAATGCCCATACCGCCCGTCTCGTGGTCGGCAGTAACGAGGATCAGCGTCTCGTTCGGGTGCATGTTGTAGAACTCCACCGCGGCCTGCACGGCGTTGCTCATCTCCAGCACATCGTGGATGGAAGCGGCAGCATCGTTGGCATGGCAGGCCCAGTCGATCTTTCCGGACTCGGTCATCAGGAAGAAGCCCTTTTTGTTGTCCAGCAGCTCAATGCCCTTGCGGACATAGTCCGTCAGCTGCCACTCACCCGGGGCAGCATCCATGGCGTAATTCATGGCTTTGCCGTCGGCCAGGTTCTCCGCAATGATGAGGGTCTTGCCCGCACCGGCGGTCAGGGCAGCCGCACCCGCCTGGGTGGTAACGACATTGTAGCCTGCCTGGGGAGCCACCTCATGGTTGTTGGGCACAGTGCCGTCGCCATTCACTTTCTGGAACTCGCCGCCTGCAAAGTATTCAAAGCCGGAGTTTGCCAGCTCCACACCGATGTCGTAGTAATTTTTGCGGCTGTTCTGGTGGGCATAGAACGCTGCCGGGGTGGCGTGGTCGATGTTGACAGAGGAAATGACGCCGACTTTGTAGCCTCTCTGCTTGTGCAGCTTCTCGGCAATGGTCTCATAGGGCACATCACGGGTCCAGGGGCACATGTTGATGACGCCGCTCTCGGTCTTGTGGCCGGTGGCGATGGAAGTCGCGGTGGAAGCCGAATCCGGGCAGAACGAAGTGCTGTCGTAGGTGGTCACGCTGCCTACTTCAGGGAACTGGGTGAAGCTCAGCTCCGCCTCGATGACTGCACCGTTGTTGGTCGCAGTGCCCTGATAGAACCGGGCAGACTGGATCTGAGCCGTGCCCATGCCGTCGCCGATGAACAGGAACACATACTTGGGCTTTTTGCCAAAAACGTCCAGCATCCCATTTTCCTCATCCTCTGCCTGCACAGCCGTGGGAGCTGCAGCATTGGCGGCCACCGGGGCAGCGGCCATCATGCCGACAGCAGAAGCCAGCGCACCGGCCTTGAGGAAATTGCGGCGGGACATTTTACTCTCTTTCATAACACGAAACCTCTCTTTTCCAGAGCCGACCCCGGCTCTCTGTTCAAATCACTTGCTTGGGACGCCTTTATTCTATCGCCCCGCCCGCCGCCGCGAAACCATGCCCGCGCAAAGCTTTGGTAAAACTGGCGCGGCATTTTGCGGCCCAGTGTAAAGAACAGGAAAGGTGTGTAAAAAACAGCCCCCGGAAACCAAACTGGTTCCCGGGGGTTGTCATTTTATCTTATGATCTTACGCGTTGTACTTTTCTTCGTCGAGCATACCCTCGCTCTTGGCCACGCAGATGCAGGAAGTCGCGTCACCCACCACGTTCAGGGAGGTGACCAGCATCTCGATGGGGCGGTTGATGGCCAGGATCAGGGAGTAGGCCAGCAGGCCCATGCCATTGACGATGCCCACACCGGACAGGATGGTGAAGAGGATGACAGCCCCCGCACCGGGAGCGGCAGGCGTGCCCACCGAGGCCAGCAGGGCCAGCAGGGCGATGACCACCAGCTCCATGGGCGTGAGGTCGTAGCCCGCGCAGCCCGCGATGAAGACCGTGATCACCTGCATGATGGCGGTGCCGTCCATGTTGATGGTCATGCCCAGGGGCAGCACAAAGGATGCGATGGATTCATCCGCGCCCAGGTCCTCGGTGCAGACCTTGATGCTCAGGGGCAGGGTGGCTGCACTGGAGGAGGTGGAGAAACCGAAGACGGCCACGTTGGCGATCTTCTTGATAAAGGTAAAAGGGTTCAGCTTGGCACCGATGGCCACGATGGTAGGGTAGCCCACCAGCAGGAAGACGAAGAGCAGGACCACGGTGGTCACCACATACACCAGTGCGGGCTTGAGGTAGTCCACGCCGTAGATGGCAAAGGTGCGGGTCAGCAGCACAAAGACGGCAAAGGGTGCAAACCGGGTGACGACGAAGTTCAAAAAGACGACCACCACGTCATTCACCTCGCCCATCAGGCGGCGCAGGGTGGCGGTGCGGCTCTCGCCCAGCACATTCATGCTCAGGCCCACAGCCACCGCCAGGAAGACGGAGGAAAGAACCGCGTTGTTGCTGCCGAAAGGCCGTGACGATGTTGGAGGGGATGACATTCAGCACCACGTTCAGGGGGTTGGAACCGGTGGAGCCGGCGGCCTCCGTCAGGCCCTCGATGTGAGCGTTGAAGAGGCCCATGGAATAGGTGGCGTAGCCCACGCATCCGGCCAGTGCCAGCGCCATAAAAAGAACAGAGCAGGAACCAGAACAGCGTCTTGGCCGAGATGCGGCCCATGGTGCGGGTATCGGCAATGCTGCCGATGGCCAGCGCAATGGAGGTGAACACCATGGGGATGATCACCAGCTGCAGCGCCTTGATGAACAGCTGTCCGATGATGTAGAAGATACCGAGCGCTCGTTCCGCACCCTCTGCGGTGATGTCCTGGAACAGCAGGTTGTTGATGGTCCGCCAGATGCCGCTGTTGCCGGAAGCCACGAGCTTTTCGCGCAGCATCATAAAGGCAAAGCCTGCCGCCAGACCGCAAACCAGAGACACCGCCATCTTTCTAGTGCCGCGCCGCTGTTTTTATTTTTTTTCCATACGATTTTCCTCACTTTTGTCCATTTCCCAGTGTGTTTCGTTCACATTCGACCTATCCTACCACGGCAAACTGTTGGACGCAAGGGAAAAATCGGCTTTTCAGGCGATTTTTTCGCAAAAAGTATGACGTATGAAAATTTGATGTAAAAATTACGTTTTGGATAAAGGGTCAAACAACCTCTCCGTCACGCCTACGGCGTGACGGAGAGGTTGTTTCTTATGTAAGGTCTTCCCCCAGCTCCACGGCCTCCAGCACCCGGATGCCTTCGGCCTCGAAAGCATCGCGCAGGGCCTCGGCAAAGCCGGGGCGCGGCACCTTGTTCTTGACGCAGAGGGTGATGATGCCATGCAGGCTGGTGCATTCCAGACCGATGGAAGCGCCGTCTGCCGGCACCCAGGTCTGGAAGTCCTCGATGTACCGGGTCAGCTCCGGGCTGGACGGGGCGAATGGGTCGCCCAGATAGCTCACCCAGAAGTCCGCCGGGAAGCCGCTGATGTACTCGCCCATCTGGAAGATGCGCTTTTTGATGCTGAGGCTGGCTTTCTGCTGGTAGACCCGGTAGACCCAGCCCATCTGCTCCGCAATACGGAACAGTTTTCGCTCAGCGGAAAGGTTCTCTTTCAGGTCAGCGTCCACGCCCACGGCCACTTCGGCCAGCGGGGCATCTGCCGTCAGCGGCAGCTTGCGCTGGAAGGATGCCACGCAGTTGTAGAGGGCGTTCGGCGCACCCAGCGCGTCGCGGGCGTCTGTCGAGTAGCTGTAGAGCACCTCGTCCTTGTCCAGATACGCCCGCACCGCCTTACAGAGCAGGGCCGTGTGAGGGTACTGAAAGGCTTGACGCCGCAGCGGAGGGCGGCGTCCACAAGCCCCGCCTTTTCCAGCCGGACGCGGCAGCAGGTTGGCGTCTCTTCAAAGGTCTGCACCACGGGGCGCTGCATATCGTTGGCCACCTGACTCTCGGGGTACTTTGCAAGGATGTCCTCGATGTCGTAGGCAGGGTCCGTCTCAAGGGTCTGGCCCTCGAAAGCCGTGCCGTACCGCAGGTTGCAGTAGAACTGCAGCACCATGGTCAGGAAGGGTGCTACGCCCCGGCCATCGGCCAGGAAGTGGAACCAGTCAAAGTAGACGACTTTCCCCTCATAGCTCAGGGCAACAGTAAAGCCGTTCTCGTCCGGAAATTCGGGCTTTGCGCTGCCCTGCCGCACCGGGCAGGGGGCGTCCGACGGCTCGAGGTGGAGCAGCTTTTTCTCCCACACCGGCTTCTGGAAATAGTAGGGTGCCTTTGCCCGGGCCGCATCCAGAGCCTGCTGCAAAAGCGCACCGTCCACGGCATCTTTCAGCGTGACCTGATAGCGGCAGTTGACCATGTTTTCGCGGTAATAGTAAACGATACCCTGAAAAACAGAGCGCTGTTCGGCATCCATTCCTTATTCCCCGCGTGTGCGGCCAGATAGTCGGCCAAATCGCTGACGGTGACGAAGTTGCGCAGCTCCTTTTCGGGGATGCGCAGGCCGAAAGTCTCCTCCAGGTCGGCGACGACGGTCAGGATCTCCATGGACGACAGGTCCAGATCGTCCATCAAGACGCTGTTCTCGTTGACATCATCGGGGAAATTTCTGCAACATCTTCCAGAATTGCAAGGATCTGGGACACGATCTCGGTTCTTTCCATAGTTTGAATCTTCCTTTCGTAGTTCCATTCAAGGCGGCTGCGGCTCTTTTCCAGTATTCCGCAGCCTGCCCGGTTTATTCTTACTTGCGCAGCAGCTTGCCGGTGCCGGTGCGGGGCAGAGGCTCGGTGCTGAACTCCACGGCGCTCATCCGCTTGTAGAGCGGCAGGGTGCGGTTGGTCTCGGTGATGAAGTCGCGGACGGTCTGCTGGTCGGCCTCGCCGCAGTAGATGACGGCACAGATCTTCTTGCCCTTCTCCCTGACGATGCATTCCTTGACGGCCTCGCACTTGGACAGCAGATTTTCCAGTTCTTCGGGGCTGACGTTCTCACCGTTGTCGAGGATGATGATATTCTTCTTGCGTCCGGTGATGTAATAGAAGCCGTCCTCGTCCACACGGGCCAGGTCTCCGGTGTGGAACCAGCCGTCGGCGTCGAGGACTTCCGCGGTGGCCTCGGGGTCCTTGTAATAGCCCAGCATGACGCAGCCGCCGCGGATGCAGATTTCGCCCGTCTCGTCCAGCTTGTACTCGGCGTGGTCGTCGGGCCTGCCCACGGCGCGGATGTGCTTTTCGTCCTGCTCGTAGTTGATGATGCCGTCGCCGCAGGTCTCGGTCATGCCGTACACCTGAGTGATCATCATGCCCTGCTGTGCCAGCTCGGCCAGCATGGCGCCGTCAAACATGGCAGAGGAGCCGCAGGGGTTCCAGACGCCGTTCAGGCGGGCGCGGCGGCCCCGCTTGACGTCTTTATAGATGGCCTCCATCAGCATGGGAGCCACAGCGATGGCATCGCTGTACATCAGGCCGAGGTCGCGGTAAAAGTCGCGGATGTCGGCGGAGAGGTTCAGCGCCCAGCCCTTGCAGGCCCAAACGAAGAGGCAGATGAACGTACCCAGATGGAACAGGGGCAGGATGGCGAAGTTGCTCAGGACGTCGTTTTTGTTCTCAGGCATATGCTCGTGCTTATAGTCCAGCATGGCGTCGCCGAATTTGACCTGACACTCCACAGTGGTAAAAAGTTGCGCTCCGAGAGCATGACGGCCTTGCTGCGGCCGGTGGTGCCGGAAGTGAACATCCGCACCATCAAATCATCATGGCCCACGCAGTCAACAAGCTCTGCAGGCGCGCTGTCCTTGAAGGCGTCCATCGGGCGGAGTTTATCGCCGTAGGCGGCCTCGATGTCGGGGCGGCAGCCATAGTCGATGCCGTCGTTGACGATGAGGGAAGGCTCGGCAAGGCCCAGCTCATACTCCAGCTCGGGCCAGGTCTTTTTTCTGGTTGATGGTCACGACGACGGCCCCGGCGAGGATAGCGCCGAAGCTGTTGACACCGTACTCATAGCAGTTGCGGCTCATGATGCCGACACGCTTACCCTTGATGTCGGGGATATTCTCCTTAAAATAAGTAACGGCCCTGCGGATGTCCTGCACATACTGAGCGTAGGTCTTTTCCACCACAGTCTTGCCATCGGCGGCCACATAGCGGAAAGCCACCCGGTCGGGGTACTGCTTCGCCATGACGTCCGTGATGAGCTCATATACAGTATTTATCATTTTTGTCGCTCCTTGCTGTTTTTCTTTCTTGCAGCGAAACGCCGGCAGCTGACATTTTCTGCCTCAGAGTAATAATACCTGTTTCGACAGAGAAATGCAACCACGCGGCGTATCCTTTTCACTGTTTCTTCTTCCTTGTTACTTGCGCAGCAGCTTCCCCAGCGCGTTGCGGGGCAGGGGCTCAGCGGTGAACTCCACAGCACTGATGCGCTTATACAGCGGCAGGCTGCGGTTCACCTCGGTGACGAAGGCTCTGACCTCTTCCTGCTTATCCTCAGGGCAGTAGATGACGGCACAAATTTTCTGGCTCCTTCTCCTTCACGATGCACTCGGTGATGGCCGGGCAGAGGGCCAGCTTCTTTTCCAGCTCTTCGGGGCTGACGTTCTCGCCGCTGGCGAGGATGATGAGGTTCTTCTTGCGGCCGGTGATGTAATAGAAGCCTTCCTCATCCATCCGGGCCAGGTCGCCGGTGTGGAACCAGCCGTCGGCGTCGATGACCTCTGCCGTGGCCTCGGGGTCCTTGTAGTAGCCCAGCATCACGCAGTCGCCCTTGATGCAAATTTCTCCGGTCTCGTCCAGCTTATACTGAACGTGGTCGTCGGGCTTGCCCACGGCACTCATCTGCTTTTCGACCTGCGTAAAGTTCAGGATGCCGTCGCCGAATGTCTCGGTCATACCGTAGCACTGGTTGACGACGAAGCCGTTCTGGACCAGCTCCAGCAGCATCTTGGGGTCGAGGGCAGCGGAAGAGCAGCACAGGTCCCACAGGCCGTTCAGACGGCTGACGCGGCCACGCTTCATGTCGTTGTAGATGGTCTCCACCAACATGGGGGCCGAGGCCATGACGTCGCTGTGCATCAGGCTCAGGTCGCGGTAGAAGTCGCGGATGTCGCCGCAGAGGTTCAGGGCCCAGCCGGCAGGCGGGTAGGACATGACACAGACGAAGCAGGCCATGTGGAAGAGGGGCAGCAGAGTCATATGGCTCAGCGGCAGCTTCTGACCTGCCGGGAGGCGGTCGGTGATCCAGTTCTCTGCCACCTCCGAATAGGTGTGCAGGCTGGCGCACATATTCCGCTCCGAGAGCATGACGCCCTTGCTGCGTCCGGTGGTGCCGGAGGTGAACATCAGCATCACCAAATCATCGTGGCCCACGCAGTTGGTCAGCTCGCCGGGGGCAGTATCCTTATAGCAGTCCATAGGGCGGAGCTTCGGGCCGTAGGCGGCTTCCAGCTCGGCGCGGCAGCCGTAGTCGATGCCGTCGTTCAGGATGAGGACGGGCTCCACGAGGCCCAGCTCATATTCCAGCTCGTCCCAGGTCTTTTTCTGGTTCAGGGTCACGAGGACGCCTCCGGCGAGGATGATGCCGAAGGATGCTACGCAGAATTCATAGCAGTTCCGGCTCAGCAGAACGATGCGCCGGCCCTTGATGTCCGGCACTTCGGCCTTGAGATAGGCCGTCATCCGGCGGATGTCCTGCGCATACTCGCGGTACTTCTTCTCCACGACAGTCTTGCCGTCCTCGGCCACATAGCGGATGGCCACATGATCGGGGAACTCCTGCTCCATGCAGCGGGTCACCATGTCGTATACGCCTGCAGGTACTTTGATGTATTCAGCCATCGGTCTTTCTCCTTTTTTGTCAAATTTTCAGCTCTGCACTTTTTTCATTCACCTTCCAGAGTCATTCCGAATCTCTGGCATTTCGAGGAAAACTTTGGCACGGCTCCTCATGGCAACAGTATACCGCAAAGAGCACAAACGCAAGATTTAATTGCACAAATATGCAACTTTAACTTGCATTCGATTTGTGCAGGCAGATGTAATTCTTTCCTTTTTGTTGCGATACGCAAAAAGCTGTGATACACTTTTTTTCGTCAGGACGAAACTTCACCCGGAGGTCGAGTCCTTATCAAATTGACAGCAAGCCCAAAAAGCATTATACTGTTTATATCATTTGGCAAAAAAGCTCCCCGCCGAGCTTCATATTTTTATTTATCGCGCCTAAAACACGGCCTTCCGGGGCCTCCGGGACGAATGGCGCACAAGGAGGACCCTTTTCATGGAAGGCACCAAGCCCCGCACTGTAAGCAGCCTTGGCATGTTCGACCTGCTGAAAGGCATCGGAATGCTGGCCATTGTCTTTGCCCACACGGCAGAGCTTTACCCCCTCGGCACCAACGACGTCACCCCTTTCGCGTTCGCGCTGTTCGCTTACCGCGAAGCGCTGATGGCCGCCTTTTTTATTGCCAGCGGCTACGGCTTCCGCAAGCGCTCCATCCACAAATGCATCGAGCAGCAGCTCAAGACCCTGCTCAAGCCTTACCTTTATACTGCACTGGCCACCACGGTGCTCCACGCTTTCCTTCACCACGCAGCTTTCGGCTCGTGGGATGCTGCCATCTCAGAATCGGCTAAGGTCTTAGGCGGTTTCCTGTTGGGCCTGCCCCACACGGCCACTTACTTCGGGCATCAGTTTTTCTCCTGCGGACCCATGTGGTACTTAGTAGCTCTGATGCTGGCGTGGGTGCTTCTGGACGTGCTGCTCGAGATCTTCCCCGAGCGGTACATAACCCCCGCAGTCGTCGGCGTCACCCTGCTTGGCTGGGGCGTCACGCTGGTGTGGGAGGCTCCTTTCTGCATCGCACAGGGCATGGTGTCGCTGCCCTACCTTTACATCGGCTATCTGGCCAAGAAGCGCCGCCTTTTCGAAACTCCCCTTCTCCGGCAGAGCCAGAGCCGGACTTATCGTGTCCGCGCTGGGCGTCGTCGCGGGCGTTTTGCTGACCCAGAGCACCGACTGCGTTTCGCTGGGTGAGTGGACGATGGGGCCGCTGAGCATCCTGCTGGATGGCGCAGTGGGCTACGGCATCATCCGGCTCTTTTTGAAATGGCAGCGCCGAGTGGACGGCCCCATCTCCCATGCCATCGAGTGGGTGGGCCGGCGCTCGCTCTTCATCTTCTGCATCCATACTGTGGAGCTGACGGCCATCCCGTGGTATCTGATGGCTGCAAAGTATGCTGACCATCCGGTGCAGGGGATGCTGCTGCAGTTCGTGTTCTCGCTTGTGTCCATCTTCGCCGTCACCGAACTTCTGATGCGCCGCAAAGAGCTTGGCCGGAAGCTTCGGGGCGGCAAGCCTGCGGACAAGCCCCGGCAGCGGAGCCGGACCCGCCGCTATGCGGCAAAACACTGAAATTCCTGCGCTTTGGTATCCCGCCATTTTGAGGGCAGACTATAGTTACTTTTGATGCATGGGCTTGCAGCGCGGGTTGTACGCCTTGCGATAAATCGGAGGAGGCCCCGGTAATGATGAACGAAACTCCTGAAGCGGCTCTGCGCAGCCGCATTGCGGACCTTGAACAACAGCTCAAACTTGCAGACGAAGGCACTTCGCGGCTGGCCCAGCGCTGCCTCGAGCTGGAAAAGCAGCTGCAGACCTTCTATGCTGCCCACCCCCAGAAAGAGAGGCAGACCGACTCGCCTGCTCTGGTGCAGCCGCTGCTTTACTATGATGCCGGGTTCGGCTTTTCCCAGAAAGACACCGTCAAGGCCCCGGACTACGAATACGACGAGCTGAACGGCATGGTGACAGCGACCTTCGAGCTGCCGGAGACCGCGTTCAATCTCCGTTTCGACCCCGGCGAACTGCCCTGCTGCATCACTGATTTCGTCTTCTCGGATGACCGCATCCTCTGCCGCCCGGTGAACGGTGTGCCGCTCCACGGCGACGGCATCCTGTTCCTCAACAACGACCCGAATTTCATGCTGGAAGGTCTGAACCGTTTCCCCGCCGGGATGGAGCTGGGCGTGAGCTACTGCTACTTCCCGCTGGAGCCGCTGGCTGACGACCCATTGTTCGCCGCCGTTCTCGAGGGCGTACAGTATTTCCAGAAGACCCGCGTCTGCGAGCAGAAGCACCTCGACCAGCTGGAAAAGACTACGGCTGACCAGAAGCAGACCATCGAGGCCCTGCAGAAGAATCTCTCCGAGCTGCATCAGGCCAACGCCGAGCTGAGCGCCCGGAGCAAGGCCTACGAGAACTCGCTGGAAAACGTCCTCTCTTCCAGCAGCTGGAAACTCACGCTGCCCCTGCGCCGCCTGCTGGGGCTGTTCCATCGCAGCCATTGAGCCTGCCTGCGGAGAGGAGGATACGATGTACAGCAGTTATACCACTCTGCAGCGGGTTCAGCTCGCCAAACAGGAATATCTCGATACCCAGGAAGTTTTTCTCGGCGTCTATGCGCCGGGGCGGAACGCCGCCCTGAAAGCTTCCCTGCAGGACCAGCTCCACCGCAAATTTTTATTGACGGACAGCCTCCGCCCCGAAGCCCTCGGCAGCGCCGCCGGTGTGCTTCTGGTCAGGGAAGACCTTTTCCTGATGCCCACGGCCCTTTCCTGCTTTGCGGACGCACTGCACAGCGGCGCAGACTACGTCACCAGCGACGCCGTCTTCGGCTACTCGGGCGTCACCACCCTCTATCACAGCCAGGGCTTTGCAGCCTGCCCGGGCTGCGCACTCGTCTCCCGGGAGCTGCTGCGCCGCTGTCAGGCGGAAGCCCGCGACCCGGAAAATCCCGTCGAACTGCTGACGCTGGCGGCGAAGCTCAGCCGCAGCCATGTCTGCCTCCCGCTGGCGCTGGCCCACTATGAGCGGGACATCTGCGCCGAAGACGTCTGGTCTGTAAAGGGGAAGCGCGTCTTTATCATGAGCCACCTGCTGGACATGACCGGTGCGCCCATCGTGCTGGTGAGCGCCGTGCCGGTGCTGCGCAGCATGGGCTACGAAGTGGTCGTCCTCGGCCCTGAGGACGGCGGCTCCATGCCGCTCTTCCTCGAAGCGGGAGCTACCGTCATCACACGCAAGGGCTGTGTCCAGTCGCCCCTGCTCTGGGGGCTGGCCCTCTGCGCCGACCTTGTTCTGGCCAACACTGTCGTGGAGGCCCGGGCCGTCCGCGCCCTGAGCGGTGCGCCGAGGTACCGGTGCTCTGGTGGCTCCACGATGCCTTTGCAGGCTACCCCCACATCGCCCACCAGATCCCCAGAGAGCTGGGCAAAAACATCCGGCTCTACTCCGTCGGCAGCCACGCCGCCAACGCCATGCACTCGGTGCGGCCGGAGTTCAACATCCGGCCCCTCATCTACGGCCTGCCGGACTACGCCGCCGAGAAGTTCTCCCACTACGATCTGAGCTATGCGGGCGGGCGGCCTCTGTTCGCCACCGTGGGTTCCTTCGAGAACCGGAAAAGGCCAGGACATCTTCTGCAAGGCCATCCGGCTGCTGCCGCCTGAGACCATGAAGAAGGCATCCTTCCTCTTTGTGGGCAAGGCCGCAGAGGCTGAGATGATGGACGCCGTGCGGAGCCTGACCGCTGACTGCCCCGACAACGTCTTTTACGTCAAGCGGCTCACCCGCGACGAGATCAAGAGCCTGATGGCCCAGTGTACCTGCCTCGTCTGCGCCTCCCGCGACGACCCCATGCCTACTTTCGTCACGGAGGGCCTCATCTTCGGCAAGCCCGCCATCGTGTCGGAGCACACCGGCACCGCCGGGCTCATCACCGAGGGCGTGGACGGTTTCGTCTACGAGGACGACGACCCCGAAAAGCTGGCCGAGCGGCTGGCCTGGGCCATCGAGCACCCGGAAAAGCTTGCTGCCATGCGCCCCGCCTGCCGTGAGCTTTACGAAAGTCATTACTCCAAGCAGGCGTTTTCCGACAGTTTACAACAAGCTGTAAAGGAGCTCACCGGCGAATAAACTCCCCGTTCTTTATCACTCTGCCGAAACTGAGGCAAAAAATTTGGCAGTTGTTCACAAACACATCTCCGGACTGTGATATACTCTCCTAAGAGTTTATCCCAGTCCGTTTTTTGTTGAAATTTGAAAGGAGTCCCCGCATGAGTTCGTCCGCCTCCCCCGCCCCTTCGCGCCGAAAGACCCTGCTCTCGCTGGGCGTTCTGGCCCTGCTGACCGGCATCGTGGTGTTCATCTTCCGGGAGCACTGGGCCGAGATCTCCGAGGCGCTGAGCCGGCTCACCCTCGGGCAGGGGCTGCTGGCGCTGGCCGTGGGCCTGAGCTACCCGCTTCTCGAGGGCGTATCCAGCTGGCTCATCGTCCGCAGCCGCCTGCCCCATTTCCCGCTGCGGCAGGGTATCGATAACGCATGGATGGGGACCTTCGGCAATGTGGTGGGCCTCGGCGCAGGGTCGGTGCCGTTTCAGACGTGGTATCTCCACCGGCGCGGGCTGGACGTCGGCCCCGGCGTGGGGCTGATGACCCTGCAATACGTCTTCCACAAGACTGCCGTCCTGCTTTACGCCACCGTGCTGCTTCTGGCGGGCCGCCCCTGGATGGCGGCCCAACTCCGACGGCGTGCTGCGGTATCTGCCCGGGGCCTACGCTGTCGTGGCGGGCGTCATCGTGGGGCTCATCGCCCTCTGCGCCCTGCCGGTGGTGCAGCGTCTGGCCCGCTGGCTGCTGCATTTTCTGCCCGACACGGGCCGCTGGGCCGAGCGCCGGGAAAGCTGGCTCAAGCAGCTGGACACCCTGAGCACCGAGAGCCGCCATCTGCTGGCGGACAAGCCCCGCTGTGCCGCCATTCTGGGCGTGCATCTCGTCAAGCTGTTCCTGCTCTTCTGCCTGCCCTGGATGGGGCTGCGGTTCATGGAGCTGGATACCGGACTGGCCTTCTGGCAGGTGCAACTCCTGACGTCGCTGACCCTCTTCGTCTCCAACGCCCTGCCCAACGTGGCGGGCATGGGCTCGGTGGAGACGGCCTTCCTGCTGGTGTACAGCAGCTTCCTCCCCGATGCTTCGTCCATGAGCCTGCTGATGTTCTACCGGCTGGCCAGCTATTACGCCGTCTTTGCGGCAAGCGCCGTCGGCTTTGCGCTGGCGCAGCGGCGGCTGAACCGCGGATGACTTTGTGAATGTCGTCATCACCCGCGATGTCGAGGCCGACAAGCAGGGCGACATGACCTATGTTCTCGAGTTCACCACCGAGGACGGCAGCACCCAGAGCTTCGAGACCCTGCACTACGAAACCACTCCCCTCTCTCTGAAGAGCGTGGACGCAGCTGCTGGCGCTTCGCATTCGCTGCTCCTGAGCAGTAAAAATCAGCTCATAACGAAGAAAACGGCAGGTTCATTGAACCTGCCGTTTTCTTTATTCTATCAAATTCAGCCCTTCATGGGGACAAAGCCCACGAGGTCCTTCACGACCTCGCCGCCGATGATGAGGCCCACGACCGACGGGACAAAGGCGTTCGAGCCGGGAACAGAGCGGCGGATGGTACACTTGCGCTGGGTACCCGGAGGGCAGATGCAGTGGTCTTTGCAGCTGATGGAGTCATCCTCGATGGGAGTCATGACAGGCTCCCTGGAGTAAACGACTTTCAGGTGCTTGATGCGGCGCTTGCGGCACTCGGTGCGCATGACCTTGGCCAGCGGGCAGACGGAAGTCTTATAAATATCCGTGACCTCGAAGCGGGTAGGGTCCATCTTGTTGCCTGCACCCATGGAGCAGATGATGGGGACGCCCGCCTCCTTGCACTTCATGACCAGCGCAATTTTACCGGTGACAGTGTCGATGGCGTCCACCACGTAGTCGAACTGGCTGAAATCGAAGCTGTCCTGCGTCTCGGGGCCAAAGAAGGTCTTGTAGGTGGTGACCTTGATGTTGGGGTCGATGTCGTGGACGCGCTCTTCGGCCACATCCACCTTGAACCTGCCCACCGTCTTGTGGGTGGCGATGATCTGGCGGTTCAGGTTGGTGAGGCAGACTTTGTCGTCGTCGATCAGGTCGAGAGCCCCCACGCCGCTGCGGGCCAGCGCCTCGACGGTGTAGCCGCCCACGCCGCCCACGCCGAACACGGCTACGCGGGAATCGTGCAGTTTGGTCATCGCTTCCGCGCCCAGCAGCATCTGGGTGCGGGAATACTGGTCTTGCATATCATTTCTCCTTTAGGTTCTGCTTTTTACAGTCACGGGCTTGCCCTTATCCCTTTGCCACCTGTGTAATGGTGCCGCCTCCGAGGACGACATCGCCCTGATACAGCACGACGGCCTGCCCCGGGGTGGGGGGGCGCGCTGAGGCTGGTCAAATTCCAGACGGAAGCTGTCCGGCCCTGCCGGGTAGACGGTGGCAGGCTGTTCGGTCTGATGATACCGGGTGCGGGCCGTCACCCGCAGGGGGCCTTTCAGCTCCGGGATGGCGATCCAGTTCACTTCGTTCGCATAGACGATGGTATCGAACAGCTCCGACTCCGGGCCGACCGTGACGGTGTTGGCCTGCATATCCTTGGCGCAGACGTAGACCGGTGCGCCCATGGCGAGGCCCAGGCCCTTCCGCTGGCCGATGGTGTACCGCACCGCGCCGCTGTGGGTGCCTACCTTTTGCCGCCGACGTCGAGGAAATCGCCCGCCGGGTAGTGCTTGCCGGTGAAATCCTCCATAAAGCGGGCGTAGTCGCCGTCCGGCACGAAGCAGATGTCCTGACTGTCGTGCTTGCGGGCGTTCACAAAGTGCTGCTGCTCAGCGATGGCGCGCACTTCGCTCTTGTGCAGACCACCCAGCGGCAGGCGGACATGAGCCAGCTGCTCCTGCGTGAGGTTGTAGAGCACATAGCTCTGGTCTTTGTTCTCGTCCAGACCCTTTTTGAGCAGCCAGCGGCCCGTGGCCTCGTCCTGCTCCACCCGGGCATAATGGCCCGTGACCACATAATCCAGCCCGTGTGCTTCCGCCCAGCGAAGCAGGTGATCGAACTTCATATATCTGTTGCAGTCGATGCAGGGATTGGGCGTACCGCCGGCCTCGTAGACCCGGATGAATTTGTCGATGATCTTTTCCTGAAAGTCTGCCGTAAAATCCAGCACCTCGTAGGGAATATCCATCGCATAGGCCACCTCGGCGGCGTCCTCAATGTCCCGCTCCGAGCAGCAGGTGTGCAGACCCTCGGTGTTCACGGCCTCGTTGCGGGTGAGGCGCATGGTGACGCCGGTGCAGTCGAAACCGTCCCTCTGCATGAGCCATGCCGCCACCGAGCTGTCTACACCGCCGCTCATGGCGATGAGGCGCCCCGGGGCGGCGGGAAGTGTTCTGTGTTTCTGTCATTCTGTTCCTCTTCCGTTATAACATACTAAAACAGTAGTATAATACTACCGCAGCTTCTTTCTCTTGTCAAGACGCAGAAAATTTGGCCGCAAAGGCCAGAAGTTCCGCTTTTTTGTTGGGCAGCCGCCCGGTAATGACCTCTTCCAGCAGCGCTTCCAGCACGCGGCGCAGACCCGGCCCGGGCGCGACGCCCGCCGCCATCAGATCGCGGCCATTCACGGCCAGCTGGGAGACGCGGCAGCAGACGCTTTGGGCGGTCAGCGTCTCGGCCTCTTTTTTGCAGGGCGGTAAATTCATCTTTTCTTTCCGGTTGAAGAGCGCTCCAAAGGGCAGTCAACTGCTGCACGGTGTGGAGGTCGTATTTGCCAAGAAGTCGTTTGGCTTGAAGCGACAGCGTAGGAGTGCAGGGAGCTTTCTCCTTCACAAGTGTTGATACTCCATCTATCACAGCATTGGAGCATTTCAAGCGTTTCAGCGCCTTTCGTGTTCCATCCTCCCCCAGCGGCAGAAGCAGCGCCGCCCAACGGGTGGTCACTTCCTCTGCTCCTGCCGGAAGGGCATCTATGATCTCACGGGCTTCCGACAGATCGTCGGGCGGCAGTTCCGGCAGGACGAAGGCCAGCACTTCCGGCTCCAGATACGCCCCCGGCTTCGGGGCAGACAGAAGCTTGTTCAGCTCTTCTTCGATGCGCTCTGCCGATACACAGTCGAGGTGGGCGGCCAGCTGCTTCGCCGCCGCTTCGGTGGCCTCGTCGATAGCAAAACCGAACCGGGCCGCAAAGCGGTAGAGCCGCAGGATGCGCAGAGCGTCTTCTTCAAAGCGGCGCAGCGGCTCACCGACCGCCCGCACCACGCCCCGGGCAAGGTCTTCCCGCCCGCCGAAGGGGTCGCACAAGCCCTCCTCGGCGCTGTAGGCCATCGCGTTGATGGTGAAGTCCCGCCGGGCCAGATCCTCCCGGAGGTCGGGCACAAAGGCCACGCTGTCGGGGTGGCGGCCATCGGAATAGCGGCCCTCGGTGCGAAAGGTTGTGATCTCATACAGCTTTCCATCCCGCTTGACGGTGACGGTGCCGTGCTGCAAGCCGGTGGGGATGCACCGGTCTTCTCCGAACAGTTCCATCACCTGCCCGGGCGGGCGGCGGTGCAGAGGTCCCAGTCGTGGGGCGCAAGGCCCAGCAGGCTGTCCGGACACAGCCGCCCACGGCGTAGGCCCCAAAGCCTGCCCGGTGCAGCTCATCCGGAAGGGCGGCAGCACCGGGTTCCAGAACGATGTTCATTCGCCTTCCTCCTCATACTGAAGCGCAATGCTCTTGCCGTCGAAGCCGCACTCCGCCGCTGGGAAGAGGCTCTGGGCCTGCGCAAGCTCCTCCTCCGGGTCGGTGATCATGGGCGAATAGTGGACGAGCCAGAGCCGCTTTGCACCGGCCTTTGCCGCGAGGGCTGCGCTCTGGCCGAAGGTGCTGTGGCCGTACTGCTTCGCCTGTGCGGCCTGTTCGGGCAGGGCGTAGGTGGAGTCGCAGAGCAGAAGGTCCACCCCCGTTGCGGCCTTTTCCAATGCCGGACAGGGGGCGGTGTCGCCCGAGAAGACAAAGCTCAGCCCCTGCCGGGCCGGGCCGAGGACGGCTTCCGGCTGGATGACACGTCCACCGTCCAGCGTGATACTCTGGCCGTGCTGGAGCGCCTTCCACTGCTTTACCGGTACGCCCAATGCCCACGCCTGTTCGGGTGAAAAGCGCCCGGCCCGGGGCAGGTCGAGGCGGTAGCCCTGACTCGTGACCCGGTGGCGGGTGGGGACAGGCGTCAGCTTTGCCCCCTGCGGCCAGCCGCCGAAGCGCTCCCGCAGAGCGCCGCCGGGGCGTCCAGCACCTCAGGGCAGACCGGATACGGCAGAGGCCCCGTCAGCACCCGCAGCGCGGCCCAGACCTCGCCGAGGCCTTTCGGGCCGTACAGCGCCAGCGGGCGGGTACGGCCCTGACAGCCCAGCGTCTGCAGAAGCCCCGGCAGGCCAAAGATATGGTCCCCGTGGTAGTGGGTCAGGCAGATGGCGTCCGCACGCATCAGGTTCACCCCGGCGCGGCGGGCGGCGGTCTGGGTGCCCTCGCCGCAGTCCAGCAGCAGGCTGTGCCCCCGCATTCGGCCACCGCCGCCGTAAGTGCGCGGTCGGGCAGGGGCATGGTGGCAGCCGTGCCCAGCAGTGTAATGGTCAGCATAAGTCTCTCCGTATCACAAAAATCTTGATGGCTATAGTGTACCACACTCTTCGTCCCGGCACAATCGCACACCGC
>VOFC01006245.1_pt1 | contig 28987 bp, 38 predicted proteins | sample 5384161 | NCBI WGS metagenome assembly VOFC01 (sample SAMN12384722, study PRJNA508395) | human gut metagenome | isolation source: healthy gut B | host: Homo sapiens | reverse complement strand
ATTTCCTCATGATAGAAATAATCTACGATCACCGGATGTCCCTGCGGGACTCTGCCATAAGGCATTTCATTATCCACAAAGGCACAATCATACTTCTTAGCCATTTTCTCAGCTTTTACTTCAAGTGCTTCAAAGTAGCTGCGGTTATGCTTGTTATAGATCTCATCGTAAAGTGGTACAAGATCAGGATATTTTCCGGCGATATAATCCATAATTGTCTTTTTGAAACCGCCTCGAAGATTGAGATTTTCGAGCCAGAACAGATCGCACTGATTCTTTACCCGCTCAAAGATTGCTTCAAAATCCGTGATACCGGGGAATACCGGGGATACGAAACAGACTGCTTCCATCCAGAGAGATCGCTCATACCGGTAAGAAGAAAGTTCTGCGGACGTTTCTTTTCCATCATCTTGAGCTTACCCGGAAAGAATTCAGGGTCAGCGAAATCATCAATCATATGCCAGCGTTTCACGTTGTTGCGGGCATAGCAATATGTACACCCCACTGTGCAGCCAATGACGATATTCATGTTCTGAATCTGATCTTTGATACAAATACTCATGACTTCTGCCACTCCTCAAGATTCTTTTTTGATGCGGTCGAGGCATTCCTCAAACCAGGTAATTTCTTCCTCTGAAAAAATTTTGTAGTAAATACTGCCCATCTCATCCAATCCACCAAACACCATACACGCCCCAAATGCCCAGCACGATTATAGCCTTTCACATCTTCTATGGGCGCTACCTCAGCATTTGCCCAAAAAGCCGAAAGGTTTTTGCTTTCTTGAATTAAAATCATAAATGCCCATTACAATAAATAATACGCCGATTATTACCCAAATAACAAATGCTATTAATCTTCCTTCCATAATATGTATCCTTTTCTTTGTAGTTCTGTAAATTCCCGATTTGTATAACCTCTCTTAACATCTATTCCACTGCCTCAAATCGCGACATCTAACCGAGGTTACAACCTGACACACATTTTGCAGCGGACATATTAATATCTTCAATTTTCAAGCATTTTCAATACTTATGAATAAAATCATTTTCTACATTTGACAGCAATTCATCCTGTTGCTATCAACGGCAGTATAGGCAAATTTTGCCCAAACTGATTCTTTATTCAGCTCTCCTTCCTTGAATATATTTCTAACATGTTTTCCAATTACACTTAATCGCGTTGAAACAACTCTGCCATCTGATCAATTGACAACCAGACGGTATCATTTTTCAAATGTTGCTTCTATTTTGTCAGTCCATCTTCTGTTGTGTACATCAAAATATTGTGTAGCAAGGAATTTGGCATTGCCTTCCACTCCTTTCTATTTCCATATTTCTCGAGCTCGTTACTCTTATCTTCAACACCATATTTTCCATCTTAATATAATAATATGCCAACAGCCTAAGAACATAATCTGGCGCATTACGAGTTCCCTCTTTCCACTCTGTAACTGTACGATAAGGAATATTAAACACTCACAGAACTCCTTTCGATTCATGCCGGTGATTCAAGAAGTTTTTATTTCAATCTGACAATCTGTAAATTTTTCCATAATCAATCATTCCATTTACACTTTGTGTATATTATATCATATGGTTCACAATTACACAATGTAAATCAAAATTCAAACAATTCTCTCTTAACTATTTAGTTGCAATCATTGTTTCACAATCCAAAAACAGCGTAACATTATTCGACCAATTACCAAATGGTTCAGAATACATAACTCTCCCCAAACACATTCAAAGGATAAAAACTATCAATCGTCTAGAAATATCAATCTCTATTCCTTCATAAACTAATTTTGCACATAATTTTTTCTTCTACTACCCGCTTTGTGTTTTCAAAACCATCCAAAACTGACATAACAGCATTTAACAATTCATCCCCTCTTTTCTCAAGGGAAAGTAATAACTTAGCTATAATCCTACCTCCTCAGTCATTTGCTTAAAATATTCTTCTAAACATATTCCACGTTCAAAAAAGCAAATTTCCTTAGCAGCCTCTTCTCCCACATAACGATAATGCCATGGTTCGTAGTTTGTCCCGGTAATTTTCTGTTTCCCTGGTGGATATCTCAAAACAAAAACCATACTTATAAGCATTCTCAGCAAGCCACCCATAAACATCTTCATTGCTGCACTTGATTTGTCTGCATTGATGTCTACTGCGATCCCAAGTTGATGTTCACTGGTTTGTATCTTATCATCCAGTATCTCCTGTTGCTCTTCCGCTGTTCTATAGCCTTCACGAACAACAGGATATACATCTTCTGTTCTTGCTGCATCAAACATTTCCTGTAAGTAAGGATAGACTCTACTATCTACCATCTGACCATTTGATAATTCCTGTTAATTTAATTGTAATCTTCCGGCAATTCATTCCACCTATTCACAACAATTAAATTCCACTCCTCAGGAACCTGAATCTCATGTGTATTACTCAATCTGAATAAACATTACCAATTAACTGATATAAGATTACTAGCAAATATACTACAACTATTACTTTCAATAATTTTACAAGCCATTTTGCTTTTTCCCTCCTTTGTAGCCATAATTTTTCTATGCCTTCATTCTTCTTGACCAATTCCTTATGGCAAATGGGATACAACAAATACCTATCATCATTGAACTGTGATCAACAGATAAGGCGACCATATATATTTTCCAAAGATATGAAACGTATTCGTTCTAAAAAATCCGCACCACTGCCAACCAATGGTAACAAATCCAATACCTTTTGCAATTCATATGGAAGATATTCTGCTATCATCATTGGACCATAAACACAAGCCAGACTAAACAACAATGCAAGTACATTATTTTTCATGGTAGCAGATATAAACATTACAACACCTGCAAATCCAATTGTTCGAGCAATGCAAAAAACATATTCATAGATTTCAGCCTGTAACATATTCATAGGTGCAATTGCAATCAGCTTAATATTCTGAATCGGCATATCCCATCCTTGATGTCCCCATAAAAAAATACCTGCGATAAAATGCTGGGAATTACAAGTATTATAAAAAATTCTACTGTAAATACTAATCCCGTTAATATTTTTGCTGATGCAACTTTTTCCCCAGCCATTCTTCGTTGTTAATACCAAAGAACTTGTATTATCATGCCACTCTGCCTGCAAATAGAGACGACAAAGCGATTGCCAAAAACAATGCCATTACAACACCCAAATCTGCAACCATGCTTCCAAGAAGCTGTGACCATCCTTCTACCCATTCATAACGGAAAGGCTTTCACATCCTGCTCCATATGAAGCAGACATTCTTTTTCAGCTCCTACTTGTCCACTATTCTCCAAAAAATCTTCAACCGCCTGCTGTCTTCTCTCATAAAAATCCGGTCAGCTTATCAGTATTAACATAACTTATCATTGTTTGATATGTGCCTGTTTCACGAAGCTCAGGATACAACGTACCAAGCCAGCTGTTGATAATTCTCCAATCCGTTTTTTCTAACTCCTTTTCCATACCGGCAGCTTCCAACTGCTGATAATCTCTCACTAATTGCTGCAAAGTCTCATCCGTTAATTCTTCTCCAAAGTTGAGTGCATATTCCTGACTCTCCCTTTATTACTCCATAGCCGTCAAAATTGTTTCCAAAAAGCACTTGTATAATCACCCGAACTTCCAAAACTAAACCATTGAAAAGATAATATATTCCCCAAAAATCACGATATAAATTAAACATAGTAGTACACAAATCTTAACTATGCGCTTTCTCCATAATTTCGTATGTTCTAATAAAAATAATTCCATCCTACTGTCCCCCTTCTTCTGTTGGGAAATAATATAAATAAAGGTCTTCCAAGGTTGCTTCACACGGAACTGCCTGTTTGCTAGGCATATTGTCCGAAACAATACGCAGCACCATATCCTTTCCTTCATGCCTTAAATTTGCAACTGTCGTTCTTGTTGCCATTTTCTTGCTTCTGACGGGGAAACGGTAAGCTCCCAAACTTTACCATTTGCTTTTTCTGTTAATTCCTGAACCGCTCCCCTGCAACACAAATTTGCCTTTCTTCATCAATAACACTTCATCTGCTATTGCTTCTACATCCGACACAATATGCGTTGAAAGAATCACAATTTTATCTCCGGCATATTCTGAAAGTAAATTACGAAACCGCACTCGCTCCTTCGGATCAAGTCCTGCTGTAGGTTCATCCAAAATCAAAATACCCGGATTATTCAATAATGCTTGTGCAATTCCAACTCTCTGTTTCATACCGCCGGAAAATGTTTTTACTTTCTTATTTGCCACATTACTTAACCCTACTACCTCTAACAGTTCATTTGCCCTTTTCTTTTGCCATATCCTTTGGTATCCCTTTAAGAGCTGCAACATACATCAAAAATTCCATTGCTGTATAATTGGGATAATATCCAAAATCCTGTGGTAAATATCCCAATACATTTCTATAATCAGCCCCCAGCGAGGTTATCTCTTTTCCATTCAACAACACTTCACCAGAAGTTGATTCCAAAATAGCACACAGCATACGCATCAAAGTTGTTTTTCCAGCACCATTTGCTCCCAAAAGACCATATACCCCTGGCTTTAAAGTTGCACTCACACAGTCTACTGCTATTTTACTCCCATACTGTTTCGTTAATCGATCAAGCAATAATTCCATACATTTTTCCTTCCTTTCTCATCTCTACAATAAATAGAACTTCTTTCATAAAAAATATCCCGAATACTACAAATGCAATCAACCAAAATCCAATTGCGGATGTGGCGTATAACCATGGTATTACCCTTGATGAAATTGCCCAGCAGACACAGGAACCAAGCATTACAACTGCACATGTCCATATGCTCTCTTTTCTTTGTAGCCTTACCAGCCTAAGCATTCCCGTCATACAAACCAGATAAGGAACCAAACAATACAACACCATTTGTCCTAACTCACCGCAATCACTCTGTAACGACACTTCCAGACATAATACAATGGTAATACAAACCAGATTAGCAGAACCTGCCAAGACTAATTTGGCCAACATAATCTGGGCGCCGGATGCTCTCGTTACCGCCTCAATTTCACTCATTCCATATAACTGACTCTTGAAAAGAACGGGCATAGCAGTCACCACAAAAGTGGCATAAAATTGGAATATTCTGTGGAATATCCGCCACGCTGGCAATCATCAGACAAACAAAAAATAAGGTTACCGCCTGCAAAATAAATATCGGTATCCCTTCAAACCGAAAAACATCTGACAAATACTGAAAGAAACTTGTTCTTGGCTCTTCTTTATAAAGCATTTGTTCTTTCATAATTTCAGTACAGTAATTTATGGTTTCTTCCAGTCTCTTTGGTTGTACTTCCTGTCCTAAAGAATGATACAAATTGCTTTTCAATGTTCTATCTTTCATTTTCTCGCCTTCCTCATGATTTTTAATCCATTACAGACTCTACTTTTGCAGTTCTCATGTTACATCCCATTACTTTTGCTATTTCATGAAATTCAACTGCTCTCCAAATCGTAATATAATTGCTTCCCTTTGTTCGGGGGATAAGGTACTTAAAAGATAATTTACCCTCCTCCTTATCCTCCAGCCTGAGTATTTCATTACATTCGTCAACAATACTTTCTTCATCCTCTAACGGGCAAAAAATGTATCTTTCTTGCTTTCATCAATACACACTCTATTTGCAATGGTGTATAAATAGGCTTTAAATTTCTTTTTTCCCTGATAGCCGGATATATTTTTTAAACAACTTATAAAATATTTCCTGCGTCAAATCTTCAGCCTTTTCCCACGCTGGAGCAATGCCACCTACAATAGCGCAGTATAGATGCATAATAACGAGTAATCAATTCTTCTGCCGCCCGTTCATTTCCATATTTAATTTGATCTATCAATTTGTCATCACTTAACACTCTCCAGCCTCCTCCCTTGTGATTCTCTATATATAATAACGCTTGACATTTTCCAAATGATTAAAGGCTTCATTAATTTTTGCAAAAAATTTTACAAACTGTAAATTTATTACCAATTTTTTATACTGACACACCCTCCATGTGTGCCCAAAACAACAAGCAAGGCATACAGTTCCCGGTTATAAGTCGCATACTCCAGGGACACTCTTTTGAAGTATCCCTATTTTCTATCAATATATCTGATAGTCTCTATTTACTTTCATATTCAAAAATTCTTTGTGTTCCCACAACCGAGGTCTAATGCCACAACAACCGTTACTTTCCTCACAAGCTCTTTTTCCTTGTGATTTTCACCAATTCTGTTGAAGCTGAAAAACTCTACAAAGTGCGTAAATTCAAGGATTTCTACATATCCATTATAATATTCTGTCCAATCCCTAACTGCGTTTAATATCTCCTCATAGCCGTGGCACTCTGATAGATCTAATTCATCTTTCATATGACCAAAGAATGATTCCTGAGGAGCATTGTCCCAACAGTTTGCTCTACGTGACATAGACTGTCTCAGTTCGTTATCCTTTAACAATTGGATAAATTTAATGCTGGTATAGTGGGAACCCTGATCGCTATGTATTAATGTTTCTGTGCTTAAATCAGTTCCATGTTTTTCTATTAACTGCTTTACTGTTTCTAATACAAAATCAATTTCTAGTGATTCGCTGAGAACCCATGACAGCAGTTCCTTGGTACAGGCATCTATAATTGTCGACATATAGCACCGGGGTGCTTTTCCATTTATAATATACGTGATATCCGTTAACAGAATTTTTCTTGGTCCGTGTTCCTCGAATTCACGGTTTACTATATTGGGTGCGGTATATGCAGTTGCCATTGCTTTTGCCATTCTCCGATAGGGATTTGCCTTGCGGATAGGGCACTGTAAGTTGTACTTCTTCATCAACCGCCGGATTTTTTTGATATTCATCACTATCGGCGGTTCCATGTGTAACAGCCTCATATATATGCTACGGGCACCTTTATGATATCCTCGGTACTGGTATGCTTTCAGAATCAGAAGAAAATCCTGTCTGTCCTGTTCCTCCCTTTCCATTCGCTGGTCTTCTGTTGAGAGATAATGGTAATATCCCGAACGGGATACTCCTGCAATTTCGCACATGGCAGCTACATTCAATAGATTATCGTTTTTTTGCATGGTATCATAAATAATCTGATACTTTGCGCAGATGGTGCCAATCGTAAAAATCAAGCCCTGTATTTGTAAGATCAGATTCAACTGCTTATTGGTCATGCCTACCGCTTGCAGCACACCGTATTCCTGCTTCTTCGTGGTGATATTGATGATCATGGTGTTTGCCAGATTCATAAACCCAATGAGACCGACAATTGCCATGAACAGATAACAGCCGAGCTTCATCATACGGCTTGTGTATTCTGCATATTGTAACTGTGCATGATAGGTATCCATTTTTATATGCGAAGTATTAGAAATCAAAGTATTCAGACTCTGTTCCACAGATGCAACATCTTTTTTATCACAGTCCACCCACAGATAGCCATAGGCTGTTCCCCTCGGATTCATGGAACGGTATACACCTTCCGGAATGACAAGATAAGTGTCCGCGCTTACAAAGGATCCTGCAATCTTTCCCTGATAGGTATAGGTTTCACTTCCATTCTCAAAGTCAAATGCAATAGATTCACCCGGAGCATATCCATCTTGTTCCATCCACGCCGACCAGCCAAAGAAAATTTCACCATTCTTTACCGCCTGATCATAGTCCATAGAGCCAATATCCCCGTCTTGGCGCATAAAATCAAAATCATTTTTACTCACAATATCAGCCGGAAATCTTGTTCCGTTCAGATTTACAGAGACAATCTCTCTCGTCATGACATCTGTCACTCCTGGAATGCTTTTGATTTCTTCAATCATTTTAAATCATTCAGTGGGTTGTTCTGTAGGATCGTATCCAGATTATTCTCCGGATAGGCTTCATCATAATTCCGGGAATAATCCAGCTGCAACTCAAATTGTCCATGGTTGATTGCAATCCGCGCCTCGTGCTCCGTGTCAATATTCCCAACATAATTAGAGATAATTACAAACAATACACAGGAAAGCCCCATGGTAAGAATCGTAGCAATAGTTCTTTTCGGATTGCCTGTCACATTTGCCATTGCCATGGAGAAAACGGTGACATCTTTTCTGCCTTTTCGTCTGCCCTGTTTTTGCGTTTTGGAGCCGTCAAGATACCGTGTCGCTTCGATGGGTGAAATCCGGGAAACAATTTTCATGGGTTTGCGCAGAGCCAAAACGACCGTAAGAAACGATACAAAAATGCAGATGAGCATAATTGTCAGTGAAAACAGAGGCACCTGATGGTTCTTGATTCCGGACGATACCAGATTTCCCTGCTCCACCAGCCAGTTGAAGCTGACTTTTGCAATCAGGAAACCAAACAGCAGCCCCAGCGGTATCGAAGGAACCGCCAGAAGAATGCCCTCACGAAAGATCAACTGCTTCATCTGCTTTCTGGTTGCACCCAGCGCCTTGATTTTTCCGTACTCCTGAACCTTCTGGGCGATCCCGACCTGGAAGATATTATAAATGACCACAACGGAAAACAGCACGATTCCGAGGATCAGGGTTCCACAAACCACAATCATTTCATAGCTCGGCTGCAATACCCACTGCAGGTAGAGGTCATTGATGATCACGTTTTTCTGGTCAATGCCGCAGGAATCCGCGATTTCTTTTATAACAGGCGCAACATTATTCATAGATACATTTGCAGAATCGCTCAAGGTAAAATAGATATTATATTGCCTGTCACCCTCCGCAACACGCTCATTATAAAAATCCTGCGAACCGAATACAACATAGGAAGCCTCGATGGTATATTCATCCCGGTCATATAAAATCCCGCTGACAGTAAATTCCACCGGTGCGTATTCCGACTGCATGCCGGAACGGTACTCCAATGTTACGGTGTCTCCGACCTTTACATCATGGTATCCCACTGCATCAAAGAAAGCGCGTCCTGCAGCAATTTCCTGCGCCTTTTCCGGATAGGTACCTTCCTTCAACACATATTCCTGATTATAGGGAAGCATTTTCCTGACCGTTTCATCCGCACTGACAAAGCCGCCATTTTCATTTCCTTTCAGGATGCCCTCCGTACACATGATGCTGATATCAGATATCTCAGCTCTGCGTTCCACTTCTTTTAATTGCGTACCATCTGCTGCGACAAACAAACCATAATTGCTTCCATATGAGCCTGCCGCCTGACTTTTCTGTAAACGCATCATTCCATTTCCCACAGTACTGATAATCACAAGCAGCATCGTGGTCAGACAGATTGCCATCATGATCAGTATACTTCTTGTCCTGTTCCTTTTGTCATTGCTATATGCAATCCTGCTTATTGTCTTCATCTGAAATCCACCACCTGTCCGTCCTCAATCACCAGAATACGGTCAGCGACCTGTGCAATTTCGTCATCATGGGTAATCATTACAATTGTCTGTCCATATTTTTTTGCTGTCATCTTAAGCAGAGCGATTACCTCATCACTGGTCTTAGAATCAAGATTTCCTGTCGGCTCATCTGCAAATATAATTTCCGGACGATTCACCAGTGCTCTTGCAATTGCTACTCTCTGCTGCTGTCCTCCGGATAACTGATTTGGCAGATTATAAATCCTCTTTTCAATCCCCAGAGTTGCAATAATATCATTTACATACGCTTCATCCACTTTTCTTCCATCCAGCCCCAGTGGCAGTACAATATTTTCCCAGACATTAACAGATGAAACCAGATTAAATGCCTGAAAAACAAATCCGATTTTTCTTCTGCGGAAAACAGCAAGGGCATCTTCCTTCATCCTGTATAAATTTTTCCCCGCTAAAGTAACACTGCCTTTTGTCGGGTGTCTAGCCCTCCAAGCATATGAAGTAATGTACTTTTACCGGAACCTGACTTTCCAACAATTGCGACAAATTCTCCCTGCTCAATCTGAATGTCCACCTGATTGACCGCTTTGACCTGATTCTCACCTGCGCCATAAAACTTACAAAGCTGCTTGGTTTCTAATATCACACTCATGTGTTGCCTCCTTTTCATCTTACATCCAAATTTTGGTATTTTTCAGGGACAATCTTTCATTTCACTTTCAAAAAAAACGAGCAGAAGTCTTACAGAATTGTAAGATTTCTGCTCACTTAAAATTTAACCAACATATGGTAATTGAATCACAAACGTGCTTCCTTTTTTTTTTTTTGCCGGAGGTTACCGTAATCGTACCTGCGTGTTTTTCGATAATTTCTCTCGATAGAAAAAGTCCGATTCCTGTACCACTCTTTTCCATGACCTCAAAAATTTTGTGATACTCATTCTGCGGAATACCAATTCCCTGATCCTCAATTTCCATTCTTACAAGATCGTTTCTTTTTTGTAACCGGATAAATATTTTTGAACCATCCGGGCTGTACTTGATTGCATTATCCAGAACGTTGATCACAGCTTCACCAAGCCACCTTTTATCCTGCATAATCGTGCATGTTTCCAGCTCTTTTTCATAGTCAAAAACGAATTCAATCTCTTTCTCATCCGCTTTAGGATAAGTGCGGTTCACAGCAGATATGACAGTATCCATAAGCGGAAGTTTTTTCTTATTAATCTGAATCAGTCCAGTTTCCATCTTGGATATTTCAAGAAGCGACTGCAATAATGTCTCCAGTCCATCCAGAGCACTCCGACAACGGATACGAAACTCCTCCTGTTCTGTGGCACTTAAGTCATTCTGCATCAGCACACTAAAACATGTATCCAAAGCTGCAACCGGTGTCTTTAACTGGTGAGAGATATCAGAAACCATTTCTTTCGTGTTCTCCTTTTCTGCCCTTGCTTCTTCCTTTAGCAGCTGAATATGATGTCCGATTGCTTCAAGCTGGCCATTCAATTTTTCCAGTTCAGCATGATTTTCCGTTTTCAGTAAATCATCAAATTTATTTTCACGGAATCTAATCAGAATTTCTTCCAACTGGTCTAAAATTTTCTGATGACACGCATCTTCTTTTTTTCTTCCAATAAAGTAAAAAAGTCAAAAGAAGCACGCATATCACAGTGCTTACAGCACCGGTCACCATAACCTGATGCCGGAATTGCGAATAAAATGCATTCCCTTTATTCCCCAGTATCCATATTGCTCCAATAATCGCCTTCCCTGTTCGTTAGTTTCAATATCCTTATCCTTAAGCAATTCCGAAACAGCATCCAGCCCGGAAAATTCTTCCTTTGCAGCAATCTCTGTCATAAGATTCATTTTATATTTATAATCTTCATAAAACACATACGTGGTAAAGCAATTTAATCTGCTTTAGCAGCATCCATTCCTTTACCGCCATAAGCACATCCTTATTTTCCTCTACCCCAAGCAGACAGTCTTCCACCGGAATGATGGCATGCGTACGTGCCGCATAAAATCCGGTCACAAGTTTTCCTTCTTTATCCAGTCCCACCGGAAACTGTGCCTTGTTGCGGTAGCGGAAAGGATGCTCCATCCCAACGATCGGCAAACATACCTGCTCTAACTCTTCTTTGGAAAATCCTCCAATCCTCTGCAGATTACTGCGCACCTTGTTTTCCTTGAATGCAAGTTGTTCCTCGTAGGAAAGTGCCTGTATCTGACAGCCACCGCAGCGGCGGTGGAGCGGACATTGCGGTTCTACGCGGTATGGAGATGGTGTGATAATTTTCTCCACACGGGCATATCCATAATGTTTTTTCAGCTTTGTGGCACGGGCGCGGATTTCATCTCCGATCAGCGCATCCTTGACGAAAAATGTCATCCCATCGTACTTTCCGATGCCTTCCCCGTCGACTCCCATATCTGTAATTTTCAAAGAAAATAAATCGTTTTTTTTCATCCTTTTAACCTGCGAAGTCGGAGTCAAAATATCTTTCGGCTCCGACTTTATCTCATCTTATTTGCTTGTCTTGCGTATATTTGTCTCCAGCAGACGGCTGTACCCCTGCCATTCAAGATTATTGTCCGGTACATTTGCCAGAATCTCCCGCATGGTTTCCATCTTTGCATCCACGTTGTCCGCGAAGCTCAAAGCCATCGCTTCAACCAGTGCCGGTTTCTTCGGAGATCCATACTCCAGTTCTCCGTGGTGCGCCAGAATGCAGTGCTTTAACTCATTTTCCAGAACCACCGGAAATCCCTCAATGGAACGGATTCCCTCGCCTACCCACTCGGCACCGATCATAATATGCCCAAGCAGCTGTCCTGCATCGGTATAATCATTTGCCGGAAACGCCGACAACTCTTTTAATTTACCGATATCGTGGAAAATCGCCGCCGTAACCAGAAGATCCCGGTTCAAAAACGGATAATTCTGCGCAAAATAATTACAGTTTCTTGTCACGCTGACGGTGTGTTCCAACAGACCCCCGACAAATCCATGATGTACACTCTTTGCTGCCGAATGAAATTTAAACCGGTCCGCAAATGTTTGATTGTCGAAAAATCTGTGCAGCAGCTGGTTCAGGTAAGGATTTTTCACAGAATCAATATATCCTGTCAATTCGGCATACATCTCCTCCACATCCTTGTCCGTACAAGGAAGATACTCCTTAGGATCAATGTCCTCCTCTGAAACACGGCGTGCACGCCGGATCGACATCTGCAGATTTCCCTGAAAGCTGGTGACATCTCCCGTAACCGCCACATAATCCAGCGCGTCAAACTCATCAATTCCCACAGAACCCGGATCCCAGATCTTGGCATCAATCGTTCCTGTTTTATCCTGCAGGATCACATTGTCGTATGCTTTTCCGGCTTTGGTCAGTGCCGCCTGTTTGAATTTACACAGATATACTTCATTTACTTTTTCTCCTTCTCGGAGAGATTCAATATATTTCATAATAACTCCTTATTTCCAATTTTACTGCAAAACCCCTGCTTTTAATTTACAGGTAATCTTTTTATAACCCTTAGTACCTTCCCGCATAACCGTAACCGAATAGGTTTCTTTCGGTGTCAGCTGCAACAGCACCTCCCGGAACTGCTCTGCACTTGCAACCTCCTGGCCTGCAACGGAACGGATCACATCCCCGCTCTGCAGTCCCGCATCCATGGCAGGCGAATCCATCTCAACTTTTTTGATATATACGCCCTTTGGAATATCGTATTTCTGCGCAATATGCTGGGTAACCGTAGAAATGTGCACACCAAAATACGGCACCTCTTTGTCCGCAAATAATAGATCAATCACTGGCATCAGTTCTGATATTTCCACTGCAGTGAGCGTATTTGCAGAAGCCGCACTATAGCTTTGCATCACAACACCGACAAGTTCGCCATCCATATTGATCAGCACACCGCTTCCATTCTCGCTGGCAACAATATCTGTCGTGTATACACTGTAATTATTGTCCGGAGTGGAAATTTCATTGTTGGTCGCCGTAATGGTTCCGGTCAAAATCGAATAATTCGTTCCAAGCGGGCTGCCAAGAGCAATCACAATGCTCCCCTTATGTATGGTATTCAAGCCTGCTGTTTTCATCACGGTAATGGCATTCTGCGTGGAAGTCTCCAGATCCTCCAGATCCACGGTAAGTGCCGCAAGACCGGTATTCCCATCGTATCTGACCAGCTTTGCCTCTGCCACCGCATCATTTACAAAGGTAACTTTGATCTTTGCAGCATCTTTAATCGTTTTTTTCTCCGTAAGAATCCAGAGTTTACCTCCACGTTCTCCAATGATCGTGCCACAGCCCTGACCTTCCCGTTCATAAGAGTTGTTAAACCAGTCCGTATCACTGACCACCCCTGTGATCGTAACGATGGACTTATTTGCCGTATTTCCAATGGCGTACAGCTCCGTCTGAATCTGTTGGTAATCGTCCAGCGTCATCGGCTGTCTCTCTTCCGGAGTCTGTGTCTCCTCCTTTTCCTCAGACCCCTGCTCCGTTTCTTCCACCGATGCCTGCTGTGAATCCTGTGCTCCGGTATCCGGCACAGAACCTTCCTCCTGCCGCAGAACCGGAATCATAAAAAGCAGCACCAGACACACGGCCAGCGCAAATACGCCCCCACAGGCAGCAGATTCCCCCAACCGGACCCACATACGTTTATAATTCTTTGGTTTGTCCTTAATCTGTTCTCTGACAAACGCATTCTTTGGTTGCTGTTTATCACTCATAACCACTATTATATTCGCATTTCCATGCACTTGCAACAATCACATTATTTTTCTTTTCCAAAATGGCACTTTGCGTTATAATACAAGAGAGAATACTATATAAAAAGGAATATCACTATGAATCAGAAAGTTTATCATACACTTGAATATTATAAAATACTGGAGCGTCTGGCAGATTATGCCAGCTGTGAAGAGGCAAAAGACCGCTGTCACAAACTGGTTCCCCTGACCGATCCTGCGGAAATTGCACATCTGCAGGAAACTACGGCAGACGCACTCAGCCGCCTGTACCGCGGAAGTGGCATCAGTTTTTCCGGCGTTCACAATGTCAACGCTTCCCTGAAGCGTCTCGATATCGGTGGCACCTTAAATACCACAGAGCTCCTTATGATCTGTTCTCTGTTGGAAGTTGCCAAGCGGGTCAAAGCATACGACCGAAGCGACCGCAACGATGAAAAAACAGATTCCCTGTCACCGCTTTTTTCACAGATCCAGCCGCTTTCTCCCCTTTTGGATGAAATCCGCCGCTGTGTTGTCGGGGAAGACGAAATTGCAGACGACGCCTCTGCGGCACTTTCTAAAATCCGTAAATCCATCCGGGGGATGAACGACCGCATTCACGCACAGCTGACTGGTCTTATGAACAACACAACCACCCGCAGCTATCTGCAGGATGCTGTGATTACCATGCGTGACGGCCGCTACTGTCTGCCGGTTCGTGCCGAATCCAAAACCTCGGTTCCCGGTATGGTACATGACCAGTCCTCAAGCGGTTCTACCTTATTTATTGAACCAATGGCTGTCGTCAATTTAAATAACGAACTTAAGGAACTGTTTTTAAAAGAGCAGGAAGAAATTGACCGCATTTTAGCAGATCTTTCCAACCGTGTGGCAGAAAACGCAAACGGAATCCGTCAGGATTATACTGTTCTTGCGGAACTGGATTTTATTTTTGCCAAAGCCGAACTTGCCAAAAGTTACAACGGTGTTGCCCCTGTCTTTAATGAAGAGGGACGGATTAACATCCGCAAAGGCCGCCACCCACTCTTAGATCCTAAGAAAGTGGTTCCGATTGATGTACGTCTCGGTGCGGATTTCCGGCAGCTGATCGTGACCGGCCCAAACACCGGTGGTAAAACCGTCTCTTTAAAAACGGTGGGACTGCTGACTCTGATGGGACAGTCCGGTCTGCACATTCCGGCCGGAGATCGCTCGGAACTTGCCATTTTTCACGAAATTTTTGCAGATATCGGAGATGAACAGAGTATTGAGCAAAGCCTGAGTACGTTTTCTTCCCACATGACCAATATCGTCCGCATTTTACAAAAGGCGGATGACCAGAGCCTGTGTCTGTTTGACGAACTCTGCGCCGGTACCGATCCGACCGAAGGTGCCGCACTTGCCATCTCCATCTTAAACAAACTGCACCAGTATGGAGCGGTCACCATGGCTACCACGCATTACAGTGAATTGAAAGTTTATGCGCTCTCCACAGAAGGTGTTGAAAATGCCTGCTGTGAATTTGATGTCGATACGCTCAGTCCTACCTACCGTCTGCTGATCGGTATTCCGGGAAAAAGTAATGCGTTTGCCATCAGTTCCAAACTCGGACTGGCAGAAAATATCATTGAAGATGCCAAAGGCCGCCTGAGTGAGCGCGACGTCAATTTCGAAGATATGCTTGCCAATCTGGAACAGAGCCGTATCACCATTGAAAAAGAACAGCTGGAAATCCAGAAATACAAAGCAGAAATTGAAGATTTAAAGAAGAAACTGACCGCAAAAAATGAACGTCTGGACAACAGCCGTGACGAGATCCTGCGCAAAGCCAATGAAGAAGCCGTACAGATTCTCAAAGAAGCCAAAGACCTTGCCGATGAGACCATCCGCAACTTCAACAAATACGGACAGGGTCAGGCACCAATGTCCAAAATGGAAAAAGAACGCAGCCGTGTCCGTGACAAAATGAGTGCCAGTGAAAAAGCACTCTCCATGAAGAAAAAAGGAAACGGTCAACCACAAAGTACCTAAAAAGCTGCGCATCGGTGATTGCGTGCGTGTACTGTCCATGAACTTAAAGGGAACCGTGCACACACTGCCAAACGCCAAAGGGGATCTGTATGTCCAGATGGGAATCTTACGTTCCCTGGTCAACATCAAAGATCTGGTACTGATCGATGAAGATGCCTCTCCGGCAGCAAAAAAATACGGCGGTACTTCTTCCGGAAAAATAAAAATGAGCAAAGCGGCATCCGTTTCTACAGAGATCAATCTGATTGGTATGACGGTAGACGAAGCCATTGCCCATCTGGATAAATATCTTGATGATGCCTATGTGGCTCATCTGCCATCCGTCCGGATCGTTCACGGAAAAGGAACCGGTGCACTGCGCAATGCCGTACAGGCACATCTGAAAAACCAGCGGTACGTGAAATCTTACCGGATGGGAGAGCCGTCTGAGGGCGGTGCCGGTGTGACCATTGCTGCTTTTGATGTTTAAATACCTATTGATTTTTTATAATAAGGAGGGATTTCCATGTCCAAACAGAAAATACTGATTGTGGACGATGACAATAATATTGCAGAACTTATTTCCCTGTATCTGACCAAGGAATGCTATGATACCAAAATCGTCAATGACGGGGAAGAAGCCCTGCACGCATTTGAACACTATAACCCTAACCTGATCCTGCTTGATCTGATGCTTCCGGGCATTGACGGCTATCAGGTCTGCCGGGAAATCCGTACCAAAAGCAACGTTCCGATCATCATGCTTTCCGCCAAAGGCGAAATCTTTGATAAAGTACTCGGACTAGAGCTCGGTGCGGATGATTACATATTAAAGCCATTTGATTCCAAGGAACTGGTAGCACGCGTCAAAGCGGTTCTCCGCCGTTTCCAGCCTGCCAAAACCGAGTCCGTTGTAGAATTAAAATGTGTGGAATATCCGGATCTGACCGTCAATCTGTCCAATTATTCGGTCATGTACAATGGGCATCCGATTGACATGCCGCCAAAAGAACTGGAACTGTTATATTTCCTTGCAGCTTCTCCCAACCAGGTGTTTACCCGCGAACAGCTGCTGTTTATGCCACAGAGCAGTATGCCAGCGGTAACATGCACTATGAATTTACCGTTGAAAGCAATGATGAAATGGGCTATCTTGCCGGAACGCTGAACTATATGGCAAGCGAGATCGCCAGATCGGAAGACAACCAGAAAGAAATTTGTTGCAAATGTTTCCCACGACTTCCGCTCTCCGCTGACTTCGATCAAGGGTTACCTCGAAGCAATGCTCGACGGGACGATCCCACCGGAGATGCACGAAAAAAATATCTGCACATCGTATTAAATGAAACAGAACGTCTGACCAAGCTGACAAACAGTCTGCTGCAGCTTAACAACCTAAATACAAAGGGCATGGTGTTGGAAAAATCTGTATTTGATATGAATCAGGTGATCCGCGATACGGTCGCAACCTTTGAGGGTTCCTGCGAGCAGCGGCAGATCAGCATTGCTCTCACTTTAACAGGAAATGTCATGCATGTGGTGGGCGACAAAAGCAAGATCCAGCAGGTTTTATACAATCTGCTCGATAATGCCATCAAATTTTCCCACAATAACTCTACGATCACGATCGAAACAAGAGAAAAGAAAAATAAGCTGTTTGTTTCCGTTAAAGATACAGGAATCGGAATTCCAAAAGACAGTCTCAACCTGATCTTTGACCGTTTTTACAAAACCGATCTTTCCCGTGGCAAGGACAAGAAAGGAACCGGTCTCGGTCTGAGTATTGCCAAGGAGATCATTCATTCCCACGGCGAAAACATCAATGTCATCAGTACGGAAGGGGTCGGTACGGAATTTATCTTCACAATCGCCCGCGCAGAGGATGATGACGAGGATGAGGAAATGACTGAAGATAAATAACAGTTAAAAAGGAGCTCGCATAGAAACGCAATCACGTTTGCCTACCCTGCGATTTCATAGTTTTATTTACACGTGTTCCCCTGCCACAAGGAACCTCTGCGTATGCAGAATCGGCTTTGCCGATACGCAGAGGCTGCATAATGGAGTTACAAAAGTAACTCCATTACATTTAATAAAAGCGTCTGTGGCGGGAACCCGGTAAAAAAATGGTCCTTTTTTATATGCACTCCAAAAATTTTTTGAAGGCAGCTTGTCCTTCCGGTGTTCTTTTGTAAACACCTGCACATCCCAGCACTTTTGCAAACACAAATCCTATTTCTTTCTGCACGATCGCATGAAGATTCTCTTCTGTGATTTCATAGTTTGGCAGCCATTTTTCTGCCCAATCTGCATGTATTTTGGTTAAATCGCTTTCCCGCAGATCCTCATTCTGCAGAATTCTGCGTTCCAGCTCCGTCATTTCCTTTTTGCAATCTGGCCGGGAGAACTGCCAGTCCCATCACTTCAATCAAACCAATATTTTCTTTTTTTATATGATGATATTCCGGATGTGGATGATACACACCTAACGGAAACTCTTCTGTGGTAATATTATTTCGTAACACCAGATCTAATTCAAACAGATTTTCTCTCTTTCTTGCAATTGGTGTGATCGTGTTATGCGATACTCCTTGCGTTTCGCTGAAAATAAATGCTTTTTCATCTGTATATTCACGCCAGCAAGACAGAATGCAGTCAGCAGCCCCTACCAATGACTCTGTGTTATGCCCCTGTAGACGAATAACAGACATAGGCCATTTCACAGTTCCGGCATGAACATCTGGAAATTTTTTTAATGAAATTTCTGTCTCATAAGGTGCTTTAGCCATTGCAAACTCATATTCTCCACCTTGAAAATGATCATGACTTAATATGGATCCACCTACAATTGGCAAATCTGCATTTGATCCCACTGTATAATGCGGAAACTGTTTTACAAAATCCAATAATTTGGAAAAAACTGCCTTATTTATTTTCATTGGAATATGACGATCATTGAAAACAATACAATGTTCGTTATAGTACACATACGGCGAATACTGTAAATTATATCGTTCTCCACACAATGTAATCGGAATAATTCTATGATTTTGCCTTGCCGGATGGGAAATATGTCCGGCGTAACCTTCATTTTCTTTACATAGCAAACAACTCGGATACCCAGATTTCTTTGCTTTTCCCGCCTTTGCAATATCACGAGGATCTTTTTCCGGTTTTGATAAATTGATGGTTATATCCATTGCACCAAATTCTGTATTTACTGTCCATTTCTCATCCTTTACAATTCGATCTTTTCTGATATAATTTGTTGCCCTGGCTAAACTGATAATAAAAATCTGTTGCAGCTTTAGGAGATATATTGTATTTGTCCCAAAACTGCCTGCGAACCACAGAGGGGTATGGTGTCAATATTCCCATAATCTTTGTATCAAATAAGTCCTTTTCCGTAATTGTTTCTTCCTCCAGCATTCCCTGCCGACATGCATATTCCAACATATCGTTTAAGATCTGTGACAATTCTCTTTCTGATCTAACCTCTTTCGCAGTCCCTTCATGCTCTGTCAATTGAAATAATTCCAGAAGGCGATTCGTCACATATACTTCATCTTCCAACAACCAATCCATGGTTCAATCCATATGCTACAAGTTCATTGATATACTCATTAATCATAAAACCACCCCCATTTACACATTCTAATATCCATTTGGATGACTTTTATGCCATTTCCATGCTGTACCGATAATTGTTTCCAAATCTGCATATTGTGGATTCCATCCTAATACTTCCTTTGCTTTTGCACTGATGCGATCAACATAGATGGATCTCCTGCCCGACGTGGTTCTTCCTTTGCCGGAATTGATGTCCTGTTACTTTTCTTGCAGTTTCCACAACCTCTTTTACCGTAAAACCAACTCCATTTCCAAGATTAAATATATTGCTGTCATTTCCATCACAAAGATACTTCATTGCAAGAATATGAGCCTGTGCAAGATCATTTACATGAATATAGTCTCTAACACAAGTACCATCCTTTGTGTCGTAGTCCGTTCCAAAATAGAAATATACTCTCTCTTTTTCATTTGGTACCTGCAAAATTAAAGGAATAAGATGTGTTTCCGGATTGTGAGCCTCTCCAATCTTTCCATTAGGATGAGCCCCGCAAGCGTTAAAATAACGCAAAGACACAAATCTTAAGTTATATGCATTTGCCGTCCATTTAAACATTTTCTCCATAGACAATTTTGTTTCACCATAACAATTTGTCGGAAGTGTACGATCCGATTCCATAATAGGAATTCTCTCCGGTTCTCCATAAGTTGCCGCTGTAGAAGAAAACACAATCTTATCATACCATGCGCAACCATGCTCTCCAACAGTACTTCTGTACCACAAAGATTATTACTATAATATTTCAATGGCTTTATCATACTTTTTCGCCTACTTGCGAACTAGCTGCAAAATGAATAACTCCATCTATATTTTTCTTTATCAAATACAGAGTCAATAAAAGCTCGGTTACGAATATCTCCTTCATAAAACTTCGCTTTGGGATGAACCGCTGCCCGAAAACCTGTTTCAAGATTATCTACAACCACCACATCCTTTCCTGCATCAATCAACTCATAAACAGTATGCGAGCCAATATATCCGGCTCCGCCTAATACTAAAATGCTGCCCATAACTATTCCTCCTTGTTTTTTTATGTATCTTACATTACTTGAATTCCGCCATATTTACGAATTTTAAGTACATCACAAGCACCATCTCAAATACCTTTTCTATCTCTGTTTTTATATAATGTGACAATATCATTTGGTACGAATGCCTGTATTGTTCCGGCAAAGCCACCACCATGCACTCTGTTGCACCCCTGCCCGCCTAAAATCATATCGCTGACAGCCAATGCAATAGAAACATTTTGATGTTCCCATCATGGCACACATACATTTGCAAATACTTATAAGAAGAATCACCTGACTTTAACTAATCTCAAAAAATCTCCAAATCTGTTCTCTCTCAATGCTGCCACTTCTTTTTGCACTCATTTTCACACACATAGTGAATCGCTCTAAGCGCTGCCCGATCTCCTGCCTGTTCTCTGATGCGTGGAAGATTAGCAAGTACTTCTTTTTTTCGTAACCTGTTAACACTTCTTTTTCCCAAACAAGCCGCCGCTCTTTTTCATTTCTTCGGTTGCTGCATAATCCGATGTCAAATCGCATGTGAGCCCTTGTATCGGTAATACAAAGACTATATCCATATCCATCCGGAGTCAAACTCAATCCGCTCACCAATGGTGCCACTGGATCCTGAAAATCAATATGTGCCAAACTTCCAATGGAACACGCCATCTGATCCATCAATCATGGTTTCCAAAATATACATTTTCTGCAAATTGCCCAATCATGGCTATTTCAACAGGAGAAATCTTTCCATCATTAAACAGCTCTGACAAATTGTTCCCATCAATGTTTCAAACGCTGCTGAAAGAAGACAATCCAGCTCCTATCCAACACATCACTGGTAACAAAAGCCTGAAATCCCGCCTATCTGATATCCATATTCTTTTGTTTTTGCCAACAGCCCTCGAATTAATGCATTTGTTGTTGCTTATCCTCATCCTCTCTCATACCTAAATCATTCAGATATATCGTGATCATCTCATATCCGGCAGATATCACTCTTGACATTACGCCTTCCAAATTTATGTACAACAACTATTGCATCATTATTAATGGAGGCTGCCAACACCTCTCCGCATTGATGATCTGTATGATTTCCACCTATTTCACTTCTGCCCGGTGCACTAAAGACAGATTTCTCCCTCTCCAAAATGTTCTGTATAACTTTCCTATCGCCTTAATAACGCTCTCTTTCATACGATATTTTTTCTCATCCACATAAACATCTTTTCCAATGTTCATCATACATTCCATTTTTTATTTTTTATCAAATCGTATTATTATCACAAACTCACATCTCCTTTTCTTTTCAATCTTAGCATTTGTCTCCTCTCTACATTCATTCCGGAAAGGATAAACAATAAGCATCAAAGATCAGTGGCAGCCAGAGATACATAAACTGCATCAATCCATTCTCTTTCCTGTCTTTAAATAAGTATACTCAAGCCTCAGATACAAGTGCATTGAATGTACCACCGAGTGTGCAGCAGGTAAGGGAAACCAGTCCATACATCCATACAACGACAGGCGCGTTACCCTGCATAACGAAGATCAGATAAATGGCACGTACGATCACATTTAAAATAAAGCATCCCACATTTAAAATCCGGATATTTTTCAATTTCTTTACAAGCATAGGTGCTGCGATCAGACCAATGACATTTGCTACGGAAAAGATAGATATCATCTTTCCGAATAAACCTGCATTTCCACAATTATATGTGAAGTAGTAAATAGCTGCTCCCAAGGAAACACCGCCCATCACCCAGCAAATGTCTTATCTAAGAACAGCCTCACTCCAAACCTCGGAAGCTCAGGGAACTCCTCATCCTTCTCTGCATGGATATCTGCCTTGATCTTTCCTGAAGGATAAATAGTCCATGTGATCCGGGCATCTATTATCTTCTGAACCGTTGCCGCAACAATTCCCACATGGCAGCTGATTTCCATGCCTTCTCCTACAGTCACCTCATAGGCTCTTGTGTAAGCCTTATCATAATGGGCACGCTGCCACAGGGCTTTAATATACATATCATTATCAGTTGGTGCTCTCCAGATATTTAATTCCATTGGCCGGTTCAGGTACTTCTTGCCTGCGTATTCAAGCTGGCTGAACAATCCTGTACGCTTGTCAAGGGTATAAGAGAAATCCCCAGAGCTTATCACCATCTCCGTATCACTTTCGGTAATTTTTATCTTCTGCTGTTCTTGACTATCGTCAAGTATCGCTACAGCAGTCCGGTTTCTCTCATCTGCATTTTCAAGCTTTATCTCATCAAAGCCCAGAACGTCACCCTTATCCATGAGAGGAAGAGGCTTCTTAAGAGCATAGAATATACGCAGGTACACCCTGCCAGCTACAGGGATATCTAACAACAGCTTACATGTCCCGTTGCCGTGTGGCTTTATGCCGATATCATTTATATTACCTGCTGCAATAACCTCACCATCTTTTGTCAGTTCGTAGGTAACATCTGCATAATCCTCAAGGTTATCAAAGTCCATGTAATTGTGGAGAACCAGTTCGCCGGTATTCTGATCGTATGAAACAACCCTTGCCGGACGATATACATTTTTATATTCCAGAAGTCCTGTGTGAGGCCTCCTATCGGGATACACCAGCCCATCCATACAGAAATTACCGTCATGTATATCCTCGCCGTGGTCTCCGCCATAATAATATACTGTCCTACCATCCTCTGCCTTGCCGTGTGCAACCGCATGGTCACACCACTCCCACACAAAGCCACCGCACATAAGGTCATTTGCCTGGATCATCTGAAAATAATCCTCGAAATCTCCCGGACCATTTCCCATGCTGTGACAGTACTCCACAAGAAGAAACGGCTTACTGCCATCCCTGTCAAGATACTCCTGTACCTCCTCAAGGGACGGATACATACGGCTGTAGAGATCAAGATCTTCATAGTTGTAGGTCACATCATAATTACGATACCTGGAGCTCTCATACTGGGTTATGCGACTATGGTCGAATTTCTTAGTCCACGCCAGGGCAGCCTCGAAATTACATCCGTAGGCACTTTCATTTCCCATGGACCACATAACTATTGAAGGACATATGCTCCACATGGAATATCCTGTGGCACATATGGTGGATCAAATGGAAACGGATAACGAATATTCGTATATTGATGCGTGTCATAACCATCCATCTGCCATACACCCGGAACAGTCACATGATCAAATCCGGAAACATCATAACCTTTCTCGTAAAATGATTCCTTACATCATAAATGCTGTTATAATACTGAAACTTCCACTCTCCGTTTAACATCTGAAAACGATCCGAGCTTTCCCGATGCTCCACCAGATCATTCATACGAACTGATGCCGGAATGTAATATGCCCTCGCCGGCATTGTCTTGTCATGCATAACATTCAAATCTTCATAAAAGCGTGGTACAATCATTGCAAAAACTCCTCCTTTAACATATATTTTTTATTCACCGCAATACGCAGTCAATAAAATTTCGTCTGTGTGTCATTATCTTCCGTCCTTGTATTACCTTGAAACTCATCATACATTTTCACAAAAAAAATGTCCATAAACAGAAATGGACAAAATATGCACAAAATGATACACTAAAAAATGCAACATCAAATTGTTTTAGTTCTTCTCAAAAAACCGTATTGACTACTTGTAGTCAGATATTTAGGAAGGGCTAAAACTATATGCGCGTAGCTCTCACCGAAAAACCGTGGATTTTGAGGTGGCATTCACTATAACTCCGGTTCACCATTGACTGCTAACAGTCAGACTTTCACTTTCAAAGGAGGACTCAAAATGTATATAAATTCCGGTTATCACAACCACTCCCTTATCGACTTCAAAGACAAAAATGCCGACCACTGATTGTAGGAAGCTGTGGCACTTATCGCCTATCCTCACACCAAAAGCTTCCAACTTATCGTCCCAGAGGAAGACTTGACTTTCAAATCATCTATATAGCAGCCGGACGAGCTCATTTTTCATTTTGACAACACAGATGACGATACTGTCGTTACGGCAGGAAACATAGTACTTTACCGCCCCAAGGAATTTCAGAAATATGAATACTATGGCATTGATAAAACAGAAGTTTACTGGGTGCATTTTACCGGAAGTGATGTAAAGAACATTTTAAGAAGTTATGGTTTCCCGAATGACCAGCGTATCTTCCATGTTGGAACATCACTTGGAATACGAGCGTATTTTCAAACGAATTATTTTAGAATTACAAAGATGCCAGGATAACTATGAAGAAATGCTGACACTATTGTCTGCGTCATTTACTGATTGTCTTTCACCGGGAACTTAACAGCAAATATGTCCTAAAAAATGAGTACCTAGATCATGAAAATGGATACTGCTGCGTCCTATTTTAACGAAAACTATAACCGTGATATCAAAATCGAAGAATATGCTGCTTCCAAAGGAATGAGTGTCAGTTGGTTTATTCGGAATTTCAAAAAATCTACCGGTACAACACCTATGCAGTTTATCACCTCCATCCGAATCACTAATGCCCAGATGTTATTGGAAACCACAAATTATGCCGTAAATGAAATTGCACGCATTGTCGGTTACGATAACCCACTGTATTTCAGTCGGCTGTTTCATAAACAAAATAAAGGGGCTGTTCTCATCGCCATCCGAATATCGAAGCCCAAAGGTTCGATCAGATGCAGGCTTGGTATATTGCAACACAGAAAGGTTTCTTCCCGATATTTCCCGTATTTTCCATCAATAGTTGTTCCCTTTTTCCATCTATGATTGGCTGACGGAGTCTTGTAATGAATTCACGAATTCTTCCGATTGCCAGCTTCAGATCTTCCAGCGAATAAGCATAAAATACATAGAAACCTTTACCCAGTCGCCAAATGCCGTGCCGGAACAACTGCAACCTTTTCCTCCTGCAGAAGACGCGTTTACCGCAAATTCCTCGCTCGTCATACCGAATTCTTTGATGCATGGGAATACAAAAAATGCAAAACGGCTCAAAGCATTCCAGCCCATTTCTTTAAATGCATGCATCAGATATCTTCTTCTCTGGTTGTATGCTTCACGCATCAAAAGTACCATCTTCTTTCTCCGTTTTTCAATGCTTCTACAACTGCATACTGGCTTGTGGTCGGGTTTTACATGATCGCAAACTGATGGATCTTGTCATCTGCGATCACTTCTGCGATCGCTTCGAGATCTTCTCTTGTCATAACCGCACCGGTCGGATTGTTCGGGAACGGCAGTACCAGAAGTTTTGTCTTATCGGTGATCGCATCCTCCAGCTCCTGTGCCGTTAAACGGAACTCATTCTCTGCTTTCAGGTTGATGACAACCGGAACACCGTCCGCTAAAACAGCACACGGCAGATAAGATACAAAACTTGGCTGTGGGATCAGCACTTCATCGCCCGGATTTAACAGTACACGCATCGCAAGGTCGATCGCCTCACTTCCACCTACGGTGATCAGCGTCTCGTCGATCGTATAGTCAACTTTGCATCTGCGACTTAAATATCTGCAGATCTCCTCACGCAGCTCTTTTAAACCTGCATTGGATGTGTAGAAAGTCCTTCCTCTCTCCAGACTGTAGATACCCTCATCACGGATATGCCATGGCGTATCAAAATCCGGCTCTCCACGCCAAGTGAAATAGCATCCTCCATCTCACTTACAATATCAAAAAATTTTCTGATGCCGGAAGGCTGAAGCCCCAGAACTTTATCGGAAATTACATTTTCATGGTGTCACCAGCATCCTTTCATCTTTGCTTTTCTTTGTAAAAATCGTTCCGTGATCCTTGTATTTCTTCAGGATAAAATGCGTTGCTGTACTCAGCACGGAATCCAGTGTGGACAGCTTGTCAGATACAAAACCTGATACCTGTTTCAGAGTCTTTCCTTCCAGAATGACCATCAGATCATACGCTCCGGACATCAGATATACGCTTCTTACCTCCGGATAATTGTAAATACGCTCTGCGATGGAATCAAATCCCTGTCCACGCATCGGAGTGACACGCACTTCGATCAGAGCGGTTACTTTCTCATCGGAAACCTTTCCCAGTCGATCAGTGTGTGATAACCGCAGATGACCTTTTCTCTTCCATCTTTGCGATCTCATTCATGATCGTTACTTCATCGCTGCCAAGTAAAACAGCCAGTTCTTTCAGATCAATACGGCTGTTTTAGGGAAGCGAAAATACCGCCTTCTCTGACCGCCTGCATAAAGGAAACGCCGGACTTACCGGCGGTTGCAGCCTCCGGAAGGATAGAAAAGATACTTCTCGAAGCCTTTCGCCTTTTTCTACCATGACTCTTGGAAAAACGTGCAAGCAGCTGTGCTTCCTTCTCCTGTGCCAGAAGCGCCGCCGCTTCCATTCCGATATATTTGTTACAACAATATCCAGTCCCGCTGCCTTTTTCTCCGCCGGGGCAGCGCCTGTTCCGGTCGCTGTAACGCTCAAAACAGGAGTGGATACCGCATCTGAAACTTCTGTATGACCACCCAGGATCTGCAGATTCTCCTGCATGCAGACATCCTGCGCCGCTTCCATCATGGTTTTCAGTCTGATCTCCCGCATGCGCTCCGGGATAGAAATGCCCAGCAGAATATTCTGCGGCATATAGCCCTCCGCCGCCAGTGCATTGACCGCCGCATAAATGCCATGGCGCATCAATACATCTCCCGCTACAGGCAGCGAGATCGTCTGCATTTTATATGCCAAAAAGGCGCAGTCTGATCCTGTCACTGCGCCATTTGCTTTTTTCTCAGTATGCGATTGGATTGGTTTTAAAACAGAACGCTTTAAGACATTCTCTGCGATCTTTCCCTGTTTCAATACTGTCCACCTGCCACGTTTTCAACAATTTTACTGTGCCTGCTGTTGTGCCTGCTCAATTGCAGCCTGCTGTGCTGCGATTGCTTCCTGCTGCTGACGGATCGCTTCCTGCTGCGCCTGCTGTGCTGCAAGAGCTGCTGCCTGTGCAGGATCATTGTAAGTACCTGCATTGATCGCTGCTGCTGTTGCCCTGCACTGATCGATGCTTCCTGTTGCGATCGCTGCGTTAATTGCCGCCGCTGCTGCAGGATTTGCTGTCGCGGTTCCGACTGTTGCGGTACGTGGTGTTGCTGCGTATGTACTCTTGTTGACCTGTGTACGGCTTTCTTCATCACCATCCACGGTAACAACCTTCCAAAGCTCTGCAACATAGCCTGTATGTGCGGACTGTACACTGACGGAACCTGCTGCCATAGCACCGTCTGCTATGACCTTTTTCTCCTGTCGGCTCTGTCTTGCTGATAACCTTACTCTCATATCTGACCTTGCGGTTAGACGGTCTTGTCTCCTGACCGTAAATCGTAAATGTAATATGCTTATCGGATGTGGTATATCCTTCGATATATACCGGGCAATCCAGATTGTTTGTAAATTTCAGATCCTTTGCGGTCCCTGAGATCGCTGCATCTGCGGACGGATCCACATAATTAACGATCATGGAATGATTGAAACGCTCTGTCACGTCAAGCTCTGCTAAAAGGATAGCATTATATAAAGTCGTGGATACCTGACAGATACCACCGCCTAAGGACTCCACAACCATACCATTGCTGTAAGAGCCTGCCATATAATAGCCGTTTGCCTCTGTGAACGGGCTGACTGTTCATAGGCGGAAAAGCTGTCTCCGGATATAACAAAGTACCGTTGATCTTGCTACAGCCATTCTTTACGTTACCGCTTCTGTTGGCACCGGATGTAGAATAACTTGTTGTAAAGGTACCAAGCACATCCTTGACCTTGGAAAGCTCCTCCTCCGTACCACGCGGCTGTGTTGTCTCCGCTACCAGATCAATGGAAGCTGCTTCCTTATCCCAGTCATCTGACAGATAAGAACTCGATCACATCTACGGACTCATCTACATTGATCTCAACACCGGTCTGTCACAGCTCATATACGAAAAGCACCGTTTTCTCTTTTTAAAGTGCCATCCACTGCCTCTACATTATACTGCAGACATTTTTTCCTCGATAACGGATCTGACTGCTGCCTCATCAAAAGAAATAGAAAGCGGAAAGATCTCGTTCTGATGTTCCAGAATCCTTCAGGTGCTTTATAACGCTGCACGATATTTCCTGCTTTTCAAGCTCTCACTGCCTCATCAACGACTTCCTTGTTATCCCATT
>VOFC01002257.1_pt1 | contig 29006 bp, 30 predicted proteins | sample 5384161 | NCBI WGS metagenome assembly VOFC01 (sample SAMN12384722, study PRJNA508395) | human gut metagenome | isolation source: healthy gut B | host: Homo sapiens | reverse complement strand
TCCTGACCTACGGTAAGCGCGGCGAGATGCCGATAACGCCGCCTACGAGAAGAAGCGGATTCAGACTCATCATGTGCTGCCACCTCCCACCTTCGCTGTCTTCAAGCTCTGCAATCGACCATCTTGTGGTACCCGGCAGATGCATAGAGCTGGTCGGGGCCGACGGCCTCCACTCTGCCGTCTTCGAGGAAGATGGATCTTATCCAGTCCCTCCACCGTCGAGATGCGGTGCGCGATGAGCAGAGTCGTCTTACCGGCACGGCTCTTTTTCAGGTTATGATTTTTTCCGTCCTGGTATCCACCGCCGAAACCGAGTCGTCAAGGATCAGGATGGACGGATCTTTCAGGAAGACGCGAGCGATGGAGATGCGCTGCTTCTGCCCGCCCGAGACGGTGACGCCGCGCTCACCCAGGACAGTCTGTAGCCATCCTTGAAGTCCACAATGTTGTCCCGACGTCAGCAAGGCTGGCTGCCCGTTCAATGTCCCGGGTATCGTCCACGCCAAAGGCGATGTTGTGGGCGATGGTATCCGAGAAGAGGAAGTTCTCCCGGGACATAGGCACGCGCCTGCCGCACCGAGTGGATGGAGACGCCGTTGACGCGTCCTTCCCGTCCACGCCGGGTAGCGGAAGGTCAAATCGCGGAATTCAATGCCGCCCTTGGGGTTTTCGAGGTCCGGCACACGGGCGCGGTCGGCCACATCAATGGTGCGTCCAGCAGCTCGGTGATGCGGTTGAGGGAGGCTTTGCCGCGGGAGGTCTTTTCGATGAGCATTGAGATTGCCATGATGGGCCAGACGATCGCCTCGAAATAGCCGATAGAAGTTCTCCTGCGCAAAGTCGGACAGGTCAGAGAACGCCTGCTGGCGCTTCGCCACGTTTTAGTCATGGTCGCGCCCATCACGGTGCCGATGGCAAACATGAACGCTGCCGGGATGAGGGCCAGCATGGTCATGCGTCTGTCCATGCAGCACGATCCATATCATGGGCAGGCAGATGTGCTGGAACAGCACCTCTTTCGTGAAAGGCATCGTCTCGCCCCTCACCACCACCTGTCCAAGGTTGACGCCGTTGATGACCAGACGATAGCCCTGCTCACCGACTGAGCTACAGAGGCGGATCTAACCGACGACCCCAGCGTGACAGGCTGGTGCTCTAACCAACTGAGCTGGTGGGTGGAAGTTAACGGGCTCGAACCGCTGACCCTCTGCTTGTAAGGCAGATGCTCTCCCAGCTGAGCTAAACTTCCACAAATGGAGCGGCCGACGAGGCTCGAACTCGCTACCTCCACCTTGGCAAGGTGGCGCTCTACCAGATGAGCTACGGCCGCACATTCCATGTGTTCGTGCCGGTTGTTTACCGGCGACGCTGATTATTATACCGTACCGCCCGGCAATTGTCAACCACAAATTTGCATTTTTTGCAAAAAAATTCAAAACAGGCCTGTCTGCGCACAAAAAGCCTTCTCTGCACTGGCTGACACCGCCGTTCATTCATGTTTGCCGCAACAGACACGAGGAAAATTTAGTTGCTTTCTCCTGTAGGAACCATTATAATAAGACTGTCATTTTGTCGCCTGCAAAAGCTGCGTCTGTTATGCCGCCGAGGGCATGCAGGCGCGTTTTCGTGCACAGAAATAGGAAATGCCAGCATAAAGGAGCAAACACGATGTATAAGATCACTGAAAAAGTCGCGCTGAACCCCACCGTGACAAAGATGGTCATTGAAGCCCCGCTGATCGCCAAAAAAGCAAAGCCGGGCCAGTTTATCATTGTGCGCCCGTTTGAGGACAGCGAGCGCATCCCCCTGACCGTTGCCGGTTACGACCGTGAGAAGGGCACTGTGGACATCATTTTCCAGATCGTGGGCGGTACCACGATGGAACTGAACAGCCTGAAGGTCGGCGAGAGCGTCCACGATTTCGTGGGCCCGCTGGGCCGTGCCACCGAGGTGGAGGGTCTGAAGAAGGTCTGTGTCGTGGGCGGCGGCGTGGGCTGCGCCATTGCCCTGCCCATTGCCCGTGAGCTGCACGAGCAGGGCTGTGTGGTACACAGCGTGGTCGGCTTCCGCAATAAGGATCTGCTGATCCTGGAGGACGAGTTCCGGGCCTGCAGCGATGAGCTGCGCATTATGACCGACGACGGCAGCTACGGTACCAAGGGCGTTGTTACCGCCGCTCTGACGAGCTGGTGGCCGCAGGCAACCAGTACGATCTGGTCATCACCATCGGCCCGCTGATCATGATGAAGTTTGTGGTCAAGACCTGCCAGAAGCATGGCCTGAAGAGCATCGTTTCCATGAATCCCATTATGATCGACGGCACCGGCATGTGCGGCGGCTGCCGCCTGACCGTGGGCGGCGAGACCAAGTTTGCCTGCGTGGACGGTCCCGACTTTGACGGTGATCTGGTGGATTTTGACGAAGCAATGGCCCGCGGCACCATGTACCGCCCGTTTGAGGCACACGCCCGTGAAGCGGCATGCAATCTGCTCAATCAGGAGGTAAAATAAGATGGCTTTCAATATGGACCCGAAGAAGTGCCCCATGCCCACCCAGGACCCCAATGTGCGCAACAAGAACTTCAAGGAAGTTGCTCTGGGCTACACCGAAGAAATGGCCGTGAACGAAGCAAAGCGCTGCGTGCACTGCAAGAACAAGCCCCTGCCAGACCGGCTGCCCCGTGGGCATTGATATCCCCGAGTTCATCGGTCATGTGGCCGAGGGCGACTTTGAAGCCGCTTATCAGGTGATCAACCGCTCCTCTTCCCTGCCTGCCGTCTGCGGCCGTGTCTGCCCGCAGGAGAGCCAGTGCGAGGGCAAGTGCACCCGCGGCATCAAGAACGAGTCGGTGGGCATTGGCCGTCTGGAGCGCTTTGTTGCCGACTGGCATCGTGAGAATGTGCACACCGCCCCCATCGTGCCCGAATGGAACGGCCACAAGGTGGCCATCATCGGCGCAGGCCCTGCCGGTCTGACCGCCGCAGGCGATCTGGCAAAGCTGGGCTATAAGGTCACCGTTTACGAGGCCCTGCATGTGGCCGGCGGCGTGCTGATGTACGGCATCCCCGAGTTCCGTCTGCCCAAGGCCATCGTGCAGCAGGAGATCGACGGCCTGAAGAAGATGGGCGTTGATTTCGAGTGCAACATGGTCATTGGCAAGGTGCTGACCATCGACGAGCTGATGGGCGAGTACGGTTATGAGGCCGTGTTCGTAGGCTCCGGTGCCGGCCTGCCCCGCTTCATGGGCATCCCCGGCGAGAGCCTGAAGGGTGTCTACTCTGCCAACGAGTTCCTGACCCGCTCCAACCTGATGAAGGCTTATCTGCCCACCAGCAAGACCCCCATCCGCACCGGCAAGAAGGTGGCTGTTGTGGGCGGCGGCAACGTGGCGATGGACGCCGCCCGCAGCGCCCTGCGTCTGGGTGCCGAGACCGTGTACATTGTCTACCGCCGCGGCAAGGATGAGCTGCCCGCCCGTAAGGAAGAGGTCGAGCACGCCGAGGAAGAGGGCATCATCTTCAAGACCCTGTGCAACCCTGTGGAGATCCACGCCAATGACGAGGGCTTTGTCAAGTCCATCACCTGCATCGAGATGGAGCTGGGCGAGCCTGACGCTTCCGGCCGCCGCCGCCCCGTGGAGAAGAAGGGCAGCGAGTTTGAGCTGGACGTGGACACGGTCATCATGAGTCTGGGCACCAGCCCCAATCCGCTGATCCGCTCCACCACCCCGGGTCTGGAGACCAACAAGCACGGCTGCATCGTCACCGACGGTGACGACGGCAAGACCAGCCGTGACGGTGTGTACGCGGGTGGTGACGCCGTGACCGGCGCTGCTACCGTCATTCTGGCCATGGGCGCAGGCAAGACTGCTGCCAAGGCCATCGACGAGTACATCCAGAGCAAATAAATTTCCAAGGTGGCTGCGAACGCAGTGAGCAGACGGATGAGGGGTAATTTAAGGTAAAATGCTGCTGTCCCGCGCCCTCATCAGTCACCTGCGGTGACAGCTTCCCCGACCGGGGGAAGCCTTCCTTCGGAAAGCCGATTTCCATGTGTGAAGGTGGGCAACGCCCACCGAATACCGGATATGAAAAATCCCTGTGCCAGCGCACAGGGATTTTTGCATCTTATTCTGCGGTCTCCGTCGTGAGCACCGGGTAGCCTGTCCGCACGCACCGCACGGCACAGCGGGCACGGCCGCCGGTGGTGCAGGTGAAGAGGGTCAGGTCCCAGTTATCGGAATCTTCCGTCTTTTCGGTCATTTTTTCGATCTGGGTAGGCTGCAGATTCTCCACATAGGAGACCTCATAGCTCCACCGCATGCCGTCCATATCGGTAAAATAGACCTGTGCCCCTTCGGCCAGCCATTTGATGGGGCTGAAGTGCTTTGCATAGTTATGGGCGCAGACCACCATGTTGTCCGCGTAGGTGGAGCCGGAGTACCGGCCGGGCGCGATCTTCAGGCCCGCATAGCTCCACTCGCTCATCACGGGCAGGTCGAGCCCAATGGAGGGGATGGACAGGTAGCCGATGTAGCTCCAGCCGTCCAGTTCCGTCTCGGTCATGGGCTGGGCAGGGTCCAGCTCCGGCTGCAGCACAACGGTCTCCGACTTTGCCTTTTCCTCAACCGTTGTGGTCAGGGTCTGTTCCAGCTCTCCCAGTGCCTGCTGTGCCGCCTTGTCTGCGCGGGCCGCATCCCACTTGTTGTAGGCAAGCAGCGCCGCCGCCGCCAAAATGAGCAGCGCACCCAGCACCATGCATATCTTTCCTATTTTCTGTCTCATGGCAGCGCTTCCTTTTTGTTCAGCACCCAGCCAGCGGCAAACAGCAGCACACCGCTGACCGCCAGCACCGGCACAGGCCAGTTCAGCTGGCCGGTCTGGGGCAGACCGCTCATGACTGCGCCGTCCGGACGGCCCGCCAGTGCGGGATTATCCGGTTTTCCCGGGGCTACCGGGGTTGTCCGGGCTGCCCGGGCGAGACCGGGTTGCCCGGACCATCCGGGTTCTTAGGCGTATCCGGGTTTGTGGGCTCCGTGGGCTGATCCGGTGTGCCGGGCTTGTCCGGCACGGGAGTGGGCGGCACAGGCGGCGTATCCGGGTTGACGGGGGTGTAGCCGCCCACCTTGGGGGAGGCGTCCACCTCATAATTCCATTTCCCGTTCTCTGCCATGGGCAGGGAAACGAGGAACGGTTTGATGGGCGCATAGCCATTGGAGGCCTTGCTCTGCACGATCAGGTACAGGCCAAGTTCCAGATCCTCAAAGGTAACATTGCCGTCAGCATCAACGGTTTTTGTGGTGCCCCGTGCGCCCTGCGGCATATATTCCAGCAGCTGGTCCGCCAGCGTGCTGTCGGTCAGGTCGCCCAGCGCGATGCCGCAGCCGTAAAAATCGCCGCAGTATTCAAAGCTCAGGTCGCCGTTTTTGCGTTTCACCTCCGCCACGCGGTACAGCGTCAGCTGACCGCCGCTCAGGGCCTTTATCCTTGGCGCTGTCGTGCAGCGCAACGCGGATGGTGCCGGTGGCGGGGTTTCCGCTGGCATCCACCAGCCGGATGTTCGCACTGGTGGCAAGGGCAGGCAGTGCACCTGCCGCCAGAAGGCACAGCATCAAAAGCAGGGCTGCAAACCGCCTGCGCAAGCTTTTTTTGTTTCATCGGCTGTTCACTCCCCTTTCTCTTCGTGTTTTTTGCGTTTGGCCAGCAGCAGGGCCGCACCCACGGTCAGCATACCGCCCACCGCCGCAAAGGGCATCGTGCCCATGCCGCCGGTAGAGGGCAGCTCGTAGCTGCTGTAGACATAGTTCCGGAGGTAGATCTTGCCGGTCTGGATGCCGTTGTTGTTGTTGGTTTCCAGCGTCCAACAGCCTGTCGTAGTCTCTTCTACCATATAATAGCACGGGTTTCCGCTTTTGTCTGCTGCCGGGGTGAGATCGCGCGGCCATGTATACGACCATTTGTTCTCCCGAATTCAGCGAGACTTCCTCTCCCACTGCGGTCTTTTCTCCGTTGTCCTTGTTCACTTGGTACAGCTGCACCTTGACTTCCTCCACCGGGGCCGCGACCGAATTGCCAGTGTCCTTGTCCAGCCAGGACTTGACCACCGTCAGCTCCTGATAGGTGTTGCGGATCTCCATGGTCGTGGTCTTGACAACGCTGCCACGGATAATGCTGTTCTTATCAACGGTCACGTCACCCACAGTCAGGTTATCTGCTGTGCCGGTCGCAGCCAGATATGCTTCGTCAAAACTCTGTTCCTTCTGAGCAAACAGCACATAGTGCGGGGTCTGGTCAAGCTTGTAATTTGCCGGTGCTACTGTCTCCACAAGGCGGTAAAGCGTGTCAGCTTTCAGAGTATTGTACTCTCCTTCGGTTGTCACACCCAGTGTGATCTTGCCGCTTTCACCAGTCGATTCTGTGCCGGTGTTCCATAGAGTCCACTTTCCCATTTGTTTATCATAGTACTCAATAGAGAATTCCGCATTTTTCAGCGGCTTGCCGGTATAGCTGTCCATTTTGTTCAGCAGCAGCTGGCCCATTTCGACATTAGCAGACGATTTGTTGTGCTTCACCTCAGTTTTAATGCCATCCTCCTTTTTGTCATTCAGAAAGACGCTATTGGAAAGCACCGGTGTCACCGCTGTGCCGGGGTCGATCTCGCACTCGTATTGCATCACGATAGCAGTTTTGTCCGGCACGCTGACCCGCAGCCAGTAGCCTTTCTCAGGGGTCAGGATCTGGCAGACGCCTTCCGGCAGCTCCGGGCCGATGGTGGGCTGGCCGCCTGAGAACTCGTAGGAATAAAACTTCACCGTGCTGAGATCGCCGTAGGCATCCGCACCGGCTTTCAGTTCCAGCTTATCTTCCAGCGTGAGAGAATTGCCGTTGTTCAGCGTCTGTTTCGACGGGTTGATGTACACGGTATAGCGGATGCGGTTGGTCGGTTTGCCGTTCTCCATCACCTGCTCGCCGGTCTTTTTCACCTCGGTGGCATCGCGGGTCACCGTAGTAGCTGTGGACGATTCTTCATTGCCCCATTTTGCGGTGTTCTTATAAGGGATCTCGCTGACCGACAGGTCTTTCCATCTCGGGTCTTCGGAGATATCCACCTTGTACCGGAACACCACCGTATGGCTCTGACCGTTCGTGTTGTAATTGCTGAGACTCAGCGTCAGCGTGCCGTCGTTACATGCAGCGCTCCAGTAGTTTTCCTTGTCTGCTTTATTATTTTTGTCTACCTTATTGCCGTCCACAAAAAGCTCTGTCTGGCTCTCCAGATACTTCGTGTTGGGCGGAAGGGTGTCCACGATCACAATGTCATCTGTCTGGTCGGCATCCGTCGTCAGCGCCACACGGTAGCACAGGCGCTTATCCCCCACATCCTTATACGCCACCGTGCTGCCCTGATTGTAAGTTTTGCCTTTATCCGTAGAGACTTGCTTTTCAAAGGAATCGAAACGGGTATAGGTATCCCGATCACTGGTCGTGCCCGTAACTTGCTTACCGTTTTGAGTTACATACGCGGCGTTCAAATACTTCCGCGTTTCGCCGTTCGTCACTTTGTCCCTGTCTTCGTGCGTAGTGACGGTCAGTTCCATTTTAAGCACCGGAAGGTTCTTGACCGTAATTTTGAAGGCCCGGGCCTTTACCGTATCGTCCGTCACTAGCGCCCGCGCATGATAATCCGAGAACGCTTCAATGGTCAGGTTATTATCCTTTACATCCGCATATCGCTTGGTACTGCCGTCGCGCAGCTTCAGGGTCAGGGTGTTTTCCACGGCAGTTTCCAACTCGTTCTTATAGAACCAGTGCCGTGCACCATCCGCGTCCACGTCCAGGCGGTTGTTACCTGCATCTTGCGCGTCCATGACGTCCACCAGTGTAAAGTCGGTGCCGCCCAGATCGTTGGTGACCACGATATCCCAGCTTGCAACACCATCACTATTTGTGCTGACATGCTTTTTGGAAATACCCCATTTGCCCTCGCCGAATACGAGCTCTTTTTCTGCTGTGAAGGTATCGTTGCCCTTCGTTGCCGTAGCCTTGTTGGTCACTGAACCATCTTTTGTCGGTGCATTTGTGCGGAAGGTAAAGGTGTAGGATATGGCAGTGCTTTTTCTGGGATCGTATAGCCGTCTTTCAGCTTTTGTGCCGTGATGGTATCAAAATTCTCGCCATCCGCTTTAACGGTGACATCTCCCAGCACTTTAAGCCCCTCGGGGATGACGTCCTGCACGGTATAGCCCCACAGAAACTCTCCGTAACCGTTGGCCGCAGCCTTCAGCGTGATGGTCCATTCGATCGTACCATCCTCTTTCAGCTTGCCATCCTTGGAAAGACGGCGCCAGAATGAAACATATTGGGCATCTTTCACATCCGGTGCATCCTTTATTCCGGCAAGGCCCTTGTTGTACATTTTGCCGTCATTGTCTTTGCACTTGTTCATTTCGTCCGGGGTCACCTTGGTCGTGTAGCAGAGAATGTAGCTCTCGCCCGGTTCCAGAGCAGGCAGATTCTCCACCAGAAGAGAGCGGCTCAACTCACCCTCATTGGAAACGGTCAGGTTATACCGAGAGTCCGGAACCGGAGTACCGGGTGCATTCTGTCCTGCATCCAGTTTGAACACCTTGACGCTGTCCTCCACATAGCTGCCGAGCACCTGAACCCCGCTGCCGCTCTGGAAGCTGCCGCTGCTGTCGCCGTTGAGCTGGTCGCCGATGCGCACGGTTTTATCGCCTGTGCCTTTATTCGTGGAAGCTTGCACATACCAGCGCAGGTAGTAGTTTCCATCATTATCCTTATAGTTCCACTCCTACCGGCATAACCATCTTTGTCCAGTCCTTTTTTTATGCCGCAATATCGCCGTCCGGCTTTTTGATGGTCAGATTGAACTTATCGTTAAAGATCACCTTGCCACCCGTTCCGGCCTGCGAATAATCAACGTCCGCTTCAAAGGTGAAATCTCCCGTAAATGGCGCACCATCCAGAATTTCCTGGTTCGTAAAGGTCATTTTTACCTCGCCGGACTCGCTGATGGTATAGCTGCCCACGACTTCCTTGAGGCGGTAAACATTACCTTCAGCCTCTTTTGTCAGGGTCAGACCTTTAGGCAGCTGGTAGGTCAGCGTTTTGTTCGTGCTGCTGACGATTCCGCGGCTCAGCGAATAGCTCAGTTCGACCTGCACGGCTTCGCCGTCCTTAAACCGGTATTCATCCTCAATTGGCACCCAGTCATTGCCAACTTTTTTTCTGATAACGGCCGTGGTGATGTGCTCAGACAGGTTTATTCCGCTGTCGTTCAGTTCCATTGCCATCATCATCGGGTAGTTTGCATCCTGTTCCACTGTCTCGCCGATCCACTCTACCCTTGCTGAGAAGCCCTCGTTTTCTTCAGGGACAGTCTCCTGCTCTTTTTCCTGTGCTGCATCTTCCTGTGCCTTATCAGCTGCGGCCAGATCGATCACATCCGTGATCTCGTCCGCACGCAGGGACACCTCGGCCACCTTGCCGTCCACGTCGCCGGAGATCACGGTCAGGGTGCCGGTATCCGCGTCCACATCCGACACGATGCCCACGGTCTCGGTGCTGACGGTGCGCTCCTCGGTCTGGGGCTCAGCGGCGGCAGGCTCCAGCGAAAGCAGGGCAATGTCCGCATCGGCAGAATCATCCATGATCTGCGGCGCGTCCTCTTCCACCGCCACCGTCTCGGTGGTGATGCTGTTGTAGAACACGATATCGCCGGGCACAAGCTCGACCTCTGCCGCCGCCTTCAGCCATTCAGACCCGCGCAGGTCGCTGCGCAGGGCCTGCACACCCGGCGCGCTGCGGCACCATGGTCTGCGGCACATCCGCGTAGTTCAGGCAGTAGGACAGGAACATCACATCCCACGCACCGTAGGCGTTGCCATACCATGCACCGTAACGGGTGTAGTGGCGCACGGTGGTCTGGTCCTCATCGTCCAGCTGGAAGTTGCGCTCGCTCTGCTGGTAACCCAGCTGGCTTTTTGCCACAGCGGGCAGGTCGTCGGCCCACGCACCGGTGAGCACAACATTCGTCTTTGCACTCCATGTTTCCTCGTCCTCCACATCCGCCAGCGGGTCGGACAGGCAGTTCACGGTGTGGTGGTGCTCCGGCAGGCCGCAGACCAGCACTTCCTCATAGCAGGCGTCAGGTGTGGTGGTGCACCGGGGTGTCCAGACTACTGTCGTCCACAACGGGCTGAAGGGCCACGGCATCGTCAAACACCGCAGAGGCTTCCTCATCCACCGGCACATAGTCCGGGTTGGGCTCCTCCACAAGTTCGCCCTCTTCCAGACCGCACACCAGCTCATATTCAGTGGTATAGCAGCTGTCGTCGTGGGTGTGCTCGAACAGGTCACAGATCAGGCTGCCATCCTCGGGGTCAAAGCAGTCATCGGTGTGCACATGCTCTTCCTCGTAGCAGGTCAGCGTTTTCACTTCCTGATAGCAGTCGTCGGTGTGCTGGTGGGGCACAAAAATGTACTCCGGCTCCGGCTCTGCCGAATAGGCGGCAATGTCGGCCTCGCTCTGCTCCACACCGTAATCTGCATCAGGGAATGTGCTGTCGTCCGGCTTTGTGGCGTTCCAGTCCTCCGGTTCGCCCTCCTCATAGCCGCACACCAGCACCTTCTCATAGCACTCGGCGGTGTGCTGGTGCTCGATCTCGCCGCACTGGTAGTCTGCCGTCTGGGCAATGCCCACACTGTGCAGTTGCCAGTTAACGAACAGGCTGGTGAGCAGCGCCAATGCCAGCAGCAGTGCCATATACCGCCGCGCCGCCTTGTGTTCCCTGCGGAACTGCTGCATCAGTGCCGTTGTGATATCCTTCATGTTTTTCATCCTCACTATACTAAAAGCAGCGTATTTTCGTCGTTTGCAAAACCGCCAAATCCACGCCCTATTTTTATACTCCCATAACCTATTCAGTGTACCACATCCTTGGCCGGAAATCAACTTTAAAATGCTCGTTATTTGGCTTGAGCGCTGGATTTTTGGCAGGTTTGCCATGCCAGACCCCCGCAGGCGGGATATGCCGGATTTCTCAGCTATTCCGGGCTTTGGGCGGGCGGTCCGGCACAAGGCCGCAGACCAGACGCACCATCAGCGGGGTCAGCGGCAGCCACGCCGCAGTGCAGATGAGGTTGAACAGCGTATGCGCGTTGGCGATCTGCCGGGCAATGACTTCCAGCTCCGGCCCTTTGGGCGAGATCATTGCCACCAGACCCGCATACCACGGCAGCAGGGCGCAGAACGCCGCCGCACCGGTCAGGTTGAACAGAGCGTGGGCCGCTGCCGCCCGTTTTGTGTCCCGGCTCTGCCCGATGGATGCCAGCACCGCCGTGACCGTGGTGCCGATGTTATCCCCCAGCAGCACCGGCAGTGCCCCCTGCAAGGCCCAGCAGACTGCCGCCTTGTGCTGCTGGCCGGGCCGCAACGCTCTGAAGCACCGCAATGGTGGCAGAGCTGCTCTGCACCGTCAGGGTCATGCAGAGGCCTGTCAGCAGGCCCAGCCACGGGTGATGCCGCACTCGTGCCAGCCAGAGCGCAAACACCGGGCTCTGTGCCAGCGGGGCCAGCGCCGTGCTCATACCGGCAATGCCCTCGAACAGCAGGCCAAAGGCGAACACCGCCCGGCCAACGGCCCGGGCCTTCTGCCCTGCACAGGCAAAACAGAGCAGCAGTCCGGCCAGCAGCACAAGACCGCGCACATCTTCCAGCCGGAAGGCCAGCAGCTGTGCGGTAACGGTGGTTCCGATGTTGCAGCCAAAGATCACCGGGACCGCCTGCCGCAGGGTCAGCAGGCCCGCACTTACAAAGCCCAGCACCATCACCGTGACTGCCGAGCTGCTTTGCATCACTGCCGTGACCGCTGCCCCCGCCAGCACGCCCCGCACCGGGCTGCCTGCCAACACCATCAGCAGCCGCTTCATCCGCTGTCCCGCCGCTGTTTCCAGACTGCGGCTGAGCGCATCCATGCCATACAAAAACAATGCCAGCCCGCCAAAAAGCGCAAAGATCCCTTTCAGCCCCTGTTCCAATGCCGCCGCCCCTCCCGCAGAAACGTTTCTTATTCTATTTATGCAGCTGCCGGGCGGTTCAGGCTTTCTGCCTCCCTCCCTTTTTGTGAACTTTTTTAAAATTATCCCAAACCGCCCTTGCATTCTGGGTGCCGGAGGAATATTATTGTCAGGCGTTAATAGTTAACAGCTGTTAAGTATTTTGCAATGAGGAGAGATAGAATGTTGAACGAGACCGAAGCCGCCGCGAACTTTCACGGCCTGTGCCATTTTTTTGGACGGCTGAGCAAGGCGTCCCGGGCCGGCATGAAGGCGGCTCTGCGGGGCTGTCCCAAGTGCCACTTTCCCATGCTGGAAGGTCTGGCTCACACGATCAGCACCCGCGGGCAGAACGGAGCGGTGTATGTTTCCGATTTTGCCCGGGAGGCACACCAGCCGCTGCCGGCCATCAGCCGCAGCCTGCGCCAGCTGGAACAGGACGGCCTTGTTCTGCGCGAAGCGGACCCGGCTGACCGGCGCAAAACTCTGGTGCTCATCACACCGGAGGGCTACGCCGCCTGTGCCCGGTGTGAAGATGCCCTCAGCGATTATTTTGCCTGCGTGATGGCCCGGCTGACACCGGAACAGGTGCAGCAGATGAACGTTTTGCGCGGCGCACTGATGGATGCCATTCTTGCGGAAAACGCTTCCCGTGAAGCAAAAAACAACGAAGGGAGAACCGAACTATGACGAAAATTTTCAAGCAGCTGGCCCGGCACTGGGCCGTCTGTCTTGTGGTGTTCGCGCTGCTGTTCGTGCAGGCGTACTGCGATCTTTCGCTGCCGGACTACACCAGCAGGATCGTGGACACCGGCATCCAGCAGGGCGGCATCGAAAGCCCTCTGCCGGAAACGATACGTCAGAGCACGCTGGACGCCCTCACGCTTTTGATGAGCGAAGAGGATGCCGATGCGCTCCAGAACGCCTACGGGTATTATCTTCAGGACAACGGTGTGCTGAAGCTGCGCACCGACCTGACCGATGACGAGCGCACCGCGCTGGAGGATGCCGTCACCACGCCGGACATCGTGCTGTATATGGCCGCCGCGCAGGCAGCGAACGCCCCCGCCGGGCAGGACACCATGGGCATGACCGGCCTTGCTGACATGCAGGCGGCATCCTCTGAGAGCACCACCACGGCTAGCGAGACCGTCACCCCCACTGCCGAAGATCTGGACACCGTATGCGCCCAGTTTGCCGCTATGAGCCAGATGCCCGGCTTCACCCGCGAAGCTGTTCAGCAGCAGCTGGCCGGTGCTTTTGCCAGTCTGGATGATACCCTGATGGAGAACCTCAAAAGCCAGTCCATGCTGCTGGTGCAGCTGGAATACGAGGCACAGGGCATCGCCCACGATGTGCAGATGCGCTACCTTTACCGCATAGGCGGCCAGATGCTGGGCCTGACTTTGCTGATGGTGGCTGTGTCCATTGCGGTGGGCTTCCTCGCCTCCCGTGTGTCCGCCGCCATTGGCCGTGACCTGCGCCGTGAGACCTTTGCCAGCGTCATCGGGTTCTCCAATGCAGAGATCGAGAATTTTTCCACCGCATCTCTCATCACCCGCACCACCAACGACATCCAGCAGGTGCAGTTCGTCTGCGTCATGCTGCTGCGCATGGTGGCCTATGCGCCCATTCTGGGCATTGGCGGCGTGCTGCATGTGCTGAACAGCAGCACCGGCCTTTCCTGGATCATTGTGCTGGACGTGGCCGTTCTTCTGCTGCTCATCCTCTTCCTGATGAACATTGCCATGCCGAAATTCAAGATCATGCAGAAGCTGGTGGACCGGCTGAACCTTGTCAGCCGCGAGATCTTGACCGGCATCATGCCGGTGCGTGCCTTCAGCCGTGAACAGTTTGAGGAGGAGCGCTTCGACAAGGCCAACAAAGACCTGATGAGCACCCAGCTGTTCACCAACCATGCCATGGTTGCCATGATGCCCTTTTATGACCCTCATCATGAACGGCACCAGCCTGCTGATCGTCTGGTTCGGCGGCAAGGCCATGGACAACGGCACCATGCAGGTGGGCGAGATGATTGCATTCATCACCTACACCATGCAGATCGTCATGTCCTTCCTGATGCTGGCCATGGTGGCCGTCATGCTGCCCCGCGCCGGTGTGGCTGCGGAGCGCATCGACGAGGTGATCCGCACCAGGGCCACCATCAACGACCCGGACGAAGCTGCTGCAAAGCCCGCGCAGGAGCACGAAAACTGGCAGGGTGAGGTAGAGTTCCACGATGTGAGCTTCCGCTTCCCGGGTGCGGACAGCGATGCGCTGGAGCACATCAGCTTTACTGCAAAACCCGGCGAAACCACCGCCATCATCGGCTCTACAGGCTGCGGCAAATCCACCCTGCTCAACCTCATCCCCCGCTTTTATGATGTCACCGGCGGCAGCGTGACCGTGGATGGCATCGATGTGCGCAATATGCCGCAGGCACAGCTGCACGACCTGCTGGGCTATGTGCCCCAGAAGGGCGTGCTGTTCAGCGGCACCATCGACTCGAACCTGAAGTTCGGCGGGGAGCACATCACCGATGCCGATGTGAAAAAGGCTGCTGCCATTGCGCAGGCCACCGAGTTCATCGACGCAAAGCCCGAGGGCTACCAAAGCCCCATTGCACAGGGCGGCTCCAATGTGTCCGGCGGCCAGAAGCAGCGCCTTTCCATTGCACGCGCCATTGCCAAGGACCCCAAAATTTATCTGTTCGACGACAGCTTTTCTGCCCTCGACTTTAAGACCGATGTTGCCCTGCGCCGTGCACTGAAAGCCCAGACCGATAACGCTACCGTTATCATTGTGGCACAGCGCATCTCCACTGTGCTGCACGCAAACCAGATCCTGGTGCTGGACGAAGGCCGTCTGGTGGGCAAGGGCACCCATGCCCAGCTGATGGCTTCCTGCCCGGAGTATCAGGAGATCGCCCGCAGCCAGCTGAGCCAGAAGGAGCTGGACCTCGAATCTCTGAATACCGAAAAGGAGGGTGAGTGATATGCCAAGACCCGGACGCATGACGACCGAACGCGCCAAGGACTTCAAGGGCACCCTGCTGCAGCTTGTGCGCAACCTTGGCCGCTACCGCCTTTCGCTCGTTACCGCCATTGTATTTGCCATTCTTTCTACCATCTTCAATATTGCAGGCCCTAAGGTGCTGGCAAAGGCCACCACGGCTCTTGCCACCGGCTGGATCGCCAAGCTGCGCGGCACCGGCAGCATCGACTTTGTGTATATCGGCCGCATCCTGCTGTTTTTGCTGGGCATGTACCTGCTGAGCAGCGCCTTCAGCTTTATTCAGGGCTGGCTCATGACCGGTCTTTCGCAGAAGGTGTGCTACGACTTCCGCCGCCAGATCAGCGAAAAGATCAACCGCCTGCCCCTTGCCTACTTTGAAAAGCGCACCGTGGGCGAGGTGCTGTCCCGCATCACCAACGATGTGGACACGCTGGGCCAGAGCCTGAACCAGAGCATCACCCAGCTCATCACCAGTGTGACCACCATCATCGGCGTGCTGGTCATGATGCTGTCCATCAGCCCGAAGATGACCCTGATCGCCCTGCTGATCCTGCCGGTCTCGCTGGTGCTGGTGCTCATCGTGGTCAAGTTCAGCCAGAAATACTTCAAGGCCCAGCAGGCCATTCTGGGCGTTGTGAACGGTCAGGTGGAAGAAGTCTACTCCGGCCACAACGTGGTCAAAGCCTTCAACCGTGAGGCCGTGGTGCTGAACGACTTCAACGCCGCCAACGACAAGCTGTACGAATCCGCATGGAAGAGCCAGTTTCTCTCCGGCCTGATGATGCCCATTATGAACTTTGTGGGCAATCTGGGCTACGTGGCAGTGGCCATCGTGGGCAGCATTTTTGCGGCAAACGGCACCATTACCATCGGCGACATTCAGGCCTTCATCCAGTACGTCAAGAACTTCACCCAGCCCATCCAGCAGCTTTCTCAGGTGTCCAACATGCTGCAGAGCATGGCCGCTGCCGCTGAGCGGGTGTTCGAGTTTCTGAACGAGCCGGAAGAGGATCAGCAGGCAGACCCGGCCCGCCGGGCCGACCCTGCCTGCATCAACGGTCAGGTGACATTCAGTCATGTCCGCTTCGGCTACACCCCGGACAAGACCGTCATCCACGATTTCAGCTGCGAGGTCAAGCCCGGCCAGAAGGTGGCTATCGTCGGCCCTACCGGCGCGGGCAAAACTACCATGGTCAAGCTGCTCATGCGCTTCTATGATGTGGATTCCGGTTCCATCACCCTGAATGGCCACGATGTGCGTGACTTTGACCGCAGCGCCCTGCGCGAGGGCTTCGGCATGGTGCTGCAGGACACATGGCTGTTCAAGGGCACCATCATGGAGAACATCCGCTATGGCCGTCTGGATGCTACCGACGAAGAAGTGATCGCCGCCGCCAAGGCTGCCAACGCCGACCACTTCATCCGCACCCTGCCCGGCGGCTACCAGATGGAGCTGAACGAAGACGCTTCCAACGTGAGTCAGGGCCAGAAGCAGCTGCTCACCATCGCCCGCACCATTCTGGCAGATAACCGCATCCTGATTTTGGACGAGGCCACCAGCAGTGTGGATACCCGCACCGAGCAGCGCATCCAAACCGCCATGGACCGCCTGATGAAGGGCCCCACCAGCCTCGTGATAGCCCACCGTCTTTCCACCATCCGGGACGCCGACCTCATCCTTGTAATGCGAGATGGCGATATTGTGGAGCAGGGCACCCACGACCAGCTGATCGAAGCAGGCGGCTTCTACGCCGATCTGTACAACAGCCAGTTCGAGGACGTGGTGGAGTAAGCTGCCCGTCATCGCAGTATAAGCACAAAAATAGCACCTGCCGCCTTCCTTTCCGAAGGCAGCAGGTGCTATTTGTTTACCCTCTCAGTCATCGCTACGCGATGCCAGCTCCCCCGAGAGGGGGAGCTTTTCAGCAGTTACCGGTCAGCTGCAATAGAGTTCTCCCTTCGGGAGAGCTGGCGCGAATGCGCCTGAGAGAGTTTTTCTTTTTTTTTTATTCTTCCACCGGTTCCAGCTTCAGACCGAACAGCTTTTCCGAGAGGGACGGCAGCAGCTGCTGCAAAGCGCGGACATAGGCCATCACCAACGGGTCCCCGCGCTTTTGTCCCAGCACGATGCCGAACCGGTGTCCCCTGCCCCAGTCCAGCACCCGCGCAAAGCTGAGATCCGGTCTGCGGTAATAGACTGCAGGAACCATCTTGAGCGCAGGATCCCCATAGGATGCGCTGCGGATGCCGCCCACCGGCGTAAAGTTCACTCCGCGCTCCAGCCCCTCCTGCAGCAGGCTGGTCTCGTAGACGGTCTGGTACATCTCTTTGACGGGCAGCCAGCGGTATTGCAGCGCCTGCTCCAGACTCAGCCTGCCCACCGGCATATCGGCGGGCGGGTGGATGGGAATGCACAGCTCCGGCGCATAAAGCAGCGGGATGAAAGTGAACCCCTGCGCGTAAAATTCCGCACTTTCCAACTGGAAAGAAAGGTCCGCGTCCCCTTTTTTCAGACTGCGCCAGACCTCGCTGCGACTGGCGCACTGCATCATAATAGACGTGTATTGCAGACACAGCTCGTTCGTCAGAGAAAACAGGTCGTACCCGAACATCCGCATCGCCTCATGGCTCCATGCAATGACCAGATGCCGTTCCGGCGGATTTTCCTGCTGCTGTACCGCACGGGCATGGCGCACTGCCTCCTGATATAAGGCCGTCAACTGCTTTGCCTTGGGGTAAAAGTCCCGGCCTGCCGGGGTCAGGATCACCCGGCGCGGTACATGCTGGAACAGTTCAAACTGCAGTTGCCCTTCCAGCGTGCGGATCTGCTGCGAAAGCGCCGACTGCGAAAGATACAGTGCCTCTGCTGCTGCCGAAAAACTGTCCATCTCTACGATCTTCACAAATCCTTCCAGTGCACTCTGGTTCATCTGCGCATCCTCGCTTTCTTACATTAGGATTTCCTAAATTATAATATAACATAATTGAATTGTAAAGTGCGTCACTCTACGCTACAATTGTTAAAGATTCAGCAAAGTGGTTTTTACCCTGCTGCATGATGAGAAGAAGAAAAGAGAAAGAGAGCGTACCTATGAATAAGATTTCCCGCAAGGGCTTTCTGAAGATCGCCGCTGCCGCCGCCATGAGCGGTGTCACTGCCGGCGCACTGGCTGCCTGCAATTCCGCCTCCAGCTCCACTGCCTCCGGTGCTGCCGGTCAGTACATCCCCGGCACCTACGAGGGCACCGCCGAGGGCATCTCCTCCACCGTCAAGGTCACCATGACCTTCTCTGACAGCGCTGTCACCGACGTGGTGGTGGACACCTCCGGCGAGACCGCTTCTTTCGGCGCTGCCGCTGCCGATGAGCTGCGTGAGCAGCTGATGGCTGCCGGTTCTGCCGAGATCGACGGTGTTTCCGGCTCTACCATCACCTCCGACGCCGTGATGAAGGCTGCCAAGAGCTGCTACGCACAGGCAAAGGGTGAGGCCGTGGTGTCCAGCGTGCAGCTGCACACAGGCGACTCAAACGACTGGCTGGGCAAAGAGCCTGATATCGACGAGACTGCCATCACTGAGACCGTGGACACCGACATCCTCATTGTGGGTGCAGGCAACGGCGGTATGTTTGCTGCCGCCTATGCAGCTGCGAACGGCCTGAATTTCCGCGTTATTGAGCAGAACGCCAACGTACAGGACACCCGCCACTGGTACGGCGCTATCGATTCTGCTGCCGCAAAGGAAGCAGGGGAAAAGCCCGCTGACCGCGCCAAGCTGCTGAGCGAGATCTCCCGCTACGCCTCCGGCAAGTGCGACCAGCGCGTCGTCAAGACCTGGATCAATGAGTCTGCCGCTATGCACGACTTCATGCGCAGCATTCTGGAAGATAAGTACGGCTGGGTGTGCGATTTCACCTCCGGCGGCGAGGCTGCATGGCCCACAGAGAATGCTGAGCACAATACCGACTACCTCTTCCCAGTGCAGGAGCATAACTACATGGCCAGCGAAAGCGCATCTGGTCTGGCCCGCAACGAGCTGCTGCTGCAGTACATTCAGGAGCTGGGCTACGATGTGGACTTCAAGACCAGTCTGGCCAAGCTGGAAAAAAAGAACAGCGAGGGCCGCATTACCGGCATCATCGCCCAGAGCACCGAAGATGACCACTTTATCCGCTACAACGCCAACAAGGGCGTGCTGCTGGCCTGCGGCGGTTTCCCCGGCAACCCTTACATGATGGAGCAGCTGGACCCGCTGGGCACCAGCGTAACCACCGCCTGCTCCTACTCCCCCGCCGACAAGGGCTACGGCATCCGCGCTGCCGTGTGGGCCGGTGCCAATCTGGACAAGGAAGCCGCTCCCATGCTGTTTGACCGCGGCGTTGTTGCCCCCGGCGTGGATGGCGGCTATGTGGACAGTGACACTGCCTTTGGCGGCAAGGCTTTCCCTGGTACCATCCGTCAGTACAACCCCGGCACCCAGCCCTTCCTGAAGGTGAACCGCAACGGCGAGCGCTTTGCCAACGAGAGCTGCCCCTACAACGATATCGTCTACGCTGCTGCCCACCAGCCGGGCCGCGTCTACGCAACACAGATCTGCGATGCCAACATTCTGGAGGACGCAAAGCGTTTCCACACCATCGGCTGCTCTGCCCAGACCCGCAACGGCGGCGAGAAGTACATTCAGGGTAAGATGGACGAGGCTATTGAGGCCGGTGCATTGTTCAAGTGCGATACGCTGGACGAGCTGGCCGACAAGATGGGCTTTACCGGTGCTGCCAAGGACACCTTCCTTGCTACCGTGGAGCGTTACAATGAGCTGTACGACAAGCAGAACGATGAGGATTTCGGCAAGCCCGCTTACCGCCTGAGTGCCATCCGCACCGCGCCCTTCTATGGCTGCTGGCTGGGTGCCTCTCTGCTGACCACCGAGCAGGGCATTGCCATCAACGAAAAGGGTCAGGCGCTGGACAACAACAACCAGCCCATGGAGGGCCCGTCTATCCCCGGTGATATGTCCGGCAGCTTCTTTGCCAACAACTACCCCTGCCTGATGGCTGGTGTGGCCATGGGCCGCACCCTGACCTTCGCCATGAAGGCCGTCAAGCAGATGGCCGGTCTGGATAACGCCTGATCCAGCGCGGTTTTCCGGCACAACTCAAGCGTTTTTCCATTTCTTCTTTCTTCATGAAGAGAGGCGGTCCCTGTTTGGGGCCGCCTCTCTTTGCCATTTTTTCGCCACCCGCCCCCTACACAAATCCCCACGATTGTGCTATGATAAAGCTGAACAGCCGGTTTGTGCCAGACAACCGGCAAAATCGAGGTGTTTGTACAAATGTCTGATCTCCTTGAAACTCTGCAGAAGGAAGGGGTAGACCCCGCCCTGCTGGAAGCAGTCCAACAGTACCGCGCTGCCCATGCCCTGCCGGACGCACTGCGACCACGCATCCCTCCCTGCCTTTACCTACTACGGCAAACAGGTGTGGGAGCAGGCGCTGGCGGCGCTGCTCTGCGGCGAAGACCTGCTGCTGGCAGGCGGAAAAGCCACCGGCAAAAACGTGCTGGCCGAAAACCTTGCCGCCGCCTTTGGCCGTCCTGCGTGGGACATCTCCTTCCATGTGAACATGGATGCAGCATCCCTCATTGGCATGGACACTTTTGCGGACGGTCAGGTGGTGTTCCGGCCCGGCCCGGTATACCGCTGCGCCCAGTGCGGCGGCTTTGGTGTGCTGGATGAGATCAACATGGCCAAAAACGAAGCGCTGGCCGTGCTGCACGCGGTGCTGGACTTCCGCCGCGCCATCGATGTGCCCGGCTACGACCGCATCCCGCTGGCGGAGGAGACCCGCTTTATTGCCACCATGAACTACGGCTATGCCGGCACTCGTGAGCTGAACGAGGCACTCACCTCCCGTTTCGTGGTCATCCAGATGCCCACCATTACGCAGGACGATCTGGAGAAGCTGCTGCGGACGCAGTTCCCCGATCTTGTTTCCAAGTATGTGCGCCAGTTTGCACTGCTGTTCCTTGACCTGCAGAAAAAGTGCGACAGTGCAGAAATTTCCACCAAGGCGCTGGATCTGCGCGGTATGCTGGATGCCCTGCGGCTGATCCGGCGCGGCATCCCGGCAGGCGCGGCACTGGATATGGGCATCACCAACAAAGCCTTTGACTCCTACGAGCAGGGCCTGATCCGTGATGTGATCGCAGCGCGCATTCCGGCCAAGCTGGATGCCGCCAAGCTCTTTGGCTGATGGATGCCCAGAGTTACACCGCGCAGGAGCGGCGTGCGGCCAATCAGGACTGGGCTGCTGCAGGAGCCTATGGCTTTGAGCCGCTGTTTCTGGCCCGCTATACCGACGGCACCACCGATTTTTACATGAACACGGTCGTGGGCCTCATCCACAAATAATACGGTGAAGCGCTGATCCGCAGCGTCTTTGACGCATGGGACGGTGATCTGCGGCAGACCATGCTGGACGACATGACATGGCTGTATCTGGAAAATGCAGCCTATCGGCTGGAGCTGCCCCGCCGCCCGGTTCTGGAAGCGCTGCGCCATGCCCATGCAGATTACTTTTTTGCGATTCAATACAAGCTCTCCCGTCAGGAGTGGATGGCAAAAAATCAGCTGGTCTACACCATGCAGGCCGCACGCTGGCGGCGTGTACTGGGCCGCACCGACCCGGTGATGACCCCTTACGAGTCCGGCCTTGCCGCCGCGCTGGCCCCGGAGCATGTGCCGGAGCCGGAACAGCTGAAAGCCGAAATTTTATCGATCTACGCAAAATTCAACCTGTTCGACGGCACTGTGCACCAGAGAGCAGCTTTGCATCTGCATCTGGACGGCCTGCTGGCAAAGCTTGCCACCAAAGCCATGCCCACCCAGATGATCAAGACCGACCGCGTGACCGTGGAGCACTCAAGCTCCGTGGATGCTGTGGGCGGCGGGCTGGCGGTGGACAAGCGCCGGGCCCACATCACCCTGAAGCAGAATGCCGCGCAAGACAGAGCCTACATCGAAAGCTGCTTCGGCCGCTCTCTCTACCCGCCGGAACGGCTGCGCAAGGCTGAGCAGGAGCTTTGCGTGGGCGACCATCTGGGGTGCCATTTGTGGTTCAGTGCCGGTGTGCCCAGCCCGGAGCAGGCTCCCACACCGGAAGCAAAGCATCTGGCTGAACAGGCTGAGCTGCAGGCCGACCGCAACCGCGCTTATTACGCCAAAAATCGGGAACTGCACCGCAGTGTGGTGCTGCGGCTCACCGAGCAGATCCGCAACTGCATCCTTGTGCACCAGCAGCCCAACGCCCGTGTTGCCCGCAGTGGCAACCTGAACGCTGGACGCATCTGGCGCGCACCACTTTTGAACGATGACCGGGTGTTTTTGTGTGCCGAGGAAGAGAACCAGCCCTCTTTTACGGTAGACCTTTTATTGGACGCATCCGCTTCCCGCCTGCACTGTCAGGAAGTGATCGCGGCTCAAGGATCCATTTTGGCCCAGAGCCTTGCGGCCTGCGGGATCCCGGTGCGGGTGTCCAGCTTCAGCAGCCTGCGGGGCTACACCGTACTGCGGGTGCTCAAAGGCTTTGCAGACAAAAACCTGCAAAACATCAACCGATATTTTGCTTCCGGCTGGAACCGTGACGGCCTTGCTCTGCGGGCCGCAGGCGACCTTTTGCAGTATGCGCCCGGTCCTGCGCCGCGGCATCTGCTCATCGTGCTGACGGACGCTTCGCCCAACGACAGCCGCCGCATCCCGCCCAGTGCAGAAAACCCGCTGGGCTGCGGTTACGAGGACGCTGCCGGTGTGGCCGACACTGCCGCGCAGGTGCGTGCGCTGCAGCGCATGGGCATCCGGGTGTCGGCTGTGTTCATGGGTGAGGACAGCTCTGCCGGTGCCGCTGCACAGATCTACGGCAAAAACATGGCCCGTATCCGCGGCATGGACCAACTGGCCCGCGCGGCCGGGCGGCTGATTCAGAACGAGATCCGTGAACTGGGCGATTGAACCATATTTTACCAGAACAGCCCACAGATGGGAGGCTTTGGCCTTGCCGTCTGTGGGCTGTTTTTGATACAGAACACAACTGATTCGCTCTTGCAACAACCATGTTTCGGGTCGTTGTTGCAGGATGCGCGGAAATATTTTGTTTTTCTACAAACTTATAGTTGTTTTTCGTTGTGAAGTATGCTATACTATGTTCAGTCAATAAAACATTCCTGCGTAAGCCGCCTGCTGTGCACCGGGTCGTTTGGCGCAGTGTCCATCCGTTATACAACGAACTGCTGTGTTATAGTTTCAGGAGGGAACCGATCATGGATGCCAACCGTTATTTTGATGCCATGCACAACGCTATGTCAGCTCAGCACCCCGGTGCGCAGCTGCTTTTAACGGTAAAGCTGCAGGACACCTGCGGCAACGATGCCTGCCTGGAGCTGAAGCAGCTGCCCGGTGAGAGCACCTCCATTCTGTGCTACTCCACCATGGGTCGCCGCTGCCTGAACTTCCAGCTGTTCCGCAAGGGCTGGCAGCTGTGCCACAACGCCGATGGCCAGCTGGTGGACCGCTTTCCTTCCAGCGCCGACGGCCTGATCGACGAGACCGATTTCCGCGCCTACTGCCGTGAGGACAGGCTGGATCTGGCACGCACCCAGCGCATCACTGCCGAGCTTCGCCAGTGCGCCGGTATCAATTATCAGGGCAGCATCCCGCAGAACGCCCGCACCGGTGCCGTTATTACCGTGGAGAGTTTTGTAGGGGCCGGTGCCCGCTGGACCTACTGGAGTCAGGATGTTCTGCCCAGCCTGCCGCTGGGTGCCATCCTCTACTGGCTGGCGGATCATCTGGCCGGTGCCGAGCGCCGCACCCTGCAGGCCGACCCGCAGGCAGCCCGCCTTGCCGTCCAGTGGCTGGCCGGTGATACAGCCGTATTCTTCCATCCGTCGGTGCCGATGACCGCCATGAATACGGTCTCTTCCGGCTCTGCACCCGCACGCCGCCGCACCACTGTGCCCGCTGCCCGCAACAAGAGCTGGCAAAGCATCATGGCCGTGATGGCAGGCATGTGAACGAAAAAGCAAGGAAAGACCGATCGTCTCTCCTTGCTTTTTCAGTATTATTCGAGGTACGGGTCCAGCAGGGCATCCACCGTTTTGTTCCGCTTGGGGTTCGGCTTTTTGATCACATGGCCGCGGCAGACCACCAGTTCCAGATGCTGCAGCGCACGCAGGTCTTCCAGCGGGTTGTGCTTCGTCACAATAAAATCTGCGCTCTTACCCGGCTCAATGGAACCGGTCACATCTCCTACTCCGGCCAGCTGTGCGTTGCGCAGGGTGGCCGTGTGCAGGGCGAACTGGTTGCTTATACCGCAGTATTTGTGGAAGTAGCACAGCTCCCGCCAGAAATCGTACTGGGTGATGTACGGGCAGCCTACATCGTTGCCCAAGGCCACCGGGATGCCGTTGGCAAGGGCGGTCTTTGCGCTTTCCACCACGCCGTCAAACACGATCTTGCCGTTGTACTGATCCTTTTCCGAAGCACCGGAAACTGCTGTATCGAACAGCGCATAGGGCAGCGCCGGGGAGATGGTGGTGCACACAAAGGCTCCCCGCTCCTTGTAAAGCCGGATGGTCTCATCGTCCATCTTTGCTCCGTGCTCAATAGAATCCACGCCGTTTTCCAGCGCCACCTTTACGCCCTCTGGCGACTCGGTGTGTGCTGCTACGGTGTAGCCCAGCCTGTGGGCTTCGTCGCAGACGGCTTTGACCATTTCCGGCTTCATCTTCAGCTCGCCGGGGGTTCCCTTTTCCGCAGCATCCAGCACACCGCCGGTGATCATCAGCTTGACAAGATCCACCTTCTGTCCGCTGGCCTTTTTGAGCTGAGCAAGTGCTTCGGCATTGTTATGGGCCGCAACTGCCACCGAGCCCGCCATGTGTCCCCCGGGCACCGAAATGCCCTCGTTGGCAGCAAGGATGCGCGGTGCCAGCAGTCTGCCTGCAGCGGCATCGTCCCGGCAGCGGGTGTCAAAATCTGCAATGCCGCCCACGGTGCGGATGGTAGTCACGCCACCCAGCAGTTCCAGCTTCGCGTAGCTGCATACCAGCCTGTAGGCCACCGCACGGGTCAGGCCATTGCTCAGAATTTTGCGCACCAGCGCAGCATTATCCCGCGGCTTTGCGCTGGGCTTGCCGTTGCCTGCCAGATGCACATGCAGGTTGATCAGGCCCGGGCACAGATAGCCTCCGTGCAGATCGATCACCTCATAACCGTCCAGATCCACGCCCTCATCGACAATGGCAATGATCTTATCATCCTCGGTCAGCAGGATTTTGTGCTCTACCGGCTGCATCTGCTCGGTGCCATCCAGCAGGATCCCGTTCGTATAGGCACGTTTCATCGGGAACATCCTCTCTTTTTCAAGTTTTTTCGGACAGGAGTTGTTTTTATTCCAGTATAGCACGTTCCGGCAGATGGTGCAATGCAAAAACGGGCAGGAAAGGTTCAGCCCTCTCCTGCCCGCTCGGTGTTTTTATTTACTGTGCGGCTGCGCTGGAAGCTACTTCGGAAGCAGCAGCCTCAGAAGATGCGGCTTCCGAAGAAGCAGCTTCGCTGGATGCGGCATCTGCGCCGCCGGTCACGCCGCCCTCAACGACCAGCTCATCCTCATAGTCAAGGCCGTAGGTATCCACCAGAGTCTCCTCATAGTCCTTGTGGAAGAACTTCTCCTCGCCCAGAGCCTTGATCTCCTCGTTCAGCCAATCCAGAACGGTGGTGTTGCCCTGGCTCACAGCGGGAGCAATGGTGTCCTGACTGCCCAGAGAGGGAATGCCGACCGTGTAGCCGGGGTTCTGCTTTGCAAATGCAATGACCTCGGTGTTATCGTTGGCCCATGCCACGCCGTTGCCGTTCTCCAGTGCATTCTTGGCCGTTGCATAGGAATCGTACTTCTGCAGCGGAATGTCGGGGTACTCCTTGGTCAGGTAGGTCTCGGCGGTGGTGCCGGAAATGACGATCATCTGGTCGTCAGCGTTCCAGTTGTCCAGAGTGGTGATAACGTTGCTGTCCGGAGAAATGACACCCAGAGCCACGTTCATATAAGGCAGAGCAAAGTCCACTTCCTCTGCGCGCTCCGGGGTCACGGTGAAGTTTGCCAGGATCACATCCGCCTTTCCGGTCTGCAGGTACTCGATGCGGTTGGCAGCCTCGGTGGAAACGAAGTTAATCTCTACGCCCAGATCCTCGCCCAGACGGCGTGCAAAGTAGACATCATAGCCCTGATATTCGCCGTTCTCGTCCACATAGCCGAACGGGTTCTTATCGGAGAACACGCCGATGTTGATGGTGCCGGACTCCTTGATCTGATCCAGAGTGCGGTAGACCACGCTGCTGCCGGATGCTGCAGTTGCAGTAGAAGCAGAAGAAGAGCCGCCGCATGCGGTCAGAACAGCGGCAGCGGAAACTGCACCCAGACCCAGCAGGAAGGAACGACGAGAGATCTTAGACTGTTTCATAATGATTACTCCTTTACAAAATCTTTCCCATTTGGCTGCGGAACACCCGCAGCCTTTATCTTGATCTGTGACTCATTTCACAGCATCAAACGTGAAGGTGCGCAGGAAGCGTTTCGCGCGCTCGGTCTTGGGCCGGTCAAAGAACTCGGCCGGTGCAGCTTCTTCCACGATCTTGCCGCCATCCAGAAAGATGACGCGGTTGGCAATGGCGCGGGCAAACTGCATTTCGTGGGTGACGATGATCATGGTCTTGCCCTGCTTGGCAAGGTCCAGCATAACGTCCAGCACCTCGCGCACCATTTCCGGATCAAGGGCAGCGGTCACTTCGTCAAACAGAAGGATCTCCGGGTGCATACACAGTGCGCGCACGATGGCAACGCGCTGCTTCTGTCCGCCGGAAAGCTCACGCGGGTAGCTGTTTTTCTTGGCAAGCAGGCCCACACGGTCCAGCAGAGCTTCGGCCTCCTGCTGCACTTCCGCTTTGGGGCGCTTCTGCACCTTGGTGGGTGCCAGAAGCACATTGTCCAACACCGTCATGTGCGGGAACAGCTCGTAGCTCTGGAACACCATGCCGATGCGCTGGCGCAGCTGGGTCAGATTTTTACCGCCGTAGGCAACGGTCTCATTGCCCAGCCGCACCCGGCCGCTCTGGGTGGGCTCCAGACCATTCAGACAGCGCAGCAGGGTGCTTTTGCCGCAGCCCGAAGGGCCGACCACCACGATGACCTCGCCGGGCTTGACAGCAAAGCTGATATCATCCAGCACGGGGGTCTCGCCATAGGCCTTGATCAGATGTTCAACAGTCAAAATAGGTTCTGCCATGTACGGTCACTTCCATTTCTTTTCGAGATAGGATGCCAGCAGACTGATGGGCCAGCATACGAAGAAATATAACACGAAAACCGTGAGATAAATGCCAAACGCTGCGTTGGGGCTGGCGGTGCGGTTGGCCTCGATGATCTGCTGTGCTACCTTGATTACTTCCACCACACCGATCATCAGTACAAGGCTGGTGGTCTTGATCATGCGGGTAATCAGGTTGATGGACAGCGGGATCAGGCGGCGCACCGTCTGCGGAATGATGATGTACCAGTAGGTCTGCGCACGGCTCATGCCAAGGGCCTCGGCGCTCTCATACTGGTGCTTCGGAATGGCGATCAGCGCACCGCGCACAAGGTCGCTCATTTCTGCGGTGCCCCACAGCACAAACACGATGATGGATGCCGTCTCGCCGGAAAGGTTCCACCCAAAGGCACGGGTGGTGCCGAAGTAAACGAGGAACAGCAGCACCATCTGCGGCATGATACGGATAAATTCCAGATACAGCCGCAGGATCGCCTTGATAACGGGGTTGCGGGAGGTCATGAGCACGCCCAGCAGGATGCCCAGCGGCAGGCTGATGATCACCGAGACGGCACTGATCTTGAGTGCAACGCCAAGGCCGCCCAGCAGGCGGGCCATGTTTTTGCCCTTGAACAGGACATCAAGACCCAAATCCAGCATAGCGCAGCCTCCTTTCGATCAGGCTGCCCACAATGGACACCGGCAGCAGAATGATAAGGTAGAACACCACCAGCAGAAACAGACATTCGATGGTTTTGGAGTACATGCCGATCAGGTCCTTTGCCGTGAACATCAGGTCCATCAGGCTGATGGCGCTGAACACGCTGGTCTCCTTGAGCAGGAAGATCACATTTGCCATGAAAGCCGGCATACTGGTGGACATGGCCTGCGGCAGAATGATGTAGCGCATGGTCTGCCAGCGATCCATGCCAAGGCTGTAGGCGCTTTCCGTCTGAATCGGCTCAATGGCTTCCAGACCGCTGCGGAACGCTTCGGCCATGTAGCTGCCGCCCAGAAACGCCAGGCCGGCAATGCCGCAGATCTCGGCATTGGTGCGGATGCCCACCTTGGGCAGGCCATAATAAATGAAGAACAGCTGCACCAGCAGCGGTGTGTTGCGGGACAGCTGGATGTAGACACCCACGATCTGCCGCAGAACGGGCACCTTGTCATACTGGATCACTGCGCAGGCAAGGCCAATGATGATGGCAAAAATGATGCCTGCAACGCCCAGCCGCACGGTAAGTACAGCGGCCTTCTGGTAGAGCGGCAAATATTGCTGGATCGCATTCCAGTCCATTGCCGGATTCCTCCCTTGTATCCTGATTTGCGGGTCAAAACAAAACGCCCGGAAGCTCCCTCTTCAAGTAAGCTCCCAGGCGGTCAGCGACAGATCCTTCTGCGTGTTCCCACACAGAATATGCAGATATGCTCACACGGCATACCATACTGCAGGGCGGCCGGTCCGGGAAGCGTTTGCGGTACAACAACACATTGCGCAACAACACATCATAGCCGTTTCCTCCCTGAATGATCTCAATTTTCGGATTTGCTCGACCCGAT
>VOFC01006683.1_pt1:0-27500 | contig 29062 bp, 37 predicted proteins | sample 5384161 | NCBI WGS metagenome assembly VOFC01 (sample SAMN12384722, study PRJNA508395) | human gut metagenome | isolation source: healthy gut B | host: Homo sapiens | reverse complement strand
CAGCCCACTCTTGAAAAATCTGAACAGAGAAGAGAATTTCGAACCCGTTATTCTCCAGAAAGCAAACTGAAAGAGAGAGGGCGCATCTGAAAAGATGCGAAACCAAAAGCAAATGTGGAAAACTTTAATTTAAATTAGGGTAAATACAATTTTGTTAAACTGAAATTCTGTTGAGCCTGCATAATTCTAACGTATGAGAACTAGTTAGTTCATAAAAGGACTAAATAGGTCAAGCAAAGAAGGGCGCAAGGGGAATGCCTTGGCATCAGGAGCCGAAGAAGGACGTGACAAGCTGCGAAAAGCTACGGGGAGCTGCACATAAGCATTGATCCGTAGATATCCGAATGGGGAAACCCACATAGGCAATACCTATGTACCGTGCATTGAATAAAATAGGTGTACGGGGGGAACGCCCTGAACTGAAACATCTAAGTAGGGGCAGGAAAAGACATCAACCGAGATTCCGCAAGTAGTGGCGAGCGAACGCGGAGGAGGCCAAACCAGAGGTCATTGATCTCTGGGGTTAGGACTTGCATCACGATCAGAGGTATCTAGCGGAACGGCATGGGAAGGCCGACCACAGAGTGTGAGAGTCACGTACGCGAAAAGAGAAGACTGACAGCGAGTATCCAGAGTACCGCCGGACACGTGAAACCCGGTGGGAAGACGGGTGGACCACCATCCAAGCCTAAATACTACCTGATGACCGATAGAGGAGCAGTACCGTGAGGGAAAGGTGAAAAAAGAACCCCGGGAGGGGAGTGAAATAGTACCTGAAACCTTGTGCTTACAAGCAGATAGAGCACGTTAAAGTGTGATATCGTACCTTTGTAGAATGGTCCGGCGAGTTATAGTAACTGGCGAGCTTAAGTGATTCAGTCACGGAGGCGAAGGGAAACCGAGTGTTAATAGCGCGTATGAAGTCAGTTGCCATAGACCTGAAACCGGGTGACCTATCCATGGGCAGGCTGAAGGTGAGGTAAAACTCACTGGAGGGCCGAACCCACGTTCGTTGCAATGACCGGGGATGACTTGTGGATAGCGGAGAAATTCCAATCGAACTCGGATATAGCTGGTTCTCCCCGAAATAGCTTTAGGGCTAGCGTTGTGTTAGATTACCGGAGGTAAAGCACTGAATAGGCTAGGGGGCGAGAGTCTACCGACCCTTATCAAACTCTGAATGCCGGATAATTGATGCACAGCAGTCAGACAGTGTGAGATAAGTTTCATTGTCGAAAGGGAAACAGCCCAGACCCACAGCTAAGGTCCCAAATATATGCTAAGTGGAAAACGATGTGGGGTTGCGAAAACAACCAGGATGTTGGCTTAGAAGCAGCCACACATTCAAAGAGTGCGTAACAGCTCACTGGTCGAGTGACCGGGCGCCGAAAATGTAACGGGGCTAAACATATAACCGAAGCTTGGGATATCCAATGGATATGGTAGGGGAGCGTCGAATACAGGGGCGAAGTCGTAGCGGAAGCAACGGTGGACTGTATTCGAGTGAGAATGCCGGAATGAGTAGCGAGAATTATGTGGGAATCATAATGGCCGAAAATCTAAGGTTTCTTGGGGAAGGTTCGTCCGCCCAAGGTAAGCCGGGAGCTAAGGCGAGGCCGAAAGGCGTAGTCGATGCACACACGGTAGAAATTCCGTGGCCGCCGAAAGTTTAAGCACAGGGACACATAGAGATAGCCGGACCGGGGCGTTGGTTGACCCGGCTGAAAGGGCCCGAAATGATCGGGGAGTCGGCGATGCTCTGTGGCGAGAAAAAAGCTGTGTGGATTACTAAGGCGCCCGTACCGCAAACCGACACAGGTAGATGAGGAGAGAAATCCTAAGGCCAACGGGAGAAGGGTTGTTAAGGAACTCGGCAAATTGACCCCGTAACTTCGGGATAAGGGGGAGCCGGCCAAGGCCGGCCGCAGTGAATAGGCCCAAGCAACTGTTTACCAAAAACACAGGTCTATGCTAAATCGAAAGATGACGTATAGGGGCTGACGCCTGCCCGGTGCCGGAAGGTTAAGAGGAGAGCTTAGCGCAAGCGAAGGTTTGAATTGAAGCCCCGGTAAACGGCGGCCGTAACTATAACGGTCCTAAGGTAGCGAAATTCCTTGTCAGGTAAGTTCTGACCCGCACGAATGGCGTAATGATTTGGGCACTGTCTCAACAGCCCGCCCGGCGAAATTGTAGTACTGGTGAAGATGCCAGTTACCCGCAACTAGACGGAAAGACCCCATGGAGCTTTACTGTAGCTTAATACTGAAGATCGGTAATGCATGTACAGGATAGGTGGGAGCCAGCGAAACCGGGCCGTCAGGTTCGGCGGAGGCAACCTTGGAATACCACCCCCTTGTATTGCTGGTTTTCTAACCTGCGGCCGTGAATCCGGTCGGGGGACACTGTTAGGCGGGCAGTTTGACTGGGGCGGTCGCCTCCAAAAGAGTAACGGAGGCGCTCAAAGGTTGGCTCAGCACGGACGGAAATCGTGCACAGAGTGCAAACGCATAAGCCAACTTGACTGCGAGACCGACGGGTCGAGCAGGTACGAAAGTAGGAGTTAGTGATCCGGTGGTATGTGAGTGGAAATGCCATCGCTCAACGGATAAAAGCTACCCTGGGGATAACAGGCTGATCTCCCCAAGCGTCCACAGCGACGGGGAGGTTTGGCACCTCGATGTCGGCTCGTCACATCCTGGGGCTGAATTCGGTCCCAAGGGTTCGGCTGTTCGCCGATTAAAGTGGCACGCGAGCTGGGTTCAGAACGTCGTGAGACAGTTCGGTCCCTATCTGTTGCGGGCGTAGGAGATTTGAAGGGAGCTGTCCTTAGTACGAGAGGACCGGGATGGACTGACCTCTGGTGCACCAGTTGTCGTGCCAACGGCACAGCTGGGTAGCTATGTCGGGACGAGATAAACGCTGAAGGCATCTAAGCGTGAAACTCCCCCTAAGATAAGATCTCCCATCCTTTATGGAGTAAGGGTCCATGTAGACTACATGGTTGATAGGCCGGCGGTGTAAGCGCAGTAATGTGTTCAGCCTACCGGTACTAATAGCCCGAGGGCTTGACCTACAGTTATGCAGGCAGCCTTGTTTCTTCCTTCCTTTTCTGTTCAGTTTTGAGGGTGTAATCCCTTGAATAGTTGGTGTTTTTAACGGTGAGGGTCCACCGTTCCCATTCCGAACACGGAAGTTAAGCTCACCAGTGCCGACAATACTTGTCTGGAGACGGACCGGGAAGATATAGGTCAATGCCAACACAATAATGACCGCTACGAAAGTAGCGGTCTTTTTTGCATATATATGCCGACTTTGCTTACCGCGCAAAAAAGTCAGCCCGGCGTTGACAGGCAATGTGAAGCTGCGATAAAATATTGCTGTATATTGAGATAAATTTTGCTTTCCGGCCTTGATGAACGGAGGTAGCCATGGATTACAAAGTGATCGATTACGCAAGCTGGCCGCGCAGAGAGATGTACGAGTTCTTTTCCGCTGCCGATCAGCCTTTTTTACAATGTTGCGTTCCGCCTTGATGTGACGCGCGCGTATAATTTTGCAAAGGGAGCATTCGCTGTCGTTTTACATGGTGATGACTTATCTCGTAACTAAGGCCATCAACTCCGTCGAGGCGTTCAGGTATGCCAAACTTGACGGCCAGATCGTGCTTTTTGACTCGCTGATGCCGAGCTTTACCGATCTCAAGCCCGGCGCGGAGCAGTTTCATATTGTCACAATGCCCTGCGAGGGCGACATTACCGAGTTCTGCCGCGAGGCGAAGCGCCGGAGCATGGAGCAGGACTGCTTTATCGACATGAGCATGGAGGGGAAAAACCTCATTTTCATCACGAGCCTGCCCTGGCTCGACATTACCTCGCTCTCGCATGAGCGCACGTTCGACCCCGACGATGCGATTCCGCGCGTTGCATGGGGGCAAGTTCGTTGATGACGGCAGCGGCCGCAAGGTGCTTGGCATGTCGCTCGAAGTAAACCACCGCTTCATCGACGGCTACCACATCTCCCAATTCGTCCGCTTTTTAGAGGCTTTTTAGAGGCGCTTTGACGCAGCTACCAATACGCATATTGCGGTGTCCCGGTATCGAAGCTACCGACGAAACAGTAAAAAACTCTCGCGCTACATAAGTGCAATGCCGAGTTTTTGCCGCCTCCCATTGGCTCTCCTGTCAAGGGGGAGCAGGCAGCTTGCTGCCGAGGTGTTTCTGTGGCGCATTGACGCAGCTACGGATACATTTATCTCTGGTGACCCGGTTCGCGGTTGCGCAGGAAACCGTAGCGTTTCGCGTAACGCAAGTGCGCTGCTGCGTTTTGCAACACACAATCTATCGCTTGTAGGGAACGGATTTATCCGTTCCGCTTGCCACGGTTTTCTCCGCACCCACCGGTCGGGCTGACGCAAAAACACGTATCGGTACCAGCGTAAATACGCCACTAAAAAGCCTTCCCCGCGTAGCTTGAGGGGAAGGTGTCACCTTGGTGACGGATGAGGTGTTATTAAATCTGCGGTGCTAACCGCTACATTATTAAAATCGGGCGATCGATGATCGCCCCTACGACGTTGGTTTCAGTACCGGCAAAGTCGGTACATGCGGAACGGATAAATCCGTTCCCTACAAGGTGCGGTGCAAAACACAGCAGCGCACTACCGTGTGGCGAGGCAAACACGGTTTTTGCCGTTATTTCAGGTCGGGCAACCGCAATATGCGTATCCGTAGCTGCGTCAAATCGCCTCTAAAAATGCGCCACTAAAAAGAATTTACGGGGATTTTACATTGGGATGGTATTTTACATTACGCTTTACATTTAAAATTAAGGCAAAGCGAGGTAATGACAATGATATTTTGTGTTGAAGACGACGCAGGCATCCGAGATCTGATGATATACACGCTCAACGCCTCGGGCTTCCGGGCGGTGGGCTTTGAAAACTCAAGGGAGTTCTATGCCGCTCTGGCAGACGACACTCCTGAGCTTATAATGCTTGACATCATGCTGCCGGGCGAGGACGGCATATCCATCCTCAAGCGCCTGAAAGCCGACGCGCGCACGGCCGACATTCCGGTCATTATGGCGACGGCCAAGGGCAACGAGTACGATAAGGTCATCGGCCTTGACCTCGGTGCGGACGACTATCTTGCAAAGCCGTTCGGCATGATGGAGATGGCCTCGCGCGTTCGTGCGGTGCTGCGCCGCAGCGGCCGCGCGGCGGAAAAGCAGCAGCTGATCCGCGTCGGCGGCCTTGAGATGAACCTCGGTGAGCACATCGTTACGGCCGACGGCATCCGCATCCAGCTCACGCTCAAGGAGTTCGAGCTGCTGCACACATTCATGACAAGCCCCGGCCGGGCGTTCACGCGCGAGCAGCTGCTGTCCTCGGTCTGGAGCGAGGATTTTCTCGGCGAAACGCGCACGGTTGACGTCCACGTCGGCACGCTGCGCCAGAAGCTCGGCTCCTGCGGCAAAGTACATCCGCACCGTGCGCGGCGTGGGCTATAAGCTGGAGGTGTAGCATATGACGAAACGCATTTTTCGTTCGACCTTCGCCGTTGCGGCCGTGGTGCTGCTTGCGTCGTTCGTGCTCATCACGGGCGTGCTTTACGAGTATTTTTCAAACAAGCAGATGGATCAGCTGAACATGCAGACCCACCTTGCCGCGCAGGGCGTCGAGTCCGCCGGCGCGGAGTATTTCAGTGATATGAACGTCGACGGCTGCCGCATAACCTGGATCGCCGCCGACGGTACGGTATTATACGACAGCCAGGCGCAGCAGTCGGGCATGGAAAACCACGCCGACCGCGAAGAGGTGCAGCAGGCGCTGAAAACCGGCCACGGCGAGCATGCGCTACTCCACGACGCTCATGGAGCGCCAGCTATATTCCGCCGATCTGCTGCCCGACGGCTCGGTCGTGCGCATTTCGGACATGCAGTACACGCCGCTGACGCTGATCCTGGGTATGATCCAGCCGGTCATCATCATTGCGCTGCTTGCGCTGCTGCTGTCGCTGCTTTTGGCCTCGCGCATGTCAAAGCGCATCGTAAGGCCTCTCAACGAGCTGAGCCTTGACAATGCCGACAGGATCGAGACCTACCCCGAGCTTGAGCCGCTGACCGATAAGCTCAGAAGCCAGCAAAATCAGCTGCGCGAGCAGGAGACCGAGCTGCGCCGCCGCCGCGACGAGTTCGAGGCCGCGACCGGCAACATGACCGAGGGCCTGGTCCTGCTCAACGAGCAGGGCAGCGTGCTGAGCATCAATCGCTCGGCAACGCACATCCTCGACATAAGCCGCTATTGCATCGGCAAGGATATCCGCGCCGTCAGCGCCGTGCCGCAGCTGCGCGAGCTGAGCGAAAAGGCGCTCGGCGGCGAGCACTGCGAGGCACACGCGTGCCTCGGCGGCGTGAGCTACAGGCTCTACGCAAGCCCCGTCACCTCCGGCGATAAGGTCTCCGGCGCCGTGCTCCTGATGCTCGACACCACCGAGAAGGAGCAGGCCGAGCAGCTGCGCCGCGAGTTCTCCGCCAACGTCTCGCACGAGCTGAAGTCGCCGCTGCACCCATCTCCGGCTGCGCGGGCTTCTGGCAAACGGCATCGTCAAGCCCGAGGACGTTCCGCATTTTCTCAGCCAGATCCAGTCCGAGGCAAAGCGCATGATCGCGCTCATCGAGGACATCATCAAGCTCTCGCACCTCGACGAGGGCGCGGAGGATATGCAGCGCGAGGATGTCGACCTGCTCGCCGTCGCGCGCCGCCAGGCCGATAACCTCGCAGGCGGCCGAGAGTGCGGAGGTTTCGCTCTCCGTAAGCGGCGAGAGCGCCGTCGTAAACGGCATTCCGCAGCTTCTCGACGCGATAGTTCACAACCTCTGCGAAAACGCCATCAAATACAACCGCCCCGGCGGCTTTGTCAAAGTCAACGTCCGGCGCGAGGGCGGCTCGGCGCTGCTGACGGTCGAGGATAACGGCATCGGCATTCCGCCCGAGCAGCAGGAGCGCATTTTCGAGCGCTTCTACCGCGTTGACAAGAGCCACTCAAGGAGGTCGGCGGCACCGGCCTCGGACTTTCGATCGTAAAGCACGCCGCCGCGCTGCACAACGCGAAAATAAGCGTCGTCTCCGCCCCCGGCAAAGGCACCGTCATCACCGTTTCTTTTTAGAGGCGAATTAACGCAGTCACGGATACGTATATCTCTGGTAGCCCGGTTCGGAACTGCGTAGGAACCCGTGACGTTTAGAGTGACACAATTGAACTGCAGTGTTTTGAAGCACAAACCCTTGGCTCAACTGTCAGGGGAGCAGGCAGCTTTGCTGCCGAGGGGTTGAATTAAAGCGCACATCAAACCTATCAACTATCAGCTATCAGCTCTCTGCTGCGGCCAGCGGTCGCTCGTAGGGAACGGATTTATCCGTTCCGCTTGTAACGGTTTCGCCGTCATCCACCGGTCGGGCTGACGCGAAAACCGTATCGGTATCAGTGCTGACGCGCCTCTAAAAACCGCTTGCGGCAGATGAGGTGTTAATATATCCGCGCCGTAGGCGCTACATTTGTTGCTATATGTAACGGTTTTGCCTGCACCAAAATCCATAGCCGTAGGGAACGGATTTATCCGTTCCGCTTGTAACGGTTTCGCCGTCATCCACCGGTCGGGCTGACGCAAAAACCGTATCGGTACAACGCTAAAGCGCCTCTAAAAAACGCCTCTAAAAATTCGCCTCTAAAACACTTGACAGGATGGGATTTCGTGTGTATAATACACTTTTCAGAAATGAAAAAGAAGGAGTTTAGCTATGAATAAATATCTTGACATCTCACCCGAAGTTCAGCAGGCACTGGCCACTTGAGAGCACGATTATTTCCCACGGCATGCCTTATCCCAAAAACGTGGAAACAGCTATGCTCGTTGAGAAAACGATACGCGAAAACGGCGCGGTTCCTGCAACGATCGCGATCATCGGCGGCAGACTCAAGGCAGGCCTGTCCCCCGAGGAGATCGAGTATCTGGGCAAATCCGGCCGCAAGGTCGCGAAGGTTTCACGCCGAGACCTGGCAGCGATCGTCGCACGCGGCGCAGACGGCGCAACGACCGTCACAACGACCATGATCATCGCACACATGGCCGGCATCACGCTGTTTGCAACCGGCGGCATCGGCGGCGTCCACCGGGGCGCAGAGACTACCATGGACATCTCCGCCGACCTCGAAGAGCTTGCAGGCACGCCGGTAATGGTCGTGTGCGCAGGAGCAAAGAGCATCCTCGACCTCGGCCTTACGCTCGAGTACCTCGAGACCAAGGGCGTTCCAGTCATCGGCTACGGCACGGACGAGCTGCCCGCGTTCTACACTCGCTCCAGCGGCTTCGGCGTTGACTACCGCGTCGATACTCCGGCGCAGCTGGCCGCAATGTTCAAGGCGCAGCAGGAGCTGGGCATGAAGGGCGGCATGCTCGTCACCAACCCCATCCCCGAGCAGTACGCGATGGACAAGGCCGTCATCGACGCAGCCATCGAGCAGGCGGTTGCCGAGAGCAAGGAGCAGGGCATCCACGGCAAGGAGACCACTCCGTTCCTGCTGGCCCGCGTGGTCGAGCTGACCGGCGGCGACTCGCTCGAGAGCAATATCCAGCTTGTTCTCAATAACGCCATCGTCGCATCAAAGACCGCAGCAGAGCTGTGCAAGTAAAATAGGCTAATGATCCCGGGCAGGCAAAAGCCTGCGGAATCATTAGCCTGAATAATAAAAAAGGGTATTGACTTGTGCCTCTGTATGTGGTATTATATATAAGCTCTAAGGAGCATCGGATATCGCGGAGTGGAGCAGTCCGGTAGCTCGTCGGGCTCATAACCCGAAGGTCGTGGGTTCAAATCCCTCCTCCGCAACCAAATCAATTACCGTTGTTGATACAATATCAGCAACGGTAATTTTTTATTTTCTGCTGTTCTGCAGGCGTTTTCTGCGTAAAATCTGGGATTTCCAGAACATTTTTTTGACCGAGAACTAACTGCACCGCCCCATTTTGCCGCAGCTGGGTGTTCCCAAAGCACGGCTTGGAAGAATTACAATCGTTATAAGAATATAAACGATAAATCATTATTTTTATATTGATATAAGAAGCCGCCCACGGCCGAGAACAATTCCGGTCACGGACGGCTTTGCTTTATACCCCGCGACAAAATGTGCGGCCGAAACTCGAGCGAATCACCCATGTGGAATGAAAAAAATTTCACAAGGGATCACCGATCGAGCCGCTCCCGGGCTTGAAGCTGGGAATGTGCTTGCAAAACTCCTGTTAAATTGTTTTGTAAATTAAATTTGACGGAATATTAATTAAGCGGCGTTCTGCTTTTTCATAGTCAAAAAATTAACTAAAAAGTGAAAATGACGGAAATTGTTGTGTTAGATTTCGATCATTTGTGCGATTTGTCACGAAAAGTTGTAAGGTTTAAAACAATGTTTTGTTTGATATATATACACTTTTATGCTAATCTTTTAACAGTCAAAAAATACCACAAACTTTTTAAGTAAATTGATTTCAATGCCAGTTCAGCGGCGGCCGAGCGGTTCTGGATGAAATAGTAGAGACAACAGTTTTGGGAAACCGAAAGGACTATCAACTATGAATGCAGAAAAGAAAAACTTTTATGGATGGATACTGCTTGTAGCCATCGGCATCATGTTCTTATGCTCCAGCGGATTTATTCTCGTAGGAGCTTCCGTCGTAAATCCTCTGATGATGGCGGACTCCAGCATGAACATGAATGCAACGCTTATGGGCTTAGGCTTTACTTTGTTTTGTTCTGTGCCAGGGCATTCTCGCCCGCTGATCGGTCAGTTCATAACTAAGTATGGCCAGAAGAAAACCTTTATCGTCGGCGGTCTGCTGCTTATCATCGGCGGTCTGCTCATGGCTTTTGTCGTTAAGACCACGATCGGATATCTCATTGCTTTCGGCGTTATTCTCTCAATAGGCAGCCAGATGGCAGGTCAGGTCACCATGCAGACTTCGGTCAGTGCATGGTTCGTTCAGAAGCGTGCGCTCGCCATGTCGATCGCGACGGTTATAGGCGCAATCGGCTCGTTCATTTCCCGCGTATACTCAATTCAATCGTTGCAAGCACCGGTCGCTGGCAGGATGCATGGCTCCTCGTTGCAGGTCTCGGTGTTGTGGTAATCATTATAGCTGTGGCTCTCGTTGTGGATAAGCCCTCAGACAAGGGTCAGTATCCCGACGGCATCGAGCCGGGTTCCGCAGTTGCGGCAGCTCAGAAATTCTCCAGGGTGTATAAGACCAGCGAAGTCTATGACCACAAGGCGGTTCTCAAAAACCGCAACTTCTGGTTCATTGCTCTTGCGGCTACCGGCGCATTTTGCCTGTACAGCCTCAACTCTGCGGCAGCCGTTAAGCACTTCACGACCCAGGGCTTTGAAAGCGCGGCTATCGTTGCTGCGGTTTCCTACATGGGCATTGCAAACATGGTCGGCAAGCTTTCCGTCGGCCCTATCGGCGACAAGGTCGAGCCTACCCGAATGATGGCAGTTTACCTCTTGATCATTGCAGTCGGCACTCTCTGCTCTGCATTTGCCAAGAGCCAGGCGATGATGGTAGCTTACTATCTGCTGCTTGGCCTCGGCTTCGGCGGCGTAACGACTACCATGCCTGTTGCGATCAGCAACTATTTCGGAAATGCAAGCTTCGCAAAGAACATCGGCGTTGCACAGCTGACCACCACCATTTTCTCATCCACCCTTCCGCTCATTGCCGGAGTGGTGTTTGACAACACCGGCACTTATGTCGGCGTGTACATCGTTGCAGCCGTCATCCTCGTTGTAACCGCTGCACTTGCCGTCATGGTTAAGATCCCGAAGAACTCAAACAACTGAAAAACACGAAATATTTGCCCTGGCTATATCGGTCAGGGCAAATTCTAAAAGGGAATCAATGATGAAAGGCATATGCATTTGCATTCAATGGATTGACAACAACATAACTAAAATAACACTTTAACAGATTGTTGTCAATGCAGAGGCAATACGCGAATATACGGAAAAACAAAATAAGAAAAGGAGAAACAATATGTACGAATTTAAGAAAAACAGAAGATCAGGAATTGCTGCTTGAAAGCCTGAAAGAAGTATACGAAAGAAATGACCTTGACGCATATTTTAAGGAGTGCGACGAGAAGCACGAGTTCCCGCAGAAGGCAATCGATGTTATGGTCGACGCCGGCTTTTGCAACTCGGCATCCCCGAGCAGTACGGCGGCACCGAGGTTGATATATTGACACAGTGCATGGTGGTCGAGCAGGCCTGCGCACTTGGCTTCCCAATCTGTGCTGGATGAACTTTGCATGCGAGGTCGATGATATGCTCGCATTCGGCAGCCCCGAGCAGCAGGCAGAGACCATGAAAGAATGCGATGACCGGCACGAAGCCGTTCTCTCTCGGCTTCACAGAGCCCAATGCCGGCAGTGACAACTCCGCCATGTCGACCCGTGCGGAGCACAGAGACGGTAAGGTCTATATAAACGGACAGAAGACCTTTATCACCTACGCCGACAGAGTGCCGTATATGCTCCTGATGGCACGAAATTATGAAAACGAAATTCCCCAGAAGGATATGAGCATGTACTGGCTGCCGATGAACACACCCGGCGTGAAGGTCACCCGCTGGATAAGATCGGCCAGCATATGATCAACTCCTGCGAGGTGTATCTTGAGAACGTTGTTCTGGATGAGAGCGCGCTTGTCGGCAAGAAGGGCAGAGGCTTCTTCCAGCTGATGAAAAACTTCGAGGTCGAGCGCCTTATGTCCACCGCAATGAATGTCGGCATGGCACAGGCGGGCATATGAGGAAGCGGCAAGGTATGCAACCGAGCGCGTGCAGTTTGGCAAGACCATAGGCAGCTTCCAGCTCACTCAGGAAAAGATCATAAACATGGCGATAAAGATCGAAAACATGAGAAACATGGTTTATCACTATGCATGGATGAAGCAGAACGGAATGTCTATCGCAACCGAGAGCGCTATGGCAAAGTATTATACTTCCAGAGCCGCATTCGAGGTCGTTGACGACGCAATGCAGATCATGGGCGGAATCGGCTATACAAACGATGTCCGCATTGCAAGACTGTGGCGCGACTGCCGCTTGAGTCGTATTATGGCGGGCACGGATGAGATATGGTTCACATCGCAGGCCGTGCTCTGCTCAAGGAGTTTGCAAACAAGTAAGCGTATCTGAAAGGAAAAAAGCATGAACATAGTTGTTTGTTATAGATAGTCCCGATGAAGAGGGGCATCGCGATAAAGGCCGACAGAAGCGTTGATGTGTCGGGCGCTCAGTGGAGCCTTTGGCGAATATGATCGCGAGGCGCTTGAAGCGGCGGTTCAGCTTCGCGACAGCGTGGGCGGAAAGGTTACCGTGCTGACCGTAGGCGGCGACGAGGTGCTCAATTCAAAGCTCAAAAGTCCATCCTGTCCAGAGGAGCGGACGATCAGATAGTAGTATGCAGCGAAGCATTTGCAAATCTTGATGCTTACTGCACTGCGCGAGGTTCTTGCCCGGCACTTGGCAGCACCGAATATGATCTGGTGCTGTGTGGAGAAGGCCAAGCGATATGTATTCTCAGCAGGTCGGCATGATACTCGGCCAAATGCTCGGACTGCAGGTGTTCAATGCGGTCAGCAGTATTGCTCCGGCAGAGAACGGCTTGCTCATCGGCCGCAGTCTTGACGACTGCGAGGAGCTGATCGAGATCACCCTGCCGGCGGTGCTTTCCGCTGCGGCAGGTATCGCAACTCCGAGGATCCCCAGCATGAAGGATATACTTGCAGGCGGCAAGAAACCTCAGATACAGCTTGACGGCGCCGACATTAAGGTGTCTGCGGCTGTTCGATGTGTCTGCTCCACGCTTGCTCCCCGAAAGCACGGAGCGCAAGCAGATAGTCAAAGAGGGCGACAGCCCGAGAACATCGAAGAACTGGCGGCTATAATCCGCAGAGAGCTGTAAGGAGAAAGCAGAGGAAAAACGCAGTAAAGTACTGATTTTGCAGAAAAAAGAAAGCCAATTCGGACTTCTTTTGCTCTGCTGCAAAGAGCATTGCCGAACATACGGCAGCATTTGCGGTGGCTTCGGCTCCCGCTTGCCCGGTGGACAAGGCCTTTGTCGTCGCGGATCAGGGCATAGTTTTTGATGACTATTTTGAAACATTCGCTGCGGTCACGGCCGAATATGCGCCGGATGCGATCATAGTTTCGAGCGAAAAGCGCATGCGCTCGATAGCGGCACGCATTGCAGCGGTTTGCAAAACCGCTGTTATCGCAGATGTAAATGCAATGGAGGTTGCGGAAGGAAAGCTGTATTGCAGCCATTTGGTTTACGGCGGTGCCGCCGTTCGCTGCGAAAAGCAGCGCGGCGGATACTACCGTAGTTGTCCTTGCGCCGGGTTCGTTTGAGGATCTTAAGGGCGAGGCGGCAGAAAAAGAGAGTGTTGATTTCGCAGCTCCCGCACACCCGGCGAAATTCGTTGAGCGCCGCGAGAAGCAAGGCGAAACGGTAAACCTTTCCGCAGCAAAAGAGCCGTAGGCATAGGTCGAGGCCTTGCCAAGCAGGAGGATCTCGAGATGGTGTATGCCTTTTGCCGCAAAGCTCGGTGCGGAGGTCGGCTGTAGCCGACCCATTGCACAGGGCGAAAACTGGATAGCAATATCGAGATACATCGGCGTTTCCGGCGTTATGCTCAAGCCGGATATCTATGTTGCCCTCGGCATATCCGGTCAGGTCCAGCATACGGTCGGCGTGCGTGATGCGAAGATCATAATTGCGGTCAACAAGGATAAAAATGCGCCGATTTTCAAGCAGTGCGATTACGGTATCGTAGGAGACATTTACAAGGTCGTTCCGGCGCTTACCGAGCTGCTGTAATTATAGTGTAACAGAAAGGATACATTAAAATGGCTGTTGATATAGAAAAGGTACGCAAATCTCTTGAAGTATGCCCGATAAAGTGGGTAGGCGACGGCAAATTCACAAATGAAATTCTTGATGAGCGCCATGTGCGCGTCGTTGTCCCGGTCGAGGGCCTGCACCTTAACCATGTCGGTATTGTCTATGCCGGCACAATGTTCACCGCAATGGAGCTTTGCCGCAGGCGCAATATTTATGTGCACGTACGGTCTTGACGAATTCGTTCCCATTGTCAGCAATTTTGAGATCAGCTTCCTCAAGCCCACGAAGAAGGATCTTGTAGCGGAGATCGAATGGACTGAGGAGGAAGCGGCAGAGCGTATTAAGCCCATCCGTGAGCGTGGCCGCGGTCGCATGCCGGTCGAGATCACTCTGCGTGACATTGACGGCGTTGAGGTTGCAAAGGGCGTTTCCACCCTTTATATACTTCCGTTCACAACGGACATGATGGGGTAACTCACAAACGATTGCGATCACAGATCACCCGGTAAAGGAAGTGTTGCTATTTGAGATTCGGAGATTTGATTGCCAGTAGAGCAAGCTGCCTGTGCGACAAGACCGCTGTTATCTATAATGATAAAGAATATTCGTATGCTGAAATTGACGCAAATGCAAACTCGGTTGCAGCTTTTCTGCGCGCCAACGGTATCGGGGTGGGCAACCATGTTGTCTACATAGCGTACAACAGCGAGATGTATTTTTGAAATATTAACTGCCTGCTCTCGCATAGGCGCTGTCTTCACGCCGATAAGCTGGAGAATGTGCGCAGAGAGCATAATCGAACTTGTAGATGCTACCGATGCAAAAGTCTTGTTTGTATCCAAAAGCTTTCTTTGAGCAGCTGGAGACATTAAAGCACAGCATATCCGGTGAGCGCAAAATTATCGTCATAGACGATGTCGACGAAGATAACGCGGCTTACCCGGGTGCCTGGCATATCCGAATGAGGAGATAAGCTCCGCTGATCGCAGCGGAGAAGGCTGCCTTATGCAGATATACACCAGCGGAACGACAAGCATACCCAAGGGGTAATGCTTTCCGATAATGCAATATGCAGCCATGCTCTCGGTCATCTCACCGATATCTGTCAAACGGGCAACAGCGTGTATATGTGCGTTCTTCCGCTTTTTCATGCGTCTTCATCGGGAGCGATTGCCACTTTGATTGCGGGTGCAACGGTGGTCGTGCTCGAACGCTTCAGACCAAAGGTGTATCTGAAAATGATCGAGAAATATAAGGCAACGGCGTTGAGCCTTACTCCTTCAATGTTCTCGGCCTTGTTGGACGAGATCGACGAAGGATCCTACGATCTTACAAGCGTTAAGAGCGTTATATACGGAGCCGAGCCTATTTTGGCAAAAATATATCCGAAAGGCGAATGAAAAGCTCGGCTGCGATTTTTATCAGCTCTTCGGTATGTCGGAAATGGGACCGGTAATTACGCTGCTTCGGGCCGAGGATCACAGGGCCAAGGACGACGCATTGCTTGAAAAACGACTGAAGTCGGTAGGCAAAGTTGCTCTCGGCGCAAAGATCAAAATCGTCGCTCCCGACGGAAGCAAATGCCCGGTCGGCCGGCAGGGAGAGATCTATGCACAGGGGCTTGGGCAAATGATGTGCTATTATAATGCTCCGGATAAAACCGCAAGTGTTTTCAGCGACGGCTGGTATCACACCGGCGATGTCGGTTACCTTGACGAGGATAATTACCTGTATCTTGTCGGGAGAATGTCGGACATGATAATCAGCGGCGGGGGAGAATGTATATCCGAAGTCTGTTGAGGAATGCATACTTGCCCTTGACGGCGTGGAAAATGTTGCGGTTGTCGGCCTAAAGGACGACCATCTCGGCGAGGCGGTCACGGCGGTGATAGTTAAGGCCCCGGGCACCGAACTGGACGAAGCAACGGTTCGGAACTGGTGCAAAGGTAAAATAGCAGGCTTTATGAAGCCCAGAAAAGTGTTTTTGTAATGAATTGCCTGTGAACAGCACAGGAAAAATTGACAAGAGAAAACTTACCGAAATGTTTAATTGAAAGGAATTACTGAATTATGAAAAAATATGATGCAATAGTTGTCGGCTCGGGAATCGGCGGCATGGCGGCAGGCGTTTTGATGGCTCATCAGGGCAAGAAGGTCCTTATGGTTGAGAAGCACGACTGTCTCGGCGGCAGAGTTTCCGCATATAAGAAGGGCGAGTTTAATTTCGACCTCGGCGTTCACATCATCTCCCGTGGCAACAAAGGCCCTCTCGGCGAGGTCCTGCGCAGAGTCGGTGCGGAAAATAATCTTGAGTATACCAATGTTCGTCCGCTTTCCAGCTATGACGGAAAAACCTTTATTTTCCTCATGATCTGGCAACCATGGTGCCCGAGGAGGATTTTCTCGGTGTCAAGCAGTTCCTCCTGGATATCCGCAGCTATACCGACGAGGAAGTCGCACAGTTCGATACGGTCACCGTTAAGGATGTCCTGCACAAGTATACCAAGAATCCGCTTGCATGCTCATGCATCTGGATGGTTTGCGCAGTTTACACCTGCCTGCCTTACTGGGAAGCAAGCGCCGGAGAATTTATGCGCTGCCTGCGCTGGGAAATCCGCCGCAAGAGCTTCCGGGCTATCCCGAAGGCGGCTGCCAGGCTATCACCGATACATACAGCAAGGCATTCACAAAGCTCGGCGGTGAGATAATGCTCAACGCGCCCGTGGAAAAGGCTGTTGTCAAGGACGGCAAGGTCGTTGGCGTAATCGTAAACGGTGAAGAGATCGACTGTGATATGATGGTGTATAACGGCGATATCAAGACGGCTGTAAACAAGGTCATCGGCGCAGAGCACTTCCGACAAAGAGTATGTAGACTACGTCAACGCACTCAAGTATTCCTGGGGCGGCACTACCGTCAAGCTCGCAGTAGACGGACATCTGACAGATCTCAAGATGCTTTCTCAGTTTGGCACACTCGATCAGGAAAAATTCTATGAAGACCTTGCAAAGGGCATTATTCCGGAGGAAGTGAACTTCTTCATGTCCAATCCCTCTAACTACTCCAAATCCGCAGCTCCGGAAGGCAAGCAGATGATCTGCTTTACTTGTCCCCACCAGCTCGACCTTCCCGAGGAGATCGAAGCCAGACTCGTTGATAAAATGATGGTCACCGCGGAAAAATATATCCCCGGCCTGAGCGAACACATTATCATTAAGGAAGTGCTGTTTAACAGCGATATCATGACCGCATCCGGCAAGGGCGGCGCAGGAATCGGCATCGACAGGTCGCAGGCCAGACCGGCGCATACCGTCCCAAGATCAAGCTTCCGGTCGAGGGGCGCATACGTAGTCGGTGCGGCCGCAGGCGGCGCAGGCGTCGGCACTGAGCTCGCCGTAAACAGCGCAATCGAGTTCTTTTTGATAACTACTGCAAGTAAGCATCCGCTTATTGTGCAGACATAAAAAGCGCTGCGCGATAATTCACTTGGCACGCCGATGACCGATGCGTGCCAAGTGAATTGAAACCGATGCAGATTCGCGGGTTTCTCGCAGCCGTAAAATTTTATGCGAAAAGTCCGCATGGAGGAAGAAAAAATGATCAACAATCAATTTATAGATTGCCTGAAGTTAATAGATGGAATAACAATCCACACCGGCGATGCGATAGGCGCAGACTACTGCCATGACGAGTATCCCGGCGGGAATTTTGCACCTGAGGGGGTCGTAGGCCAAAAAGTGCCGAGGAAGTTGCGGCAGTGTTGAAACTGTGCAGCGAAAACGACGTGCCGGTAACGGTACGCGGAGCTGGCACAGGTCAGGTCGGCGGCTCAGTGCCCGTAAAGGGCGGAGTTGTCCTGTCGGTCAAAGGCATGGACAAGATCCTGGGTATAACGAAGAAGAGCGCACGCTGCGCGTACAGCCGGGCGTTCTGCTTCAGGATGTCAAGGCCGAAGCCGAGAAGCACGGGCTGTACTATCCTCCCGATCCCGGCGAAAAGACCGCGACGATAGGCGGCAACGCAGCGACCGACGCAGGCGGCCCGTGCGCAGTGAAGTACGGCAGCACGAAAGACTATGTTCTCGACGCAGTCATCGTCCTTGCAGACGGCAGCATAACGACGCTTGCGGGAAATGAAGCGGTCATCGGCAGCGAGGGAACGCTTGCGGTCATCTGCGAGCTGACGCTCAAGCTTGTGGACAAGCCTAAGGCCGACGCAATACTGCTTCTGCCGTTCATGGATACGGAAAGCTGCATAAAGGCGGCGGCCACGGTCATCGGAACAGGCTGCGCACCGGCAGTGGTAGAGTACATGGATACGGACATGGTCGAGTTTTCCGGCAATGTCACCGGCAATCCCGTGTTCCCGGTCGAAATGGACGGAGAGCGAGTCGCAGCGACTCTCATGGCAGTGCTCGAGGACGAGGACGACGACCTCGTCATGGAGCAGATGGAAGCCATAGCCGAGCTTGCGGAAGAAATGGAATGCCTGGATATCCTCGTCGGGGACACAACGACGATGAAGCGCGATATGTGGGCAGCTCACGATGCATTCCACACATCGATGGAAAGCGGAGCAAAGAACTCGTTTGAATATAACATAACCGTGCCGGCCGAAAACATAGCGGAAATGGTCGAATGGGTCAAAGCGCATGCCGGGGAAAAAGGGCATGAAGGCAATGGCTTATGCGCATGTCGGGACGGGCGGAATGCATATCCACGTCGCATCCGACGCCGGCAGAGACGAGTTCAAGGCGGCTCTGACCGAGCTGAGTGCAGCAGTGTACGAAAAGTGCGCATCTCTGGGCGGCGACGTGCGCGGAGAATACGGAATCGGCTATGCGAAAGTGCCGTTCTTCGGCGAGAAAGCCCGCGGCGAGTTTGCGGCGGTCAAGGCGAAGCTTGATCCCAAAGGAATACTCAATCCCGGAAAGGTGGCAGACTGATGCTGAAAATACTATGCTGCGTAAAGCAGGTGCCCGACGTTGACCAGATGCGAATGGATCCGGAGACCGGCAACCTCATCCGCGCAGGAGTTCCCGCGATACTCAATCCGCAGGACGCAAACGCGCTTTCGGCTGCGATGAGTGTCAAAGAGACATACGGCGGCGAGGTCACGCTCATCACTATGGGCCCGCCGAATGCTGAGGCTGCACTGCGCGAGTGCCTTGCGGTAGGCGCGGATAAGGCGGTTCTCGTGACTGACCGCGCATTCGGAAATGCAGACACACTGGCAACGAGCTATTCTATCCTGTCGGCAGCAAGCACACAGGATAAGTACGATATGATCTTCTGCGGCAAGGAATCGCTCGACGGTGCGACCGGACAGATGGGCGCACAGCTTGCTCAGCGCTTTGAAGCTGCACAGGTAACGGGCACGCTGCTCATAAAGGAAGTAAACGAAGAGGCGAAAACGGCTGTAGTCGAGCGCGAGCTTGAAGACGGCGTCGAGACTCTTGAGGTTAAGCTTCCCTGCCTGTTTACGATGGAAAAGGTAAACTACCCTGCACGCATACCCAATCTCAAGGGCAAGCTTGCCGCAAAGAAAGCGGTCATCACAACGATAACGGCCGACGACGATATTCCGGGACTGGACCGCGGACGCATAGGCGACCCCGGCTCACCGACCAAAGTGCCCCGCATGTTCCCGCCGGTGATGCCCGAACCCGGCATCATCATTGATGAGGGCAGCGTGGAGGCTTCGGTAGCAAAGCTCATGCAGCTTATTAAGGACTGAGGAGGTGCTCAAAATGGATAAGCGTGAATACAAAAACATGTGGGTGCATATAGAGCACACCGAAGGCAAGGTAAGCTCGGCGGCGCTGGAGCTGTGCTGCGAGATACGGAAGCTGTGCGATCAGTCGGGGAGATAAGCTGATCGGCGTTATAGCCGGAAGCATTCCCGGAAGGAGAGCTTGAAAAGCTCAAAGAGTGCGGCATCGACGGAGCGATAGAGGTCTCCGGCACGGGATATGAGCGCTACAATACCGAGGCGTTTTCAAATCTCTATGTCGAGTTTCCAAGAAGTACAAGCCCTCAGCGATATTCATCGGCGCGACCGCGAACGGCAGAGACTTTGCGCCGCACTTTGCAGCGTGCCTTGAGACAGGCTGCACATCAGATGCAACAGAACTTATATATAATCCCGAAACGACCGATATAGAATTTGTCGAGCCGGCAGCGGGCGGCAAGATCATGGCCGTCATCACGATCCCGGTGCTGCGTCCGCAGGTAGAACGATCCGTCCGGGCACGTTCAAATACGTTCCGACGGGCAAGAAAGCGGAGTTTGAGCTTGTGCAGGAGCACATAGACTTTGACCCGACGAAGATCCGCACAAAGCTTGTTGAGTACAAGGCAAACGAGTTTGATCCTGAGCTTGATATAGCGTCGTGCGATACGATAGTCTGCGTCGGAAACGGCGTCAGGACGAAAGCTTGAAGTACAAGGAGCTTGCAAAGCTGCCGGCGGCAAGCTTGGGGAACGCGCCCGGTATGCGACAGAGAGCTTCTGCCCGTAAAGCTTCAGGTCGGGCAGTCGGGCGTCATGATAAAGCCTAAGCTTTACATAGGCTTCGGCGTATCCGGCGCTGTAAACCATGTCACCGGCGTTGACGCGGAAAAAGTTCATCGCCGTCAACAAGGACGCCTCCGCACCCATTTTCAACTACTGCGACTACGGCATCGTCGGAGATATGGGACGAAAGTCTGCGACGCCATGATAGCGATGCTGAAAACTGAAATACTGAAAAGGAGACAAAGCATGAATACCTTACTTAAAGGAGTAAAAGTTCTTGACCTCACCAGCTTCGTTGCTGGGCCTACTTCTACCCAGCTCATGGCATATATGGGCGCAAATGTGGTAAAGGTCGAAAATGCCCGTTTGCGGCGACTCGGGACGCGGCATGATGAATATGAAGATCGGTCATCATTCCGGCAATATTCTTCAGACTAACCACGGACGCAAATCCATCGAGCTTGACATTCAGGACAGTGAGGGCAGAGAAGTGTTCAAGCGGGCTCGTAAAGGACTATGATATCGTCCTTGAAGGCTTCCGCCCCGGCTTGATGGCAAAATACGGGCTTGATTACGAAAAACCTGAAGGCAGTCAACCCGAAGCTTATTTTACTGCTCTATCTCGACCTCCACGGTCAGACCGGTCCTTGCAAGCGCCCGGGCTTTGACCTTATAGCTCAGGCAGAGTCGGGCATCATCAATTCTACCGGCGACCCCTGACGGCGCCCGCAGAGGATCGTCACCTACCTTTGGCGATTATGTCGGCGCACAGTCCGTCCTGTCGGCGATTTTGCAGGCGGCGCTGTATCACCGCGAAGTCACCGGCGAGGGACAGTATCTCGATGTAAGCCTCTATGAGAGCCTTGCGTAACGATGCTGGATCGCTGGCACAATATTCCACAAGTATTGATAAGCGAAATATGGTATAATAAATATGGGTGATGAAAGATGCTGGAACGCGGAAAAATGGATCGTGGTGTCATAGAAATCGTCGATACAGAAGCTTGGTTCCCAAGGGGCATCTGCTGAGAAAAATAGATGAAGCAGTAGATTTTAACCGGCTCTATGAAATGGTGGAACCATTGTACAGCGAAGATAACGGGCGGCCCAGTGTGGACCCTGTTGTGCTGTTCAAAATGGTTCTGATCCAGCATCTGTACGGCCTGCCGTCCTTTGCGGCGGACGGCGGATGAGATCAGCGCAAATATCTGCTACCGTTGGTTTTTGGGCTATACACTCCAAGAGGAAACGCCGCATTTTTCCACGGTGAGTTATAATTTCCGTCATCGGTTTACAGCAGAAACCGTGGACGAAGTCTTTGCGTGGATACTGGAAGAGGTGGCGGAAGCGGGATATCTGTCCCCGAAGGCAGTCTTCATAGACGGCACCCATATTAAGGCAAATGCCAATACAAAGAAGCAGATAAAGAGCAGGTGCCTGTGGCGTCCAAGCACTACGCGAAAAGGAACTGATGGAGGAAGTCAACGCAGACCGGGAAGCTCATGGGAAGAAGCCTTTTTGATGACGACGATGAGCCTCCAAAGCCACCGAAAAAACAGAATAACACATCCAAGAAGAAGCTGGCGAGGCGAAAAAAAAGATAAAGCGCATATAGTCACGAAAAGCGTGACCGACCCGGACTGTGGCTTGTTCGTAAAGGGCAGCCATGAGCGGCAGTTTGCGTATGAGGCCCATACGGCCTGTGACAGCCACGGTCTCGTGCTTGAGACAGTGGTAACGCCCGGAAATGTCCACGACAGCGTTGCCTTTGACGAGGTGTACGACAAGGTAACGAAGACATTTCCCGAAACAGAGACCATTGTTGCCGATTCTGCCTACAAGACGCCCCATATTTGCAAGAAAGTATTTGATGACGGAAGAGTTTTATCCACAGCGTACAAGCGCCCGCAGACGATGAAGGGTGGCCACGAGTGGTGGAAGTATGTCTATGACAAATTCTATGACTGTGTGATCTGCCCGGAATACCAGGTTCTGAACTACAGCACCACGAACCGGGACGGCTACAGGGAATACAAAAAGTGATGCACGGCTTTGTGCCAAGTGTCCGACAAGAGCTTTGCACCCACTCCAAAGACTGCGTAAAAACCGTACAGAGGCACATCTGGAAGGATTACGAAGAGCTGGCAGATGACGCACGCTATACACCGAAGTACCAGGATCTTTACAAGCAACGGAAAGAGACGATTGAACGCGTCTTTGCAGACGCCAAAGAAAAAACACGCTATGCGTTATACGCAGTACAGAGGCTTGGCCCAGGTGACGAACTGGGTGAAGCTTAAGTTTGCTGCCATGAACCTGAAAAAAAACTGGCCACTTGGAAATGGAAGGAGTGTTTTATCCCTTGGTTTTCCAGTTCCCCCGTTAAATGCACTAGAAACCCGGTTTCCGCAGCCGGGTTTCTCGACAGACTGTGCCGCACTAATGTAGTGCGGCAGTTTTATTGGCTTTGTATGCACCCTCGATACCGGGCAACCGCAATATGCGTATTCGTTACTGCGGTAATGCACCACTAAAAAGCTGCTTTACTGTGAGCTTGGCGACGCGCTTTATGCCGTGCTTGAGCACTGCCTGCTTTGCATAGTCGCCGTTAATGTAGTTTGCAAACTCGGGGTGAGTGCGGTTGAGGTGGATCGCGTCAAACTTGCACTTTGTGGTGCAAAGTCCGCAGCCGATGCACTTTTTCTCGTCAACGACCGTCCTGCCGCAGCTGAGGCAGCGCGAGGCCTCGAGCTTGACCTGCGCCTCGGTAAGCCCCACGCGGTTATCGCGCATGGTTTTGGTCTTGCTCGTCGTTTTCGTTAAACTGCCGTTCCGGCGCGTTCAGCTTCTCGACCGGGATGACGACATCCGACTTGTCAAGCTCCTTGAAATTGCGCAGATTGCGCGCGATCGTCGAGGCTGTGGCCGGGATGCACGAAGCGGTGGATGCTCGTTGCGCCCTCGCGGCCGTTTGCGATCGCGTCGATGGTGTATTTAGGCCCCGTTGCGATATCGCCGCCGCCGAAGATATCCGCATCGGCGGTCTGCCAGGTGATCTCCGCGGTTTTGACAAGGCGGCCGTTTTGCGTTTCGACCTTTGTGCCGGAAAGGACATTGCCCCAGTCGGCGCACTGACCGATGGAGACATAGACGTTCGCGCAGGGAACGACGATCGTTTCGCTCTCGTCGAATTTCGGCGCAAATCGACCGTTTTCGTCGCGCACTGACAGGCAGCGCCTGAACTCAACGCCCGTGACACGGCCGTTTTCGCCGATGATGCGCTTCGGACCCCAGCAGTTGTTTATCTCGATGCCCTCGGCTATCGCTTCGTTCTTCTCGTCGGGAACGGTGGGCATTTCCTCGTCGCTTTCAAGGCAGAAAAGGCTCACCTTGCCGGTTCCGAGCCTGGTCGCCGCGCGGCCTACGTCGATCGCAGCGTTGCCGCCGCCGATAACGACCGTGTCGCCGCTGACAGACGTGGTCTCGCCGCGGTTTACGCCGCGCAGAAAATCAATGCCGCCGATAACGCCGTCAAGCTCCTCGCCCTCAACGTTGAGGCGGACGGCCTTTGCAGGCCGATGGCGAGATAAAACGCCTTTGTAGCCCTGCTCGCGCAGCTCGGGGATGGTGACATCCTTGCCGACCTCAACGCCGCACTTGAATTCAACTCCCATTTCCCGGAGAACATCGATCTCGGCATTGACAATGTCTTTTTCAAGGCGGAAGGAAGGAATACCCTTTGGTAAGCATGCCTCCGGGAATGGGGTCTTTATCAAAAACGGTGACGGGGTAGCTCATATTCGCGAGGAAATACGCGCAGCTCATGCCCGAAGGGCCTGCGCCGATGACGGCGATCTTCTGCGTGTAGTCGATCTCGTCGCCCTTGTGGCGGATCTTTTGGGGATATAGCGATGCTCCGCGTGTATTTCGCGCGAGGCGATGAATTTCTTTATCGCGTCGATGGATATAGGGTCGTCGACCGTGCCGCGCGTGCAGGCGTTTTCGCAGCGCTTGTTGCATATCGAGCCGCACACCGCCGGAAGGGGTTATCCTGCTTTATAAGCTGGAGCGCCTCGTCGTATCTGCCCTCGCCGGCCATTTTGACGTAGCCCTGAATTGCAATGTGCGCAGGGCAGGCGGTCTTGCAGGGCGCGGTGCCTGTGTCGTAGCACTGATCTGGCTATCCTCGCGGTAGTTGTAGTTCCAGTTCTTCCTGCCCCAGTCGAGTGTCTCGTCAGGCAGAGTGACGGTGGGGTATTCCACCGCGCCCTCACGGGTGCACAGCTTCTGACCGAGCTTTGCCGCGCCTGTCGGGCATGCCTCGACGCACTTGCCGCAGGCAACGCAGTTTTCGGGCGTAACGCGCGCACGGTAGGCGGAGGCGGAGCAGTTGGGGTTGTTGAAAAGCTGCGAGCAGCGCAGACCGAAGCACGAGCCGACGGTGCAGTTGCAGATAGCGAATATCTCGTCCGGGCCGTCGCCGTTTGTTATCTGGTGCATGTAGCCGTTTTCCTCGCATCGCTCGAGCAGCGCAACGACCTCGTCGTAGCTTTTCTGCTTTTTCACGTCCTTGCCGGTCTCCCAAAGGTACTGCGCATAGTCGCCGAGAAGGATGCAGACGTTATCCTCAAGCTCGCCGCAGCCCTCGCCGCGCGTAACCATCGCCTTGCGGCACTGGCAGGGCGCAATGGCAAACTGGTCGCGCTCCTTATAGCGCTCGAGCCAATATGAGATATGCTCAACGTCAAGCGACCGGCTCTCCTTCGGGATGGCCTTTTCGACGGGAATGACGTGGAAGCCCAGTCCGGCTCCGCCGGGGAGGTATCATGTGCGAAATGCTCTCCATGGGCAGGTAGCTCATCTGATACGAAAATTCGCCGACCTTTTCGGGAACGCGCTTAAACAGCTCCTTGTTGTATATCATGTTTTCGCTGCTGCCGACAACGAAAACGGGGACGAAATACTGCTTGTGCCGGTCGGTGTTGTGCCAGTTGTACTCAACGATGCCGATCTGCGCAAGCTCCTCGAGCAGCTTCCCGACGCGGCTTTCCTCCCAGCCGATCCTTTTGGCAAGCTCGGCCGGAGTGTAGGGCTTGCGCACCTTCATCTTCAGCATAAGCTGCGCCATCTCGTCGGTGAGTATCTCATCGAGCATCCAATATTCCGGGCGGCTCTCGTCCATCTTGGTCTTGCCGAGAGTAACGTCCATGCAGTCGGTGATGTGCTTTGCGAGTTTTACTATAAGTTCTCTCATAAGTCTACTCCTTTTTTTGCACTTGTGTTCTGGTGAAGTGGTCACAGATAGAATAGCACTTGGCGATTTTTTGTCAAGGAGGAATGAAAAAACTGCCGGGAAAATTTCCCGACAGCGAAAGGATATATTTAAATCACGGAGTACGGCCCCTCGAGCGCGCTCATCAGGCCGCTTACGGCGTACATGCGCGCATGCTCGACATCGCGCTCTGTAAGGCATTTGAACTCGGCCTCCATGTTGTCGATTACCGGCTGAAGGCCGTTTTTTCGATGAACATCTCATACATGCCGATCTGCGGCGACATGGTCGAGTTATAAAGCAGCGCGCAGAACGAATTCTGGCTGATGATGTACATTTTGTGATAAAAATGCGTTATCAGCCTGCACGTTCGTGCAGCTCCTCGGATTTTTTATCTCCTCGATAATGCCGCCGAGCGAGGCGATCTCCTCGTCGGAGGCGCGCTTTATAACAAGCTCCGCCATGAGCGGATCGAGCGCAACGCGGCTTTCGGTGAAAGAGCGGAACTCCTTGGCGTTTATTCTGCCGCCGTTATAGCGGATGATCGCAAAGAAGGTTTCGGTGTTTCCGTTTTCGATGTAGTCGGCGACGTATGTGCCGTGGCGCGGCTTGACCTCAACAAAGCCCTTGGATGCAAGCTCGCTGACTCCGGCGTTGACCACCGTGAGGCTCACGCCCATGATCTTGCACAGCTGCCTTGCCGGCGGCAGCTTGTCCCCCGGCTTCAGCTCGCCGGACAGTATCTTGTTCTCGATCTCGCGGACAAACGTTTCGCGGACGGAAAGCGTGCTTATCTTGTCAAAACTCATTGTGTCCTCCGATGCTTTCGGGCGGCCGCTTCAGGTAGTCGGCAAGCTCGAGCACCCATTCCGGCGCGTGCTGCCCTTTAGTATGAGCTCGCCGTTTGCATATTCGGCGACTTCGACAAAGCCGTTGTCGTTATCGAAAAAAACGTGCCTCGTCGCAGTAGGGCAAAACCTTGGCGACTGCAGCCCAGCGCCCGGCAAAGCGCCGCTGCACATCCTCGTCCTTTATGCTGTGGCCGCCTCGGCGGACGCGGTTTTCTATTCGTGCAAGGCTCTCTTCCAACGTGTCAAGCCCAACATAATACATGCGCACAAAATAGCCCTGCCGCTTTGCCTGCGCGGCGGTTATCTCCGTTTTGCGGCCGCTAAGAGTTGTCTCCTGCGTGAAGCTGACGTTTTTTTTCAGGCAGTCCGCTATGCGCTCGAGCGCTATTCTGCCGCCGGTCAGGGCGCTGCCGCCGTTCTGCGCGCTTATTTTGTCAACATCTATTATAATTCCAAGATCGGTCGTCTGCGTTTTCAAAACGCCGGTAAGGCTGCTTTTGCCGGTGCCGTTTACGCCGCCTATAATGGTGTAAGTTTTCATTGCCTGTCCTCCGGTGGCCTTTGGCAAAGTGATGCTTATTATTATTGCACAAAAAATCATTTCCGCGCAATAGCGAGGCAACGCAAAAAAGCCCCGTCATCTGACGGGGCTCCAGCCTGTCGAAAAAGGTCACCGCAAGGTGGCCTTTTTCTCGTAAAACAGGGAGAAATATGGTATAATAAGTACGGGTGATGAACGTGCTTACGAAAAATATAGAGAACAGAAACCAAGTTGAATTTGTAAGTCTGGAGGAAATGGTTCCTGCAGACCATCTGCTGCGTCAGATCGATGCAGCAATCGACTTTTGTAATAAGGTGTATGAATTTGTAGGAGATTTGTATTGCAAGGACAACGGCCGTCCCAGTATA
>VOFC01004041.1_pt1 | contig 29093 bp, 58 predicted proteins | sample 5384161 | NCBI WGS metagenome assembly VOFC01 (sample SAMN12384722, study PRJNA508395) | human gut metagenome | isolation source: healthy gut B | host: Homo sapiens | reverse complement strand
TCAGTATTGCTTCGTTCAGTTACGTATTTACTATTCATATACTGCACGCAGTCCGTTGGAATGTTCCGTGAGGTTTCCAACCGCCTCCGTCACAACGCGGTTGATCTGCTGGATACGGTTTGGCTGCCTCCTGGCTGGCGGCGCTGCAAGCTGGCTTTGATCTCCCGTCGCAACAACGGAAAATCCTCTGCCCGCTTCCCCTGCTCTCGCTGCCTCGATGGAGGCATTTAACGCCAGAAGGTTGGTCTGGCTTGCAATATTTAAAATATCATCGGTCAGGCTGTTTACCTGATTTACGCTCTTGCTGTCCTCGATTGCCTGATTTAATACGGTTAAAATCTCATTGACCTTGGCTCCGGTAGACTCCATGTTCTCCCTTGCGGAAGCCTCCATGGAATCCGCATGTTTCCTTCTCTCGCGGGTGTACGCGTTGATCTCTGACGTGCGCTCCGCGATCTGGTCAACCTCCTGCTTTACAGACTCGGTGTTCGTATTGATGAGGATGCATTGCTGACATCTCCTCCATCGTGGCAGAAAGTTCTTCTGTGAGTGCCGACAGATCCGACACACTGCTATTCGATGTCACGACGCTGTCGCGCACCTCGCCGACCACAGATTCCATTCTGGTTGAATTGTTCACGATCACGCTTGAAAATATCCTGAAGCTTGTCCATAAACACGTTGATGCCGTTGCCGACCGCCGCGACCTCCTGGTTGGCGTGCACGCTCACACGTCTCGTCAGATCGCCCTCGCGCTTGTCAATGTCCTCAATAATATCTGTGATCTCCTTCTGTGTCTTTAACAGAGGGATAATTACCAGCTGGAATACGCAGATCAGAGTTGCAAGCAGCGCCGCCACACTGATGATGATGGATGCCGTGCTCGCCGCGATTGCCGTCCGGTAGACCGCTGCAAGCTGTTCCTTTGCCACATCCGCATTTTCGCTGACATTGGTGCGGATTGCCGCAATGCTCTCTGCATTGCACTGGAATAATCGGCGATCTTGCCGTTTGCCAGCGCATAAGCCGCCTCGTTATCGTTGTTGGCACTGTATGCCCATGAGGTTGGCAAGCTCGTACTTCATTCCCTCGTAGTTGGACACCAGCGCATCGTATTCCGCCTTGTTGTCGTCTGTCACATATTCCTGAAATCATCCAGATATGTCTCTAAGGTCTCCTGCTCACTCCGGATGGTCTCGACCAGCGAGGATCATGGTATTTAAGTCGGTCGCCACGATATGGGACAGTCCCAGTCTGTGGATCAGAAGCGTCTCTTTCTGAATATCGCCGAGCTCTGAAATACAGCTCATGTAGCCGTTTGAATCTGCGTTGCATTTGCATTTACTCTCTTAATATTGGTCACTGCCAGAATATTGGAAACGACTGACACAAATCCCAGGATAAATACCGGAATCAGAATAATAAACTTTTGTACTGATATAGCTTTTTTTTCTTCATATCCTGCTCCTCCCCCGTTACTGTACCGTCGACTGTGTAATTCCAGCCACAAGCGTATCCATCACTTCCTGCGGATCCGTTCCGTTTGTGCTGCTGTCGCCATCAGATTGCCGAACTCCGTCGTCGCATCCCAAGCTGTTGCCCACACGCTGGAGTTTGCCGTACTGCCCTGCGCAATGACTGCCTGGATGGCGAGGCACCGCCTGTACCTGCTCCGACGCAGCCGCGTTTTTTATTGGAAGGTCCCTGATCGCGCTCCTCAAGACGCAGCATCTGGTTCTCCTCGTTTGTAAACCAGTCTGCAAGCTTTAATGCCCAGTCCTTGTGTTGGAATAGGCGTTGACGCCCATCATCTTATAGCCCGTGAAAGAGGCCATCTGGATCTGCTGTCCCGCGCAGGTGTAGGTCGGAAGCTTCACTGCCCCGTAATCGTTGCCCCATACCTTTTTGATCTCCGATGCATTCCACACGCCGCTGACGCCTGCCACAACCGTTCCGTCCTGCCACGCCCTCCATGAATTCCGTGTCGGTACAGCTTAAAAACGCCGGATTCTGTGCGATGGCAAGCAGCGCCTCCTCAATGTCGATTCCCTTTATGCTGCCTTCCGTCGCATTCCAGTCGCAGTAGTTCGTCACCCCCAGTCGTCATTTACACCGAAATCCAGTCCGGTGTTGCCAAAAAAATAGAGGTACCAGCCGGAACTCCAGTCCATCGTCACCTTCTTGCCCACAGCGCCCGCTGCTGCCAGAAGCCCGTCCATCGTCTGACGTCCTCTTCAGTCAGGTAATTCTTGTCGTAATAAAGAAAATATCCGTTGTCCGCGGTCATGGGGTAGGCGTACAGCGTATCATTCACAGAAGCCGCTGCAACCGCCTCATCCAGATTCGCCTCCCGGATCTCATCTGCATTTGGTACCGGCTCTAAGGCACCGGCTGCAACCATGCTGGTAAGATCGTCCGGCAGCGGGAAGACATCCGCTCCGTTATGTACATCTCAAGCAGCGTATTGCGCGTCTCAGCATCTGCATTCTCCGCAAGCTGAATATCAAAATCTGCCTGTCCTGCATATTTCTGCTCGAAGCTGTCGATCATCTCCTGCAGAACATCAAATTGGCCTCCTCTGCCCATACGGTCAATGTAACCTTGCCGTCATCCTCCGCTGCATCGCCGGACAACTCTGTCGAATCCATGACCGCCTCCGTCTGCAATACGGACGGTTCACCGTTTACGGACTCTCCACCTGCCGTCGTATCTGCACCTGTACAGCCCGCCATTGCTGTTGTAACAAATGTTGCTGCTGCAACCGCCGCAATAACATGCTTCTTCATCTGAAATCCCCTTCCTTTGTATTCGTATCTGTATGTGCAAATTCTCTCTGTCGCCTCTTCTGTTCTTATACACGATTTTGCACTCATTTTATATATTTTACACCTATTTTACAAAATGCGCAATCGGTTGTTCCTTTTTTTTAATTTTTCTTATCCTTTCTCCCACTTTTACATCCGCTGCAGGATGAGCAGTGACCACAGCAGCCACAATCTTCTTTGTCTTTTTTTTTTTCCCATATACAAAAAGCGCCAGGATGATCCACAAAGGATACACCCCAGCACAATCAGATCCAACGCATGCAACCCACTCAAAAGAAGATTCCTCCTATCTGATAAACCGCAATGCCATCAGCCACGCGACCGCGCATTGAAGCACCACGACGAGAAATGCCCGCATGCCGCTTCCCATCTCACGCTTCACCGCCGCAATGGCTGCAACACACGGCGTGTAAAGCAGCGTAAACACAAGGAAGCTTGCCGCCGAGCGCCCGGTAAACATACTTCCGAGCACCCTGCTTAGATTGGCAGTCGCCGTGCCGGTCAACACACTCAAGGTGCTGACCACCGCCTCTTTTGCCGTAAATCCGGTAATCAGCGCCGTAGAAACCCTCCAGTCCGAAAAACCGAGCGGTCCAAACAGCGGTGCGATCCACTGCCCCACCAGAGCGAGCAGACTTTTCTCACTGTCTGTCACCACATTAAGCTTCAGATCAAAGGTCTGCAAGAACCAGATGACAATCGTTGCCACAAAGATAATGGTAAACGCGCGCTCCAGGAAATCCTTTGCCTTATCCCAGATCAGCTGTCCGACACTCTTTGCCGACGGGAAACGGTAATTCGGCAGTTCCATGACAAACGGAATCGGATTCCCGCGGAACGCGGTGTGGTTCAGTACCAGTGCGGACAAAATGCCCACCACAATTCCCGCCGTGTAGAGAAGTATCATCACAACCGCCTCGTTCCCCGGGAAAAATGCCGCCGCAAACACTGCATAGATCGGTATTTTGGCAGAACAGCTCATATAAGGCGTGAGCATAATGTCATCTTTCTATCTCTCACTCGACAACGTCCTTGTCGCCATGACCGCCGGAACCGTACAGCCGAATCCGATCAGCATCGGTACAAAGCTTCGCCCGGAAAGTCCGATCTTACGCAGCGGCTTGTCCATCACGAAAGCCACGCGCGCCATGTAGCCGGAGTCCTCCAGAATCGAGAGGAAGAAGAACAGCACCACGATGATCGGCAGGAAGCTTAACACGCTCCCGACGCCGGCAAAAACACCGTCGATGAGCAGGCTGTGTACAACCGGATTCAATCCGTACGCGGTAAGCCCCTGTCACAGACGGCAGTAAACGCGTCGATTCCCACCGCCAGCCAGTCGCTTAACGCCGCGCCGACCACATGGAACGTCAGCCAGAAAATTAAAAACATGATCAGTAGAAACATCGGGATCGCAAGGTACTTTGTTCGTGAGCACACCGTCGATTTTCACACTCGGATGTGCTCCCTGCTCTCCTGACATTTTTAACCGTTTTTGGCACACCTTCTCTATAAAGGTATACCGCATGTCAGCTAACGCCGCATTCCGGTCCAATCCACAGTCTTTTTTCCATCTCCGCGATACTGTGTTCCATCATTTCCAGCTCATTCTCAGAAAGAGCCAGACGTTCTATAATGTCCGTGTCATTTTCCACGATCTTCGTCGCCGCAAAGCGCGGGGACATCCCGATATTTACCGCATGATCCTCCACCTGATGCGACACCGCATGAATGCAGCGGTGTACCGGCCCCTGCCTCGCAGAAATCCATGACTTTGGGCGGTATCTTTTGCCCGCAACTTCCACAATCGCCGCAATCAGATCCTCAATTCCCTCATCCTTCGCCGCACTGATCGGAATCACGGGAATCCCTAATTCCTGCGACATCTGCCTGTAATCAATGGAACCTCCGTTTCCGCGGACCTCATCCATCATATTGAGTGCTAACACCATCGGAATGTGCATTTCCAGAATGGAGCGTCAGGTAAAGATTTCTCTCGATGTTCGTCGCATCCACAATGTTGATGATTCCATCCGGCTTCTCATTTAAGATAAAATCTCTGGTGACAATCTCCTCATTGGTATAAGGTCTGATGGAATAGATTCCGGGGAGATCTACCACGGAACAATAAATGTGAGCATTTCTTCCGGTGAATGTTTGCATCGGATTCCGTGTCTCTTCCACGTTTGGACAATCCAGCGGGGACATGTCCGGCACACCAAAGACAATGGGCGGACTTTCTAGCCGCCCTAACTGTCACTCCCTCATAGACAATATAAAACCGCGCGAACCGAAACTCGTTGCCATCTGCTATTAAAAAAAGGCAGATGACAATTCAGACATCTGCTTCGCGCGGTTATGTTTTATTCAGATGGCAGTACCAGGTTTGGTGCCGCAAAAGGGACACACACAAAAGTCCTACAAATTGTCTTCCGGGATGCGGACATGACCCGCCGGAGTGCTCCAAACTTGGAAAGACACGGATCATCGAAGATGCAAACATCCGGCTGATCTCAAGATGTGCCAGGCTCCTCTGTGCCAATATCGGTCAGCAGCCCCGCCACCTTCCGATCCGGCATGCTGTAGCGCTGCGACAGGTAACGAAACGATGCTGCCGCTTCTCCGTCCGGGCCGCCGTACTGCGACAAAATGATCTGCGCGATCTTCGCATTGGGGCTTGTGATGTTGACCGGGTACTGCAGGCGTCTCTCATAATTCCCACATTAGCAGCCACCTCCTTCCCACGGCAGGGGCTGTTTTGCCCAATCCCAGTAAGCATCTGGATTTGCCGTATCAATCGTCAGCGGTCCGAATTTGTCCGCATACACCTGCATGGCATTTCTGCGCATTTCTATATGATGATTGAAGTAACAGATCGCTTCCGCATCGACGGGATGCGTATCAAGATACTCCGCGATGTCCACCACGGCAAAGCTCACCATATTGATCCAGTGCAGAAGCTGTGCCTGATTCATCTGTGTCATCTGATTCATCAGCAACGCCTGCACCCCCTTCCCACTGCCAGAAACGGCTTATCAAGTTCTGGGAATATGGTTCCGGTTTCAAGTGCCTTATCCAGTTCGTAGGTCGTTTTAAAGTGCTGCCAGGGAACATATGCCATCGCAACCACATATTCCGGCTGTCTATCAGAAGCTGCATCCGGTTCACACGCACATCGGCTGCGCGTGTTTCCTGCTGCATTGTAATTTCTCATGCGGCTCTCCTATTATGATATCTTCCTTTACTCTATGCCGCATCCCATTCACTTGTGCTAATCTCCCTCGTTAATTTTATCTACTGCATTTAAAATCTTCTCCATCTGGGGGCGCATGCTTCCGACCTTGTCTAAAAGCTGTTCTGCCTCCTCTTTCTGCTCGTTGACCTGCGAGAGATTGTTCTCAATCCGTGCGCGCAGCTTCTGTCTGCGCCCGATCAGTCCGTGCTTGATCTCCACCATCTCCTTGGGATCGACGAGCGCAACCGCTTGTGTTACCCACACATGCGCATCGTACAGTTGATAATTGGAGAGCATGCGCACCAGTCTGCCGTTAAAATATTCCAGATCCTCATTGGTTCTCTGATATTTCTGGCGTTCCTTGACCGCCTCCAGATAATACTGCCACTGGCTTTTCCAGCTCTCCCGCACTTTTTACATGGTATTTTTCACACACGCATAATCGACCGCATTGGCAACATTGATATATTTCAGCTTGACCTTGTTAAGCAGAACAATCGCACGGTTCTGGCTCCGCTCCGCCACCTGTATCTCCGACAGGTCATTCTGGATTTTCATGTAAATGCCGCACACCACCACCGCAGTTGCAAAAATCAGTCCCATCCACGCATAGTAGAAATCCTTTTCCAGAATGATCTGTAAGATTCCAAACACAACCGCGAGCGTCACCGCCAGACCGACAATAATATACAGCACATTTTTTTAACTTTTTCTGCTGATGGTCCAGGTATTCCTTGCGCAGATTCCACTCGGACTTTTCCCGCTCAGATACTTCATATCCCTCTGCAGCGTGTCACGGTGCAGTTCGTTGGTCTTAAAACGTTTGATTGCCTCCGGCAGTTCCCGCTCCTGCTGCTCTAACTGTGCAAACTGTGCATCCGACAGCTTCTTGGAAGAGTTGAGGAATTCCGTGCGCGCCTTGTTTAACTGCACCACATTTACCGCGATCTCAGAAATCTTATCTCTTTCTTCCTTCGGTATCTTCTCCAGAGTCTCAATATCGTTCAGATAGGACGTCACAATCCGGTATTCTTCCTTCTCATCGTCCAGCTCCTTGGTCAGCTCAATCATCTGCTCTAAGCGCTCCACCACGTACTGTTCAATCTTACCGGTATTTTTGTAATCCTTTTTTTTTGAGAGAACCGTTGTATTTAATTCTCCCATCTTACTCTCAAAATCAGGTTCCTTTTTCTTTCTCTTCCAAAAAAAAACATCGTTTCACGCTTCCTCTATATTCTGCAATTTTTCCGATAGGTATCTTTCCACTCTGCAAGCATTCCTGCAATTTCATCTTCCTGCCCGTCGGCAAACAGTCCGTCCACCTGCTCTTCAAACTGACGGATCTCGTCCGTCCGGGAAAGCTCGGAAAGTCTGTGCGCCGCCTCCGCCGCCTCCTCTGCTGTCATGCCGCATTCCGCCGCCGTATTCTTGAATCCGTCATCATCGTGCAGACACCGGTACGCATAGAGACATTCGCGGAGAGATTCCGGATTCTCATTGAGTCCGTACGCCTTCCGGTAACAGTCCGCTGCTTCCCGAAACCGGAATAATCCGTATACGCTTTTCCCAGGTTATGCCAGACATTCCCGACCAGGATCGGATTCTCCGCTTCCTGATCCGCAAGCAATGCCCTGTACGCCGAGACGGCTGCCGCATAGCGCCCGTTTGTCACATAGCGGTCAGCGCGGATCTTGCTGCACTCGTATTCGGATTTGTGTTCCAGCTCCGCGATCTGCTGCGCAATCTGCGCGATCTGCATTCTGTCACAATACCCGCTCTGCGACAGCAGACAGGTCACAAACTCGGACAGGGTGCCGCCTTTTCTCTCACAATCTCCCGAAGGGCATCTGCAGCATCTTTTAGTTTCAGTTCCCGTTCCAGCCAGTTGCAGAGATCCTCATTCATAAAATCACTGCGGAGCAGATAGACATTGTGGCAGATATAATAACTTAATTCCTCCAGCGAGTAAACGCCGATTGCCGCCTCCTCCACATAATATGGAAATGCCGCCATATTCTGATTGCACAGAATCAATTCTCCCATCGTCTTCTCCCACACCTCTACGGATTCTCTTCCGAAAATTCCATCCGGTAATCCCACACTTTATCCGAACTCTTAAATAATTCCCCGAATCCAAGATCCCGGATCTGGATCCAGACCCTTTGTATCCGAAACCGGTTTTGCCGTGATGCGAAGCCTCGTTGCCTTGTCCGGGCGTTCCGGCAGATCCAGAAGCTTTAGCTTCTCCACCTTCGCCTCCCGGGTTCCCGGCGGCTGCAGCCAGAAATCAATCTCCGGCGTTCCCGCAAGGATCACTTCGCACATTCCTGCGTCTCGTACCAGTTGTCCCCTGCACTGATCAGCGTATAGAACTCTGCTTTTCCCATATTCCGGACTTTTAAGCTGACATTGACTTTCATCTCATTGTCACCCAGATATACATAATCCCAGTTTTCCTGCTGTTCACTGCACAAGGCGGCGTAGCAGGCCCCCTTGAGTACAGATTCTTCCCGACAAACGCTCTCCTGCCCTGACACAGAAACGCCACGGACTGTTTCATCCAGTCCCCGTCAAATCCGTCTCCCGTCAGGTACACCGACGAGACAATATGTCCGCGGAAGCAGTCCTTTAGAATGCCAAGAAAATTCTCGTCCCGGCTGTCCGCATTCATCCGGCGCACTTCCTCCGCCAGCGAGATCAGCTGCGGCGTCGTGCGTTTTTCCTTATATAATCTGCAGCAGCGGATATCCTCCCTGCGGTAATCGAACAGATACACGTCGTGCATCGAAAGTTCCGGCACCTGATGGTAGGCAAAATAGTAAAAACATTCTTTCCGGTCAAGCAGCTGCAGCTTTTCCCGGTCAATTCCAAGCTTCGGCGCCATCGAAAGGAACAGCTCCGTCGCCTCCCGCGACAGCTTTTCCATACAGATGACCAGCCGTTCCGGCTCCCATCTTCTGTCGGGGCCGCATGCCAGTCGTATCAGTTTTTTCAGATAGAGGGTCAGCAGTTCCTCCGCCGGATAGGTCTCCCCATCCACAAAAACCTTCTCACCGCCGACCGCCCGCGAGAGAAGTCTGCCGTTCGCCTCCTCGCCCTGTGCAATGGCAAGCCGCACTGCCTCCTCGCCGACAAACCACTGCCCGATTCCTTTCTTCTTGGTAATCAGCGCCGGAATCTGATAGATTTCGCTCCCTGCAATCGCAGAAAAGGTCTCCGGTTCTTTCTTATTCAATTCATAGCTGCTGATCACAGCGTACTGGTCATCAGATCGATTCCCAGATAAAACCGGTGTTCCATATGTTTCCCCTCTCTGTGCTACAATAGCCGGTATGCCTCTTCCGTCACTTTTGTCATGCCATAATAGCGCTTCATCTTCCCGGCAAGCTTCTCTCTGTCATCGAGCGTACACGCCAGCAGCATCTCATTCAGCCATGCGTAGCGGTCTCCGCTGCCCTCTTCCATAATATCCCCCGTTGCCCAGGCAGCCGCTCGCCCCGATCTGCCCGTCCGCGGTCTGGCTCTCAGGATATAATACTGAACCTTCTCCCCGAAGAACAGGATAAAGTCTTTTTACATAGATTCCGTCATACATTTCCGTCAATTCATCCGCAAGATATTCCTGCTGTGCCTCCAGCCGGTAATGAACCTCGATCTGCTGCCCCGGCGCGGTGTGATATTCCAGAAAGAACTTATCTGTAAGCTGATATTTGCGCAGCAGCTTTTCGTCGAACTTCCGGAAAAATGCAAAATACAGATTATGCCGGATGCAGGTGTCAAAGCTCGTCCGCGATCTTTCTGTCACGCTCCGACCAGGTGATTCTCCGAGAGATATTTTAGCAGTGCAATCCGGCAGACGCGGTTTAGATCGCCCCCGGTCAGATAACGCTCCCTGATCTGGCGGAACACATGCTCCGGCACGACGGCGTCCTCCGTGAGATACATATTGGCAAAATAAAGAGATACGCCATGCCGGAGACCAGATCTCTGCCGCCCCCTGCGCAATAACTTTCGTAGATCTCTTCCATGTGCGGCGTGTAATCGGTCGTATAGAGCATCTGTGTCAGAATCCGCTCTTCCAGATCAAACGTGTCGATCTGAAATTCGCCCGCAGCTTTCCACAATTCCGCCATCTGCTTGGTCGGCCCATTAAAATACTTGCAGAGGTAAATCAGCATGACATCGCTGTATTTTCCCTGCCGGAAGGTGCTTTCTCCGCAAATCCCAGCAGAAAATCATCCTCCTCATAGCCGTGATCCGCGATCGCATAGCTGCAGAGGGAGACGCGCCACTCCGTCTTCAGATAATCGTAGTCCGTCGATCTGCACCATCTGATATAGGCCTTCTCATAGAGGTGGTTCTCCGTCAGAAGCGCGGCATCTGCCTGCGCACACTCACGTCGGAAAGTGCCTCCGCGAGCTGCCCCCTTCATCAGATCCAGTTCCCCCTCCGAATAGGAAAAATCCCTGCCGTCTTTTTCTCGTAAGAAATCAGCGCAAGTTCAAAGCCGGACGAGATAGGTTCTGGAAAAGTCTGCCTCGGACTGCAGCAGCTGCAATGCATAGGTCTTCTCGGTATCGCTCCATGCCTCCGGCTCCATATGCCTGCTCATATACCAGAGCAGATAGGCGTTCTCCCCCGGTGCAAGCGAGAGACACTGACCCACATACCGCTCCGGATACATCAGCGCCTCATCCTGGTATACCACACTCGAACAGAACCGGTTGCCGTTCGTATCTTCCAGCACAATGCTATACTGTGGCGTATACGCCTTAAAATAGGCGGTTCCGTTCACAAACGACACGCTCTGCGGCATTTTCATCTCCTCATGCCAGATGATGGCTCGGGCGATCTGACGGTTGGTGCAGCTGATTCTGTGTGTGAACAAAAGCGGCGCCAGACTGTGTGCCAGTTCTTCATCCAGTATACCCTTGGGCAGCATCTCATCGTAGATCACCGCCAGATGATCGTTGATGTGCCCCGCCTCGATCTGTGCCATTGCAAACTGCTCCATCGTGCGCTGATATTTCTGGTATACCTCCGGCTGTTTCGTTCTGGCTGCTATGATATTGACAAACAGACCGCCTTCTGCGTATAGGAAAGCGTACTGTCATACTGGAAATACATCTGAATCATGCGCGGAACTCCGCCCACCTCACGCGCATCCAGCGACATCGAGATACGCCTCATAGAGTCCTGTAAGCCTTATCTTCTGCTCGATTCCGAGCTCCATACCACCGGTGGTACTCGGTTTCGTAACACTGTGTGCGGATCGATATGCACAGATGGCAAGAAAGCATCTCCTCCTCCGGCTCCACCTGATACGCCGCCTCTAAGATCTCGTACAGTACCCGCGACTTCTCACGCACCTCCGGCAGCAGATGCCTGATCTGCTGTGCAAGTTCCTTTGTGAGGACTCCCTGGCGCATCGCCCACCGCAGGACTTTCAATTCATACGTTCCCCAGTCTGGTTAAAAAAGATAGGGATCCTGCCAGATCAGATAATAGCTTTCCAGATAGAGATACGGGCTGCTGCATCCGCCCTCGATCCATGCTTCAATCGCCCTTATACTTTCTTGGACTGCTGTAATAGTAGGATTCCCGCAAAAAAAAAGAATCCAGAACAACAGCGAACTCTTCGGATTCTTCTTAAAAGGAGTTCAATCTCATCCGTCAGCATCGACATAGGACGGTTCCCCTCTCTCAATCAGTGTGCACAGATACAGATGGTAGTATCCCCCATTCCGGCGTCTCCCTGTCCTGCAGCCGCGCTTATAATCCTCCATAATCCACGAAGCTTCCTGCTTCTGCCGGTTCACAATCAACGCCTGCGCTTTCATCAGCGCATACATCTCACACTCCGGTTCCATTGCCATCATATGATCCGGAGTCCACGGACTGATTCGCCCATGCGCCGGTCACAATCTTTTTCAGCCGGTAATCAATATATAGCTGTGCAAGCCGCATCCGTCCGCGCTGTAATTCCAGATGCTCCTCCGATACGGCTTTTGCGCCGTCCGTCGTGCGCACACTTCAAACGTAAGCGTCTGCTCCGGCAGGACAATCGAAAGTCTTCCAAAATTCTTCCCGGCATGCATGGCAGCTTTTTTTCACATAATATGGCACTTCCAGTGTGCTTCCGATAAAATCCTCATCCGTCAGCTGACTCTTTTCCGGCAAAAGAAACGGCGCGTCCGACTCAATCGAAATGGAGAGATAGCCCCATCCCGATGCAGCTTCAGGGCTCTCTCCTGCGGGTTCGCCGGCGACCTGCTCGAATGGGCATGATCCCGCAAGAAGCGTAACCGCAACCGGCTTTTTCTGTCTGCCCGCGCAAGATATTCCTCCACCTTCTGCCATGACGCCGTGCCGTCCGCCTCCCCGTCATAGAAGCGCTCCCTCCTCGGAGGGCTTTAGTATATTTTTAAAAATGACCGGAATAAAACAGATGATATGCCTCCTGGGCACTGCTTTTTGCCAGTCCCGTAAAATCGTTCAGATTGGCCTGCGTCCCGCAGAAGTATCCGCATACAATCTGGATACAGACACAACAAAAGAAAGGTTATATTCTCCCTGGTTGCAGATTAGAAAAAAATCACCCTTGACAATATCCCCTTCGATCAGTCCATTGCTATGAAATTGGTACCGGATCCGCACCTCTTCCCCCTCAAACTGGGGTGTCAGACATTCCATTCTGGAATCAGAAGTATAGACTACTCCCCGAAACGGCACATGGTTCGTACTTGTGATAATGAAATCTCCGGTGTAATCTCTACCCTCCGTCACCTCAATGTCGACTTTATCTGCAGAAAAAGAAAGAAGCGGTCTGGCGTATTGGAACTTTCCCCTTGCCCTAGCTGTTGTATCCGTTTACGCAAATTGACACCTGCTTTTCTATTGCTTTTTGAACGCAATGACTATAATAGATTATAAACTAATTTGGAGGAGTAATCAATGATAAAAACACAAGGACCATTTTCATGGAAGTGATCTCGAGAAAATAGAAGAAATCTACGGCATTAAAAAGGAAAGAAATTGTCAGTTTTTCCGCCAATGTCAAATCCGTTAGAGTATCTCCGCTGTTAAAACACACGCTGTCCGATCAAATCGACGCCATTACCAGCTATCCGGACAGGGAGTACACTTCTCTGCGCAGATGCATCGCTGCATACTGCGGAACCGAGACGGAGAATGTCATTGTCGGAAACGGCTCCACCGGCAGCTCCGGGATCTCCCTTTTTATTCATGGTCGAGCATCCTTGAAAAGGCCCTTGTCAAGTCGGACTTTCTGGTGGCGCTAATGCCACTTCTTCACAAACAATATAAAACCGCGCGAACCGAAACTCGTTGGCATCTGCTATTGAAAATAAGGCAGATGCCAATCAACATCGGCTTCGCGCGGTTATGTTTTGTTCATCAGTGGCAATAAGCGCCACACAAAAAGTCCTAAAATTGTCTGCCGGCTTGCGGACACATCCTGCGGAGTGTTCAAAGCTTGAAAGACACGGATCATCAAAGATGCCGGACGCGGTGTGGTTAGAAATACCGAGACTCATCCCGCACAGTCTTTGAGATGTCAAGGATTCCTTCCAGCATCACCTTCTGTTTCTCACCCTCGGACGCTGCAGAACCCAGTGCATGATCGCTGAATGTCTTGGCTATGCTGCCCACCCGGTACATAATGAAAAATAACAGATACACACATAATACCCGGCACAAGCTGTCCACATCCGCAAACCAATCCCCTTGATTACACGAATGACCTCCACCAGTGTAAATAACGCCGAAAAAGACGATACAGGTCTGTTTATATCTCTTCATATCATAATACGGAATCTGCAATGTCAGAATGGCAATAATAAGTGCAAAATAGATAAACTCTGCATCTGTCTGCATTCCAATCAACGCAAATTCTACGCCGACACCGATGGCAACAACCCTCTTTAATCTCACATCAGACTTATTGCGCAGATAAAACGCCAGTTCAACCACCGCAAATAAAATAATCAGCACCTTTAACATTTCCGACCGCCGTTGACCGACCGCAATGCTCTTGCTCGCAGCTTCGCCAGCAGATACACCCCAAACAGTACCCATAAAAATAACCACTGCAAAAATATAAAAATGTATTCATATAGCGGTAGCGTTCCTCTTATCTTTATAAATGTAATTCCTGTCTGAACCCGATGTCTGACCCATAGTCTTACTCCCTCCTGTCACTCTTTCTCTATCGATTCAAAATCTTTTTTTATTATAGTTCATTTCTCCTATTTTTTCTACTGTTTTTCAATTATTTTGACTAATTTTTTACACATTCCTTATCCTCGCGCAACACAACGCATCCGCTTCTTTTTTTCCGTAAGCGCGGCGGGTTGCTCCAGCGACATAATTCTACTCCGACGCAGTGAGATCTGCCGAAGGGCTTTTTCATTCATAGGACGTAATTTCCTATGAAAAATCCGGCGGATACTTCCGCCGGATCTCTCATCCCCACTCTTTTTCATATGCCGTATACAAAAACTCCACGCAGCCGTCTACGCGGTACAGCCTGAAATTCTGTAAAAACAAAAGTGCCGCCTCGTACATTTTTTCATCCTGCTCGTCCGCAAGGCTTCCCTCAAGCAGATAACTCATGCCGTTGTGGTATTCCCGTCCGTCCTGTATCGTGTAGTGGCGCCACAGTTCTTTTTCGTTGCGCGCATGCGGTCTGCTCCCATAAGCGTCTCCAGAAACTGTACGCACGGTCTTTCCGCCTCGCTGTAATGATTCCGGTACAGATACACAAAATGGTGCGGCGGTTCGATTCCGGAATTCTTCAAGCCATACTGGTTGACCGGATAATTGTCCTTCTGCTGCACCCAGCCAAACACCCCGTGAAACGTCAGCCCGCCGACCGCCACAAACTGCGTCCCCTGCTCTAATTGTTCCGGGAGGATACCTTCTCTCCCAGTTCCGCTGCAATTCTTCCGGCAACCACAAAAAGCCGTCTGTGCATCTGTGCACAGCGGTAAAAATACCAAGCGTCATAGTACGTCGTGCCGGACCAGTTCAAACCGCAGCGCGCCGTCAGGCGCTTTCCCGCTCTCTCCATGGAAAATACACTCATCCGCGCATTGGCACGCAGGGAAAAATTCAAGGACAGTCTCCGTGATTTGCGGCTCCGTCTTCCTGCCGGTGCCGCCTCCCGTGTCCTTACACTTCTGGCAGCACCAGGCCAAACAGTTCTCCCACCGTCCTCGTCCAGCTTTTTTTCGTGATAGTCCCGCAGGGATGGCATTGGCAATCTGATAGAGAATGTTGGCTTTCCACTTTCCCCACCATGCGCACGATCCCCATGATATCCTCATAGGATTCACACCAGAGTTCCTCCGGATCCTCCGAATGTTCAAAGGTGTCTCTTCCGGGGCGGATCCAGCTCGCCGTCGACTGCCGGTCTGGCTTTTTCGCTTTCCGCCTCCCGCTCCTTCGCCTCCTCTTTGAGCAGAGACTCCAGAAAGAGAACGCTCCACTTTTTTCTGCCGGTCTTCCCCGGAATCCGGTCTGCTGCGCTGACTTTTTTTTTGTCTTCACCCGCTCTGCTTCCATTCCTAACCTTTCGCATTGTAGCGGCTGCCGGTCTGCCGCGTCTGATTGTCCGACGCATAGCGGCTGTAATTGCCGCTGGTCGTATAAGAAGTTGCAGAAAGCGCTGCCGCCTGTTTTCTGCAGTTGCTCTTCACACCACGAAGCCAGCACCTGCACGCGGTTCGACAGCGTGCTCTTATCCCCGGAAAAATCTTCTGCACCGCCTCCGGTTTTACTGTCTGAAACACCGTCTTATCAAACGACAGCGTGCCGTCTTTCTGCAGCGTGATTCCGATCTGTTTAAGGCGGTCTCCCGCGCGGAGATCTCCGTTTTCAGCTTCTTTGCATACGTCTCGTCCACACTGTCCGACAAGTCACCAATCTTGCGGATCATCATATTGTAATCGGATACAAAACTTTCCATTTTCCTTCGTAGCTGCTTTCCGGTGTCCTCTCCCTCCTGGTAAAGGGATTTTCTCCCTCCTCCAGAAAACGCTTCGCTTATATGTCTCCACACGCTCCGCCGCCAGTCCTGTGATCTCATAATCGTAGCTTTTTTTCTGATTCTCCACGATTTTGTCGCCGGATACGGCTGTCCCGTTTTGAAACTGATTTAAAAACTGCATCCACGCAGATGTCCTGTAGTTTTTACTCTTTGGCGCGCTCTGCGTCGTTCCTTTGGATGATGCGCGTGTCTTCGTGCTGCTGGAAAACGCGCATCTTTGCCAGCCGGTTGTTCCTCGCACCCAGACTGGCAGACTGGTCTCTGTTATAAATTCTCATACTCATTTTCTCCCGTTTCTTTTTCTGTATCCCTATCGTTCGTTAAGATACGTCTCATAAGCCGACGCAAAATCATTAAACTTCTGTTTCGCCATCAGAATGGACTCCCCGTTCTTCAGCAGGATCGTTCCCACCTCAAAACTTTTTACCGCGGCAAAATTCACCAGATACCCGCGATGGCAGCGAAAAACCCGTTGCCTAAAATTTCTTCCACCTCCTTCATTCTGGCATAATATGCAATGATTCCCGTGTTTGTGTGAAGCACCACCTTACGCCCCACACTCTCTGCATAGAGAATGGTTTTCTGATCCACACAGCAATAGGTTCCGTCTGTTTTTAATCAGCAGCGGGCGCTTCCTTTCTGCCCCTGCTTTTTCTCTGTTTCAGTTCTCCCGCATTGTCAAACGCTTTTCTGCGGAACCATACCGGAATCTTTTTTCTGGCACTCCTCTATGCCACTTTCCGAAAGGAAAAGAACATCCGGCATTGTGCCGCTTCCCTCAATTTCATCTCCGCAAAAGAATCTGTACATCCTCTCTTACATATTCGCCTTCCATCTCTTTTTAAATACTTACGCACGGATGCCTCATTCCCGCACGCCGCAATATATAACACTCATATTCCTCCCCGCTTTCGCATCCATGCTCTGTTTTCTACTTTATATATATCGGTCATATTTTTCATTCTTTCATTTTTTCGTAACGAAATGTTCTGTTTTTGTCATCAAAAAAACGGTTGACACGCTTACTGTATTATTGTATTTATCTTATTAGTGCAGATGATTTAGAAAGGAGATGACACTATGGCATGGACCCTTGATTCTGATCGTCCCATCTTTTTACAGATCGTGGAACGAATCAGACGGACATCGTTTCCGGCCGCTACCAGCCGGGAGATAAGCTTCCCGTCTGTACGTGATCTCGCAGCGGAAGCATCCGTCAACCGAACACCATGCAAAAGGCTGCAGAACTTGAACGCACCGGTCTGGTCTATTCCAGACGGACCAGCGGACGTTTTATCACGGAGGATTGTCATATGATAGAACGGTTAAAAACCTCTCTCGCTACCGAGAAAATGGAAGAATTTTAGCACAGATGCGGCAGCTCGGCTTTTCAGAATGATGAAATCCTGTCGCTCATGAATCAGACGATGAAAGGGAAAAACAATGAGTACCTTGTTGGAGTGTAAAGATCTGACCAAATGTTACGGCAAAAAAAGAAGCCGCCATCGACCATATTAACCTCGCCATTGAGAGGGACACATCATCGGCCTGCTCGGACCGAATGGAAGCGGCAAAAACCACTCTGATCAAGATGATCAACGGTCTGCTTGCCCCCACCTCCGGTTCCGATCTTCATGCAGCAGAATCCGATCGGCGCAGAGAGTAAGAAGCATATCTCCTACCTGCCGGATCACACTTTATCTGAATATGAACGAGCGGGTTCGCGATATTATCCGGTATTTTTCCGATTTCTATGAAGATTTTGATGAGAAGCGTGCCTACGACATGTTGGGGAAAACTTCAGATTGACGCCTCGGACCGTTTGAAAACCATGTCCAAGGGAACCAAAGAAAAAAGTGCGATTCTCGTAATGAGCCGTCATGCGGATCTGTATATTTTAGATGAGCCGATCGCAGGCGTCGATCCGGCAACGCACGCGATTTTATTTTAAATATCATTCTGTCGAATTACGAACCGGAAGCTTCCATTTTGATCTCGACGCATCTGATCGCCGACATCGAGAATATTCTGGATGAAGTCATCTTCATCGATCACGGTCAGATCCGGCTCACCGCATCCGTGGATGATATCCGTATGAACAACGGTAAGTCCGTCGATGCACTTTTCAGGGGGAGGTATACAGATGTTAAAAAAATTATTTAAATATGAATTTAAGAGCACGGCAAAGATCATGTTGATCCTGTATGCCATTCTGATCGTCACCACCTCCGTAGGTTCCGTGGTGCTGTATTCCTTAGACCTGGATCGGGCGGGTGAAAGCAAACTGGCATCCATTCTGTCCGTCTCCGCGATTGTCCTTTATATCCTTGCCATTTTGCTGTCCTTATCGTGATGTACGTGTACCTGTGTGTCCACTTCTACCGCACGATGTATTCCGCTCAGGGGATATCTGACACACACGCTCCCGGTAAAAACACTTGCTCCTTTTCACGTAAAACTGATAACCTCCTTCGTGTGGATGTTTTCTCTCCATGGCTCTGATGACTGCCTCCATCGTGGCGCTTATCGCCAGCGCCTCCCCACGGAACCGCATGGCAGGATTTTACTTCCGCCTGGGAGGAGTTATTCGGTCAGGACGTATTTTCCTTCCATTTCATCTTCCAGATGGTATTGGGCGTAATCTGCTCCTGCTTAACCTACCTGCTCTGGGGTGTTTGCAAGCGCTTCGATCGGACAGCTTTTCTCCAGCAATAAAGTGGCTGCCTCCCTCGTTGCAGGCATCGTCCTCTATTTTATGCAGCAGATTTTCTCCATGATCCTCATGTTTGGAACCGGTATGTTCCAGTCGGGAGATAATTCCGTGAATTTCTTTGCCGTTACCACAACGATCGACAATACGACCACATCGACGGCAAGTATCCTGCCGAGTTCACTGTTTGTCACCAGCAACATTTACTCGATCATCGTCATTGTCATTTTGTACCTTGTGTGCGCCAGAATCATCACAAAGCATCTGAATCTCGAATAACGTTCTATTGCCGCTTAAGACCGGCAACGCCTCTGGATGTGATAAGTAATATTATCAGAAGATCACACCGTGGGATTTCAGATGGAAATGTAGATGGGATATTCGTTGGAGAAAAATGTGAGTATTTCTTCCAATGTTTGCATCGAATTCCGTGTCTCTTCCACGTTTGGACACTCACGGGTGTGTCCGACAAGCCGCAGACAATGAGCGGACTTTCTGGTGTCCCCTAATGGCACCTCTTCATAGACAATATAAAACCGCGCGAACCGAAACTCGCCGGCATCTGCTATTGAAAATATGGCAGATGCCGGCTCAAACATCGGCTTCGCGCGGTTATGTTTTATTCAGAGGTGCCAATAAATCAGGGACACTTAAAAGTCCTAAAATTGTCTGCTGACTTCACCACAGTCCGTAAGTGCTCCAAACTTGGAAAGACACGGATCATCGCGGATGCAAACATTACGTATTTATTTTGTGTTCAAGTATGCGTCAATTCCCTTCGCAGCCGCTTTTCCTGCACCCATTGCCAGGATGACCGTTGCAGCTCCTGTCACGGCATCTCCACCGGCAAACACACCACTCTTGGATGTAGCACCGTTTTTCTTCCTCTGCCACGATACACTTTCTGCGGTTCGTCTCAAGTCCCTTTGTCGTGGAAGAAATCAGCGGGTTCGGAGAAGTTCCGAGCGACATGATGACCGTGTCCGCCTCAATCTCATACTCAGACCCCGGAATCTCCACCGGACTTCTTCTGCCGGAGGCATCCGGCTCGCCAAGTTCCATCTTGATGACTCTCGCGCCTTTTACACAGCCGTTCTCATCCACTAAAAGCTCCGTCGGATTCTGTAACAGGTCAAAAATAATGCCCTCCTCCCTTTGCATGATGCACCTCTTCCTTACGCGCCGGAAGTTCTTCCTCACCGCGCCGGTACACGACATGTACTTCCGCACCAAGACGCTTAGCTGTTCTCGCAGCGTCCATTGCCACGTTACCGCCGCCGACAACGATCACTTTCTTTCCGCCTTGATCGGGTATCGTACTCCTCTAAAAAAATGCCTTCATGAGGTTGTTTCTCGTCAAAAATTCATTTGCCGAAAATACGCCCATTGCCTGCTCGCCCGGAATGCCCATAAAACGCGGAAGACCCGCGCCGGAACCGATAAATACCGCCTCAAATCCCTCGTTCTCCATCAGCTCATCGATCGTGACGGATTTGCCGATGACAACGTTCGTCTCAATCTTCACGCCGAGCGCCTTGACATTCTCCACTTCCGCTGCAACGACCTTCTGCTTCGGCAGACGGAATTCCGGAATACCATAGACAAGCACGCCGCCCGCCTCATGCAGCGCTTCAAAAATGGTCACGTCATAGCCCAATTTTGCCAGATCACCGGCACAGGTAAGTCCTGCAGGACCGGAACCGATGACAGCCACCTTATGACCGTTCAACTTCTCTGCCTTCTTCGGCTTGATGCCATGCTCTCTCGCCCAGTCTGCTACAAAACGCTCCAGCTTTGCCGATCGCAACCGCCTCGCCCTTGATGCCGCGGATACACTTTCCTTCACACTGGTTCTCCTGCGGACATACACGTCCGCATACTGCCGGAAGTGCGGATGACTCACTGATAATGTGGTAAGCCTCCTCAAAATTGCCCTCTTTTACCTGCGCGATAAACGCCGGAATATTGATGGATACCGGACAGCCCTTCATGCACTGTGCATTTTGCAGTTTAAGCAGCGCGTTGCCTCCGCCATTGCCTCCTCGGCATTATATCCCAAACATACCTCCCTCAAAGTTCGCTGCTCGCACCTGTGGGTCCTGCTCACGAACCGGTACTCTTGTCATTACGTCCATAGGAACCTCCATACTCTGTATTTTCTATCCGGCAGACGCACTCATTCTCTCTGCCTCCGCCTTCTAACGATCACATCTGCCTTCTCAGCCGCACTGTCCGCAGCCGCCGTGATGGGTATCTCCCTCCGTCAGCTTTAACATCGCTCTGCCCTCTTCTGTCTTATATTGCTGCTGGCGCTTCATCGCCTGGTCGAAATCCACCAGATGTCCGTCGAATTCCGGTCCGTCCACGCAGGCGAACTTCACTTCGTCGCCGACAACCAGACGGCATGCGCCGCATCCGGTACCGTCCACCATGATCGGGTTCATGGAAACCACCGTCAATTCCCAGTTCCTTTGTCAGCTTACAGACAAACTTCATCATAATCATCGGGCCGATTGCCACACAATGATCATAGCGCACGCCCTGATCCCAGGTTCCTGCAGCTGCGGTGCCGGTTCCGTGAAAGCCGTAAGAGCCATCATCCGTCGTCACATAGAGATTCGCTGCCACTGCCCCGCATCTCATCCTCAAGAATCAGAAGATCCTTATTGCGGGATCCCATAATCACATCACAGTCCACACCATGCTCATGCAGCCACTTTACCTGCGGATACACCGGTGCGGTACCGGACGCCGCCCGCGATGAACACAATCTTTTTCTTCTTCAGTTCCTCGATATCCTCATCTATCAGATCAGAAGGACATCCAAGCGGTCCCACGAAATCTGCGAACGCATCCCCTGCTCAAGGATACCATACGCTCTGTGGAAGCTCCACCGTCTGAAATACGATCGTGATCGTACCGGCTTCCCTGTTATAATCACAGATTGGAGCGGAATACGCTCCCCCTGCTCATCAATTTTTACAATCACAAACTGTCCCGGTTCGCAATACTGCGCAACACGAGGAGCCTTGACATCCATAAGATAGATCTTGTCTGCCAGCTTTCTTTTTTAACAATCGGATACATAATTTCCTCCTCGCCCTTTTTTTCATCTCTGTACTCGTTTATCTTAATATAATAAAGGAAAAAAGCCCCCTTACATTTCAACGGCTTTTCTCCATATTTTCTGTTTATATCTGCTATTCCGACTTCGTTTCGGACTGTAATTATGTGACGTTTTTTCTCCCTGCGCCCTACTCCTGTGTCTCCACTTTGGAAAATAGGATACGGTCGTTATCGAGCGCCTTTCCCGCGCGGAGCGCAAACTGCTCCAACAAGTCATCCACCGACATCGCCGCACGTTCCTCTCCCGCAACGTCCAACACAATGTTTCCCGCGTTCATCATCAATGTCCGGTTGCCGAGCGTCAGCGCCTGGTGCATGTTGTGCGTCACCATCAGACAGGTGATCTGCCGCTCTGCCACAATCTGTCTGGTCAGATGCAGCACCTTCTCTGCCGTCGCCGGATCGAGTGCTGCCGTGTGCTCATCCAGAAGAAGAATTTTCGGCGTGACCATCGTCGCCATGAGAAGTGTGAGTGCCTGCCGCTGACCGCCGGAGAGAAGTCCCACCGGCTGCTTCATACGGTCTTCCAGTCCCATGTCAAGCAGCGCAAGCTGCTCTCTGAACTTCTTCTTATCCGCCGCGTTGATCCTGCTGAAATATGCATTCCGGGAGGTTGTCGTCCGAAGATAGGCGAGCGCCATGTTTTCCTCGATCGTCATGTGCGGCGCCGTCCCCTTTAACGGATCCTGAAACAGATGACCGATCACTTTGCTTCTCACATGCTCCTGCTGATAGGTAATATCCTCCCCACCGAGCATGATCAGACCGCGGTCCGGGAAAAAAAAGCTCCGGTAATCGCATTGAACAGGGTGGATTTTCCCGCGCCATTGCTGCCGACGATCGTTGCAAAATCTCCGGCGCCAAGCGTCAGATTGACGCCGTTTAGGCACACTTTTCATTGACGGTGCCGGGATTAAAGGTCTTGCTGACATTTTTCATAATCAGCATGGATTCTCTTTCTGCTGCCATATCACGCATTTCCTCCTTTTCCCTTCCGTTCTTCTCGCAGTAATTCCGCAATATACTGCTCATTCTCCGCTTTTGCCGCCCGTTTCTGCCGGTAGAACACCGCCTGCTTCTTCAGGTAAGGGAAAGCGATCGCCACCGCCACAATAATGGAGGATACCAGCTTTAAGCACTCTGCCGGGACATTCAGGCGAAGCGCCACCGCCACGATAAAACGGTATAGACAGCTTCCCAGAATCACGCCGATGACCCGCTTTAACATGCTGCCCTTTCCGATGATCGTCTCTCCGATAATCAGACTGGCGAGCGCGATCGTCACCATGCCGGTTCCAAGGTTAATATCACAGGACTTCTGGTACTGCGCGAGCAGTCCGCCGGAGAGTCCCGTCAGCGCATTGGCGACGCACAGACCGATCGTAATCATCATTCCCGTATTGATGCTGGATGCCCGCACCATATCCGGATTATCCCCGGTTGCCCGGATGGAAAGTCCGAGTCTCGTATTTAAAAACAGAGAGATCAATACGCCGACCAGTGCGACAATCACTGCCGCCACGATCAGCTTATACCAGGTTCCGCCGATCGCGTCTTTTGCCCATGTAAATACGGAATCACAGGCAAACAGATTCAGGTTGGAGGCGAATCCCATCACCGCAATATTGATCGTGTAAAGTCCGGTGTTGACAATAATTCCTGCCAGAATCGACTGTATGCCGAGTCTGGTCTGCAAAAATGCCGTCACAAAACCGGAACACACACCGGCAGCCATCGCCGCCAAAAGCCCGAGTACCGGATGTCCCGCCAGTGTGACTGAAGCGCACACTGCACATCCCAGCGTAAAGCATCCGTCCGTTGACAGATCCGCTATATTTAAAATACTAAACGAAAATGAACAGTGCAAGCGCAACCAGTGCATAAATAAATCCCAGTTCCAGTGCACTCTGCACGATCGATAAGGTGATGATTGATCCCATATTATTCAAACTCCTCTGCCGTTACTGTCTCAATAACTTCCGAACACATATCTTTAAACATGGAGTAGTCCAGTCCAAGTGCTTCTGCCGTCTCTGTATTTACGGTCACAATTCCCCGCTCCAAGGTCTCGATCGGAGTTGCCGCCGGATCGGCTCCGTTTACCAGAATATCGACTGCCATATCGGCTGTCTTTGTTCCAAGCTCCTCATAATTGACTCCGTAACCGCAGAATGCTCCGTTTAATGCGAAGGAGTCCGCTCCGTGTAGTGCGGGATTCCCGCATCGATGAACTTCTCAAAGATGGAAAGTTCTGCCGTCATGACGGTGTTGTCCTGCGGGGTAAACACTGCGTCTACACCCTCTGCCACCAGGGCATCTGCTGCCGCCTGCACCTCCGCAGAGGTCGTACCGGTCTTCTCCACATAGGCGATTCCCTTCTCATCGCAGTATGCCTTTGCGTCCTCAATCGCACCAAGGGGAGGAAGCCTGGCTCTTATCATAGAGCAGTCCGACCTTTGCGGTATCTGGATTTGCCGCCAGCATCAGATCAAAAATCGCTGCCGTGTCGATGGCATCCGACGTTCCTGTAATATTGGAACCCGGTGCGTTCACATCTGCCGCCAGTCCGGCGCCCACCGGATCCGACACCGCGGAAAATACAACCGGAATCTGATTCTCCTCGGTCGCACTCTGCATCACGACTGCGGTCGGCGTCGCAATCGGGATAATCAGATCCACATCATCCGCCACCAGATCCGCTGCAATCTGTGTCAGAATCGACTGATCTGCCTGCCCGTTGAACGTGTAATCCGCATAATCAAAGGTAACTCCGAGCTCTGCTCCTTTTGCTGTGAGTTCCGCTTCAATCGCTTTTTCAATCTGATTTAAGGAAGCATCATCCACATACTGTACAATACCGACTTTATATACGGTTCCCTCCGCCGCTGTCTGGTCTGCCTCTGCCTTCTGTATCTCCGCCTGCGCGTCTCCTCCTGCCTCATTGGTCAATTCCACGGTCGTACCGGAGCCGGAACTGCTTCCGCAGCCTGCCACCGCTGTTGCCACCATCGTCATTGCAAGAACTGCTGTCATCATTTTCTTTTTTTTCATAATCATTTCCTCCTTTTTTCCTATTACATAAAAAAAAGCCGTCTCAAGCTATTGCTTGAGACGGTAATAAAAATCTTATTATCGCGGTACCACTCATCTTGACAAAATGTCCACTCACTTCATGCACTATCATACATGCCGGATGGATAACGGGTCCGGTTCCCGGCGGCTCCTACCTGCGTATCCACTGTTCAGGCCGCCCTCAAAAAGTCCATTCAACAAATCCCTCCATACTGCAATCCCACCGCCTGCAGCTCTCTGTGATCTCGGATAAATGTCTACTACTCTTTCTCAAAGGTTTATCGGTATGTCATTTACTTTAATACATTAACGTGTATTTGTCAACCTTATTTTTTAAATTTCCATCAGACGGAACTTCTCGATCGTCTGCTCAAATCCTGCGCGATATTCTGAAGTGTCTTTGTGTAGTCCGTGATGTCTGCCATCGTCGTGTTGACCTGATCTGTGGATGCATTGACCTCTTCCGTCGCCGCTGCCGACTGCTCCGATACGGATGCAATCGCCTCCATACGACTTTTACGACCGTATCCTTGTTGGATGACATGTCCGCATTGAGCCGGTTGATGTTCTCCATGCCGGCATTCAGCTGCTCAATCTGCGTGATAATCTGACGGAATACCTCTTCCGTGCGCTCGATCGCTTTTCTGCTGCTCCGACTGAAGCTCCTCGTTCTCCTGCATGGTCTCTTCCACCTGCTTGGACTTGTCCGTAATCTCGGTGATAATCTTCTTGATCTCATCCGTTGATTCCTTTGACTCATCCGCCAGCTTCCGGATCTCGTCTGCAACGACCGCAAATCCCTTGCCCATCTCTCCGGCTCTCGCCGCCTCGATAGAAGCATTCAGGGAAAGCAAATTGGTCTGTGCCGTAATATCCGCAATCGCATCGGAAATATAGAAAATCTTTGTCAATGCTGGCAATCATCTCATTCATCACTGCAAGGGACATGCTCGACTTCTCTACGGTCTTCTGTGATTTTTCGATCAGATCCTTCACGCTGCCGAGTCCCTCCGAACTGATCCGGTTCGTCTCCTCGGTCATCTGGTTGATCTCGCTGACACAATCTCTGGAGGACTCCAGACTGTTCTTGAGGTTGTCCACCTCACTGCTTGCCTCCTGCGTGCTCTCCGCCTGCTTCACCGCACCGTCAGCCACGCTCGAGATCGCCTCCGCGACCTGTCCCATCGTGCTTCCTGGTATCTCCCGCGATCTCGGAAATATGATCCGAAGTCTCTAAAATATGTCTGGACTTATCCTCCACCTCACGGATCACTGTGGATACATCCTTGACCATATCGTTAAAATGCGTCTCCAGCGCACCGAACTCGTCTCCTCTGGTGACCGCAATCGTCTGGGTAAAATCTCCCTCTGCCACAGCAGCTGTCGCACGCTCAATCTTTTTGATCTCACGCACAAGGCTGTACGCGGTAATAAAGCGCGATCACAATACCGAAGATCACTCGAACGCACCCGCAAATACCAGCGCACCGTTGATCTTCGCAAGATTGCCGGTGTTCTCGACATCGCTGATGCAGCCCAGAAGAATCCAGCCTGTCACCTGGTCTGTCATCGCGGTCACCGCACAGTCCATGCCATCTGCACGCATCGTGTATACAGACTCCAGTGTGATGTCGGAAGCGCTCTCATCGCCCGCTTCCTCCAGGGCGCTCTTCTGCTCCTCCAGAGACTTCAGTTCTCCGGAAATCGGCGTCCAGAATTCCAGACCCGTCACATTTCCGTCCGCAAAGGTATTTTTGTCACTGTCGATCACAATATTGCCGTCCGCATCGATCAGCATGGCAAATCCGTGTTGAGAATGCGGATATTCCTGATATAATTCTCCAGCTGCGCCGCATCAATATCCATCGCCACAACGCCCATTAAGACATCTTTGTATTTGACCTCCTGCGCTACGGTGAAGATCTGCCCGCCTGTCTGCGGATCCTCATAAGGCTGTGTGATATAGCTGAAAATAGAATTTACTTTTTGCCTTTCTGCCCTGGCAGTTCACATACCAGTCTTCCCCGGACAGATCCACATTTTCCTCGATGGTGTTCATCGCCGTCTTATCACCGTTGTCCTCGTACTTCACCCATCCGGTGATGAGTTTTCCGCTGGACGTCGCATAATAGCTTCGCACCGCTCCCTGCGTTACCTTGCACGCCGCCACCAGTTCATCCTGCACGTTGGCAATATAGTCATCAAACTGATCCTCGTACTCCACCTGCTTGATGGAAGTCTTGCGCGTCAGCAGATCCACCGGAAGGCTGATCGTCTTCTCATACGTCTGCAGACTGTTCAACGCGCTCTCTAACGTCTGCTCGCTTGTGAGCTGCATGTTGCTGTTTAACACATTCTTCGTACGGCTGTATGTAATCACTCCACAGATCACAACACTTCCCTGCAATCGCCACAAGAAAAAGCTCAAAAAATCATTTTCATTTTTAAACCCAATTTTTTCATCTGTTTCCTCCGTTCATACTGCAATATGACACTTTATTACTTACATTGTAGATGTTTCGCACATTTTGTAAATATCCGGTATTTTCTTTCATTGTATTACATTCTAAACAAAAACCTCCCTGCCGGCATTCTGCCAGCAAGGAGGTTCTCAAAATGCCCACGCACTCTGCTCCTATGAAAAATAAACAAGTTCGTCTTCCGGCTTTTTCTGCAGGTGTAATGGAAATCGGATACAGTACCGGTCCTTTTCCCTTGTACTCTCTTGCAAACTCCACCTTGATCTGCGCGGTAATATGAATCCAGGACTTGTGCGGAATCTTTATCCTCATCCGGATATTTGCACTAAATCCGATGAAGGTAATATCCTCCACACAGCAGGTCATCGCAAAACGTCCCGGAACAAAAATGCCCTTCTTGAGCTTGTCAGGATTGTATACAAGCGCCAGAAAGCTGACTTTCTTCCCCTCGTATTTCTTCGGGTTGTCCAGGCAGTCCATATACCAGATTGCATAATCCGCATCTGTAATCTCTAGTTCATCTCCCGAGATGTCAAACGGCAGCTCCTCCTCCTCGCGCTCGTCGAGCGATCCGTCCGCGCGCTCATACACAAGCTGTGCCTACGGTTGAGCGCCTTGACATTTCTGCGGTATTTTCCCTTATCCGTGCTGTCGTCACAGCGGTTAAAGATCACGACGTCCGCCTGAAACAGCTGTTCCATAATCATCGTGCGCATATTGGCAAGATACATATCAAAGGTGGTCGCATCCACGGTCGCAAGGACTGCACCACCATCCACCCGCGCGGAAAGCTCCGTCTCGGTGAGCGTATCCATTCCCCAGGTTCCGTTATATTCGATGAACACCTGATCCGGCAGATATTTCATATTGATGGCATTGAGAAAATCAGCAGTAAAATCTTCCTCATTCTCCACCATCACGAGGCTTGCATTGATTTTTTTCAACTCTGCCTCATCATATTCCACCTCCCGTCTTCACAGCAGATGATCAGGGCTCTTTCCCTGATCGGCAAACCCGTTCTCCAGCAGCGTCTCCTTGATCAGAGTCGTCTTGCCACTGTCCATGAATCCGGTAAAATAAATAAATCGGTATCTCCCTGCATGTTCTATTCCTCTCTGTCTTATCTCACTATTAAAAGGCAGTCTTCACAGCTTAAGCGATTCCAAATAACTCCTCTAATCTGTGCCCGTCGATATCTGTTCCGATCACGCACAGACGTCCCGTATAATCCGGCTCGCCGTCACGCAGCTCGTACTCCCCCGGCACCATGTCAAAATAAATCCAGGAGCCGTTCTCATCCTCCACCATGCCCTTCGCACGGAGAATGGTTCCATAGTCGTCCGTCTCGCACAGAGTCTTTAAGACATCCTCAATCTTTGCCTTGGTAAACTTATGCGGCGTCTCTTTTCCCCAGCTTGTAAACACCTCATCCGCATGATGATGGTGATGCTCATGATCGTGATCGTGGCAGCCGCAGGTACAGTTCTCGCCGTGCTCGTGATGATGCTCATGGTCATGCTCGTCGTGATCGTGATGATGCTCATGATCGTGATCCTCGTGGTCATGCTCGTCATGA